>ERZ1370068.2479-contig-1628_pt1 | contig 43643 bp, 48 predicted proteins | sample MGYA00561227_ERZ1370068 | MGnify/ENA primary metagenome ERZ1370068 (study PRJEB38410, sample SAMEA6850437) | metagenome | study: Metagenomic assessment of the ecological functions of the soil: analysis of the soil microbiota associated with the...
CGCTTACGTATTGCTTTAAAGAGTTCGAATTCGATCTGACGACCGGATGCCGAGTGGCCGCGTCTATGGGCTCGATCGCGTTTGCGATCTTCAAAGGGCGAGGAGGCTGCGGAGCCGGTGCGACCTCTATGTCATCGACAGGGATGGCGGGGTCAGCGCCAGATCTCGGACGGGGTCCTGCTGACCAACGCCGCACCCGGCTTCGCCGCGACGGCCGGCTGCTCTATCATCTCTGACGTCCCTGGCCGCGAGCTCGTGCGTCGTGCTTCGATTAACGCCCGCGACGACGGCTCCGTCGGCCACTGGCGCGCCTTCAAGCCGCCATGGGTGCCGGCGGCAGCGCCCTTGGCAGATCTCAAAGGTCGCGGCCATGGCTCGCGTCCGGGTCGGTCGCCGATGCGCATGGCGGCCGCGTCGCCAGCTAGCCTCGGCTCCGATGGCGAAACGCACGCCGCGACGTGCTCCGTGCCGCGTCCCATGGTGGATGGGCGAGCGTCTGCTGGCGGCGGCGAGTGACCTGCGCGACCTCGGCGCGATCGCCACCGGCCTCGCGCGGGGCTCGAGCGAGAGAGATGCGGCACGGTCTATCGCATGCGCAGCGACGATCGGCGGGTCTTCCCGCCCGTCGCTCGGGTCTCGGGCGCGATCGGCTTGTTAATCGGTGGGCTATCGCTACGATCGGGGCAGCCGAGACACCGCAGCGAAGGCCAAGGCCCCATGAGCGACATGAACGACAGGTTTCTGAAGACCGGCATCTTTCTCGCCCCCTTCCATCCCCTGCACGAGAACCCGCTGCTGGCCATCGACCGCGACATGGAGCTGCTGGAGCATCTCGACCGGCTCAACTATCACGAGGCCTGGATCGGCGAGCACCACTCGGCCGGCTTCGAGATCATCGCCTGCCCGGAAATGTTCATCGCCGCCGCCGCCGAGCGCACGCGCCACATCCGCCTCGGCACCGGCGTCGTCTCGCTGCCCTACCACAACCCCTTCACCGTCGCCGGCCGCATGATGCAGCTCGACTACATGACGCGCGGCCGCGCCATGTTCGGCGTCGGGCCGGGCTCGCTCGTCTACGATGCGACCAAGATGGGGCTCAAGGCCGAGGACCAGCGGCGCAAGCTCGACGAGTCGCTCGACGTCATCATGGAGCTGATGCAGGGCCGCATGGTGACCAAGAAGACCGACTGGTTCGACCTGCGCGGAGGCGCGCCTGCAGCTCAAGAGCTACTCGCAGCCGATGATGGAGATGGCGGTCGCCTCGTCGCGCTCGCCGACCGGCGCGTTGGCGGCCGGCAAGCACGGCATCGGCATGCTCTCGATCGGCGGCACGTCGGACGACGCGCTCAAGGCGCACGCCAGCAACTGGGGCGTCTACGAGGAGAGCGCGCGGGCCAACGGCAAGACGCCCGACCGCCGCAAGTGGCGCATCGTCACCTTCGCCCACGTGGCGGAGACGCGCGAGCAGGCGCGCGCAGGACGTCAAGTTCGGCCTCGACGACTTCAGGCGCTATTTCACCGAAGTGGCGACCTTCCCCATCATCCCGCCCGACGTCACGGGCGACCCGGCCGAGTACCTGGTGTCGTCGGGTCTCGCCTGCATCGGCACGCCCGACGATTGCGTCCGCCATTTCGAGCGGCTGTGGAAGGGCTCGAACGGCGGCTTCGGCGGCATCCTGCTGCTGGCGCACAACTGGGCGGACTGGCCGGCGACGAAGCGCAGCTACGAGCTGATGGCGCGCTACGTTCACCCGCACTTCCAGCGCAACGTCAACGAGCTGCGCGACTGGAGCTACAACGACGCCAAGGACAAGTACGCCACCGCCGGCCAGCAAATCGAAATCCGCGGTGCAGGCGGCCATCGACAAGTACCAGGCGCGCAAGGGCTGAATGCGACCGGCTCGACATGGCGGTGGGCCTGATACACGAGGTTGCGCATCATCTGGCGGTAGCGCAGCCGGATCAGGCCCGGTGCGGCGGCCATGAAGACGACGCTGAGCTGCTCCTTCGGGTCGACCCAGAAATAGGTGCCGTAGACGCCCGACCAGTAGAAGTCGCCGGCGCTGCCGGCCATGGCGGCGATGCCGTTCTGGCGCCGCACGGCAACGCCGAGGCCGAAGCCGTAGCCGGTGGCGGCCGGGTCCATCTTGTCGGCGATCATGTTGTTGAACGGACGCCGGCAGGTGGTCGGCCGTCATCAGGGCCACCGTGCCGCGCCCGAGGATCTCGGCTGAGCCCAGCTTGCCGCCCGAGCGCAGCATCTCGGCAAAGCGCAGGTAGTCGCTGGCCGTCGAGCACGGTGCCGCCGCCGCCCGACTCCCACTTCTGCGTCTTGTCGGTCGCGTGGTGGGCGATCGTGTTGGCGTTGCCGGTCACCGGGTCCTTGGCCAGCGCCAGCGCATAGCGCGCGCGCTTGCCCGCCGGCAGCGCGAAGCTCGTGTCGCTCATGCCGAGCGGACCCCACACGCGCTCCTGGAGAACGCTGCCGAGCGGCTTGCCCGTCACCGCCTCGACGACGAAGCCCAGCACGTCCGTGGAGAAGCCGTATTCCCAATTCGAGCCCGGATCGAACAGCAGCGGCGACTTGGCCAGCGCGGCGATCGCCTCGTCCTTCGACATCCGCTCAGCCGCCCACACGGAGGAGCCCGGATAGAGCGCGTGCGCCGGGGTGGTGCCGCGGTCGCGGTACGGTGAAGCCTGACGTGTGGCGCAGCAGGTCCTGGATTGTCGGCAGCTGCTTTGGCGCACGCGTGGTCCCGCCGGGCTCCGCGACCTTCAGCTCGGCCAGCGGCGGCAGATATTTCGACACCGGGTCGGCGAGCAGCACGCGCCCTCCTCGACCAACAGCATGATGGCGGTCGAGGTCATCGCCTTGGTCATGGAGGCGATCGAGAAGATCGAGTCGGTCTTGAGCGGCTCGCGGGTTGCGGGATCGCGGATGCCGACGGCCTCGAGATGGGCGAGCTTGCCGCCGCGCATGATCCCGATGACGGCGCCCGGAAGCTGGCCCGCCTCGATGTCGCGGCGCAGCGCTCTCACCGATGCGGCGCAAGCGCGCCGAGAGGAGGCCCGGCCGACGCCTGGTCAGGTCGGGCTGGGCGGATGCTGACGGCTGTGGAGAGCCCCCGAGCGTGGCGCGGACATGGGGAACCGAGAGTGCCGATGCTGGCTGGATGATGCCGCTGGCCTGGCTTAGCCCGCCGGCGCTCGCGGATCCGCTAGGCCATCCAGGCAGGCGCTGCGCGGTTGCGGGCGTCGACAGCCGCATCTGCTCGATATCCTCGGATGACGGCTGACCGTCACCTCGAGGCCCGTCACCAGGCCGTTGGAAGCGACTAGACCGAGCCGTGTCGCGGCGCGTCTTTGTGTTTGATCACGGTGGTGGCGGCACGACCGCCAACGCCGCAACCTTCGGTGGTTGCAAATCATTTCTTTAACTTAGGCGCGCTGGCCGCGCGCCCAGGCATACGAGGTGTTGTCACGGCCGTCACTCTTACATTCTGGCGACGTTCCGCACCGCTGCCGGATGACGGGCTCGGCTGGTCACAGACGATTGCGGCGGGCCGGGTGCGTTCTGGGAAGTCCGCCGGCTCCAATGATTTCGACGATCTTTGCGGACTCTCACCCAATCGCTCGAAGGGCTTCGCGAATGCGGCGCTCATGCAGGGCGCTACATGGTGCGCCAGTCCGCGCTTCGGCGGCCGATCCTGCCGACGTGTTCCCGCGCTCACGGCCGGCAGACTACGTCGTGCCCGACCACCGCTGACGTGCTCCAGCTTCGGTCACAGTCTTGGCCGGCTAGTCTTGCAGCACCGAGAGGCTACGGTTGGCGTCTTGCGGCGGAGTCGCGGTTCGCGATCGTTGCCGGCGCACGCTCTGCTCGCCAGCCGTTACCGGAGACGACCAACGCCGCAGCATCTCGCTCTGACTGGCCGGGCTTCCCCGTCGCTGTCGAGGCCAATGCCGATCCACCGCTATGAGCCGTGCGCCGGCTGAGCGCGTCGTGACGGTACCCGGCTGACAGACGCCGGAGATCGTCGTCGAGACCTTCATTCAGTAGTTTCGCCGATCTTCTTGGTCATAGCCTGACCGCCCGGGATCCATTCAATCCCCGCTGCTGCTCGGACCGCAACTACGTGACGAGACTTCGATCACCGTCGTATTCGGCATGTTGAACTTCACGCCGATGGAAAGCTGCTGCCGCCGCTGGACCATACCAGCTCGGCTTTCCCAGGACGGTCTGATCGGGTTCGCCTTCAAGCTGGCGTGTCGGTGTCATTTGAGGCTCGTCCCCCGTCGCAGATGTTCCGGCAGCGTCTTCCTCGATCCTCGCAGCCGGGCATGGTCGCCGTGCTTCGCATTGCAGCCTGTGTCCGGTGTCATGGCTCATGAGCCTCAATCTCGATGCACAATCTGCACGCCGGTGCCAACGCCGCTATTTGCAAGGATTTCGCGGTCGGGTTGATTTGACGCTTGATAGTCACCACGGCTTTCCGCACGTTGAACCTCGGTTTTGCGGCCCGAGGCGGGGGTACTTCCCAGCCTCCACTTCGATGCGCAGCATCAGGTAGCAGCTTTTCTTATTTCGGTCGCGCGGTCGCTGAGCGCGAACCGCCGCCGCGAATTACAGCCGAATGACGGAGTTCGTGACGCCGTATAACAGGACCCGCCACGCGCCGTCCGCGGCGAATGGATGCGTCGACAGCGTGGCGGGTCTTGCCGGATCGCCAGAGGAATCAACAGGTGAGTGGCTCTGGATGCCGGTTATTTTGAAACATGGCGGTAAATGTGGCTGGCAACCCGCTGGTGCCATGTCGTAGGCGGCGAAAAGTGCTTTCGCTGCATCGTAGGGCAAGAAGTGATCGCGCCGCATTGATCTTACTCCGCCAGGTAAGAAGAACGGCAATACGAAAGCACCGCCTATTGCGCTCCATGGCTTTCGCTGCAATCCCGAGACCCTGGACAGATAGATAAAGGCGTGGCGGCCTCGAGCAGCTCCTCCGGCGTCATCGGCAAGGTCCGCCGGGCCGCATCGCCGCGCGCGAACAGGCTGGCGATGCCGTGCGATAGCGACCCAGATGTGCAGCGCCATCATCATGGCCGGCGGGCGCCGGTCCGCGGGCATGCGCGGCGACCACCGCCTCGCAGGCGCCGCGCAGCACGCGCGAACGCGCGGTCGCCGGCCTCCTGCAGCTCGCGGTGGTCGGCCGATGCGGCACGCCGGCCTCGAACATGGCGGAGAAGTAGGCGGGCTCGTCGCGCGCAAAGCCGAGATAGGCGCGGCCCAGGCGCTCGAAGCGCGGCAAGCGGGCTCGGCCGGCCCTCGTCCCAGGCGGCGGCGAGGCGCTGCTCGAAGCGCTCGAAGCCGCGCCGGGCCACGTCGGCCATCAGCGCGTCGCGGTCGCGGAAATGCCGGTAGGGCGCGGCCGGGCTGACGCCCGCTGCGCGCGCGCGGCCTCGGCAAAGGTGAAACCCGCCGGGCCCTTCTGGGCGATCAGGTCGAGCGCGGCGCTCGATCAGCGCCTCGCGCAGGTTGCCGTGATGATAGCTGCGCCGCCCGCCGCGGCCGTGCTTGATGCCAGCTCATGGAGTCGGGTTTTAGCGCAAACCGCGGCCGGTGCACACACGCCGCCTGCGCGGCCGGTAAACTCCGGCCGGCTGGCGCACGAGTTGGCGGCGGAACCAGAAGGCGATGGCGAGAATCACCACGGCTGTGACCAGGAAGATCGGCCGCCCCCGTAGCGGTCCATGCATCGGCGCGGCGAGCGCCACGCCGACCGACTGGCCCGTGAAAAGCGCGATGGCGAAGAGCGACACGGCGAGCCCCGCGCCTCGGGCGCCATCTGGGTGGCGTTGGTCTGCAGCGTGGTGTGCAGCATGTAGTAGCCGAGGCCGATGAGGGCGACGGCGGCGGCGCCAGCCAGGCCGACGACATGAGGCCGAGGATGGCGTAGCCGGCGGCAAGCAGCGATGCCGCCGATCGCCAGCCAGGCCGGCTTGGCCGAAGCGGACACCAGCGTGCCGGCGGTCGAGGAGTAGAACAGCGCGCCGGCGCCGAACGACGCCAGCATGGCCCCCACAGCCCCGAGGCTCAGACCGAAACGCAGGTGCAGCTCGGCACCGACGTAGGCGAAGGCGCCGAACATGAACATGCCTTCCAGGAACGTGCTCCCCAGCACGATGCGCGCCCACGGGCTCTGCAGCACGCCCAGAGGCCGACGACGCACGCTTCGCCCCAGCGCAGTCGCGTCGCAACCGGCAGGCCGATCTTGAGACGGCGCATCTCGCCCAGCAGCAGCAGGCCGGCGACGACATGGATGAGCCCCAGCACCACCAGGGTGGCGCGCCAGCCGATCAGGTCGCCCAGCAGTCCGCCGGCGGCCTGGCCGAACACGATCCCCAAGATCTGCCCCGACAGAAAGCGCGCCAGCACCGGCTGACGCCGCTCGTAGGCAACGACATCGCCGATCCAGGCGATTGCCACGGGAATGACCGCCGCCGCCCCGGCGCCGCCCAGGAACCGCACCAGCACCAGCGGCCCGAGGCTCGGCATGGCGGCGCGAGCAAACCGGTGGCGACACCGGCCCAAAGCGAGCCCAGCACCACCAGCTTGAGCTTGCCGCGCGCATCGCCCGAGCGGTCCGACCACGATCTGGAACACGCCGTAGGCGAGCGCGAACGCCATCACCACCGTGGCGGCCGTGCCGATGGTCACGCCGAGCTCGCCCGCCATCTGCGGCAGCAGCGGGTCGCACACGCGCAGGTTGGCGGCGCTGGCGAAACGAGGCGAGCGCGAGCACGGCGATGGCTGCGCGTCGGCGTCGCCGCTGGCGCCGGTCGATGTGGTCGCGCTCACCAGCAGGCCTGCCAGATGGCATCGGCAGGGGTGGTAAGGACCAGTTGCTACGCGGCGGCGCGGCAAGCTTGTCGAGCGCGCAGGCGGTCTGCTATTTGCAGATCCGGCCCTCGCCGTCGCGGCCGTGGCGGGCGAGGTCGAGATGGAAGTGGTCGCGGTGATTGGCGTCGTAGCTCGGGCCCAGCACCGTGGTGAAGATGCTGCAGGCGCCGCCGTGCACCGCGCGCAGGAAGCGCGCTCGGCCATGGCGCCCCACCAGCCGTTCTTGACCTGCACCACGCGCCCGTCGGCCAGCACGAAGGCCGAGATGTCGACGGCGTTGGCGTGCCCGTGCTCGGACAGGCGCGCGCCCGACACGTGGTTCATCGCCCGGCAGGAGTAGGGAGGCGGCAACTTCGAGCTCGACGATCGGGGCGCCGAAATGGTAGCGCGCCGCCGGGCCCACCACGCGCTCGACCCAGTGGTCGACGGCCGGCACCATCGGGCAGCGCAGCAACGCCGGTGGTCGCAGCGTGGACCGAGCCTCGCGCGGCGGCCGCTACCGCGAACGGCCTGCAGCGCCCCGCACACGCTCGGGCCGCCGAGGGAGGCGCGGGCTTCCACGAAGGCGCTCTCGCGCACCAGGCCGGCGCCGAGACAGGCCCGCTCCCGTCCGCGCCCGCCAGGGCTCGTCCCTGGCAACGAAATCGGGCCCTCGGCTGCACGCCCAAAGCGCGAAGGGCAGCCGGCAGCAGCAACGCCGACTGAAACGCGGGACCAGGACATGGGGCGAGAAGATTACGGGCAACGCTCTTAAGCTTGCGTTAACCACCCCATCCCAGGCGGTTCATACGTGGCTTTGCGGCAGATTTGGGGGCGGGCGCTCACGGCTTCAAGTCCGCCGAGTGCTTGCAGCGAACTGCACCTTAACGTCGCAACTACCGTTTTAACCCAATCCGGCTCGAAAACCACATTTCGAGTCGCTATGCTTGCGCTCCCTTTCGTCGTGCAAGGAGCCGCACCCATGGGCCTGAAGAAGGACCTGGCAGATGCCCGCGCGAGCTGGGCGCCGCTGTCGTTCTACGAAAAGTTCGAGCACGCCTGCATCCTGATCTTGACCGCGCTGATCGCTCTGATTATCGCGCTCGCCATCTGGAACTTGGTGCTCAAGATCCTGATCAGCCTGCTGGCGAGCACGCTCGATCCGACCGACTACGCTGTGTTCCAGGCTCTGTTCGGCATGATCTTCACGGTCATCATCGCGCTGGAATTCAAACGCTCCCTGCTGGTGCTGGCCGAGCGCGTCGACAGCGTCGTACAGGTGCGTGCGGTGCTGCTGATCGCGCTGCTTGCTGTGGTGCGCAAGCTCATCCTCCTCGACTTGAAGGCGACCGATGCGCTGCAGCTGCTTGCACTCGCCGCCGCCATCCTGGCGCTCGGCGCCGCGTACTGGATGGTTCGCGACCAGGACCGCCGCCGCACCGATGCAAAGGCAGCGGAGAAAGCGGGGGTAGGCCATCAGACACGAAACCCCGGTTGATCGCACGCAGGTTCCCGGCTGCCATGCGCCGCCCGAACCCGAAATGTTTCGATATTGGCAGGCAGTTACGACGGGCGACCGCGTGCTAGCTAGCGGAGGTCTGTTCCTTGGGCAGATTGTGTTGCAAAAAGCCTTGAGCTGGCGGTGAGCCCTCAAGCGAGCGCAGAACGGTTCCTGCTGATATGGTTTGCGAAAGGGAATTCCCAATAGAGATGGACTTGTGATACGCATTCCGCGATCCGCTGTCTGGAAACAGACGCCGGGATGAATTTTTGCAATAATCGGCACCTGCTGACGGACCGGGAGAGGTGAATTGAGAGCGCAACATCTCGCCTGACGCACGACTAACAGCCCTCAATTCGAATCCGGCCGTCCATGTAGCTGCGCACTGCTTCTCGCCGACCAGGCAGTCGAAGCGCTCTGCCGGCGCCGTGGCCTGCGCGCGGATCAGACGGGCGGGCGGCTCGTAGCCGGCGATCTCCAGGAGCAGCTTGCGGCGGGTGGCGGTCTGGAACTCGCTTCGCTCCTTGATCGGGATCATGAACGCTCCGGTGCCGCCGATCACGCAATCGGCGTAGTAGAGGTCGAGCTCGGCGAGGTCGAAGAAGCCCTGCGCCAGCTTGAGCACGATCGGCAGGCCATTGATGACGATGCCCTTGGCGACGAGCTCGTCGCGCACCGGCACCACCGGCACGCCGGCATTGTTGGGGCCGTCGCCGGACACGTCGATGACGCGGCGGATGCCCTGGCGCCGCTGGCTCGAACAGGCGCCCCGAGTACTGACAGCGCCGCGGAGATCGAGGTCATGCGGGCGCGCGAGATCGGCGCGGCCTCCAGCCGGTCGGCGAAGGCGCGCGCTGCCTGCCGGCCCATCGATCATGGTCCAGGGCATGACCACCTGCTGGGTGGGCGGACCCGCCCACTCCATGTAGGTGACGGCGATGCGGCCGTTCGGGACCCGAGGTGATGGCTTTGTGCACCTCGGGATCGCGGAAGCGCCATGATGTAGCCGTCGCCGCTGCAGGCGCTGCTCGTCGAGGTCCATCGACAGCGAGACGTCGACGGCGATGACGAGCTCGAGGTCGACGGCGGTCTGCGCCAGAGCGCGGGCCGGCAGGAGCCCCGCCGCGGCAACGCAACGCCGCGCAGAGGCAGAAACGCAGCGATTTTCAGGGACAAGCCGATCATGTCTGACAATCTCGCATGAGATGCATTGGGTTGAGAAGCGCATCTTCATGTGGCCGGTCGCACCGCGCGTCAGCGCGCTCGTGATCGATCCGTCACCAAGCATGCATGACCTGAGTTATCCACAGGATTTCACCATCGTCCCTGCCGATTATCCGCAGGACATAGGTTGTACACGCTGCTACGGTCTGTCTGCCCGAAAGTGCGTTAGTATTGGTAACGCGTAAATGGCTCCTGCAATTCGCTGCCGGCGAGACCTGTGACATTCCCCGCGTTTGTCCTCTGGGTCTCCGGCCGACAGCCTGCAGGAGCCACTTTTCGGGCGTTCACGACCCGGCGCCATCCGCATCAGCGTCGATTGCAGCAGCGCGCAGGCCTCCAGCGCCACTCGGCGCGCAATGGAAGACATCGGCGCGGCACACGGTCAGCGTCTTGCCGGCCCGCAACACGCGGCCCTCGGCGCGTAGCGTCGGCGGCACGGCCGGGCGGATCAGGTTGAGCTTGTATTCGACGGTCAGGATCTCGCTCCCGCCGGCATCAGCGAGTAGGCGGCATAGCCGGCCGCCGGAGTCGGCGATGGCGCCGACCGCTCCGCCGTGGAAAAAGCCCGTTCTGCTGCGAGACGCCGGGCGCATAGTCCATCTCGATCACGCACAGCCCCGGCTCGATGCGCGACGATGCGGGCGCCGAGCGTGCTCATCAGGCCCTGCCTGGCGAAGCTGTCGCCGGACGGCGCGTGGCAAAGTCGGCGATTACTGGCCTCGAATCGTCGTGCATCGGCTGCACGCGCATGCGGCGCTGCATCACGGGCGGCGGCTGCAGGAAATGCCAGCACGCCATCCTTGTAGACCCGGTCGCCCACCGCCAGCATGTGGTCGCGGCGCGGGATCGGCAGCGCCTCGGCGCCCGGGATCAGCGACGGCCAGCTCCTCGGCCGAGCCGCCGATCACGTCCTCGGTGCCCGTCGCCACCAGCACCGGGCAGGTCAGGCTCGCCACCATCTCGCGCGTGATCGGCTCGCGCGAGCCGCGGATGCAGGCCGCCAGCGCCTTGAGGTCGCTGCCGGTCTGCTCGGCGAAGGCGCGGAAGGTGCGCGCCGTCGGCGTTCTTCACGTCGTCGATGCTGGCGGCTTCGAGCGCGTTGGCGATCGGGCCCGTGCCGGCCATCGGCCGCACCATGTTGCCGCCCAGCCCGCCGAAGATCGCGCTGCGCACGCGCTCGGGATGTGTCGAGCGCCAGGAACGCCGTGATGCGCGCGCCCATCGAGTAGCCCATCACGTCGGCGCGCGGGATGCGCGAGGTGATCGAGCAGGCGGCGGGCGTCCTCCGCCATCAGCGGCGCGCTGTAGAGCGCGCGGTCGTAGAGCTTCTCGCTCTCGCCGTGCCCGCGGTTGTCGAAGGCGACGACGCGGAAGCCGTTGCTGGTGAGCAGGCTCACCCAGCCGGGCTCGATCCAGTTGGTAGCGCACGCTCGAGGCGAAGCCGTGGATCAGCAGCACGGGCTCGCCCGCGCCCTCGTCGATGAAGGCCAGCCGCACGCCGTCGGAGTCGAAGGTCTGCACGCCCGTGCTCCTTGCCGGTTCCAGGCTCCTGCGACGCCATCCACCCCTATCATCTGGGCGGCCAACGGCTATCGTCGGGCGCAAATTCGCAATCCAGCCATCGGGCTCGCACATGGCATCCCTCATCCCGCATTTCGCCAACGACCAGGGCGTCGAGAAGATCAGCATCGGCGTCAGGGAGTTCCAGTGCATGGGCGCGCGTCCGCCGCACGACCACCCGCACGTCTATCTGGACATGGGCGCCGACAGCCAGATCCTGTGCCCCTATTGCTCGACCCTCTATGTGCACGACGCCCGCCTGCGGCCGACGCGACCGAGCCGGCGGGCTGCCTGGTGAGCCCGGAGAGCCGCGGCGGCCTGAGCCCTGTCGGCGCGCGAGCGATGTGCCACGCCCCGCCGATCCTGATCGCGGGCGGCGGCATCGGCGGCCTCGCGCTCGCGCTGGCGCTGGCGCGCACCGGCCGCAGCTCGACCGTGCTCGAGCAGCGCGACGCCTTTGCGACGGCGGGTGCCGGCATTCAGCTCGGACCGAACGGCGTGCGCGTGCTGCAGCGCCTCGGGTGGCGCGAGGCGCTGCGGCCGCTGGTGGGCGAGCCCGAGGCCATCCGCGTGCACGACGGCCGCAGCGGCGCGCACCTTGGCCAGCTCTGCCGCTGGGCGCCTGGATCGCGGCGCGGCACGGCGCCCCCTACTGGGTGGCGCACCGCGGCGATCTCCACGGCGCGCTGTCGGCTGCCGCCGCGGCCGAGCCCCGCATCACGCTGCGCCCCGGCTTCGCGCTGGCCTCGCTCACGCAGACAGACGTGGGCGTGCAGGTCTCGAGCGCAGGCGGCGAGGCCATCGCTGGCCGCGCGCTCGTCGGCGCCGACGGTCTGTGGTCGAGCGTGCGGCAGGCCGTCTGCCCGTCGATGCTGCCGCAGTTCGTCGGCGCCACGGCCACGCGCACCGTCATTCCGGCTGCCGAGGCCGGGAGGCTGGCGGCGCCGGTGGTCGGCCTGTGGCTGACCCCGGGCGTGCATGTCGTGCACTACCCGGTGCGCGCCGGCGCCGACATCGCCGTCGTCGTCATCGCCAGGGAGGACTGGCAGGGCAGGACTGGGAGGCCGAGGCAGACAAGGCTGCCCTGCTCGCGCAGCTTGGGCGATTTCCACGCCAGCCTCACGGAGGTCCTGGCCCGCGTGCCGCAGTGGCGCAAATGGGCGCTCTACCGTCTGCCGCCGCTGCCCCGCTGGTCGGCCGGCCTGCGTCACGCTGATGGGCGATGCCGCGCACCCGATGCTGCCCTATCTGGCGCAAGGCGGCGTGCTGGCGCTCGAGGATGCGCTCGTGCTGAGCGACTGCCTCGACGCCCATGCCGGCGACGACGCGAGCGCCTTCCGCGACTTCGAAGCCAGGCGCCGCCGCCGCGCCCAGCGCGTGCAGGCGATGAGCCTGCGCCAGGGCCGCATCTATCACCTCGCGCCCCCGCTCTCCCGGGCGCGCGACGCCGTCCTGCGCCTGGCGCCAGGCGCCTGGCTGATGGCCGGGCTACGACTGGCTCTACGGTTGGCGGGGCGACGGTGCACTTTGAGAGCGCAACGATTGTCCGAAGGCGACCCAGCTCGGAATTCGGCATCTGTGCGGACAAGGCGCGCGTTGCTCGAGCTCACTGCTTTTCGCCGATCAGTTCAAGCGCCTGCGTGTTCGCAAGCTCAGCCAGCGCTTCGGCTTCGGGTACAAACTCAAAAACGTAGTTGCCCGGATGAAACGACGACGACTCCCACAGGAAGCGGGATCGGCACAATCGCCTTGAACCCCTCTGTGTACCGCAAATAGATTGTTGCACCCACCGGCGCGCAACAGTGGCCTCGCCTCCGATTTTACCGGTGTCGTTGCCGAGCAGCGACATTGTCGTGGTCAGCTTGTGCCGTCCAGGCGATATGGGGATAGCCAGATAACCGCCAATGCGAGACTTCGTGCCAGCCGCCGACCATCCAGATGAAGGAAGGGAACATCGGCGTTGCCTATGCCGATGAGTGTGCTGGGGCGATACACGTAAAGCAGAGCGCGGTCACGCTTGCTTGCCTCGGCCTTGAATTGTTGACCGGAGGCTCCACACCCAGAGAGCAACAAGACGACAGCTAGGATGGCCGCAAGTTTTGTCCTCACGCACCTACCTCAAAGAAGACTTGGCCCGATATCAGCCCGGAGAAGTGAGCTTGCCCCTTTCCGCCCTTGCTAGCCAGTCTGGTGCTGCCTGGCGCCCCCGTGACGACACAGACCTTGTTGTCCAATAGCGGCATGACCGGTCCCCCGATAGCATGGCGAAGGCGGACGGAGCCGCCCCGCGAATGTATCTGGTTTCCAACAGCCTTCGCTATTGGTTCGGTGCCACTTAGCCTGCCGTCAATCGTCACCCCAGACGAAGATGCGTTGACAGGAATCGCATTGGCTTGCTTCACTGCAGGGCAACCTGCGACCGAGCCGATGCCCAAATCCGATACGCGCGTCAGTACCTCCCGCCCAAACCAGCTCAGGGACTGCCTGCGCTCCGGCAGGTTTGCGGTCACCGCCGAGATCGTTCCACCCGCCTCGTGCGATCCGGCGGACCTCCTCGCCAAGGTCAAGGCCCTCAAGGGCGTGGCCGATGCCGTCAACGTCACGGACGGCGCCGGGGCCCGCTCGCACATGGGGTCGCTCGCCGCGGCAGCCTGCTGCTCGAGGCCGGCGTCGAGCCGATCCTGCAGCTCACCTGCCGCGACCGCAACCGCATCGCCCTGCAGAGCGACCTGCTGGCGGCGGCGGCGCTGGGGATCGAGAACCTGCTGCTGCTGCGCGGCGACGATCCGAGTGCCGGCGATCAGCCCGATGCCAAGCCGGTGTTCGACATCGACACGATGGCCCTGACCGAGGTCGCCCGTCGCATTCGCGACCGGCAGGAATTGATGTCGGGTCAAAAGGTTTCCGGCAAGGCCAAATTCCTGATCGGGGCCGCCGATGCGCCGATCGACCCGCCCGCCGGCTGGAAGCCGACCCGTCTCAAGGCCAAGATCGATGCCGGGACGCAATTTGCCCAGACCCAGTTCTGCATGGACGCGAACGTCGTGCGACGCTATGCGCAGTGCCTCGCCGACAACGGGCTCAAGGGTTTCGTTCTCCTGATCGGCCTGGCGCCCATTCGATCGGCGCGCTCGGCCAGATGGATCCGCGACAAGCTTCCCGGCTCGATCGTCCCCGATGCCGTGATCGAGCGGCTCGAGAAGTCGCCCGAGCCCGTGCGCGAAGGCCGCAAGATCTGCCTCGAGCTGGTCGAGGAGTTGAGCGACGTCCCGGAGCGGCCGGCGTGCACATCATGGCGCCGGGCAACGATGCCGGCCTGGCCGAAGTCGTGGCGGAAGCCGCCCGCATCGCCCAGCGCAAGACGCGCAAACCGCCCGACCAGCGCAGCGGCGAAGAAGCTTTGGCTGCTGCGCCTACAGACGTAGGGCGCAATAGCGACCCCGGACTTGATCCGGGGGTATTGCGCGCCTTTGCCGCGAACGGCGCAATACGCGCTGACGCCTATCAGCGCCCTACTTGGTGGCGAAACGGACTGACGAACTCGTTCGAAAAAAGCCCGTCGTAAGTCTTGAGCGCATCTTTGGGATCGAGCAGCTTGGCGGCGAGGCTGACCTTCTGCGAGTTCTCCAGCTGCGGCACCGTCACCCGGATGTCCTTGGCATGCGCCGTCTGGGCCACCTGCCAGGCGGCGGCAAGCAGCTGCGGGTCCATCCGCTGGAAGCGTTTCTTCAGGATCTCGAACACCTCATCGGGCTTTTCCTGGATCATCTTGGCGGCGCCGGCGTACGCGCGCGCCATGCGTGCGCACAGATCGCGCTTGGCCTGGCACGTTTCGGGGCGCGTGTAGATGAGCCCATAGGCGAACGGTAGCAGCTCCGGCGCGTCGGTCACACGCGCTCACGAGCATGATCGCCGCGCCCTTCACCACGGCCTGGGTCGTGAAACGGCATGGACGTCGCGTAGCCGTCGACCGCCTTGTTCTCGAGCGCCGGCAGCATGGCCGCCGGATCCATCGGCGCGATACGCACGTCGTTCTCGATGTCGAGTCCGCCGAGGTTGGCGACATAGCGCTGCCACGCATGGATGATGCTGCCGACACCCTGGATGGCGATCGTCTTTCCCTTCAGCGCTTTGGCACGGTCCGCCGGCGGCATCTTGTCGGTGATCCCCGCCGCCTCGGCGACATCCTTGCGCAGCACCAGCTCGACCATCGGCCGGTCCACCAGGTTGGCGATGGCCAGGAACCTCTGCCCCTGCGCGGCCGCGCGCAGGAACACCGGGCCGGTACCCATCGTGAAGTCGGCGCTGCCGGCCAGAACTGCGTTGGGAGAGGCCACGCCGACGAGGTTCCGGGTCGAGACCTTGAGGCCTTCCTGCTTGAAGAAGCCGGCGTCCTCGGCGACGAAGTGGGCCGTGAATGTGAGCGTCAGGGCCGGAATGGCGAAGACGACCTCGGTCTCCTGCTGGCTCTCGCCGGCGGTGGGATTGAGCCCAACGCGCGAGTCCGAGTGGCGCGCACGCGCGAGCTGCCTCTGCCCATTTGAACATCCGCCCCTCCCGAACTATCGTTCCCGACCCAAGGCGCTTGTAACAAAAAGGTCGTCAGAGCGCGTCACAGCGCACCGCGATCGAGGCATGATGGCCAGCTGGCAACAAACGGACGCGCCTCGCGGCAGCGCGGCGCCCGGCTCGACTCGCTGCGGGCACGCGGCGACCAGGCGCTCGTCCTCGTCGTCCTGCTGGCGATCTGGCAGGGGCTCAGCCTGGCGTTCGGCACCTACTGGATCGGATCGCCCGTGGGGCGTCGCCACGCGTCTGGCGAGCGGCGTGCTGAGCGGCGAGCTCTTGCGCCACGCCTCCTACACGCTCTTTGAGGCCGTCGCCGGCTTCCTCATCGGCGCCATTCCTGCAGCCGCTCTGCCGTTCGCCCTGCGCCGCCTGCCGATCGTCACCGCCATCCTCGATCCGTTCATGGTCGGCGGCTACGGCGCGCCGAAGCTCGCGCTGGCGCCGCTGTTCATCCTGTGGTTCGGCATCGGCATCGAGATCGAAGATCGCGCTGGTCGCCATCACGGTCTTCTTCATCGTCTATTTCAGCGCGCTGGCCGGCGTTCGCGCGCTCGACGCCAAGCTCGTGCAGATGGCGCAGGTCGATGGGCGCCGAACGAGCGCGATGTGGCGCGCCACATCGTCTTTCCCGGCGCGGTGCCCTACATCTTCACCGGCCTTCGCATCGCCATGCCCTATTCGATCGGCGGCGCCGTGATCGCCGAGCTGATCTCGGCCAACCGCGGGCTCGGCTATCTCATCCAGCTCAGCGCCATGAATTTCGACACCACCGGCGTGTTCGTCGCGCTCGTTGCGACGACCTGCATCGTCTTTCTCGGCAACTGGAGCGTCAACGCGCGTCGAGCGCCGGCTGCTGCGCTGGCGTCCGCCGCCGGACCTCGACATGCAGGCGGGGACTGATCATGACCGCGCAACCGCTGCTCGAAGTGCGCGGCTCGAGCAAGCGCTTTGCCGCGCGCGCACGGCCGCGATCCGTCGCCGTGGGTCATTCGAGGACCTGACGCTTCACGGTGCGCGGACGGCGAGTTCCTGACCATCATCGGCCCGTCGGGCGCCGGGCAAGACGACGCTGCTCAACATGCTCGCGCAGATCGACACCGCGAGCGGCTGGCGAGGTCCGCTTCCAGTCGCGGACGCGCTCCCATCGGCGACCCCAAGGCGCTCAACCCGGGGCTCTCCTGCAAGATCGGCTACGTCACGCAGGAGGACAACCTGCTGCCCTGGCGGACGACCCTGCAGAACGTGCTGTTCCCGCTCGACGGTGCAGCGGCGGCTCAACGACGAGACGCGAGCGCGCGCCGAGATGCTGATCCGCGCGGTCGGGCTCGCGGGCTTCGAGAGCCATTATCCGCACGAGCTCTCCGGCGGCATGCGCAAGCGCGCCTCGCTCATCCGCACGCCTCGTCTACGATCCACCGGTCATCCTGATGGACGAGCCGTTCGGCGCGCTCGACGCGCAGACCGCGCATGCAACTGCAGGAGGACCTGCTCCGGCTATGGAGCCTCGGGCGCAAGACGCATCATTTTCGTCACCCACGACATCGCCGAAGCCATCGCGCTCGGCGACCGCACGCTGGTGCTGTCCGAGGCGCCGGCGCACATCGCCGGCGAGCACGCAACACCATCCCGCGCCCGCGCGACGTCAGCGGCATCATGACCCATCCGGAATTCGCCGCGCTCTATCAGCGCATCAGGGTGCAGGTGCAATGACCAGCCACGGAACCGCGGTCGATCTCCGGAGCTGTCGCGGACCAAGTGGCGCCAGCACGCCGTTACCGCCGGGCGCATCGGCCTTGCGGTTCTGCTGCTGGTCGCCTGGAAGCTCGGCGCCGATATCGCCGGGCCGGTCTATGCCGCCGATCCCTTCAAGGTCTTGCGAGCGCATCGTCGGCGACACCCTGTCGGGCAGCCTGCTCCGGCACATCTACGTGACGCTCAGGCTGTCGGCGATCGGCTTCGCCATCGGTTGCGCCTTCGGCGTCGCGCTGCCGTTCCTGCTGCGCCGTACGCCGCGGCTCACCAATGCGGTCGAGCCCTACATCATGGCGTCGGTCGGCGTGCCGAAGTATGCGCTGGTGCCGCTGTTCATCCTGTGGTTCGGCATCGACGACGCGCCCAAGCTCTGGCTGGTCGGCGCTGCTCGTCTTCTATCCCATCTTCATCGCCGTGTTCGCCGGCATCCGCAACGTCGACCGCACGGCTGATCAGCCATGGCGCGCGTCGTCGGCGCCAGCGAAGCGGCGATCTCGCGCGAGGTGATCTGGAACTCGCTGCTGCCGTTCTTCTTCGCCGCGCTGAAGATCGCGCTGCCGCGCGCGATCAGCGCCGCCATCATCGGCGAGTTTCTGGTCGGCAACGAGGGTTTGGGCTACCTGATCGAGTCTTCGCGCCAGAACTTCGACACGACGGGCGTGTTCACGGGCATCGTGGTGGCGACGGCGCTGGTGCTGGTCATCAACGCCGCCCTGGTGCGGATCGACCGCCAGCTCAGCGCGTCTGGCGCGCCGGTCGGATCGGCAAATGGAGGTCTGAAGGCGGCCTCTGTCTCTGCGGTCATCCCGGTGCTTGCCTGCACCGGCGAAGGCCGGTGTCACACGGATCCATCGCCCCTGCTTGCTCCGGCGCCTGCGGATGGGTGGATACCGCGGACAAGCCGCGGTATGACAGCCGAGGCCGTTTCGTCGCAATCACGAAGCGCGGGACTGTCCCATGAAGCTGCCTCTCGAGGGCGCCATCGACTGCGATCTGCATCCGGCGATGCCGGGCGTCGCAGGCGCTGCTGCCCTATCTCGACGAGTATTGGCGCGATCAGCTGGCCAACCGCCACATCGACAAGCTGCTCCTTCACGCTCGTCGAGCTATCCGCCGAAGCTCGCCGCTGTCGCGCGCGGCCCGACTGGCGGCACAGCTTCGGGATCGCCCGGCGGCGACCTCGACTGATCCGCCGCCAGGCGCTCGATCCGTTCGGCGTCCGCTACGCCATCTGCAACCCGCTGCATGGCGCCGTCGCGCTGTTCAACGACGACATGGCGGCCGCCCTGTGCTCGGCCGTCAACGACTGGATGGCGAAGGAGCTGCTCGACCGCGAGCCGCGCCTGCGCGCCTCGATCCTGGTGCCGGCGCACGAACCCGGAGCTGGCCGTGCGCGAGATCGAGCGCGGCGCCGCGACCGGCGCTTCGTGCAGGTGCTGCTGCTGGCGATGGGCGAGATGCCGCTCGGCCGGCGCGCGCTACTGGCCGATCTACGCCGCCGCCGAGAAGCACGAGCTGGCGATCGGCATCCACGCCGGCAGCACCTACCGCGCACGCGCCGACCTACGTCGGGCTGGCCGTCGCTACCGGCGTGGAGGACTACGTCGCGCAATCGGCGGCGTTCGAGATCGCAGCTGCTGAGCCTCGTCGCCGAGGGCGTGTTCCAGAAATTCCCGACGCTCAAGGCTGGTGCTGATCGAGTCGGGCTTCACCTGGCTGCCGACGCTTGCTGTGGCGCACCAGCCAAGACCTGGCGCGGGGTGCGCGCCGAGGTGCCGTGGATCGACCGCTCGCCGGCGGAGATCGTGCGCGAGCACGTGCGCTTCACGCTGCAGCCGGTGGACGCGCCGACGCGGCGATCCGGCAGCCGCTGGCGCGCACGCTGGAGCACATCGGCTCCGACCGGCATGCTGCTGTTCTCCACCGACTATCCGCACTGGCAGTTCGACGGCGAGGACGTCCTGCCTGACGGGCTGCCCGGGACACAATGCGCAAGCTGCTCGATCGACAATCCGCTCGAGACCTACCCGCGTTTGCGCGAGGCGCCGCGAGCAGCGGTAGTGCAGCCGGGCAAGAGCGAGACGAGGTCTGCGATGAACATCGCCGGTTCGCCAGGCGACCGCGGCCCAGCGGCTCGAAGGTCGTCGATTGCGACATTCATCCCGTCTATCGCACGACGGCCGAGCTGCACCCTTTCATGCCGGCGCGCTGGCGCGAGCACATGGCCACGTTCGGCGACGCACTTCCGGCACGGCCTGCATCGGCCAGCTGCCCTATCCGCGCATGATGGCGGCGGGCATGCGCGATGGACTCGTTTCCCGAGGACGGGCCGCCCGGCTCCGATCTCGAGCTGATGCGCAGCAGCACCTCGATGCCAACGGCGTCGAGGTGCGGCATGCTGATCGCGCTCAGCCGCGGCGGCATGGAGGAGCGCAATCTGGATTTCGCCGCGGCGCTGTCGCAGCGCCATCAACGACTGGCAGCTCGAGATGCTGGGTCAAGCCGGAGCCGCGGCTGCGCGCCGGCCATCGTCGTGCCGCAGGAGAACGCGGGCTACGCGGTGGCCGAGATCGAGCGCGCGCGCCGGCGATCCGGCGTTCGTGCAGATCATGATCTCGCCGCGCTCGAGCGATCCGCTCGGCCACCGCCGCTACTGGCCGATCTACGCGGCGGCGCGAGCGCTGCAGCAAGCCGATCGCGCTGCACGTCGCAGGGCTTCAGCGGCGGCCATCCTCGACCGGCTCGGGCTGGCCGACCTACTACATGCAGGAGCACTACGCCATGACGCACGGGCATGCAGAACACGCTGGCGAGCCTGGTGTTCGAGGGCGTGCTCGAGCGCTTCCCGAAGCTCAAGATCGTGCATGATCGAGGGCGGCTTCGCCTGGGCTGCCGGCGCTCGTGCTGGCGCATGGACAAGCACTGGGAGCGCATGCGCGCAGGAGACGCCGCACCTGAAGCGCCCGCCGTCCGAGTACGTGCGCGAGCACTTCTGGTTCACCACGCAGCCGATCGAGGAGCCGGAGCAGCCGCAGCATCTCGCCGACATCATCGGTTGGATCGGCTGGGACCGGCTGATGTTCTCGACCGACTACCCGCACTGGGATTTCGACGATCCGCAGCAGGCCTTCAAGGTCGAGCTCACCGACGCGCAGAAGGCGATGATCTTCCGCGACAACGCCAAGGCGTTGTACGGCCTGCAATGAGCCGCCGAGTGTCGTCGCCGCGGGCGAGCGACGTCGCGCCGGGCACGTGCAAGATCGTCAACCGCGCGTGGCCGCGAGATCGGCATCTTCAACGTCGGCGGCGAATATTTCGCCCTGTCCAACCGCTGCCCGCACAAGGGCGCCGAGCTGCTGTCGCGGCATGATCGTCGGCCTCGCCCAGTCCGACGCGCCCCGGCGAGTATCATTTGTCGCGGCACCGGGAGTTCATCCGCTGCCCCTGGCACGGCTGGGAGTTCGACATCCGCACCGGGCAGTCCTGGTGCGATCCGAAATCCGTCAGGGCGCGGCAGTTCGAGGTGACGGTGGAGCCGGGCTCGCAGCTGCTCAAGGGCCCCTACGTCGCCGAGACCTTCCCGGTCTCGGTCGAGGAGGACTACCTCGTCATCGATCTGTAGGAGCCGGATGCCGGCCAGCTGGAGCCACTCGACGCCATGAAAATGACAGCCGCGGTCCTCTACGAGCAGGGCTCTGCCGCGCCCTACGCCGACAGCCGGCCGCTGCGCATCGAAACCGTCGACCTCGACGGTCCCGGCGAGGGCGAGGTGCTGGTCAAGGTCGCCGGCGCCGGGCTCTGCCACTCCGGACCTGTCGACCATCGACAACAGCCGGCCGCGCACTCTGCCGGCCGTCATCGGCCATGAGGGCGCAGGCATCGTTGCCGAGGTCGGCCGCGGCATCGGCGATCTGAAGAGCGGAGACCACGTGGTCTTCGTGTTCGTGGCGAGCTGCGGCGCGTGCCGCAACTGCGCGCGCGGCCGGCCCAACGTGTGCCAGCGCTGGCCGGAGATGCGGGCACGTGGCGAGCTGCTGACCGGCGGCCGCAGGCTCGAGCCGCAACGGCCAGTTCATCGCCCACTATTCCGGCATCTCGTGCTTTGCCGAGTATGCGGTCGTGGCCCGCTCCTCGCTGGTGAAGATCGATCACTCGGTGCCGCTGGTCGATGCGGCCATGTTCGGCTGCGCCGTGCAGACGGGGGTCGGCGCGGCAGTCAACACGGCGGGCGTGCGGCCGGGCGACGTGGTGGCGGTCATCGGCCTCGGCGGCGTCGGCCTGAGCTGCATGCTGGGCGCGCGCATGGCCGGCGCTCAGCGCATCATCGCCGTCGATCTGTCCGACGAGAAGCTCGGGCTGGCGCGGCAGCTGGGCGCCACCGACACCTACAACGCCGCCGATCCCGGCTGCGCCGCCGAGATCCGCGGCTGCGACCGGCGGCGGCGTCGACTACGCCTTCGAGATGGCCGGCTCGATCAAGGCGCTGGCGCTGGGCATGCCGACATCCTCGGCCGCGGCGGCTCGGTGGTCAGCGCCGGCCTGTCGCCGGCAGGCAACCTTTGCCTTCAATCACTCGAGCCTGGTCGGCGACGAGAAGTCGATCCGCGGCAGCTACATGGGCTCGTGCGTGCCGGAGCGCGATCGTGCCGATCTTCATCGAGCTCTACAAGCAGGGGCGCCTGCCGATCGACCGCCTGAAGAGCGGCACGCTGCCGCTCGAGGACATCAACGCCGGGCTTCGATCGCCTGGCCGACGTCGCCGCCGTCCGCCAGATCGTGACGTTCAGGTAGGGCTCGGGCGGCCTGCCGGGAGACATGTTGCAGAAGAGCGCAGCCCTGTGCTCTTGTTGCACGTGGATACTCGCGGCGCGCACGGACGAGCGGTTGTCTCTGTCGAAGACTGCGCCGCAATGGGGAGGAGAACATGCGCAATTGGCTTTCCGCGGCGTTGGCGGCCGGTTTCTTGTGGACTTGGACTGGCATTGCAGGCGCTCAGGAGATCACGCTCAAGGGCATCACGTCGTTCGCCGAGAAGACGTTCTACTCGCGCGGCTTCGAGCGCTTCATCGACAAGGTCGAACGCCGAGGGCAAGGGCGTGATCCAGATCAACTACATCGGCGGCCCCAAGGCGATGCCGCCGTTCGAGGTCGGCAACGCGCTGCAAGGCCGGCGTGGTCGACATCGCCAACGTCACGGGCGCGTTCTACACCAACGTGATTCCCGAGGTCGGACGCCTGGAAGCTCACCGAGCGGCCGATGGCGGAGCTGCGCAAGAACGGCGGCTTCGACTACATGGCCAAGCTCTACGACGAGAAGATGAACGCCATCTTCCTCGCCCGCCACATCGACAACAACCCGTTCCATCTCTACCTGACGAAGCCGATCACCAAGCCCGACCTGACCGGGCTCAAGCTGCAGCATCACGCCGGTCTACCGCGACTTCTTCACCGGCGCTCGGCGCCACCGTGGTGCAGACCGCGCCGGGCGAGGTCTACACCGCGCTCGAGCGCGGCGTCGTCGACGGCTACGGCTGGCCGATCACCGGCATCTTCGATCTGGGCTGGCACGAGAAGACCAAGTTCCGCGTCGACCCCGGCTTCTACACGCGCCGAGGTGAGCATCCTCATCAACAAGGCGACCTGGGGCAAGCTCGACGCCGCGCAGACGCAAGGTCATCGCCGATGCCGCGGCGCCTGATCGAGGCGCATCGGCTGCTTCGAGGCGGCCAAGGAGAACGCGGCCGACATCGACCAGGCAGAAGGCAGGCCGGCATCCAGGTGATCGAGCTCAAAGGCGCGGATGGCGAGGCCTATCCGCGCCAAGGCCTACGAGGCCGGGCTGGGCCGGCATCATCAAGCAGAGCCCGGAGCACGGGCCCAAGCTGAGGGAGTTCTTCGCCAAGGCCGAAGTGACCGGCGCCACCGCAAGGCCTGGAGAGGACGCTGGCGAGGATCATGAGATGGACCGCTTGTCTCAGCGCCTTCGGCCGCGCCCTCGACGCGCTGATGCTGCTGGCCTGCCTGCTGCTGCTGGCGATGACGCTGATCATCGGCGGCCGACGTCATCGCGCGCAATGCCGGCCTCGGCGGCATCGCCTGGAGCAGCGAGGTCTCGGAGGACATCCTCTATCTGCTGACGCTGCTGGCGGCGCCCTGGCTGCTGCGGCGAGGCCAGCACATCCGCGTCGACATCCTCCTGCGCGCCGCTGCCGCCAGCGCATCGGCTGGCTGCTGGAATGGGCCGGCGACCTGCTGGGGCTTGCCTGCTCGCTCTACTTCGTGTGGTACGGCTGGAAGGTGCTGGCCGCGAGCTACCAGGCCGGCGCGATCTCCATCAAGACGCTGGTGACGCCGGAATGGTGGATGCTGGCGCCGCTGCCGGTGGCGTTCCTGCTGCTCGCCATCGAGTTCGTCTTCCGCATGCACCGCCTGCGCCGTGCCAGAGCGTGCGCCGCGCGCCGGATGCGGTGTCGGCGTCATGACGGCCCTGCGCATTCATGACGCGCCAATGAGCCGACCATGTCGTGGCAGTTGGCGGCACTGCTGCTGCTCGGCGGCTCGACGGTGCTGCTGCTGCTCGGCATGCCGGTGGCGCTCTCGTTCGTGGCCATCAACATCGTCGGCGCGTGGCTGTTCCTCGGCGGCGAGGCGGGCCTGCGTGCAGATCGTGCGCAACAGCGTCGTGTCGGTGATGAGCTTCTCGCTCACCCCGATCCCGCTGTTCATCCTGATGGGCGAGATCCTGTTTCACACCGGCCTCGCCATCAAGGTGATCGACGGCGTCGAGCGGCTGATCCGGCAGGTGCCCGGGCGGCTGGCCGTCGTCGCCGTGGTCGCCGGCACCGTGTTCTCCGCCATCTCCGGCTCGACCATCGCCACCACGGCCATGCTGGGCTCGCTGATGCTGCCCGTGATGCTGGCGCGCGGCTACCACCCGACCATGGCGACCGGGCCGATCATGGCCATCGGCGCCGTCGACATGCTGATCCCGCCGTCGGCGCTGACCGTGCTGCTCGGCAGCCTGTCGGGCATCTCGATCTCAAGCTGCTGATCGGCGGCGTCGTGCCCGGCCTGATCCTGTCAGCGTCGCCTTCGTCGCCTACATCGTCGTGCGCGGCGCAGCTGACGCCGGAGCTGGCGCCGCCGACGCCGATCGCCGCCCACTCGCGGCTGGGAGAGCTGGCGCCTGCTCGTGCTCTACGTCGTGCCGCTGGTCGTCGATCTTCGCCGTCGTGGTCGGCGCCATGTCCGGCGGCTTTGCGACACCGACCGAGTCGGCGGCGCTCGGCGCGCTGGCGACGCATGGCCGTGGCGCGCGCTCTATCGCGTGCTGCAGCCTCGAGGCGCTGATGAAATCGCTCAAGGGCACCGCGGCCATCTCCGGCATGATCCTGTTCATCATCCTGGGCGCCACCACGTTCTCGCAGATCCTGAGCTTCTCCGGCGCCACCGACGGGCTGGTCTCGGCCATCCTCGGCCAGGGCCTTGTCGACCTTCGCCGTCGTGGTCGGCTGATGATGCTGCTCCTGATCTTCCTCGGCATCTTCGTCGACCAGGTCAGCATGATGCTGATCACGCTCCCGGTCTTCATGCCGATCGTGCCGAAGCTCGGCATCGATCCCGATCTGGTTCGGCGTGCTGTTTCTCATCTGCATGCAGCTCGGGCTGCTGCTGCCGCCGCACGGCCTCCTGCTCATGACCATGCGCGGCGTGGCGCCGCCGCAGGTGACGATGGCGCACATCTTCCAGGCCGTCGTGCCCTATGTGATCATGAGCCTGCTGCTGCTGGCGCTGCTGCTGCTGTTCCCGACCATCGCCACCTGGCTGCCGAACTGGCTCATCGGATAGAGCCGCATGACGAAGAGAGACGCCGACGAGTATGCCGGCGGTGCTGCGTCGCCAGCGACCTGGCCGCACTACGGCGCGCGCCGCTGCTTCGGCCTGCTCGGCACCGCCAACTTCAAGATCTCGCACGCGCTCGGTGGACGCCGGCGTCGAGCTCATCTCGGCGCGCCATGAAGGCAACGCCGCCAGCATGGCGGACGCCTACGCCAAGGCGACGCAGGAGCTGACCCTGGTCAGCGTGCATTCCGGGCCCGGGCCTCACCAACGCGCTGACCGGCATCGGCGAGGCGGCCAAGAGCCGGACGCCGCTGCTGGTGCTGGCCGGCGACGTGCCGACCGGCGCGGTCAAGTCGAACTTCTACGTCGAGCAGGCCGAGATGGTGCGCTCCGTCGGCGCCATCTCGGAGCGCATCCACACGCCGGCCTCGCGCGCGAGGATACGCTGCGCGCCGTCGACGCGGGCGCTGCGCGACCGCCAGACGGTCGTGCTGAGCCTGCCGACCGACGTGCAGGACGCGCCCTTCGCCGGCAACGATCGCCGCCGCTCGCGCTGCCGCCCGCCCCGGGGCCCGATGCATCCCGATCCGGAGAGCGTGCGCCGGCTGGCGGATGCGCTTGCAAGCGCGCGAGCGCCCGCTCATTCTCGCCGGTCGCGGCGCGGTGATCTGCCGGCGCAGAGGCGGCGCTGATCGCGCTGGCCGAGCGCACCGGCGCGCTGCTGGCGACCTCGGTCTGCGGGCATGGCCTGTTTGCCGGCAACCCGTGGTCGGTCGGCATCAGCGGCGGCTTTGCCTCGCCGGCGGCGGACGAGCTGATCGCCGAGAGCGATCTCATCGTCGGGCTTCGGCGTGAGCCTGACGCACTGGACCACCAAGCGCGGCAAGCTGATCGCGCCCGGCGCCGTGGTCGCGCAGATCGACGTCGAGGCGGCGCAAGCTCGGCTACCAGATGCCGGTCCAGCATCGCCGTCCAGGCCGATGCCCGGGTGACCGCGCGAGGCGCTGCTGGCCGAGCTGGACAAGCGCGCCGTCGGCCCGCGCGCTGGGCGGCGCGACGACACGCACGCGCAAGCGCATGCGACGACGGCGACAATCACAACGCGCCCTATCAGGACACGTCGACCGCCGAGTTCATCGATCCGCGCACGCTCAGCAAGGCCGTCGACGCCATCCTGCCGAAGGAGCGCGCCGTTGCCTCGGACTCCGGCCATTTCTGCGGCTGGGTGCCGCGCTTCCTGCGCGTGCCCAATGCGCGCGCCTCGTGCCTCAGCCACTCCTTCCAGTCCGTCGGGCTGGGCCTCGCGTCGGCCATCGGTCTGGCCATCGCCAATCCCGGCGCGCTGGCCGTGCTCGGCGCCGGCGACGGCGGCTTCCTGATGTCGCATTGCCGATCTCGAGACCGCCGTCCGCCTGAAGCTCGCGCCTGTGCATCCTGGTCTACAACGACAGCTCCTATGCGGCCGAGGTGCACCTCTACCGGCGTCGCGGCTACTCGCATCGATATCGTGCAGTTTCCGGACACCGATTTCGCCGCCATCGCGCGCGGGCTATGGCGCCAGGGCCGCGACCGTCAGGACGCTCGACGATCTCGAGCCGGTGCGGGCCTGGGTGCGCGAGGGCGCGCCCGGCGTCTTCGTCATCGACGGCAAGATCGACCCGAACCTCGAAGCCGACTGGCACGCCGAGCATTTTCCCTGACCAAGAGAGTGCTCAGGCGAGGCCGAGCCGCACGCGTTCGCCCTTGTACCAATCGAGAATTTGCTCGCCCGTCCAGAACAGCGACGGCGCCGGAGCCGCGGATGTGCTCGATCGCGCTGCGGAAATACTTTGAGGCGATGCGGAGCGCCCATGATGTAGGGGTGCACGACGATCGCCATCACGCGCGCGGAGTTGCGCGCATCGTGGTGCAGCTGCGTCGAACTGGTCGATGGCGCGGTCGGAATACTCTGACGCCTTGTGATGCTGGATCAGCATCATCGCCACGTCGTTGCATTCCTGGGTGTAGGGCACGTTGACGATCGGCGCCCGAGCGCGTCTCGAGCACCACCGGCTGGTCGTCGAGCACCCAGTCGCAGACGTAGTCGTAGCCGGCCTCCACCAGCAGGTCGGGCGTCTCCCAGGTTTCCGTCAGGCCCGGCCCGAGCCAGCCGCGCGGACGCCGGCCGGTGAACTGGCGATCGCCTCGGTGGTGCGGGCGATGTCGTCGGCCTCGTTCTCCACCTTCTGCATGTTCTTCTGCGTGAAGCCGTGGCCCATGAACTCCCAGTTGCGCTCGCGCGCCGCGCGCGCGATCGGCTCATAGGCGGCAATCGCCGAGCCGTTGATGGCGAGCACGGCCGGGATGCGGAAATCGTCGAACACCTCGAGCATGCGCCAGAAGCCGACGCGGTTGCCGTATTCGTGCCAGGCCCAGTTCGGGATGTCGGGCATGGGCGAGCCGCCCGCCGGCGGGGTCAGCACGGTGCGCGGCATGGTCTGGCGGATGTCCCATTCCTCGACGTTGACGATCACCCACACGGCCAGGCGCGCGCCGCTGGGCAGCACGAGCGGCGGCCGCTCGGGAATCGCGGAATAGGTCAGTCGCTCGTTCGGCAGCATGGGTGGTGTCTCCTCAGGCTTGGGCGCCGGTAAGACATTGTACGATCAGCCGCCGCGAGGGAAAGCGGTGCGCAACTGCGCGCCGTCGCGCCGGCTACCGCGGCGTGGCAACGGTGTGGGACGTGCGATGCTGGAAAGTTCAGACGCAATAGGGCGTCTGGTTTGGGAAATGCGGTAGAGTTGGCGCGTGCTGGTCTTAGCGGCGTGAGCGAGTGACTGATCGGCGATGCAGAGTCCCGGGTCCAGGTTCCGCGACTGCCCGCTGGGCCGCGTCTATCGCTCGGCCTCGGGTCGGTGGCGGCACGGCGAGCGCACGGCATTGCCGTTCGTCGTGGTGGGGGCGCTGTGGGAGATCGTGGCGCGGCTGGCGATATTCCCGCCGCGCTGTTTCCGCCGCTCGAGCGTCGTCGCCTCCGCGTTCGTCCGGCTCACGGCATCAGGGGCGCTGCCGCATCATGCGCTCGGACACGCTGCTGCGGCTGCTCGCCGGGCTTGCCCTGGCGGCGATCGTGGGCGTCGCGATCGGCATCGCCATGGGGCGCTCGCGCCGCGCCGAGGACATCGCTGCTGCCGCTGGTCAGCATCGGCGCGCCGATCCCGGGCATCGCCTACGCGCCGCTGTTCCTGCTGTGGTTCGGCCTCGGCAACATATCGGCCGTGCTGCTGGTCGGCTTCGTGTCGGCCTTTCCGATCATCTTCAACACCTGGACCGGCGTGAAGGCGGTGAAGGAGATCTGGGTGCGCTCGGCGCAGGCGATGGGCGCCGACGACCGGCGGCTGTTCCGCCAAGGTGATCCTGCCGGGCGCGCTGCCCTACATCCTCACCGGGTTGCGGCTCGGCCTGGCGCAGGCCTGGCGCATCCTGGTGGGCGTGGAGATGCTGGCGGCGGTGCCGTGGGGGCTCGGCTGGATGATCTTCGGCGCGCGCGAGTTCCTCAACACCGACGTGATGCTCGCCGGCGTCGTGGTGATCGGCGTCATCGGCCTCGCGCTGGAGAAGCTCGTGTTCCAGCGGCTGGAGCAATTCACAGTGGTGCGCTGGGGGATGATGACGTGAGCGCCACGGCCGAACGCACGCGGTCGATGCGCCGGGCGGCGATCTCGCTGCTGCTGGCGGCGGCGATCTACGAAGCCGCTCGCCCGCAGCGGCGTGTTTCCCGGCGGCGCTGCTGCCGACGCTGCCGGCCGTGGGGCGCGCGCTCGTCGACGGCGCTGCTGGACGGCAGCCTGCCGGGCCACGCGGCCAGCACGCTCTACCGCGTGCTGCTCGGCATGAGCCTCGCCGTCGTGGTCGGCCTGCCGCTCGGCATCCTGATGGGCCGCTTCCGGCCGGTCGAAGGCTTCTTCCTGCCGCTGGCGAGCGCGCTGATGCCGATCCCGTCGCTCGCCTGGGTGCCGGTGTTCATCCTCTGGTTCGGCCTCGGCAACGCCACCGCCATCGGCATCGTCTTCTACGCCGCGCTGTTTCCCATGCTGCTCAACGCCTGGTCGGGCGTGCGCGCCGTCAACCCGCTGTGGCTGCGCGCGGCGCAGCGCCATGGGCGCCGACGAGCGCGCGCTGTTCTGGAAGGTGATCATCCCCGGCGCCTTCCCGTTCCTCATCACCGGCTTGCGCCAGGCCTTCCTGCGCGCCTGGATCGCCGTGGTCGGCGCCGAGATGCTGGCCGCCTCCGACTGGGGCCTGGGCTGGGTGATCTTCGACGCCAAGGAGTTCCTCAACGCCGACGTGATGCTCGCCTCGCTCGCCGTCATCGGCCTCATCGGCTTCGTCTTCGAGCGCCTGGTGTTCGGCTCGCTGGAGCGCGCGACCGTGCAGCGCTGGGGCATGGTGCGGGCGGCGAAGGGTTGAGCCCGGTCCCGCAGCTCCGTTCATTGCCGCCTTCTCGATTGGCATCGAGGGCACCGGGAGGGCATGTCTCGTCGCTCCGCTCGTGGGCGCGTGGGAAACTTTGGTTTCACGCTATGCGACCGGATTGCGCCTGGAAATACTCGGCTGTCCTCCGGGCGCTGCGTCCAGCCCTGCCTGCCGCGCCAATTCAGGTGGCGGGCGACCATGTCGGTGCCGTAGCGAACCCGAAACAGCAGCGTGCGCTCCGGCCCGTTGGCGTACTCGTGCACCTCGCCCGCCGGATGCACCACGAACGACCCGGGCGTGACCTCGACGCTGCCGACCGGAGTAGTCATTTTGCCGCCGCCCTGGAAGCAGAAATATATCTCCGTTGCGTACGGATGACAGTGATTGGGGCTGATTTGACCGGGCTCCCAGCATGCGACGGTGACATCGCCTTCGCCGATGGTGGCCAGTATCTTCTCGACGTGGAGCTTTTGCATCGAATTCTTGTTGAGCCGGTAGGCTGAAAGCCTGCATTGACGTTGCCTCCTGCGTTGGTGCTCGAAAAATCTGCCGTCGGGTCGTCCGCCATGAACCGGGATAGGTCTCCTGGATGCGACACGTGGTGCAGCCAGCAAATTGAAGCGGTGACGGGGCACGGGTCAAGCGACCGCGACGGCGTGCGCAGACTGGCACTGGCAGGCTCTCCTCGTGCGAGTGTAGGGCGACGCGTCGAAGGCCCGCCAATCCGTCCGGGGCGGCGTCGGGTTGGCAGCGTTGCGGCGTGGGAGAGAGCCTATGAAATTCGGGCTTTTCGGCGGGGCCAAGTCGGCGGGTGAGGGGGCCGTTGGCGACAGTCTCGGCTATCGACATTACATCGACTATGTGCTGCTTGCGGAGGAGCTCGGCTATCACAGCGTGTTCGTGGTCGAGCACCACTTCACGGGCGTGGGCCAGCTTTCGGCGTCGCTCAACTTCCTCAGCCTATCTTGCCGGCCGCTACAAAGCGCATGCGGCTCGGCACGGCCGTGGTGGTGTTGCCCTGGCACAATCCGGTGCTCCCTCGCCGAACAAGTCGCCACGCTCGATCTCGTCTCCAATGGCCGCTTCGATTTCGGCATCGGCAAGGGCTACCGCGAGACCGAGTTCTCGGCGCTTCTGCATCCCAATCGAGGAGGCCACCGAGCGGTTCAACGAGACGGTGCACTTTTGCGCACGGTATGGGCGGCCAAAGGCGCTCGCATCACGGCAAGCGCTGGCACTTCGAGAATGTCATCATCGAGCCGCGCTGTGCAGCAACCGCATCCACCCCTGTGGATGGGGGCGGGCAGCTGAGTCCGATTGGTCGAGCCGCACAGGAGGGCTTCAACCTTCTCCTGGACCGGAGATCGCGCCGGTCGATCTGATCATTGAGCGCGTGCGCGTCTATCGCGCCGAGCTCTCGAGCGGCTGGGCCGCCCCTACAGCCCGGAACAGATCGGTGTTGCCCGCGCGCTGCAGATCATCCGCACGGAGGAGGAACGGCAAAAAGCCTATGCGCTGCGGACGACAAGTGTCTCTGAAGGCCATCGGCGGGCTTGCGCGCGGACCGGGCGCCGAGCGCTATCAGAATATCGGCTCGCACGCCGATCCCAATCGCGCCGGCGAAGAGTCCGCCTTGCTTGGCACGCCCGAGGAGATCATTGCCCGGCTGAAGAAGCTGGAGGCCGGCGGCGTCGACTACGTCCTGCTCGTCGATCCGACCGGCTCGAAGGCGGCGCTGCGCGAGTTCGCCGAGGAGATCATGCCGGCGCTGCGTACGCACACAGCGACGAGGCAGCCAAGAGCAACAACCGCCGCCTCGCAGGGCGCGGTCGGTCTAGTTCTTGAGCTCCATGTCCTCGTAGGACGGGAACGGGCTCATCCAGATGTCGGTGACCGTGTGCCTGGCGATGCGCGGGCCGATGCCCATCAGGGCGCGGAGGTCCATGACCGGCGCGAACATCACCCGCTCGATCGTGAGCTGCTGGATCTTGTAGAGCAGCGCCTCGCGCTGCTTGGCGTCGCGCTCGCGCGCCTGCTGCTGAAAGAGCTCGTCGATGTCGGGATAGCCGCCGTAGGCGTAGGCGCCCTTGGACTGGATGAACGTCTCCACGCGGCTGGCGGCGTTGCCGGAGTTCCCGACCGCGGTCATGAACAGCCCGCGCAGCTTCTTCTCCTGCCAGGCGGCATAGAAGGCCGCGCGCTCCATCGGCCGCAACCTGACGCGGATGCCGACCGCATTCAGGTCGTTCACCACCGCCTCGGCCACGGTCGGAAAGCCGGGAATCGCCGCGAATTCGCCGGCATCGAAGCCCGCCTGGATATCCGGCTTCGGCGAGCAGCTGCTTGGCCTTCTGCGGGTCGTAGGCCGGCGGCTTCGACCTGCAGCGCGAAGTCCATGACGCGGGGAACGATCACGCCCGCCGGCGGGCAGAAGCCGAGGCACGCCGCCTCGTTGATCCGCTTGCGGTCGAGCGCCAGGTTCACCGCCAGCCGCAGCCGCTTGTCGTGCCAGGGCGACTTGGCGTCCCATTGCTCGGTGAACTCGATCCAGAAGATCGACGCGTGCTTCGAGGCGACCACCTGCATGCGCGGGTCTTTCTGGATCGCCTCGGCGTCGGGCCCGTCGAGGACGTAGGCGATGTCGGCCTCGCCGGTTTTCAGCATCACGGCGCGCGTCGTCGACTCGGGCACGCTCTTCATCACCAGCGTCTTCACGTTCGGCACGCGGCGCCAGTAGCCGGGGTAGGCCTCCAGCTCGACCTCCACGCCCGGCTTGTGGCTGACGAACTTGTAGGGGCCGGCGCCGATCGGATGCTTCTTGAAGCCGTCGTCTCCGACCTGCGTGCAGATATTTCTTCGGCACGATGATGCCGGCGGCGCTGGCGGTCGTGCCGTAGAACGTCATGAAGTCGGGCCACGGCGCCTTGAGATGAAAGCGCACCACCAGGGGATCGACGATCTCGACCTGCGCGACGTGCTCCTGCAGGACCTTCGCCGACGCGCCCTTGTAGCGCTCGAAGCTGAACTTCACGTCTTCCGTCGTCAGCGGGTCGCCGTTGTGGAACTTCAATCCCGGACGCAGCTTGAACTCGTAGGTCTTGCCGTCCGGGCTCTCCTGCCACGACTCCGCGAGGCTCGGGCCCATCTTGTGCCCGGGATAGGGGCGCACGAGCGCATCGTGGATCGCGTAGAGCATGCCGAACGGCGTGATCTGCGGCGGCGCGGTGGACGGATCGAACCAGCTCGGCGAGATGGTCACGTGCCACGCCATGACGGCACGTCCCGACGGTGCCGCCAGGGCGGCCGTGGAGGACGATCGGCGCCGAGGCTGACAACGGCAGCGAGTAGGGAGCGGGCGAAGGCGCGATAGCAAACGCAGAAGTCTGGAATGAGCGACATGGAACCCTCCGCGCGAAAAAGTTCAGTGCCATTGGAGCGGTCCGGAGACTATGAATTGAGGCTGCAGCCAGCGTCAACCACTGACAATCCGTGATCGGCTGGGCACACTGGCGCTTCCGGTGGTATTTCCGGCAAAGATTTCTTTGGCGGAAGGGCTGGATCGTCGTGCCGTCCGAAGCGGATCGATCCATGAACCTCGCAACGCAAGCGTACCCTCGAGCCGCGTGGAGGCACCGTGAAGGAGGTTCCGGTCCTGATCGTCGGCGGCGGCCCTGTGGGCCTGACCGCTTCGATGCTGTTGTCGCGAGAGGGCGTGCGCTCGCTGCTCGTCGAGCGTCACCCCGGCACCGCCGTCCATCCCAAGGCCCGCGCCATCAACGCCCGCAGCATGGAGATGTACCGCCAGTGCGGGCGTCGAGGCTGCCATCCGTGCGGCCGGCCTCGCTCCCGAGCACACGGGCCTCATCGTGTGGACGCGGACGCTGTCCGGCGAGGAGATCGAGCGCCGCGTGCCTGGCGGTCCGGCGCGCAGAGCATGGCCGATGAGCCCCGGTGCGCAACTGCCTCTGCGCCCAGGACGACCTCGAGCCGGTGCTGCGCCGATTTCGCCGAGCGACAGGCGCCGCGGCGAGCTGCGCTTCAGCACCGAGGTCACCGCCTGCGAGCAGGACGAGGCGGGTGTCACCGCCACCTCACGGACCGCGTGAGCGGCGCCGAGACGCGCGTGCGCGCCCGGTACGTCATCGCCGCCGACGGCGCGCAGAGCCCGATCCGCCGCCAGCTGGGCGTGCGCATGCTCGGACGCGAGAAGGTGTACGAGAGCGTCAACATACTGCTGAACGCCGACCTGCGGCCGTGGACGGCGCATCGTCCGGCCGCCCTCTACTTCATCGAGCACCCGAAGATCAAGGCCACGTTCCTCACCATCAATGCCGTCGATCGCTGGGGTTTCCTGGTCAACAGCCTGTCGGCCTACGGCTACACGGCCTCCGACTTCACGCCCGAGCGCTCGGTGGAGCTCGTGCGCATGGCCGTCGGGGCGCCCGATCTGCAGGTGAAGATCCTGGGCATCGCCCCGTGGACGGCCTCGGCCCACGTGGCCGAGCAGTACCGCCACGGCCGCATCTTCCTTGCCGGCGACGCCGCCCACGAGATGCCGCCCACCGGCGGCTTCGGCTTGAACACGGGCGTCCAGGACGTCCACAATCTCGCCTGGAAGCTGGCCGCCGTGCTGCGTGGCGTGGCGGGGGCCTCGCCTGCTCGACACCTATCACGACGAGCGCCAGCCCGTCGGCCGCGACCATCACCGAGCAGAGCTTGACCAACTCCATCTCGATGGGACGCTTGGAGGGACAGACATCCGCGGACCGCCATCGCCCGGCCCGAATACCTGAACGAGCAGGGCATGATCTTCGGCGCCTCCTACACGTCGATGGCCGTCGTGCCCGACGGCACCGCCGCACCGGTGGTCGCCAATCCCGTCACCGACTACGTTGCCTCGGCCCGGCCAGGCGGTCGCGCGCCCCACGTGTGGCTGGAGCGCGACGGCGCGCGCGTCTCCACCATCGATCTCGTCGGCAAGGGCTTCGTTCTGCTGACGGGCCCCAAGGGCAAGGCCTGGAGCCAGGCCGCGCGGCGTCTGGCATCCGACACCAGGCTCAGCCTCGAGGCGCTGACCGATCGGCGATGACGGGATCGAGGACCCCGATGGGCAATGGCCGGCCACCTACGGCCTCGACGACGCCGGCGCCGTGCTGGTCCGCCCCGATGGCTACGTGGCATGGCGCAGTCCCTCCATGACGAGGGATCCCACGACAACGCTGCCGCGCCGCGCTGAGCGGCATCCTGAGGCAAGGCCTAAAGTCAATGCCCCACATCGAGGTCCGCGACGTCTTCGCTTGTCTACGACACGCCTGCCGGCCGCGTCACCGGCGTCGAGCGCGCCGAGCTTCGACATCGAGCAGTCCGAGTTCCTCTGCCTCGTCGGCCCCAGCGGCTGCGGCAAGTCCACGCTGCTCAACATCATCGCCGGCTTCCTCGCGCCCACCGGCGGCGAGATCCGCATCGGCGGCAAGGCGGTGACCGGGCGCGGCATGGACCGCGGCGTCGTGTTCCAGGACTTCGCCCAGCTCTTTCCTGGCGCACGCGCGCTCGGCAACGTCGCCTTCGGCCTGGAGATGAAGGGCGTGCCGAAGCCGGAGCGCGAGAAGATCGCGCTCGAGCAGCTCGCGCTGGTCAAGCTCGAGAAATTCGCCAACGCCTACCCGCACCACCTCTCCGGCGGCATGCAGCAGCGGGTCGCCATCGCCCGCGCGCTGGCCTACAATCCCGGCCGTGCTGCTGATGGACGAGCCGTTCGCGGCGCTCGATGCGCTCACGCGCGACGACATGCAGCGGCTGCTCGCGGAGGTGTGGCGCGAGACGCGCAAGACGGTGGTCTACGTGACGCACAATGTGGCCGAGGCCGTCTATCTCGCCGACCGCGTGGTGGTGATGACCTCGCACCCCGGCACCGTGAAAGCGCACGTGGCGATCCGCCTCGCCGCGCCCGCGCGATCCGCTCAGCGTCGAGTTTCTCGACTATCAGAAGCGAGCTGCTCGCAGCCAGCTCCTGGGTCGATCGGAGCGCGCGCAGCCTGGACGAGATCACGCTCGACCAACAAAGTCATTGCAGGAGGAGAACGATGAAGCTACGGCAAGGCATCACCCGCCGCCAATGCATCGCCTCGGTCGGCGCCACGGCGCTGGCCGCGGCTTGCTGTGCGCCCGCGCGCTCGCGCAGGCAGCCGCCATCCGCCAGGGCTACCAGACCAACGTGTGGGGCATGCCGACCTACTACCTGCTGCGCTCCGGCGCGCTGGAGAAGCGCGGCCTGAAGTTCGAGGAGTTCGCCGTGCCCTCCGGCAACCTCACCATGCAGCAGATGGTGGCGCGGCAGGTCGATCTCGGCACCTACGCCGGGCCCTCCTTCATCCTCGGCCACGACAAGGGCGGCCTCGTCGGCATCGCGCGTCATCGAGCACGTCGGCACGCACCACGCGCATCATGGCGCGCAAGGACCTCGGCCTCACCAAGGTCGAGCAGCTCAAGGGCCTCAAGGTCGCCAACCAGACCGGCTCCTCGGTCGGCAACATCTTCGTCGACCAGATCGCGCCCGGCGGCCGGCCTCAAGAAGGGCGACTACCAGGAAGTGCGCATGGACGTGAACAACATGGTGGCCGCGCTGGCCGCCAAGACCGTCGACGCCATGGTCAACGTCGAGCCCTACAACGCGATCGCCGAGGCCGACGGGCTCGCCACCACCGTCATGGACTACTGGAGCGTGGACAAGATGCCGGTGTTCATGGCCGCGACGCCGGAGTTCGTCGCCAAGAGCGCCGACACCGTCGTCGCCTATCTCAAGGCCTGGCTCGACGTGGCGCGCGACTTCAAGGAGAACCCCAACAAGGTGGCCGACGCCATCTACGGCTTCTACGCCTCGAAGGGCTACACCATGTCGCAAGACACGTTCCGCAAGGCGCTCGCCACCGTCGACGTGAACCCCGGCTTCCCGTCCGACCTCGAGCCCTACATGCAGCACGCACGCCGAGGTGCTGCTCAAGGAGAAGAAGATCGCCGCCATCCCCGACTGGAGCAAGGCGCTGAGGCCGGAGTTCATGGAGCGGGCCCGCTCGGGCACGTGAGGCGCCGATAGCTGCGCCTCCAGGCCGTGCTCGACGGCAAGCTGGCGGACGGCCACATCAGGGAGTTCTCGATGCGATCCAGGTTTGCGCTCTCGCAGCTCGCGCGAGCTGCTGCCCATCGTGCTGCCGGTGCTGGCTGATCGTCGTCGGCGCGGTCTGGCTGGCGCTTGCGCTTTGTCGATCCGCCGCCGCCCGGCACGTTCGTCGTGTCCGCCGCCAGCGCCGGCAGCCCCTACCATCGCTATGCCGAGCGCTACCAAGGCGACGTTCTAGCGCAACGGCGTCGAGCTCGAGGTGCGCGAGTCCGGGGATCGTTCGCCAACCTCGAGGCGCTGTCGGACCGGCCTCCGGCGTGCACGCGTGGCTTCGTCCAGGGCGGCCTCGCCTCGAGCAAGGACACGCCGGATTGCTGTCCGTCGGTCGCGTGGCCTACGAGCCGCTGTGGGTCTTCTATACCGGCAGCGCGAACGCTCGAGCGGCTCACGGACCTCAAGGGCAAGCGCATCCTGGTCGGCCCGGCGGGCGGCGGCACCAGCGGCCTGGCCTTGCGGCTGCTCGCCGCCAACGGCATCACCGGCGAAACCGCGACGTTGATCAACCGCGAGCTGCCGGACTATGTCGACATGCTCGCCAAGGGCGAGGCGGACGCGGGCTTTCTCGTGCTCGCCGCCGAGGCGCGGACGCATCCAGCGGCTGCTGCGGGCGCCCAACGTTCGCTTGATGAGCTTTGCCAACGCCGATGCCTACACCCAGCGCTTTCCTTCCTGTCGCGCCTGGTGCTGCGCGAGGGCGTCGTCGACTTCGCGGCCAATATCCCGCCGGCCGACACCACGCTGATCGCCACCACGACGGCCGTGCTGGTGCGGCGAGGATGCGCACCGCGCGCTCGTCAATCTCCTGGCGCAGGCGCTGCACGAGGTGCATGGCCAGCCGGCGACCGACGGCGGCAGCGAGGCCCAGCTGTTTCAGCGCGTCGGCGAGTTTCCCGATCGCCAACGATCCCGAGTTTGCCCTGTCCGAGGAGGCGCGGCGCGTCTACCGCTCGGGCGCGCCGTTCCTGCAGCGCTACGTGCCGTTCTGGGTCGCCACCATGGTCGACCGCCTGCTGGTGTCGCTGGTGGTGCTGGTGCCGATCCTGATCCCGCTCGTGCGGTTCGCGCCGCAAATCTACAGTTGGCGCATCCGCCGCCGCATCATGTACTGGTACGGGGAGCTGAAGAGCCTGGAGGCCGCCGGCAAGGCGCGTCGAGCCCGCGGCGAGCGAGCCGCGAAGCTGAGGAGCTCGACCGCATCGAGGCGGCGGTCGGACAATATCCCGGTCCCGCTCGGCTTCTCCGACCGGCTCTACGATCTGCGCCTGCACATCGAGGGCGCCTCTCCGCCGCCGCCTGATGGCCGGCACGGCGCATCCGGCTACCTGCAGCCGCCACGGCTAACTCTCGCTGGATGCTCAGCTGCCGTCGCGGTCGTGCAGCAGCGGGAAGAAGTAGTCCTTCAGCTTTTCGGCGTCGGCTTGATGAAGCCGGCCTTGGCCATGTACTCGGCGTAGACCATGGTGCGGATCGGCGCGGCCTGGTAGATGGCGCCTCGGCTGCGTGAGGAGCTGCGCCACCTCCTCGGCCGTCGCGCGCTCCTTCACGAGCGTGAGATAGGTCTCGGCAGCGGCCTTCGGGTTGCTCTTGATCATGCCGACCGCCTCCTCGTAGGCGGCGAGGAATGCGCGCACCGTCTTCGGGTTCTCCTCGTAGAACTTGGTGGTGCCGTAGGCGAGGGCGACATGGCCGTCGCCGCCGAGCGCGTCGCGCGATTCGAGAACGACATGGATGCCGGGGTTCTTGAGCTCGATCTCCTGGAACGGCGAGGAGGCGAAATGGCTCGTCACCTCGTGCGCGGGATTGAGCAGCGCGATGAGCGCGTCCGGGTGGCCCATCTGCACCTGGTTGGGGACCAGCTTCTCGTTGGCCTTGTCGTCGCCGTAGGCCTTCTGCAGGGCGATGCCGAGCGTGATGGCCTGGATCGACTGGCGCACCGTCGGCAGCGCGATGCGGTCGCTCGGGGCGTAGTCCTTGATGGTCTTGATGTTGGGGTTGCGGGTGACGAGCTTGAAGGGCAGGCCGCTGACGCCGATGATGGCCTTGATGTCGCCGTTGGTCTTGCCCCAGAGCAGCAGCATGTTGGTGACGCCGCTGGTGACGATATGGAGACTGCCGGACAGCAGCGCATCGTTGTTGGCGCCGCCGCTCATCAGCGTCAGCCAGGCGGCCTTGAGATCGGGAACGCCGGCATCCTTGGCGTGCTTCTCGACGAGCTTGTGATGCTCCATCAGCAGCATCGGCGCGAACAGCAGCCCCGGCTGCTTGCTGATCTTGAGCTCGCTCACCTCGGCTCTTGCCGTGACGGTGGCGAGCGTGAGCGCGAGCGCGACGATCAACCCGTGCCTGCAAACCATTGACGACCTCCTGGACCGGACGCGTGTCGCGCCTTCGACGCCAGAGCACTACGAGGAGAATGGAACTGAAGGGCCGCGGTGCAGAGCAGCTGATTGCGCTGGATCCGCGCACGACGGCTGCCGCTGATGGCGCTCGGCCCCCGACCCGATCGCGTGCCGACTCTGCCTGTCCACGGTCGAAAAACAAAGTTCAATCATGAAATTTCAGGCTTGAAGCATATCGCCGCATCGGGCAGGCTCTGTCCCTGATACTGCCGGATGACGGAGGCGCCAGGCCATGCGCGTTGCGTGTCTGGGCGGAGGACCCGCCGGGCTCTATTTCGCCATCGCCATGAAGCTGCGCGATCGCGCGCACCGAGATCGTCGTCGTCGAGCGCAACCGGCCCTACGACACCTTCGGCTGGGGCGTGGTGCTGTCGGATGAGACGCTCGTCAACCTCGACGGCGAGCGATCCCGAGAGCGCCGAAGCGCATCCGCCGCGCGTTCGTCTACTGGGACGACATCGCCGTCTTCTACCGCGGCACCGTCACGCGCTCGTCGGGCCACGGCTTCTGCGGCATCGGCCGCAAGCGCCTGCTCAACATCCTGCAGGATCGGGCCGCGCGCGCTCGGCGTCGACGCTGCAGTTCGAGACCGAGTTCGACGAGCGCTCGAGCCGCTACCGCGGCTACGATCTGGTCGTCGCCGCCGACGGCGCCAACTCGAAGATCCGCAGCGCCCTGGCGCACGTGTTCAAGCCGGACATCGACGTGCGCGCCTGCAAATACATCTGGCTCGGCACCCGGCCAGCAGTTCGACGACGCCTTCACCTTCATCTTCGAGGAGACCGAGCACGGCTGGATCTGGGCGCACGCCTACCAGTTCGATGCCGAGACGGCGACCTTCATCGTCGAATGCTCGGAGGCGACCTGGCGCCGGTTCGGCTTCGACGCGCATGAGCCAGGACGAGACCATCGCCGCGTGCGAACGGATCTTCGCGAAGAACCTCGGCGGCCACCGCCTCGATGACCAACGCCAGGCACCTGCGCGGCTCGGCGTGGCTCAATTTCAACCGCGTGCTGTGCGAGCAGCTGGTCGCACGACAACCTCGTGCTGATGGGCGATGCCGCGGCGACCGCGCACTTCTCGGTCGGCTCCGGCACGAAGCTGGCGCTGGAGAGCGCGATCGCGCTGGCCGGCTACCTGCACACCGAGCCGACGCTGGCGGCGGCGTTCCGCCGCTACGAGGAGGAGCGCCGGACCGAGGTGCTGCGGCTGCAGAGCGCGGCGCGCAACTCGACCGAGTGGTTCGAGCAGGTCGAGCGCTATCTGCATCTCGATCCCGGTGCAGTTCAACTATTCGCTGCTGACGCGCTCGCAGCGCATCAGCCACGAGAACCTGCGGACGCGCGACAAGGCGTGGCTCGAGAGCGCCGAGATGTGGTTCGAGGAGCAGGCGACGCGGCGAGAAGCCGGACCGCGCGCGCCCGCCGATGTTCACGCCGTTCCGCCTGCGCGATCTGCACCTGAAGAACCGGATCGTCGTCTCGCCGATGGCGCAGTATCGCGCCGTCGACGGCACGCCGACCGACTGGCACCTCGTGCACTACGCCGAGCGGGCCAAGGGCGGCGCCGGGCTGGTCTTCACCGAGATGACCTGCGTGTCGCCCGAGGGCCGCATCACGCCCGGCTGCACCGGCCTCTACGCGCCCGGCGCACGAGGCGGCGTGGAAGCGCATCGTCGATTTCGTCCACGCCGAGACCGACGCCAAGATCGCCATGCAGCTCGGGACACTCGGGGCCGAAAGGGCTCGACCCAGCTCGGCTGGGAGACGATGGATGCGCCGCTGGCGAGCGGCAACTGGCAGGTGATGGGGCCGTCGCCGGTGGCGTGGTCGCCGCGACAACCAGGTGCCGCGCGAGATGACGCGCGCCGACATGGACACGGTGCGCGACGAGTTCGTGCGGGCGGCGGCAGATGGCCGAGCGCGCCGGCTTCGACCTGCTCGAGCTGCATTACGCGCACGGCTACCTGCATGTCGGCGTTCATCACGCCGCTGACCAACCGCCGCACCGACGCCTACGGCGGCATCGCTCGAGAACCGCATGCGCTTTCCGCTCGAGGTGTTATCACGCGGTGCGCGCGGTGTGGCCGGCGGCGAAGCCGATCTCGGTGCGCATCTCCGCCAACGACTGGGTGGGCGAGCGAGGGCGTCACGCCGGAGGACGCCGTCGCCATCGCGCGCCTGCTGGGCGACGCCGGGGTCGACATCATCGACGTGTCGGCGGGCCAGACCTCGCGGCAGGCGCGGCCGGTCTACGGCCGCATGTTCCAGACGCCGTTCTCCGATCGCATCCGCAACGAGACCGGCATCGCCACCATGGCGGTCGGCAACATCTACGAGCCCGACCACGTGAACTCGATCCTGATGGCGGGGCGCGCGGACCTGTGCTGCCTGGCGCGGCCGCATCTCGCCGATCCCTACTGGACGCTGCACGCGGCGGCGCAGCTCGGCTACACGCGGCGAGACCTGGCCCAAGCCGTATCTTGCCGGGCGCGATCAGCTGCATCGGCTGGCGGCGCGCGCCGAGCCGGCGACGGAGCGGGTGTGATGGGCGCGCCTTCGACGGCAGGCACGCCCTGATCACCGGCGGCGGCACCGGCATCGGCGCGGCCATCGCGCGGACGCTTGCGCGGCGCCGGCGCGGCCGTGTCGCATCGCCGGCCGCCGCGCCGGACCTCTCGAGGAGGTCGCGGCGCGGCTGCCGCGCGCCAAGGCCATCGTCGCCGACGTCACTAGCGAGGCCGAGCATCGCAGCGCCATGGTCGCGGCGGCGCGGGCTGCGCACGGGCCCATCGACATCCTCATCGCCAACGCCGGGGCCGCGGAAAGCGCGCCGATCGGCAAGGTCGACCTCGCGCACTGGCAGCGCATGATCGACGTCAACCTGACCGGGCGCCTTCCTGACCGTCGAGAGCGGCGCTGCCGGATATCATCGACGCGAGGTGTCGCGCAGCGCAGGACGCATCGTCTTCATCGCCTCCACCGCCGGCCTCAAGGGCTACGCCTACGTGCGCCGCCTACTGCGCGGCCAAGCATGGCGTCGTCGGGCTCGCCCGCGCACTGGCGGCGGAGCTGGCGCCGCGTGGGGTGACGGTCAACGCCGTGTGCCCGGGCTTCACGCGAGACGCCGCTGCTCGAAGCCTCGCTCGCCAACATCTCGCGACAAGACCGGCCGCACGCGCGCGGAGGCGCAGGCCGGATCTCAAGCGCCTCAATCCGCAGGGTCGGTTCATCACGCCGGAGGAAGTCGCGGAGACGGTGCTGTGGCTGTGCACGCCGGGTGCGCAGGCGATCAGCCGGTCAGGCCATTTCGGTGCGTCGGGAGGCGAGGTATGACGGTGCGCACGACGGCCCAGGACCGAACGCCGGAGCCGGCTGCCAAGCAGAAGCTGCGGCTGTGGCTGCGGCTGCTCAGGGCCTCGACGCGATCGATCGAGGTGGAGCTGCGCGAGCGCCTGCGCGTCGAGGCGTTCGGCGTGACGCTGCCGAAATTCGACGTCATGGCGGCGCTGGACCGCAAGCGCGGCCGGCATGACCATGACCGAGCTGTCCCGCTTCCTCGATGGTGTCGAACGGCAACGTCACGGGCATCATCGACCGGCTGGTGTCGGAAGGCATGGTGGTGCGGCTGGCGCACGAGGGACCAGCGCGCCACCTTCGTCCGCCTCACCCCCAAGGGAGCGCGGCAGTTCCAGGTCATGGCGAAGGCGCACGAGGCCTGGGTCAACGAGATCCTCGCCGGCTTCATGTGGCCAGCGACACCGAGGCCTTGATCGCATTGCTGGGCAACCTTGGGAGCGAGGAGAGCCCGTCGAACCGGCACCGCGAGCGAGCGGAGGCTGACCAGCGGCTGGAGGCTGACCGATGTAGCCTGGCAAATTGTCGTGCTCGTGAAGCACGGGCAGCTGCCAGTCCACGCCGCGCAGCCGCACCCAAAGGGGGCGGCCGCGCTCGGCCCCAGCGCCCACGTCGACACCTTCACGCGCGACAACCTGCCGCCGGCCGAGCAGTGGCCCGACCTGCTGCTCGACCGGCCGGAGTTCCAGTATCCGGAATACCTGAACGCCGCCGTCGAGCTGACCGACCGCATGGTCGACGAGGGCTTCGGCGACAACACGGCGCTGATCGGCAACGGCCGCCGCCGCACCTACAAGGAGGCTGACCGACTGGTCGAACCGGCTGGCGCACGCGCTGGTGGAGGACTTCGGCGTCAAGCCCGGCAACCGCGTGCTGATCCGCTCCGGCAACAATCCGGCGATAGCAATACGTAACCGAACGAAGCAATAC
>ERZ1370068.7081-contig-6020_pt1 | contig 43641 bp, 66 predicted proteins | sample MGYA00561227_ERZ1370068 | MGnify/ENA primary metagenome ERZ1370068 (study PRJEB38410, sample SAMEA6850437) | metagenome | study: Metagenomic assessment of the ecological functions of the soil: analysis of the soil microbiota associated with the...
AGTTACGTATTGCTCATCCACGGCAACTGCTGCATAGACTGCGGTCAGCGTTTCAGCGCGACCGTGGCCTTGCGGGCGCGATGAGCGTGGAACCTTTGGCTGTATGTCCTTCTCGACCGCGAGAGACGCGCGCGACCGCTCGACTCGCCTGAGCGAAACTCCGATTTTGTGTCTGAGCGTTCCAATGCGCAACCACACGACGAGTGGACGAGAGGTGCCCGCGCAGCTGCGGGAGGAAAGCCGTGCGGCGGACGCCTGCTGCGATCCGTTTCCGGCGGCGTCGACGCCGGACCGCCAGAAAGCGGCCGCGTGGACCGGCGGCGATGCTCGTCGTGACGAACGCCCCCAGCTGGATCGATCGTCGCGATGCTGCCTCGCGTAGCAGTGCCGCGCGCGGTGTCTCCCCACGTGAAGAGCCCCGTGGCTCGCCGCCAGCACGAGGTTACAGCGCGCACGCGGGCTCGGGCTTTATGCGGCCCGCCGAATCATCATCGCGAGCTCGAAGCCGGGCACGCCGCCTCCACGGAACCCAGACGAGATGACGCCCGTAGCGCGCGTTGGGTCCCTCGAGCTTCCGCTTCACCGTTGGCGCTCGCCGCCAGGGCAACCGCCCAGTCGGGGTGCAGGTGATCGACGTAAAGCGCGAACGGCTTGCGGCGCATGCAGCGGCGCGCGTGTCTCATCGATGCGGCCACGCGGCGGATCGCAGCCGCCGAGAGGCGCAACAGCGGAAGGTGGATGGTCCACCATCTCGTCTTCATACGCTTCACCGCGATAGCGCGACACGAGGCGCTCCAGCGCGTCGAGCCGCAACACCGCAAACCCCGACTCGTCCATCGATCCGAGATCGCCCCCGCTGCCCTTCACGGCCAGCACCTCGCGTCATTTCGCCGGTCAACGGGTCCGGACAATCGAATTTCGTGCTGGCAGCTGCCGCCGGCGAAGTTGGTGATCGCAGATCGGCGCCGAGCAGGTTCGATCGATATCGCAGCAGCCGCAGCGGGTCGGCTCCGCCTTCGCCGAGGCGTCGGCGCTTCAAGCCCAGACCCGCGATGGCGTCTTCGTCCCAGAGATTTTCGAGGCGCCCCCGCACCAGCCGCCAGCACTTCACCCACGGCCATCCTCCACGTAGTCCTTGAATCGACCGTTCCGCGTCCCAGCGATCGTGCACGATCGATCGAGCGCCGACGGGAAACGATCGTTCGATGATCGCTCTGGCGTCCGCCAGGAGATCCCACCGCGCCCGTGGCCAGCATCTGCACCGCGATATTCCCGAGCGCGGTGGCTTCGACCGGCCCGGCGACAACGCGCCGGCCGCTGGCGTCGGCGGTGAACTGATTGAGCAGCCGGTTGCGCGAGCCGCCGCCGATGATCGCGAATCTCGCGTCCACGCGGACGCCGGTCAGGCGCCCGAGCATTCGAGCACGAGGCCGGTAGCTTATACGCGAGGCTCTCGAGGATCGCGCGCGTGATACGCCGGCCGGATCGTGCGGCGCCGGCTGTCCCGTTCCGCGCGGCAGTATCGGTCGATTGCCAACCGCATATCGTCCGGGTTGAGGAACTCGTCGCAATCGGGATCGACCAGGGATCGGAAACGCGGGCGCGTCGGCGGCCGCGGCGAGCAGGTCTTCGTATCGACGCGCCGGCCGGCGGCGCTCCCACGACTGGCGGCAGGCCTCGAGCAGCCACAGCCCGCCGATGTTCTTCAGAAACCGGATCGTGCCGCAGGTTCCGCCTTCGTTGGTGAAGTTCGCATCGCGCGCCGCTGCCGACAGAATCGGGCGGAAGAGCTCCGCGCCAAGCAGGGACCAGTGCCCGAGCTCAGAACTGCCGCACCCGCGCCGGCGCACGCGCAGCAAACGCCGACGCCGTGTCGTGACACGCGGTCGCGACGACCGGCGTGCCGGCATGGGCGATCCCCGTCATCGCCGGCGATCGGCCACGATCACCGTGCCCGGCTCGACGATCGGCGCGAACAGCCGCGATGGGATGCCGACCTCGGACAGCAGATCGACGGCCCATGCACGGCGTTCTGGCGTCGAGGCACCGTGTCGTGCTCGCGATGGTGCATTCGGCGCACGTGCGGCCGGTCAGGCGGTAGTTGAACATAATCCGCGATGGTCAGCATCGTTTCGGCCGCCCCGACCACGGCCGGCGTCGCGCGACACGCGGCATGCAGCTGATACAGCGTATTAATCGAGTGGAACTGAATGCCGGTGCGTCTCGTAGATGCGTTCGCGGCCGACGAGATCGATCACGTCCGCCAACGCCGTTCGTGTCTCGCGGATCGCGATAGTGATACGGGTTCTCGAGCAGGTTGCCGCGGATCGTCGAGGAGCGTGTAGTCGACGCCCCACGAGTCGATGCCGACGCCTCGAAGCCGGACCGACGACGCCGCATCGAGCCCCGCGCGAATCTCACTCCACAGCGCTTCGGCATTCCAGCGCAGGGAATCCGGCTGCCGCAACGGCTCGTTGGGAAAGCGGCGGATCTCGGCGACGACAAGTGACTCCAGACGAGGAGGCGGCCGAGAGATGGCGCGTCCGCTCTGCGCGCCGAGATCGAACGCGAGAAACTGCGGCGGGCCAACGTCAGGCCGGAGCGGCCTTGAACTTCGCGGCCAGCGCCTCGGTCTGGCGCGCGAGGACATCGGCGGCGTCGTTACCCACGCCGACGAAGAGGACAGCCGAGCGCCAGCCAATGACGCGCGTCGGCTTCGACGCCGGCCGAGAATACCCGGCGCCTTCCCCGCCGCCCGGATTCGACCGACCGCTTGCCCATCGCCGCTCGCACGTCGGGATGCGCGTTGTCGCCGAGATGCCCGAGATCCGCCGCCAGATCGCTCGGACCGATGAAGAGGGCCGTCGACACCGTCGACTGCGGCAATCGCGTCGATGCAGTCGCAGCGCCTGACGCGTTTCGATCTGGACGATGACGCAGATTTCGTCGTTGGCTCGCCGCAGATAGTCTTTCACCCGCCCGCATCTGGTTTGCCCTCGTCGTCGTGGCCACGCCGCGGATGCCGGCGGGCGGATAGCGAGTCGCAGCGACCGCCCGGCTCGCCTCGGCAGCGTTTTGCACGAACGGCACGACGAAGCTCCGCACGCCGATGTCGAGCAGTCGCTTGAACAGCACGGCGTCGTTCCACGACGGCCGCACCACCACGCTCGTCGCGTGCCCTGCGTCGCCTGCAGCAGGCGGTGAATGTCGGTCACGTCGTTTGGCGCATGTTCGGTGTCGAGCAGCACCCAAGGTCGAAGCCGGCGCCGGCGACGATTTCGGCCGCGACCGGGCTGGCCAGCGTGCTCCACAAACCAATCTGCGGTTGGCCGGCGCGCGAGCGCGGCTTTCAGCGCGTTCACGGTCAGTTCTGCGCTCATGCGGGCCCCAGGCGCCCTGGTGTTGACGTGAAGCATTCCTCACGACTGAGCCCAGCGTCCTCAACGACCTGCCGGCGCGACAGCATAGATGATGTCCTCGATAGCGGCCACGGCCCGCCCCGTTTCTCCGGTGACGGCCGGCTCGCGATCCGTCAACACGGCGTCCGACGAAATCGTCGACCAGCGGCAGGTGGACGTTCGCCGCCGGCGGATGCCATTCGATGCGCGTTCACTCCATCGGTCCGCACGCGAACGACGCCGGCATTCAAGTCGCGTCGACGTGAATCGACCCGCGCGTCCCGAACACGTCAGCGTATCCTGGCGTTCGCGCGCGGCATGCGTCACGGTCACCGATCGCGCACGGCCCGCTTCGAATTGCAAGCAGCGACCGCGGCCGTGTCCTCCACCGGCCGATCGAACGCGACGTTCGCCGTCACCGCTGCCGCCTGCCGGACCTGGGATCCGAAGAGATTCACCAGCACCTCGATCCGGTGACAGCCGAAATCCATCATCGGTCCGCCTGCCGGCGATCGACGGCCGCAGCAGCCACGCGCGCGGGTGATCCGGCGGCGGATCGAAGTGCTCGAACGCGTTCATCTGCGCGAACACCGGCGCGCCGATTTCACCGGACTCGATGATCGCCTTGACCCGCATCACCGCTGGATAGAAGCGCCGGTAGTAGGCGACGCCGAGCTTGACGCCGTTCGCGCGACACGCCGCGAGCATGCGGTCGCATTCCGCCGCCGACATCGCCAACGGTTTTTCGCAGAGCACGTGTTTGCCGGCTTCAGCTGCGGCGATGGTCTGCTCCGCGTGCAGGTGGACGGGGTGGCGACGTAGACGGCGTCGAGTTCGGCGTCGGCGACCAGCACGCGCCAATCGCGGTACCAACGCCGCGCGCCGACTTCACGCGCGAACGCTTCCGCCAGCTTCGCTACGCGCGCGGCTGACGGCGATCAGACGCGCTCGCCGGAGCATCTCGCAATGCCCGGCGACGCGCTTTCGAACGATGTCGCCCGGCGCCGATCAATCCCCAGCGAACCACCGGGCACGACTTCAGACGCCGCGGCAGACCTGACCGGAGCCTCTTAGAACTTCACCTTGAACGCCAACTGAATCTGCCGCTCGGTCGTGCCGCACAGCGCGCACGACGGACTGGCGAGCATCGCCGAGATCGTCCCGAACGCCGCGTTGCCGAGCTGACCGTTCGGGCTGCGCGAACTGCGGGTGGTTGAGGAGGTTGAACACCTCGAGCCGCAGCTCCGTGTCGACGTGTCCGAACCTCGTGTTCTTGATCGCCGACATGTCGATGTTGCCAGTCGCCCGGCCCGCGGACGGTGTTGCGGCCGGTGTTGCCGAAGGTGCCGGTGGTGTCGGCGACCTGCTGGAAGCACGACGTGTTGAACCAGCTGATCGATGGTCGGATTCGGCAGCACCGGATCGCAGATCGTGTTCGGCCGGTTGTTGGTGATGCCGGTCGACAGCATGCTCTGCGACTGCGTGATCGTGAGCGGCAGACCCGAGCGGATGATAGAGGATGCCGCTCACCTGCCAGCCGCCATACCCCTTCTGCGCCGCCCACGGCAGCTCGTAGATCCAGTTCGAGCTGAACGGTGTGCGTCACGTCGTAGTCGGCCGGGCCGCGGTTGTACGCCGGATCGAAGATGTTGGTCAGCGTCACCGTGCCGTCGTTGTCCGAGTTGAGATCGATCGCGCGGCCGAACGTGCATGAGTTCATGAACGAGAAGTGGTTCGCCGAGCGGCGCTGGAACTTCATCAGCAGGCCGTTGTACTCGACGTAGCCGCTGCTCGACAGCGCGCCGACCGTGCGCAGCCCCGGCGACGCCGCTCGCGAACGGCCGGTTGATGTTCTGATCGGCTGACGCCGACGGTCGGCGGCGCCTGATTCAGGTCGGTCTTGAGCGCCGCATCGCGCGTGCGCGATCCGGAGTACGCCGCCTCGACCATGTAGTTGGCGCCGAACTGCCGCTGCAGGTTGACGTTGAAGTTGTGCGCGTGCGCGTCGCGGAAGTCGGTGAGGAACGCCGATCGCGTGTGACCCGCCGGGGCGAGCTCGGATGCACGCCGGGCGGCGCGGCCAAGCCGTTCGACAGGAGGATGTTGGTGCCGAAGTTGGTCGTCTGCGCCTGCGCCTGCAGGAACGGCTGGTTCTGCGCCTTCGACGACGACGTGCCGCCGGGCGTGAAGTTCCAGAACAGCCCGTAGCCGCCGCGGATGACCGTCCGGCCGCTGCCGGTCGAGGTCGTAGGCGAACCCGAGACGCGGTCCGAAGTCGCGTCTTGCGAGTACGTCTGCAGGTAGCGCCCGACCTTCACGCCGTTGATCACCGCGTTGTCCGCCGCGACGACGAACCGGCCGGTCGAGACGTCGAAGTTCGACTGCTTGTTGTTCTCCTCGACCCACGGCACGTAGACGTCCCAGCGCAGGCCGGCGTTGACCGTCAACCGCTCGGTCACGCGGATGTCGTCCTGGAAGTAGACGCGTACTCGGGCCGCAGCTCGGTGTAGGTGCCCGGATCGAAGAGCGTGCGGCTGGCGTTGCTCGCGTAGCCGAGCAGGAAGCTGGCGACGTCGAAGCCGGTGTTCGCGCAGCGTCGTGCAGCCGCTGGTGATGCCGGCGCAGTTCGACGTCAGGTTCTGGTTGAAGTCGAAGCGGCCGACGATCGTGTCGGCGTTGAGGATCTCGCGCGAGCGATGCGTGTAGCTGCCGCCGGCCTTCATCGTGTGCTTGCCGGCCACGCGCGTCACGTTGTCGAAGATCTGGAAGTCGTTCTGGTTGGTGATGAGCGGCTGGTTGCCGTTCGCCCCGATGTTCCGCATGCCGCCGTTGTTGAACATGATCTGGCTCATCGCCGAGGTCGTCGTCGCCGAGATTGATGCCGGGGATGCCGACCGCCTGCGCCGGATGTTCGTGCCGGTAGTCGACCGGCGTCATGAAGAACTTGATCGAGCTCCAGCCGAAGCGCGCACTCGTTCAGCCAGCTTCGAGCCGAACGTGTGCGTGTCGTTGAACGCCAGCCCCTGCGCCTTGATGTTGCCTTCGCCGGCGCCGAAGGTGAACCCGGCGTCGCCGTGCGGCAGCGTCGCCGGCAGCAGCGCGGTGCGTCTTCTCGTAGCTGTAGCGCGTGAAGAACCGGTTGTTCGACGTCAGACTGTGATCGACCTTCGGCGTCGATCTGGTTGTCCTGCCGCTCGAGCGTCGGGTTGATCAGGTAGTTGTTGATCGTCTGCCCGGTCGCGCTCACGCGTGCCGCCCGTGTTCGGCTCGGGGATCAGCTGGTTGAGGATGTTCTTCGCGGCCGGATCGAAGCGGTTCTGACGGGATGACGTTGCCCGGGAACGGCAGGTGCGTGACCGGATCGTAGATGACGCGGTTGAGCTCCGAGAAGTCGCCCGCGCGCATCTTCGCCGACGGCACCGTCGACAGATAGGTCGCGCCCTGGTTGACGTGGTAGCCCTGATAGTCGAAGAAGCAGGAAGGTCTTGTCCTTCGACGATCGGGCCGCCGATAGGTGCCGCCGAACTGATGCTGGCTGAAGTCGGGCTTGGCACGTCCGGCGCGGTTGTTGAAGAAGTTGTTGGCGTCGAACGCGTCGTTGCGCAGGAACTCGAAGCCGCTGCCGTGCATCGCGTTGGTGCCCGACTTGATCTGCAGGTTGACGACGCCGCCGAGCGATCGGCCGAACTCGGCCGAGTAGGTGCTGGTCTGCAGCTTGAACTCGTCGAGCGCGTCGACGCTCGGGAACAGCACGACGGTCTGCAGCCAGGTCTCGTTGTTGTCGACGCCGTCGAGCATGTAGTTGTTGTCGCGCGGCCGCTGGCCGTTGGCCGAGAACGACGCCGACGCGCGCCACGCCAGGCTGCCGGCGCCGTCGATGTTCGCGCCGGGAATGCCGCGGACGACGCCGGGCACGGTGCGCGTCAGGTTGACGAAGTTGCGGCCGTTGAGCGGCAGCGTCTTGATCTGCTCTTCAGTCGACCGTCGTGCCCAGCTCGGAGGACGAGGTCTGCACGAGCGGCGACTGCCCGGTGACGGTCACCGACTCCTCGACCGCGCCGATCTCGAGCTTGACGTTGATGCGGATGCGCTGATCGACGCCGAGGTCGATGCATCGGGCGCGTTGACCGTCTTGAAGCCCGACAGCTCCGCCTTCACGGCGTAGCTGCCGGTCGGCAGCGACGGCGCCGTGTACTCGCCGTTCGAATGTCGGTCACGACGACGCGCACCAATCCGGTGCCGGCGTTGGTCGAGCGTCACGGTGGCGCCCGGCATGACCGCGCCGGTCGTGTCGGTGATCGACTCCGAGGATGGTGCCGGTCACGGCTTGCGCCGCGAGCGACGGCTGGAAGCAGACACACCGCAGCCACAAGACCCCAGCACAGCTCTCTTCACCTTCGTCCTCCATGCGCCGACGAGCGGCGCGGTACGCATCGACAGATCCCACTTCTTCGATGCTCCTAGATCGATCGAAATCGCGCGGGCGGCGGCCACCACCGACCGCCGCGACGTCGCTGCCGACGAGCGCGCGCGGCATCCGCTGCGTCGGCCCGGCGACGCTGATCGCGGCGACGACGTCGCCGGTGTGGTTACGAACCGGCGCGGCGACGCAGCAGACGCCCTTCTCGCGCTCTTCTTCGTCGAGGCCGTAGCCGCGCTCGCGGATCTCGACGCAGCTCTTTCAGCAGCCGCGTCGCCGACGTGATGGTCCGCGGCGTGATCGGCGTGAAGCTTCTGCGTCGCTGGCCCACGTCTCCGACTTCCGCCTCCGGGCGGAACGCCAGCAGCGTCTTGCCGAGCGCCGGTGCAGTAGGCCGGCAGAATGGCGCCGGCCGCGCGACCGCATGAATCCCACCGGGAGCGGCGACAACATGCGCTCGAGATACACGACCTGCCAGTGATCGAGAATCGCGATCTGCGTGGTCTCGCGGGTCGCGTCGCGCAGCGCGACGAGGTGCGGCTGCGCGGTTTCCGCGCAGATCGAGACCGCCGGCGACGATGTTGCCGAGCACGAAGCACTTGATCCCGAGCTGGATACGCGCCGTGCACCTTGGCCAGAAAGCCCGATTGCTTCGAGCGTCGACAGCAGGCGGAACGCGGTCGCGCGCGGGATGCCGGTACGCGTGGCCAGCTCGCGCGAGCGACAATCGCGGCTCGCGGAACGAAAGACGCTCAGGAGCTCGAGCGCCTTCGCGGCGGCGTCGACGGTATACCGGGCCGCGCCGGAGGCCGCCTTCGGCCGGCGTTTCATTGGGTGAAACGGTATATCGTGCGGTGAACTGAGCTGTCAACGGCGAGAGTGGCCGCGAAAGTCAGTCAAAAAGATGAATTTCAAAGAAGATGGATTACGACCTCGATCGCGCTTGGAGAGACGATGGTCGCGCTCGGCGCCGCCGGTCGGAGCAGACGGTGCGGACCGCCGCCGGCGCTGCTCGTCGACCACGCCGGGGCGGAGAGCAACACCTGCGTCGGGCTGGCGCGCCTCGGGTTGCGCGTGGTCTGGGTCAGCCGCCTCGGCGCCGATGCGGCCGGCGACCGGATCCTCGGCGCGCTTCTGCAGGCTGAAGGCGTCGAGACGCAGTTCCGGCGCGACACGCCAGCGCCGAACCGGGTCTGATGATCAAGGAGCCCGGCGTCGGCGTGCGGTACTACCGAGCGGACTCCGCGGCCAGCGCCATGGGCCCGCAGATCCTCGGTCAGCGTGCCGGTCGCCGAGGCTCGAGCTGCGCTCGTGACCGGCGTCACGGCGCTGATCGGTCCGCAGCCGCATGCCGCCGCCGCTCGCGCTCCTCGAACGTGCCCGCGGGCTGCGGATCGTCGACCCCAACCTGCGACAGGGCCTGTGGGGTTCGGATCGGCGCGCGGAGCTGGTGCGGCCGCTGGTCGAACGGTGCGATCTGCTGCTTTCCGGCGCAGGACGAACTGGACGAGATCGTGGGGGCAGGAAGGGCAGGGGGCAGGAGGGCAGAAGGGGCGAGGCAGGTGAGGGGGCAGCAGAGTCGGAGGCGCTTGCGGTTTCGGGCGACGAAGCTGGGCCCGCGGAAGTGGTCGTGCGCGGCGCCACGTTGGTCGGCGCATTGGCCGATGGCGTGTGGCGCGAGATAGCGATTCGGCGCGGCGACGCCGTCGATCCTGTTGGCGCCGGGGATGCCTTCAACGCCGGCTACATCGCCGTCCGGCTCCGCGGCGGCTCCATCGACGAGGCCCTGAAAGCCGGCGTGCACTGCGGCGCGCGTCACCGCCGCCTCGAGTGACACGGCGGGCTTTCCGCGAGAGCTCAGGCTGTAGTCCAGAGCTCGGGTATCATCCACCTTTATGCGCGTGCATGGCAGCTTGTCGGCGGTGCGATGCTCGTGGTCGCGTCCGGCGCGATCGCCGCGTCGACGTCTGTGACGCTGGAAGTCGCGGACGTTGTCCCGATGCCGATCACCGGCACCTTCGACGGCAAAGGGCAGACCGACGGCATGCTGGCGCGCGTGAATTCGCTGCGTCAGGAACCCGCCGGCGCGCCGGCCGGCGCGTCGCGGCTGTTCCTCAACGACTTGAACGGCCCGCTCTACATCCTCGACAAAGCCAACCAGACGTTTTCCACCTATCTCGACTTCAACGGCCGCGACGGCCACACGGGACTCTTCCACAAGCTGTCGTTCGACACCGGATTCGCCGGCGGATCTCGTCAGCTTCCAGTTCGATCCGGACTACGTGCGCAATGGCCGGTTCTATTCCGTCCACATCGAGGATCCGGCGCTGCCGGGTTCGAACCTGCCCGACAACGCGCATGTCCGGCGGGCTGAGCGTCACCGGCTACGCGGTGACGCCGCCCGTGACGACGCCTGGAGAGACGCAGCGCGAGGGCGTGTTGATCGAATGGACCGACACGAACATTGCGAACGCGACGTTTGAAGGGTCGGCCCGCGAGCTGATGAGGATTCCGCTGAACACGCGCATCCACCCCTCGGCGACTTGAGCTTCAACCCCGTCGCGCGTCGCGGCGGCGCCGACTGGCGAGTGCTCTACATCGGCAGCGGCGACGGCGGGATCGGGCGAGTCGCGCACTGAGCATTCGCACGAACCCGCAGCGGCTCGATACGCTCGTCGGGAAAATCCTGCGCATCGTGCCCGATCCGTGAACGAGCAGCGATCGACGACGCGCGTAGCGCGCAACGGACGCTATCGCATTCCCAACGACAATCCATTTGTCGCGCTGGAAGGCGCGCGGCGCGGAGATTTGGGCGCTCGGTCTACGCAATCCGCATCGCCTGAACTGGGCGATCGATCCGGCAGACGCGCGCAACAACCGGCTGATCGTGAACTCCATCGGCCTGCGCACCTGGGAAACCGTCAACATCGTCCGCAAGGGCGCGAACTACGGCTATTCCCTGCGCGAAGGCAACGAAGTCCTGCAGGCCGACAACAAAACGACGGCGCTGCCGGCCGACGACATGATTCCGGTGCGGGTAAACGACACGACGACCAACGGCTCGATCACGCCGACCTATCCGGTGATTCAGTATCCGCATCTGCCGGGCGGCGGCGACGCCGTCGGCAGCGGCTTCCTCTATCGCGGCACGCGTCTGCCTGCGCTTCGCGGCAAATACGTCTTCACCGACATCTCGACCGGACGCCTCTGGGTACGCGGACTACAAAGAGATGCTTGCCGCCGACGATGGCGATCCGAAGACTCTGGCAGCACTGCACGAGATGAAGCTGCTCTGGAAAGATCCGGCCGGCGACGGCGCGCGGAAACAGCTGTTCGATTCGATGTTCCCGATCGCGAAGGCGGCCTACCACGCGCGCGGCGGCAAATCCCCGATTCTTCCCGGGCGAGGACCGTGTCGGGGAGGGTCGTGCCGACGCGCACGTCGCGGTCGACGGCGCCGGCGAGCTCTATCTCTTCAGCAAGACCGATGGCATGCTCCGCATGGTGGTCGAAGCGGTGGTGAATTAGTCAGAAACTGTGGCGTCCGGCTTTAGCCGGACCTCAGGGTCCGCCTGAAGGCGGACTCCACGTTCTGTGGATCAGGACGAGCGCTCCAGACAGCAGCGCGCTGGCCGCCAGCACACGAAGGCCGACGCGGAAATCGCCCGACAGGCCCTGCATCCATCCCATCACGGTACGGTCCGACAAATCCGCCGAGATTGCCGACCGAATTGATCAGGCCGATTCCCGGCCGCCGCGCCGTCTCCTCGGAGAAACGCCGTGGGCAAGGACCAGGAACGGCGGTGTCGCACTGTAGAGTCCTACTGCCGCGGCCGCCAGAAGCGCGAGGGAGACGATTGCCGATTCGCTGAACGAGCTCGCGGCGAGACCGGTGGCGCAAGCGCCGCACAGGCGGCGACGATGCCGCCGCCGCTCCCCGGTCCGATCCGAGTGCGCAGCAACAATAATCATCCTGATCGCCGCAACTGTGAACGGGACGGCGGTCCATTAAGCCGACCGCAAGGTCCGACGCACCCGACAGACGCTTGACGATTTGCAGGAAGGAAGAAACTGAATCCGTAGCCGCTGGTGACGATCAGGAACAAGACGAGGGCAAACTACCAGACGCCGGGAGTCAACAGCCCGGCACGAATCGTGCGGGCATACGCACCCTCCGGAGCCGGATCGTTCACGCCGGAGCGCGTCCACCAGCCACTGGCGCTCATCGTCCGGCAGCCAGCGCGCGCGCTCGGGCCCATCGTCGAGATAGAAGAACGCGACGAGACCGAGCGCGACCGCCGGGAGTCCTTCGACGAGAAACAGCCACTGCCATCCGCCCAGGCCGGCCGCGCCGCCGAGTGACAGCAGCATGACCCGGAGAGCGGCGCGCCGACGATGCCCGCCGCCATGCTCGCTGTCGCGAACTGCGCCATGGCGCGAGCGCGCTCGCGCGCCGGAAACCAGTAGGTGAAGTGAAAACGATCCCAGGGAAGAAACCCGCTTCGGCGGCGCCGAGCAGAAAGCGGACCGCGTTGAAGCTGCGCGGTCCGACCGCGAACATCGTCGCCATCGACACCGAATCCCCACACGATGGCGATGCGGGCGATCCAGATGCGTGCGCCGACGCGGGCCAGCGCCAGATTGCTGGGCACTTCGAAGAGAAAGTAGCCGAGAAAGAAGATGCCGGCCCCGCGTCCGTAATCGAGCGGCGAGAGGCCGAGCGCCGCGTTCATCTGCAGAGCCGCGAAGCCGACGTTGACGCGATCGAGGTAGGCGATGAGCTGTACAGCAGCGCGAGGAACGGAATCAGGCGGCGGCGGATGCGGCGGATCGCACGCGCGCCGACATCGGCGGCCGATACTTGCGCCAGCTGTCCCACGCGGACCATGATGGCTGGCGTGTCAAGCGGGCGCTTTCAGCTTGACCGGCATTCTCAGAGGTGATACACCGCGCACATCGCCGGGTCGATGGGCGAAGGAGGGACGTGGATGCGACGTCAGGGCTTTACCGTGCTCGCGCTGTTCGTGGCAGGCGCCACGCTTGCAGTCCCAGGCGCCTCGCGAGCGGGCGCTGTTCGACGGCAAAACCACGACCGGATGGCGCGGGTTCAAGAAGCCGGCGTTCCCGGCGACTGGTTGGGTCGTCCAGGATGGCTGGCTCGAAACATCTTTCGGCCAAGGGCGAGGACTCGGCCGGCGCCGGCGACATCATCACCATCGACACGTTCGACAATTTCGATCTGACCGTTCGAGTGGAAAATCGCGCAGGGCGGCAACAGCGGCGTCGAGCTATCTGGTCACCGAAGAGCGCAGCGGTCCGATCGCGCACGAGTATCAGGTGATCGACGACGCGCGGCACCCCGATGCGAAGATCGGCCCGCATCGCGCCACCGGTGCACTCTACGACGCGATCCCCGCGCCCGCCAACAAGCCGCTGAAACCGGCCGGAGAGATCAACACCAGCCGGATTCTGGTCAACGGCAATCACGTCGAGCACTGGCTCAACGGCGTGAAGGTGATCGAATACGAGCTGGGCAGCCCGGCGCTGATGGCGGCGAAAGCCAAGAGCAAGTTCAAGGACGAGGCCGGCTGGGGGACGAAGCTGAAGGGCCACATCCTGCTGCAGGACCACGGCGACGAGGTCGCCTATCGCAATATCCGGATCAAGGAACTGCCCGCGTCGAGTAGCACGCAACGGCAGCCAGCTGGCGCGTGCCGCGATTTTATTGCAAGACCGGTAAGTCGAAGGAGGATGCCATGAACCGTCTCGTCGAGTCGCGCGCTCGGCGTGAGCGTGATCGCTGTCGCCTTCGTCGTGCTCGGGGCCGCCATCGTCGACGCCCAGGCCGTGAAGGGCGGCCTGGTCGGCAACATCGTCGACGCAGTCAGGCGCTCGCACTGCCCGGCGTCACGGTGACCATCACCGAGGTGAACACCAACATCTCGTACACGGCGGTCACCAACGAATCGGGCAACTACGTGCTTCGCGAACCTGAAGGACGGCACCTACCGCGTGTCCGGCGGAGTTGACCGGCTTCAAGCAGCGCGGTGCGCGACGGGCGTCGATCGTGCCGGTCAATGCGACGCTGCGCGTCGACCTGAAGCTGGAGGTCGGCGCCATCGAAGAATCGGTGACGGTCGTCGGCGAGAGCCCGCTGCTGCAGACCGACCGCGCCGACACCGAGCCGCATCATCGAGAGCGTTCATCTGGCGGAAGATGCCGCTCGGCTTCAACCGCAACTTCCAGGGATGATGGTCGACGGTGCCCGGCGCGCTTGAGGATGCAGCGGCCGCACTCGGACTTCTTCAACGCGCCAGGACAGCCTGTCGAGCAACGTCAACGGCCAGTCGCGGCTGGCGAACAACGTCCAGATCGAAGGGATCGACGACAACCACCGCACCGGTCTGCTGACGACGCTGATTCCGTCGGCCGAGGCGATCGAGACGGTGAACATCAGCACCAGCGCCTACGACGCGGAGTTCGGCCGCGCGGGCGGCGCCATCACCAACGTCACGCTCAAGTCCGGCACCAACACGCTGAAGGGCAGCGTCTTCGCGTTCGGCAACAACGAGAGCACGAACGCGCCGGGCTACTTCACGCACACGACGCCGCCGGGCGACTACCTGCAGAGCGGGTTCACGCTCGGCGGGCCGATCCAGCGGAACAAGCTGTTCTTCTTCGGCGACTACCAGCACATCCGCGACAACGCCGGGCGGACGACGCGCGCCGTCATTCCGCCGGCGGCCTACCGCACCGGCGACTTCAGCGCGTCGCCGACGACGATCTACGATCCGCTGACGGGCAACGCCGACGGCACCGGACGCACGCCGTTTCCAAACAACATCATCCCGGCGGATCGCATCAGCCCGATCGCGCGCGCGATTCTCGCGAATCTGCCCGCGCCGAACGTCGCCGCGGCGCCAGGGCAGCCGAACTATCAGCTCGATTACGCGCGCGTCAAGACCACCGAGTCGTTCGACTCGAAGCTCAACTGGCAGATCGAGCCAGCGCGATCAGATTTCCGGCGCGCTTCAGCTTTCTGCGCCCGAAGCTGATCGACCCGGCGGAGTTCGGCGCCGTTCGGCGGCTCGAAGCAGGGCAGCCCGTCAGGCAACGGCTTCTCCGGCATCGGCACCGACACCACCTACAGCACCGGCCTCAACTACACGCGGACCTGGAGCAACACGCTGGTCATGGAAGCGCGCGGCGGCATGAACTACTTCCGCAACCAGGCGCTCTCGGGCGGCGACGGGCTGAAGACCGCGCAGGAGGTCGGCATCCGCGGCGCGAACATCGACGACTGGTCGAGCGGCATGACCTCGATCGACATCGGCAACAACATGAGCAGCCCGCTGGTCGGCTTCGCCGGCGAGCCTGCCGTGGGATCGCTCCGAGCGGACGGTGCAGTTCGCGACGGTCTTCACGAAGATAGCCGGCAACCACACGATCAAGTTCGGCGAGGATTTTCGTCACACGCGCGACTTCCTGCTGCAGACGCAGGACAACGGCGGCCCGCGCGGACAGTTTCAGTTCCGGGCGAATCAGACGTCGATTCCGAGCGACGCCGCGGCGACGGCCGGGTTTCGCCAACGGCTTCGCGTCGTTCCTGCTCGACGTCCCCTCGCTCGTGCAGCGCGATCTCAAGGTGACCGACCCGGGCGTGCGCTTCTGGGCGTTCTTCACCTTCATCCAGGACAAGTGGGCGGTGACGCCGAAGCTGACGATCGACCTCGGCCTGCGGCACGAGCTTCTACACGCCGTTCATCGGCCTGGTCGATCAGGGAGGGCTCTCGAACTACGATCCGGCGACGAACACGCTGCAGGTCGCCGGCTACGGCAACGTCAGCGGGAGCGTCGGCGTGCAGAGCTATCCTGAAGAACTTCGGCCCGCGCGCCGGCGCGTCGTACCGCGTGAACGACAAGACGGTCGCTGCGCGGCGGCTACGGCGTCAGCACGCTGCCGTTCCCCGACAACGCCTACGTCTACAACTACCCGGTGAAGCAGAACAACGTGTTCAACGCGCCGAACAACTTTCGCGCCCGGCCGGCTCGATGAAGAACGGGTTCCCTGATCCGGTGTTCGTGACAGATTCCGTCGAACGGGATCGTCGACGCGAGCCCGGCGGTGCTGCGGAACGCGAGCTACTTCCACGTCGCGGCCCGACATGCACGAAGGGTCGCTGCACTTCGTTCAACGTCGCGTTCCAGCGTGAGCTGCCCGGCCGATTTCTCACTCGACGTCGCGTATGTCGGCAACCGCGGCCACGACGTCCAGACGCAGTTCAACGAGAACGCCGCGAACGTCGTCGGCCTTCCCGGGAACAACGGCCGGCCGCTGTTCCTGCCCGTTCGGCAAGTCGGCGGACGTGACGACGTGGATCGGGACGAAGACGCTGTACAACTCGCTGCAGGCGAAGCTCGATCGGCGGTTCTCCGGCGGCCTCCTGGTGACGACGTCGCACACGCTCGGGCCGCGGCGTGGAGCTATGCCAACGGCGACAGCAACACCGGCATCGCGACGCCGGCCGGACATCGAACGGAGCTGGGCGCGCACCGATCAGGATCGCCTGCACAGCCTGGTCGAGAGCTTCCTCTATCAGCTGCCGGTCGGACCCGATCGCAAGTGGCTGCGCGAGCGGACCGCTCAGTCAGATCCTCGGCGGCTGGCAGGTGAGCGGCATCTTCGCGGCCCAGTCGGGAATCGCCGATCGGCATCACGATGGCCAACGCGAACGCTCAACGCGCCGGGCAACACGCAGCGGCCGAACGTCACCGGCACGCCGAGCGTGCTCGGCGGCATCGGCCCCGGCGATGCTGTGGTTCGACACGTCGGTGTTCATCGTCGCCCGCGAACAACACGTTCGGCAACGCGGTGACGGAACGGCATCGCTCGACGGTCCGAGCTACATCAACCTCGACGCGACGATCGCCGAAGCTGTTCTCGTTCCGCCACACGATCAAGGGCGAGTTCCGCGTCGACATCTTCAACATCACCAACACGCCGCATTTCAACAACCCGAACGGACGTTCCTCGGCGCGACCTTCGGACAGATCACGCAGCACGATCGCCGGCGGCGAGCGGATGATGCGGTTCGGGTTCAGGTTGTTGTTCTGAACGCGGCAGGCAGGTGTTTGTAGGGGCCGGACACATGGTCGACCTTCACGGTCAAAGGCTCACCGCACGCCGAGCAGCACTTCCATCGTCAACTGATCGAGCCGCTCGTAGGCGAGGCCCTTTCTGGCGAGCGCGGCGCGATCGAAGGTCGCGCCGAGCAGGTAGTCGCGATGCGCGCGTGAATACTGAAACGGGTTCGCGCGCGCCGATCTCGGCTGACCAGGGCCTGGATGTCCGACGTCCGCATTCCAGCGCTTCGCGCGTTCCTTCAAGATCAGGTAGGTCCGCATGCAGCCGCGGGCGAAGTCCTTCACGCCCTCGTAGTCTTCCGTGCGGTAGGCGTGCGCGTCGAAGTGCCGCGGCCCCGCGTAGCCGACGTCCTCGAGAAACTTCACCAGCCAGAACGCGGCCTTGACGTTGGCGGATCCGAAGCGGAAGTCCTGGTCGTAGCGGCCGGGCGCCTGGTCGTTCGAGATCGATGTGCAACCAGCTTGCCCGCCTCCCAGGCCTGCGCGACCGCGTGCAGGAAGTTGAGCCCGGCCATCGTGCTCGTGCGCGACCTCCGGATTCACGCCCGACCATCTCCGGATGATCGAGCGTCGGGATGAAGCCCGAGATACGCGCCAGTCGTGGCCATGTAGATGTCGCCGCGCGGTTCGTTCGGCTTCGCCTCGAGCGCGAACGTGAAGCCGTACTTCCGATCGATCGAGCACTCGCACAAGTAGTTGACCGCCTCGCGCAGCCGCTTGACCGCGTCATCGGGCCGGCGGCACGGCATCGGTCTCAGTGCCCTCGCGCCCGCCCCACAGCACGAAGATCTTCGCGCCCAGCTCCGCGCCCAGATCCATCGCGCGCATCGTCTTCTGCACCGCGTAGGCGCGCACGCTCGCGTCGTTGGCCGTGAAGGCGCCGTCGCGGAACACAGGATCGAAGAAGAGGTTCACGGTCGCCATCGGGACGACGATGCCGTGGCGCTCGCAGCCGGCTTTGAACTCTCTGACGATGCGATCGCGTTCGGCGGGCGTCGCGTCGATCGGCACCAGATCGTTGTCGTGGAGGTTCACGCCCCACGCGCCGATCTCGCCGAGCATCGCCACAGCATCGACCGGCGCGAGCGCGTCGCGCACGACGTCGCCGAACGGATCGCGGCCACGGTTGCCGACGGTCCAGAGACCGAACGAGAACTTGTCTTCCGGTCGCGGTGCGTAGGTGTCAGACATATGGGAACGCCTGAAAGAGGCGCAGCCGTTCAGGGCTGCGAAGACGCTGGGCTGAAGCCCTGCGCCACAACCGTCTCGGTATCCTCGGCAATCGATCGCAGAGCCGGATACATCCGCCGGTAGTGCGCGTATCGCTCGTTCATGACGTCGACGGACTCGGCATCCGGAGACGTCGTGGTCTCCGCGGCGGACCGATCGCGTCCACCGCTTCGTCGACGCTCTTCCAGGCGCCCGCGCCGACGCCGGCCAGGATCGCGGCGCCGCATGCGCGGCGCCCTTCGTCGGCCGCGATCGTCTCGACCGGCGCGTCCGTAGCACGCTCGCCTGAATCGCCCGCCACAGCGCCGACCGCGCGCCGCCGCCGCCGACGACGATGCGATCGACCGGGACGCCGAGCTCGGAAAAATCGTGAACGTGTCGCGCAGGCTGAATGCGACCCCTTCCAGCACGGCGCGCACGACATGGCCGCGGCCGTGATTGGCCGCGAGCCCGACGAGGCGCGGCACGAATGGCGGGATCGCAGTGCGGCGTCCGCTCGCCCATCAGATACGGCGCCCACAACACGCCCTCGGCGCCCGGCGGCCACGCGCGCCGCTTCGCGCGGTCAGGTCGTCATAGGTGACGCCGCCGGTCGCGCCGACGAGATCGCGCAGCCATCGCAGCGACAGCCCGGCTGCCTGCGTCACGCCCATCACGTGCCACCTGCCCGGCACCGCGTGACAGAAGGTGTGCAGCCGTCCTTTCGGATCGCGTGATCGGCCGATCGGTGGCAGCGAAGACGACGCCGGACGTGCCGATTGTCGCGCTGACCGCGCCCGGCCGCGTGATCCCCATCCCCACGGCGCCAGCTGCCTGATCGCCTGCGCCGGCGACGATCGGCGTACCCATCGGGACGCCGAGCGAGCGCGGCGGCGTCGGCGACACGCGGGCGCAGATGTCCGGCGATCTCGAACACGCGCGGCAGCAGTCGGAGCGTCGATGCCGACCCGGTCGAGCAGATCCGCCGACCACGCGCCTGCTGCGCGACGTCGAGCATCAGCGTGCCGGACGCGTCGGCGACGTCGATCGCGATGCTCGCCGCTCATCCGCCATGCGGATGTAGTCCTTTGGCAGCAGCACGTGGCGGACGCGCGACCAGAGCTCGCGGTTCGTGCGCGCGAACCCAGAGCAGCTTCGTCAGCGTGAAGTTGGTGAGCGCCGGATTGGACGTGAGCTCGAGCAGCACGGCTCGCGCCGACGGTCGGCTCGATCCAGCGGCATTCGGTGTCGGTCCGCTGATCGCACCAGATGATCGACGGCCGGACCACCGCGCCGGCTGCGTCGAGCAGCACCGCGCCATGCATCTGGCCCGACAAGCCGATCGCTTGATCGCGCGACGCGTTGGTCCCGCTCGCGCTCGAGCGACTTTGGCCACGGCGATCTGACAGGCGCGCCACCAGTCTTCGGGATCCTGCTCGGCCCATCCGGCTCCGCGGCGAACGAAACGCCTCGTGGTCGGCCGATGCGGACCTCGTTTGGCCCGGCCTCGTCGAGCAGGAGGGCGCGGGAACCCGACGTGCCGATGTCGATGCCTAAGAGGGTCATGGTGACGAAAGGTCCTTGGTCCTTGGTTCCTGGTTCTCGTCCGTCCTTGGTCCTTGTCCGTCCCTGGTCCGTGGTCCTTGGTCCCGCACCAGCGACGCAGGACTCTGACGGACCAAGCACCAAGGCCCAAGAACCGAGGACAGACTGACGCAGCGCTTTGGCTCCATGCGCATGATGTCGGCACGATACGCGACCGCGTTCGGATCGGTGGGAAATGCCGCCGGGATCTTCTGCGTCACCTGCCCGGTGGCGGCCCACTCCGTTCCGCGCTGCAGCGTGGTCACGAAATCGATCGAGCTCATCGCGGCGACGTCGTGCCCTTCGGCGGTGTGGAAGATCCGCCCTTTGCCGTAGGTCACCGCGATCAGCATCGGCTCGTCACGCGACGTCTGATCCGAGTAGGCGGTCGCCAGGACCGTCATGTTCTTTCCCGGTCCGCGCAGCGTCGCGTACAGCTCGTCGTTGTGATGCATCCAGCGGGACGGCAGCCCCTTGGTGATCGGATGCGCAGGCGTCGCGCACCGTCACCTGGAACGGCAGGCGCGCGCCGTGCGTGCCGGCTTTGCCGGGCGCTTCGTCCTTCACCAGCCGATCGTTCTTGAAATACCAGAGCGGTCCGCTGCGCTCGTCGCGGTTTCCCCAGCCGCCAACGGCGATCATCTCGTTGAACTCCGGCCAGCGCGCGAAGCCGTTGTCGGCGGCGTGCACGGAGACGAGGCCGCCGCCGCCCGCGATGTAGCGCTCGAACGCTCGCTTCGTCTCGGCGAGCCACTCGGGCGCGTCGCCGGTGATTCCGGTGTTGTAGTTGAGCACCACCACGTCGTATCGCGACCAGTCCGGTGCGAAGCTGTTCAACTCCGCGTTGTCGACCGTAACCCTCGTCGTCGTGAACACCCTCGCTTCGTCGAGGATCTTCGTGATGACGGGTGAGGTCGCCTTCCAATCGTGATTGTTGGCGCCGTCGAGAAGCATGACGCGTATCGGCGTGCGCTGCATCAGGTCTCGCTCGTCCTGAGCCTGTCGAATGATGACGAGCGCTCGTGGTCTCGACAAGCTCACCACGAGCGAGAAGAGCGACAGCCACCGCGGCAATCGCTCTGATGGTTTGTCTCATGCTGCTCCTCGCGCCGCTTGTAGCACCTGGTCCGGCGCGGCGTGTCAAACGCGAGTGCCGTATACGTGCGCGGAAACGATGACTCCTGGCTTCACCGCCGCCTTCGCGTCGCCATTATCGTCGCCGCCACGCTCGGGACCAATTGCCGCGCATGCAGCCTTTGCCTCGTGCCCAGGCGCCGGCTGCGGCCGACCCACCCGGTCAGACGCTGTTCGCCGCGCGCTGCGGCTTCTGTCACGGACGGGACGCGGCGGGCGGCGAGACGGGCCCGGATCTCACGAGCTCGCCGCTGGTGAAAAGATGATGTCGGCGGCGACAAGCTTATACCGGTGATTCGCGATGGACGCATCAACGGGGGCATGCCGGCGTTCGCGCTTGGCGCCACCGATCTCGAGGCGCTCGTCGCCTTCATTCACGACCAGCACAAAAGGCCGAGGCCCAGCCTGGACGTCGTCGCGGCGTTACGCTCGAGGATTTGCAGACGGGAAACGCTACGGCTGGCCAGGCGTATTTCAACGGCGCCGGCGGCTGCGCGAAGTGCCACAAGCCGGACGGCGACCTGGCCCACGTCGCCACGCGGCTCCAGCCGCTCGCGCTCCTGCGACGGATGCTGTTCCGACGCGCGGCGATCGTCCGAATCCAGCGCACTGTCACGGTGACGCCCCCGGGAGGAGCGCGACCGTTACCGGGCGCCTTGTGTATCGCGACGAGTTCACCGTGGCGCTGACCGATTCCGCCGGCTGGTACCGCTCGTTTCCGATCGATCGCGTGAGCGTCACGATCGACGATCCGCTCGATGCGCACCGCGCGCAGCTCGGACGGTACACCGACAAAGACATGCACGACGTGCTGGCGTATCTGCAGACGTTACGTTAAGAGGAGCCGCTCGTGAGACGAATGCGATCCGATCACAGCGCTCGTGGTGAGCCTGCGTCGAACCACTGAGCTCGTCCTTCGACAAGCTCAGGATGAGCGTAGAGTGCATGCTGCGCTGGTTGTCGCGATCGCACTCGGCTGAGCGCGCTGGCCACAAGCCAGGGCATCGACCATACCGCGATTCTCAAGCGCGCGATCGATTCGTGGCCGACCTATCACGGCGACTATTCCGGTCAGCGCCACAGTCCGCTGACGCAGATCACGCCCGCGAACGTCATCGCAGCTGACGCTGGCGTGGGCGTTTCAGACCGGACAGAGCGCCTCGATCAAATCGACGCCGATCGTCGTCAACGGCATGCTCTACGTCAGCGCGCCCGATCAGCTCTGGGCGATCGACGCGCGAACGGCGCGCCAGGTGTGGCACTACCGCTATCCGGACAACACCGGCTTCCACATCGGCCATCGGGGCGTCGCGGTCTACAAGGACTCGGTCTTCCTCACCACGCCCGACGCGCATCTGGTCGCGCTCGACGCGCGAAACGGCAAGGTGAAATGGAACGTCGAGATCGCCGACGCGAAGAAAGGCTACTGGTCCACGAACGCGCCGCTCCTCATCCGCAACCATCTGCTCGTCGGCGTCGCCGGCGACTTCGACAACCTGCCCGGCATCCTGACGTCGGTCGATCCCGAGACGGGCAAGACGCAGTGGATGTATCTACAGCACGCCGCCGCCCGGCACGCCCGGCTCGACCAGCGGCGGCGCCACCGGCGGTCAGATGTGGATGACCGGCACCTACGATCCGGAGCTCGATCTCGTCTACGTCGGCACCGGCAATCCGACGCCGGTGCTGAACGGCGACGCGCGCCCCGGCGACAACACCTGGACCAGCAGCATCGTCGCGCTCCATCCCGAGACCGGCAAGATGGAATGGGGATTTCAGACGACGCCGCACGACACGCACGACTGGGACGCGGCCGAGGTGCCGGTGCTCGTCGACGGCCTGTTCGACGGCGTGCAGCGCAAGATGATGCTGCAGGCGTCGCGCAACGGCTACTTCTTCGTGCTCGATCGCGCGAACGGCACGAACCTGAAGACCATGCCGTTCGCCGCCGCGAACTGGGCCACGGGCGTCGACAAGGCCGGCCGCCCGATTCCGAACCGCGACAAGGAACCGTCGCGCGACGGACGGCTCGTCGCGCCGAACGAGAGCCGGCGGCACCAACTATCGTTCGCCGAGCTTCGATCCCGACACCGGCCTGTTCATCGTCAGCGCGCACGACAGCTACGGGATCTACTTCTTCAAGCCGGAGCACGGCGAACTACGGCTGGGCGGGCGCCGACTACAACGTCTACGGCCGCGGCGTCCTGCGGGCGATCGACTATCGGACGGGCGCGGTCCGCTGGAGCCACGAGCTCGGCGACGGCGCGGCGCCGGCCGGCGTCCTGACGACGCGCGTCGGGCTGCGTCTTCACCGGCGACAACAGCCGGCAACGCGCTCGCGCTGCGCACATCCGACGGCACGACGCTGTGGCATTCCGCGATCGGCACGCGTCGGCAACGCACCGATCACGCTACGAGCTCGATGGCCGTCAGCATGCGTGGTAATGGGCGGCGGTGGCGTCCTGTTCGCGTTTGTGCTACCTAAATGACCATGCGCATTCTTTCAGCGAACGCGCGTGCACGTGCGACGCTCCCGGCGCTGCTGGCCGTCCGCTTGCAGCCCAAAGTGCCGATCGACTGACCGGGAAGAACGTGTCGATCGCGCAGACCACCTTCAAAGGCCGGAGCGCGATCCAGATCATCGCCACGCCCGAGGCGCCAAATGCCGCGTCGTATGCGGTCGGTCAAGGACGCGGTGTTTCGCGACGGCACGATCGAAGTGGATCTGGCGGGCCAACCGGCCGCCTTTGCCGCCGGCACCGCCGCGCGCGGCTTCATCGGCATCGCCTTTCGGCTGCAGGCCGATGGCAGCTACGAGTACATCTATCTCAGACCCACCAACGGCCGAGCCGACGATCAAGTCAGGCGGAATCACTCCACCCAATACAGCGCGCACCCGGATGTTCGACTTCGCGCGATCGCGGCAGGAGGCTCCTGAAAAGTACGAGTCCTACGTCGACCTGGAGCCCGGCGTCTGGACCGAGATACAAGATCGAGGTCGAACGGCCGCAGCGCGCGACTCTTCGTGCACGGTGCGGAGCAACCCTGCCTGATCGTCAACGACATGAAGCTCGAGCCGCGAGAAGGGCGGAGTGGCCTTGTGGGTCGGACTCGGCACCGAAGGCTACTTCTCGAATTTGAAGATCACCGCCAGGTAGACCTGAGCGCGACACTCTAACCGAGCGGCTGGTTCGACGCGCTTGATCGCGGCCGGCCAGTTCAGGGACGACCGTGATCGGCGCAGCGCCGGCGCCGGCGGGGGTTCGAAGAGTGGTTGACCAGGATCCGCTGGCCGTCGCGGCTCACCGCATACGGGCGGCGGTTCCCGAAGCCGGTACCGAAGACGATTCCAGTGTCGAACAGGGCGACAGGAGGCTGCGCTCGAAAGCCGGTCGACGTGTCGACGTGGCTACACCATCAATTTGTTGTTCAGACCGAGGAAAAAGAGCTCCCTTCCCATCCTGGCGCCACAGCGGCTGCGCGCCGCCGTCGGAACGACACCTCGCCATTTGCCGCCGGTCTGCGGGAACGGCTGCACATAAATCTCCGGACGTCCCGATTCGTTCGACATGTAGGCGACCCAGTGGCCGTCAGGTGAAGAGTGACCCATCGCCTCAATGCGGGCGTCTTCGCGAAGGGAAAGGGTTTAGGGTCGCCGCCGAGGGGCAGAACCATGAGGTCGTCCTGCTGAGTGCCCGCGGTCATCTCTTTGTCATAGAGGATGAAACGGCCGTCCATCGACCAGCTCGTTGCGTATTTCGAGCTGTCGTTCTTCAGCAGCACTCGGCATCGCTGTCGCCGGTCGCCGCCTTGGACGCAGAGTGCCGTCGCCGTCCGTGAAAACAATCCGGGAGCCATCGGGCGACCAGACCGGGCTCATGTCTCCCGCGGATCGAAGGTGAAACCGGACGCCGCGTTCGAGCCGAGCTCCTGCAGCCAGATGTCGCGGTTGCCATCGCGAACCGTCGATATCGCCACGCGCCGTTCGTCGGGCGACAGGACGAGATTGAAATAGACGCCCGGCGACCCTAGCGCGCCCAGGCGGCGGCCAGAGCGGTCGAACCACACCGAGCTCCGTCGCGGCGCGTCCCGCATGCCGCGCGCCAGCGCGCCGGCGCCGGTCGAGAACGATCCCAGACCTATGCGGCTGGTAGCCGCTCGCGACTCATCCGCCGATCGGACAAGGCCACAGGATCGCCGGTTAGCTGCCGTCTTTGAGATCGATCCGCTGAGCGATCAGCGCCTCGTCGCGGCCGAACAGGATGTGACCCGGACGACGTATCGACGCGTTCGACGCGCAGTTCGCGCGAGCGAATGCGGCGCCTCGGAGTCGATGCTCGCGATCCGAATCTCGGACCCATCGCCATTCGCCGCAGCCAGATACAGGAAGTGCCGCCCGTCTGGGAGAAACTGCGGCCACACGTGCCTCGATCTCATGGCGCGTCGCATCGATCTTCGTCACTGCCGCCGGCGTTCCGCCGGATGCCGAGACCTCGATTCAACGCCTGTCCCACGACGGCGAATAGACAATGACGTTGTCGCTGCTCCAGCGTTCCGCCCAGTGCATCGAGCGCGGTCGCCACGACCTGGGGCACGCCACCAGGGAGTTGGATCTTTTCACTTCCCGTCAGCAAAAACCCGAGCGCGCGGCCATCGGGCGACCAGAACGGAAGCGCGGCGCCATCAGTGCCGTCGACGGCCGTGGCCAGCACGCTGTCAAACCAAAGCGGAGCCAGAGGCTTCGTCCGCCCTGCCGCCCGGTCGCGACGAACGCGATGCCGACGGCCATCCGGCGAGACCGCCAGCTGCGGGCCGCGCTGGGGCTCGTCGGATCGGTGGCGTGAACACCCCGTCTGGGGGGTTCGATCGTGAATCGTGTCAACGGCATCGACGCCGGGCGGTGACGACCGCGATCGATAGAACACCAGGCTCAGGCGCCGCCACGATCACAGACGCGAGCGTGAGTGCGATCAGGCCGAAGTTGAGAGCGGCCCGCGCCGGGGTTGGAGGCGCGGGTTTGGGTGGCGGTTGCCGTCCTGTTCTCGCCCACTCCAGTTCGAGCCGCAGATCCCGCGCGGACTGCCACCGCCGCCCGGGTCTTTGCTGAGACAGCGCCGGACGATTCGATCGAGGAGGCTCGGATCGAACGGCCGACGAGGGTGTCGTGCCGATGGCTGCCGGCTCACGCTCGAGAATCGCGGCCATCAGGCCCGCCTGGGTTTTGCCCTCGAACGCCGGCGCGCCAGTGAGCATTTCGAGAAGCACGCAGCCAAACGCCCAGATGATCGCTGCGCGCGTCGGCCTCGCTGCCCTTCGATCTGCTCGGGCGCCATGTAGCGGAACGTGCCGAGAATCGTGCCCTGCGCCGTCATGTTCGGCGGCGTCGTGGCGGCAGCATCGACAGTCCGGCGTCGACGGCGATGGCTCGTGTCGCCTTCGCCAGACCGAAATCGAGCAGCTTCGCGCCCGACTCTGGTCAGCATGACGTTGCCCGGCTTCAGATCGCGGTGGACGATGCCCGCGCGGTGCGCCGCGTCGAGCGCGTCGGCGATTTCGATCGGCGATCCGCAGCGCCTCGTCGAGCGGCAGCGGCCCGTTCGTGTGCGCCAGCCGGTCCGCCAGCGTCTCGCCCTCGAGCATGCTCCATGACGAGGAACGCGGTGCCCTCTTGCTCGCCGACGTCGTAGAGCGTGCAGATGTGCGGGATGAGTCAGCTGGGAGATCGCGCGCGCCTCGCGGTCGAAGCGCTCGCGGAACTGCGGATCGGCGGCGAGCTGCTGCAGGCAGGACCTTGATCGCGACGGTGCGATCGAGCCGCGTGTCGCGGCGCGCTGTACACCTCGCCCATTCCACCTTCGCCGAGTTTTGCGAGGACCTCATACGGGCCGAGCCGGGCACCTGACTGGATTGGCATCGGGTTGTGGAGAGCCCGGCGATTATAGCTGAAGCGGGATTCGGGACCGCCGCGACGCGTTGAAGTTATGCTTAGCGCCAAGTAAAATTGACTTGCATGAATGCACGGACATGGCGAGAGCACTTGGCCGCCGCGGAGGACGGAGCCGCGCGCAGCGCTGGACGCCGCGCGGAGGAAGCAGATTGCGTCCCTGGCGGAGTTGCTCGGGCCAGGTCCTGGAGGCGGCGCGTCGCATCGACGCCAACCTCCGATACGCCGTAGCTGTCGCCGCCTTGCGAGCGCCTCGACAGGCCCGTCGTCAAGAATGAAACGATTCGGCGGCCGCCTGCCCGGCATCTACCCGGGCAGACCGTGACGCAGGAGACATCCGGCACCATCGATGAGGTCGGTGCGGTGTCGGAGGCGCTGAGCGACCTCGGACTCACGCCGGTGCTCGTCGGGGGCATGGCCCTCGTCATTCTCGGGTCGCGGCGGGTCACGCATGATTTCGACTTCGTCATCGCAAGACCCGACGATCGGCTCAACGAAGTCATCGCTGTCTTCTACGATCGCGGCCTCGAGTTGGCGTCGCGTGTGAACGATGCCGGAGACGTGGTTGCGACGATGATCGACAACCGGCGGGTCGCAGCAAGCCGTCTGCGCATTGATGCGCCGGTCAGTGCTTACTTCTTCAACCCTGCAACCCGGCTCCGGGTCGATCTCTTGTTCGATTTTCCGATACCGGCTGCCGAGCTGATGAAGACGGCCACGACGATGAAGGTTCGGTCTCAGGTGCTGCGTGTGGCGTCCGAAGAGCATCTGCTGCGCCTCAAGCGAATCGCCAGGCCGCGCGCTCCTTCGCGGGAGACGCCCAGGACATCGCCTTTCTCGAAGCGCGGCGAACACGCGGCGGATAGTTGCTATCTCTGAATCAGCGCCGGCCAGTTCAGCGACACGGTGAGCGCACCCGGCCGCTCCGGTGATGCTGACCAGAAACCGCTGACCGTCCGGGGTCACGGAATACAGATGGCGGCCGCCGAGCGACATCCCGCCGACAGGAAACAGCGCCTGGTGGAATCCCCGCGGTGAATCCGCGGGTCGTGTCGACCGACTACGGCCATCATCATCGCGTCGGCCGACAGGAAGAACAGTTCCCTTCCGAAGCGCGAAATTCCGGGAGGTCTGGGAGGACGCAGCGCAACATCTATGGGCATCCGCTTCGCGTATTTCTGCCACGAACGGCTCGGCCTGCGCGATCGAGCGGGAGACGCAGCGAAGCTAGGAGTGCGCCAGGGCCGCGCCATCACGAGACCTGCGGTTTCACCGTGCGCGATCCGATGGCGGCGAGGCTGTCGCGCACGCGCTCGAACATCGGCTCGCCGTCGTAGGTGCCGACGATCGCCCCGCCCGATCCCGCGAACTTCGCGCTGGCCCCGCACGCGCTCGCTGTCTCGACCATGTTCGACCTGCCACGGCGGCAGGCGATAGATGCTGCGGCGCGTGTCGAAGTTCGTGTTGATCAGAGCGCGCCAGACGCTCGCCGTCGCGCGCCAGCAGCGCCTCGCGCGCCGTCGGCCGCCAGCTCGCGCGAAGCACCGCATGGCGCTCGACGACCTGCGCCGTCGCCGCTTCTGAAGCGCTCGCGGATGTTGTTGTGGAAGATCTCGGTCGGCTCGCCGAGCGTCTCGTGATGCGCGACGTAGAGCGGCGGCAGCAGCGCCGGATCCATCGGCTCGTACCGGTAGCAGGTCAGCCCGTCGACGATGTGCTCGCGGCTGCGATCGAAGTCCATGTAGACGAGGCCCTCGTAGACCTGGATGACGCGATCCTGCAAGACCGACCGTGATGCCCGAGCTCTTCCTGCTCGACGAGCAGCACGAACATCGGCTGCGCCTCGAGCGGCAGCTGCACGTCGTAGAACTCCATCAGGCAGCGCAGCGTGGCGACGATGATCGCGCTCGAGCCGGCCAGGCCGACCTGCCGCGGAATCGTCGTCTCGGTAGCGCACCGAGAACTTCCGATCGTGCAGCGCCATCGCTGCGCGCTTCGGCAGTGCTCGACGAACCGCTTGATCGGTCGCCTTGATCAGCCGGATGCCGCCGTAGTAGCCGTGCAGCCGCACGTCGCGCGCGAGCTCGTGCACCGAATCGAACTTCGCGCGATCGTCGCCGGCCAGCACGATCTCGACCGAGTCCCACTCGTAGAGCACGACCTCCGCCCAGTAGTTGCGGACGCTGAACGAGATGGTCTTGCCGTGGTAGCCGTCGGAGGGATTGCCGAGCAGGCCCGCGCGCGCGAACGCGCGCTTACGAGTGAGAAACATCCAGCAGCGTCCTGCGAGATGCTGCCGCAGCGTCGCGCCGAACTTCGGATCGGCGAGCGCGAACTCGACGAACGCCTCGAAGTAGGCCTCGAAGTTGCCGATGTCGTAGCGGCGCTCATCCGGCGCGCAGGCGGACGCCGTAGGCCCGGCCGCCGTTCCGGATCACGGCGCGGATGGCGTCGGTCAGCTGAATCTCGCCGCCCGTGCCGCGGCGTCGTCTTCGCCAGCGCGTCGAAGATCGCGGGCGACAGCACGTAGCGCGCGGCGATCGCCAGCTTGCTGGGCGCGTCGCGCGTCGACGGCTTCTCGACCAGATCCACGATCTCGAACAGCTCGTCGTCGCGTCGCCGGCTTGGCGATGCCGTACTGGCTCACCTCGTCGTGCGGGCACTTCCTCGAAGGCGATCACCGCCGCCGCGTCCTGCTCCTCGAAGCAGCTGCGTCATCCGCTGCACCACGTCGCTCTCGGCGTGCATGCCGATGATCGAGTCGCCGAGCGCGACGACGAACGGGCTGGTCGCCGACGAACGACCGCGCGCACGGCGACGGCGTGGCCGAGGCCGAGCAGCTGCCGCTGGCGCGTGTAGAAGTACTGGACCGGCGCGCGCTCGAACTCGAGCTCGCGCGAGCAGCTCCTCCTTGCCGCTCTCGCGCAGCGTCTGAATCAGCTCGCCGTTCAGATCGAAGTGGTTCTCGATCGACGCCTTGCCCGGACCGGTGATGAACAGCGACGCGCGTCATCCCGACGCGCGTCAGCTCTTCGACGACGTACTGCACCACCGGCTTGCGGCCGACGGGCAGCATCTCCTTCGGCTGCGACTTGGTGGCCGGCAGCGAGCCGCGTGCCGAGGCCCGCCACCGGGACCACGGCGATGTCGATGGTCATTGACGGCCGAATGATTCTAGAAGATCTGGCGCGCGAAAACACGAAGCCACGAAACATCACTCGACCGAGACTCGTTTGCGTGCAACGTCGGCGAGCAACGCGATGCCTTCGGTGCGTTTGACAATTAGAATGGCATCGATGAGCCGCATCCGAGTCTTTATTGGCTATGGTTACAATGCCCGCGATGAATGGTAGAGACGCACATCATCCCATTGGTCAAGGCGTTCGATGCCGTCGTCCATGGCAAGGCGGTTTTCGGTGGCGTGCTGCCGATCGAGATCGTGAAGTTGATCAAGCGTCGGACGCAATGCTCGGATTCACGACACGGCGCGATCCCGATCCCGCGAACCCGGGGCCAATTCACGACACACCCGATGGGTGATTCAGGAACTGACCGCGCGTTGTCCCAGAACAGTGCCGATTCCCTGGGTCGAGGTTCGCGAAGAGGGTGTCGTGTCGCCGGGTGGCATGATTGCGGCGATGAACGCTCAGCGCATCGATTACCGCGAAGCGGAGCGGGCCGATTGCCTGCTCAACGCGGCGCTGGTACTGGAGCGTTTCGCCAACGCAGCGAGCGTGACGACGGTGCGCCTAGGGCCGGAATCCACGGCACGGCAGATTCAGCCGTTCCTGCAGGCGATGCGACGTTTCTTTGCCGCTGCCAGATTCTGCGTCGAGGGAGAGATCGAACTGCCAGCACAGCAGATTCCGTACTGCCAATCAAGGGCGGACTGTTCGTCAAGCTTCGCGGAATTGAAGAAGAGGATCTGGTCCGTTTGACGATCTCGGCCCGCGCTCATCTCTGGCGCTCGGACTACGAGTCGGTGGATACTGTAGACATCCAGATGAAGGTGATGGCTGAGCCATGCCGGTCGCACTCACACAGGAATCAAAGTATGTGGGCAACGATCGATGGGAGTGGTCCGTGCGGCTGGACGGTCCGGCCGAAGAACTGGATTCGATTGACCGCGTGACCTACGTCCTTCATCCCACGCTTCCACCATCCGGTCCGCGAAGTCACGGACCGGAGCACGAAGTTCCGCCTCGACACGTCCGGTTGGGGGCACGTTTCACGCTGCGCGCGAGAGTGCAATGTCACAGAGATGGCACGCGAGCTGCCATTACAGCACGATCTCTGTGCTCGTTGACGGCACTTCGAACGGAACGCCGACGACCGCTTGAAGCAGCCTCCTGCCGAGGCGCCCATCACCTCGCCGGTTCGTGCGAGGTCGTGCCGAACGACGCGGGGATCTCGAAGCCTCGGCGATGCTTTCGCGCGTCAGCAGGCGGTCGGCTTGCTTGTCGTCGACGAACTTCTCGGCCTTGCCGTCGAACGTCAGCGGACGGCCGACCTGGTACGAGATGTTGCCGAGGTGCGGCAGCGCCGAGGACAGGTGGCCCTTCGAGCACGTCGCACGTCAGCATCTTCGGATCGTCCGGCGCGGATCGCGTCGATGAAGTTCTGGTAGTGCGGAGTACTCGGTCGTCGTCAGGCCGGTCGGCTCGTGTCGTTCGGGTCGGCGTATCGGCGCCCGGGCCCTTCTCGTTCTTGGGCCCGAGATACGACTGCCACTTGCTTGCCGGCTTCCTCGATCCACAGCCAGCCCTTTCGTGCCGTAGAACAGGTTGCCGATCTTCACGCTGCCCTCGTCGTTGGTGAAGCCGCCGCGCGTGCCGAACTCGAGCACGCGTGCCGTCGGCGTACTCGAAGAGGCTGGTCTGCAGGTTCGGCGTTTCCTGCGACGACTCCGTCGCCGAAGTAGCCGCCGACCGATCGGATCTTGACCGGGTGCTCCTGCTTCTGCAGGCCCCAGCGCGCGATGTCGAACTGGTGCGGACCCTGGTTGCCGCTGTCGCCGTTGCCGTAGTCCCAGTGCCAGTGCCAGTTGTAGTGGAAGCGATTGCGGTTGAACGGCCGCTTCGGCGCCGGCCCGAGCCACAGGTCGTAGTCGACCTTCGACAGGTACTGCTGCGTCGTAGGTCGGCTCGTACGTCGTGGACGTGACGCGTGAGCGCGTACTTCTCGCCGGGCGCCATCGGACCGTCCGGAGTACTTGCCGATCGCGGGCCGCGGCTTGTAGCACAGGCCGCGCGCCATGTAGACCTTGCCGAGGCCGCCCTCGTGAATGAACTTGATCGCGTCGCGCACGGCGGGCCGGCTGCGGTTCATCGTGCCGACCTGCACGATCTTGTTGTAGCGCGCCGTCGCCTCGACCATCTTGCGGCCTTCCCACACGGTGTGCGACGAAGGCTTCTCGACGTAGACGTGCTTGCCGGCCTGGAGCGCCCAGATGGTGGCGAGCGCGTGCCAGTGGTTGGGCGTCGCGATGACGACGGCGTCGATGTCCTTGTCGTCGAGGACGCGCCGCAGATCCTGGACGAAGCCGGGCTTGAACGTGGCGACGTCGCTCAGGCGCGCGTCGTTGATCCGCTCCGGCGCCAGGTTCGCGTCGATGTCGCAGAGCGTCTTGATCTCGACGTTCTTGAGCCTGCGCGAAGCCGCGCTTGAGCGCGTTGCCCTGGCCGCGGATGCCGATGCTCGCGGTGACGACGCGATCGTTGGCGCCGAGGATGCGGCCGCCGACGTGAGGCGCCGCCTGCAGCCGCGCGCTCGAAGCAACTCGCCGCCGACGGCGATGCTCGCCGGCCGCTCCCGATCGCGGGTGCCGAATTCGCGCCGCGTGATGCCGTCTGGTCGTGTCGCGTTCGGCCACGGTGACTCCTTGTCTGTAGGCGACCTGTCCACGCGGCATCCTAGCACGGGAACTAGGGTAGCATCGCCATAACAGGATGATGCCGATGGCCATCTCTCCCGCCGGCAGTTCTTCGGCGGCGTCCGCGGCCACGGCGGCCTGCGCCGCCTCTGCTCAGCCGGGTGGCCGGCGCGCACGTCGGCTGTGCGGCGTCCAGCGGGCAGCGCGCGGCGCCGCTCAAGCTCGGCGCTCGCCTCCTATTCGATGCGCGAGTTTCCGCTCGACCAGGCGCTCGACATGGCCAGAAGACTGGGCGTGACCAGCATGACGTTCAAGGACGTCCACGTCCCGCGCACGGATCCGCCGGAGGCTACGCGCGCTGCGCGCGAAGATCGAGGCGGCCGGCATCACGATCATGGGCGGCGGCACCATCACCGATTCCCAACGATCCGGCGCAGATCAAGAAGGAGTTCGAGTACGCGAAGAACGCCGGGCTTCCCGCTGATCTTCACCGACCCGGACCCGGCGCGCGCTCGACACGATCGAGCAGATGGCGAAGACCTACGACATCAAGGTGCGCGATCCACAATCACGGTCCCGAGGACGAAGCGCTGGCCGCGCCCGCAGGATGCGTATGCCGCCGTGAAGTCGCGCGACAAGCGGCTCGGCCTGTGCATCGACATCGGCCACACGCTGCGCACCGGCACCGATCCGGTGCAGGCCTGCCGCGAGTGCCGCGACCGCCTCTACGACATGCATGCGTGAAGGATCTGGCGGCCGAAGACGCGACAAGTGAAAGCCAGGTCGAGGTCGGCCGCGGCGTGATCGACTTCCCTGGGCTGTTCAGGACGCTGATCGAGATCGGCTATCAGGTGCCAGGTCGGCCTCTCGGTACGAGATCAACGCGAAGCCGATCCCACGCTTGCCGGGCATGATCGAGATCGATAGCCTACATGTGCGCGGCGTGCTCGCCGCGGTGACGACGTAGTTTCAGGGGAGGGTCCGATGATGACTCGCTCCCGCTCGGCGATGCTGTCTGCGCGTTCGCGTTCTTCGCGTTCGGCGCCCTGCTCCTCGCCTGCCAGGCGCCTCCGGCGAAGCATCCGCCGCAACCAATCCGCATCTCGGCAATCGAATCGATCCGCGGCGGCATGGGGATCTATCGATTGCGCTGCGGCGACTGTCAATGGCCTCGACGCCACCGGCTATCGCGGCCCCGATCTCATCGCCGCGATGTCAGGCATGGCCGACGAGCGGCTCTTCGACACGATTCGCAAAGGCGTCCCGGGACTGAAATGCCGCCGGCGTCGGGCGAAATGATCGACGAGGACGTCCTGGAAGCTCATCGCGTATCTGCGGAACATGAGCGTTGCGCCACCGGAGCGGCCGATCGGCAATGTGGCGAACGGCGAGCGGCTGTTCACGCAGCAGTGCACGTCGTGCCATCGCGTCGCCAGCGCGGCGGCCGCCTCGGCCCGGATCTGACGCGGATCGGCGTTCAGCGATCGCACGCCGCCCTCACCCGCGAGATCCGGCACGCCGTCCGAGTGGGTCTCCCCGCGTTTGAAACCGTCACCATCGTCACCAAAGACGGCCAGCGCGTGCGCGGCGCGAAGAAGGCGGAAGACGTGTTCAGCATCCAGGTGATGGACACGCGCGAGCGGATCCAGGGCTATCGGAAATCAGACCTGCGGAAGTGGTTCGTGAGAAGTCCTCGCTGATGCCGGAGTATCCGGCGGCTCGGCGGTTGAACGACGCCGACCTGACCGACATCGTCGGCTATCTGGGATCGCTGCGCGGCGAAGGGGGCCGCCCCGGCCGCGGCGGGCGCAGGTGCCGCGGCGCCGATCACCAACAGAGGATCTAATCGACGGCCTGAAGGATCAAACCCGCTGGCTTTGCACTCGGGCACCTACGATGGCCAGCGCCACAGCCCGCTCACGCAGATCACGCCCGAGAACGTCAATCAGCTGACGGCGCAGTGGACGTTCCAGACCGGCACGCTCGGCAGCTTCCAGACGACGCCGCTCGTGCTCGACGGCGTGCTCTACGTCACCGGCTTCAACAACAACGCGTGGGCGATCGACGCGCGATCCGGCCGCACGATCTGGCGCTATCGCCGCGACGCTGCCCGACGATCTGAAGCACTGCTGCGGCGCCGGTGAACCGCGGCTTCGCGGTGCTCGGCGATCGGCTGTTCATGTCGACGCTCGACGCGCACCTCGCTCGCGCTCGACATGAAGACCGGCACGCTGCTGTTCGACGTCGAGCTCGCCGACTACAAGCTCGGCTACTCGGCCACCGTCGCGCCGCTCGTCGTGAAGGACAAGGTGATCGTCGGCATCGCCGGCGCCGAGTTACGGCATCCGCGGCTTCATCGACGCCTACGACGCGCAGACCGGCAAGACGCGCGTGGCGCTTCTACACCGTCGCCGGACCCGGACGACGCCGTCGGCGCGCAGCCGTGGCCGCAGGGCACGACGCCTACCAGCGCGGCGGCGGATCGATCTGGGTGACCGGCACCTACGATCCCGCAGCAGAACCTGATCTTCTTCGGCACCGGCAATCCGGGTCCCGACTACTACAGCAACGCGCGCGAAGGCGACAACCTCTATACGGCGTCGCTCGTGGCGATCGACGCCGACACCGGCGAGCGCGCGCTGGCACTATCAGTTCACGCCGCACGATCGTCCACGACTGGGACTCGACGCAGGTGCCGGTGCTCGGCGATCTCACCGATCAACGGCCAGCCGCGCAAGGTCGTGATGTTCGCCAACCGCAACGGGTTCTTCTACACGATCGATCGCGTCACCGGCAAAGTGATCGTCGCCAAGCCGTTCGTGGAGACCACGTGGGCCAAGGAGATCGACCTGACCAGCGGCCGGCCGGTGCTGCTGCCGGGCCACCTGCCAGACGAGGACGGCAACGAAGACCTGCCCCGACCTCGGCGGCGGCACCAACTTCATGTCGCCGTCCTACGATCCGACGACGCGGCTGTTCTTCGTCACCGCACGCGAGACGTGCGCGACGTATTACGCGCATGATCAGAAGTTCATCGCCGGGCGAGCAGTACACCGGCGGCGGCGACGTCGCGGCCGCGCGATCAGAAGAACTTCGGCGCGCTCCGCGCGATCGATCCGGTCGACCGGCCAGTTGAAGTGGGAGTTCCGCTACACGTCGGTGTCCGTCGTCCGGCGTGCTGAGCGACCGCATCGGGCCTTGTGTTCGCGGGCGACGGCGACGGCAACATCATGGCGTTCGACTCGCGCAACGGCAAGAACCTGTGGCACTACCAGCTCGGGTTCGCCGATGCGTTCGACGGCCGGGACGACCTACATGCTCGACGGCCGCCAGTATCTCGCTCGTGCCGTCGGGCAGCATGTTGACGGCGTTCGCGCTGCCGGCGGCGCAGCGGTAGCCGGGACGTTGTCCGATCTTCGGGAGCAGTTTGGCGACATCGACATTTACGTGTTCGACCAGCTGCTTCGGCGGCGCATCGCGCCGGGCATGCGCGTGCTCGATGCCGGCTGTGGATCGGGACGCAACATCGTCTACCTGCTCCGGTCCGGCTACGAGGTCTTCGGAGTTGATGCGGATCCCAACGCGGTTCAGGCGGTGCGACAACTCGCGAGCGAGGGTCGCACCGAACCTCGCCTCCGACAATTTCCGCGTGGAGCCGATCGAAGGGATCACGTTTCCGGAGGCCTTCGCCGACGTCGTGCTCAGCAGCGCGGTTCTCCATTTTGCCCGCGACGACGAGCAGTTCATGGCGATGCTTGAAGGCAGCTGGAAGGTGCTGAAGCGCGGTGGCTCTCTTCTTTTGCCGGCTCGCCTCGTCGATCGGCATGGAGCGACGAGGGTGACGTCGATCGCCGGCCGGCGGTGCCGTCTCCCTGACGGTTCCGACCGTTATCTCGTGGATGCGCGCGCTCCTGATGCAGCTCACACGAGACCTCGGCGGCGAGCTGCTCGATCCGCTCAAGACCACGATCGTGCAGAATCAGCGGTGCATGACCACGTGGGTCATGCGCAAGGCGTTGAATCATGATGTCCGCTGGGGTGAAGGTCGCATGCGCGCGTACGTGATTACGACCGGCGTCGTCTTTGGCCTGATCACGCTGGCCCATATCTGGCGAATCGCCGTGGAGCCGCGGCTGGCGACCGAGCCGTGGTTCCTGCTCATTACCCTTGTCTCGGCCGCGTTGTGCGTCGGTGCCTGGCGCGTCGCGCGTCGATCGAAGGCATCGTGATCGGGTCTGCTGGAGGCTCATTCGCCATGAAGAAGGTTCAACTCGCTGCCCTGCTCGTCTTCGTCGCGGCTGTCAGTTCCTCGCCACGCTGGCCGCCCAGAAGCACGTTCAGAAATCGACTGTGTACGAGTGGACGACCACCGACACCAAGCCCAACGACTGGGGCGCGGTGCGCCAGGTGATGCGGACGCCGACGCCGACCCTCGACGAGCTCGAGATCCACATTTCGACGCTCGCGCCGGGCAAGTCGCCGCACGCGCCGCATCAGCACGAGCACGAGGAATTGCTGATCGTGAAAGAGGGCACGCTTGAAACGTTTCAGAGCGGCGCGACTCGACGCGTCGGGCCGGGCGGAATCATCTTCCAGGCCTCGAACGAGCTTCACAACGTCACGAACATCGGCACGATGCCCGCCACCTACTTCGTGATCGGCTGGACAATCCCGGGACGTTGAGGTGAATCAGAGCACGCGATCGAACTGCAATGATGAGCGAGGCCGACCGAGAGCGCGACGGGCCCGGCCAGCTTCATCGCCGTGGATCCCGACGGCAATCCGTTTCTGGTCGATCAACACGTCTGAAGCGACGCGATGCGAAGCCGTCGTGAGTTTCTGCAGGACGCCGCCAACGCGCGCCGGTGTGATGTTCGTCGGCTGCCGCGCGGGCGACGCCGCCGCGCAATCGCGGCCCGCCGGTGCGCCCGCGAAACATGCTCCGGTCCTGATCAACGGCCGCCGCATCAGGACGGTCGACGTGCACGCCCATTGCGCCGTGCCGAAAGCCACCGAGTTGCTGACGCAGCAGGTGAACCCGGCAACGCTGCGCGCTGGACGGACAGGCCCTTTCAGACCGGCCTCGCGCACATGGATGCGCAAGGCATCGACATCGCCGTCCTGAGCATCAACCCCAACTGGTACGGCCTCGACCGCGATCTCGTCAGCTCAGGTCGTCGCCGTTCAAAACGAGGCACTGGCCGAATTCTGCGCCAGCGCACAGCAGATCGCTTCGCGGCGTTCGCGTCGGTTGCGCTGCAGTTCCCAGACCTGGCGGCCGAGCAGCCTCGACCGAGGCGACGAAGACGTTGGGGCTACGCGGGGCGGCGGTCGGCGGCAGCGTGAACGGGCAGGAATTGGCGGATCCGAAATTCCACCCGTTCTGGACGAAGGCCGAGGAACTGGGATCGGTTGTCTTCATCCATCCGCAAGCGGAACGCCGCCGGCGAGTTCAGCGCGCGGCTGCGAGGTAACGGCGCGCTGGGTGTCACGGTCTGGAATCCCATCGAAACGACACTGGCGCTCACCCACCTCATCTTCGAAGGCACGCTCGATCGGTTCCCGCGATTGAAGATCTGCGCCGCGCACGGCGGCGGGTATCTCTCCTGTCGTAAATGAATCGATCCGACCGCGGCTGCCAGGTCTTTCCGGACCAGTGCAAGGCAGGCGTGCCCAGCCCGGCATCCGACGGAGTATCTTGAAGCGCCTCTATTACGATTCGATCGTGTTCACGCCTGAGGCGCTGCGGCATCTCGCCGCGGAAGTCGGCGCGAGCCAGATCGTAATGGGAACGGATTATCCGCTACCGTGGGTGACAGACCCCGTCGATCACATCCTCAACGCGCCGGGCCTGACGGATGCCGAGCGCGAATCGATGCTCGGAGGCGCCGCCTCGTCACTCTTGGCGCTGCCGCCGCCGAAAATGTAGTCACCCGCAACGTTACGAACATGCACGCGTCGAGTAAGCCGCTAGAACCCATCTCAAGAATGGGGCCGGCATTCGGTCGGCGATGCATCCCGTCAGGCGGCGTTGCTTCCTCCCTCACATACTCCCGGTCCTGGTTATCCACTTGACTCAGGTGACCCCTACATATAGCGTCCGGCGCCGTGGAGGATTATCCGCGGACGCAGGCCGAATTCGAGGCGCGCTTCGCGACCGAGGCGGCCTGTCGAGCCTACCTGACGCGGCTGCGCTGGCCCGAGGGATTTCGCTGCCCCGTCTGCCGGGGCGCAAGGCCTGGGCCGTGCGAGCGGTGCTGTGGCAGTGCGCGGCGTGCGGACGACAGACCTCGGTGACGGCCGGCACCATCTTCCAGGACACCAGGACCCCGCTGACGAATGTGGTTCCGCGCGATGTGGTGGGTGACCAGCACCAAAACGGGCACGAGTGCCCTGGCGTTGCAGCAGGTTTTGGGGCTCGGCAGCTATCAGACCGCGTGGACGTGGCTGCACAAGCTGCGTCGCGCCATGATTCGACCGGGCCGCGATCGCCTCTCGGGACGGGTGGAGGTCGACGAGACCTTTGTCGGAGGCGGCGGCGCGCAGGGGCGGTCGACGGCGACGAAAGCGCTGGTTGTCGTCGCGGCCGAAGAAGTGGGCCGCGGCATCGGACGGATCCGGATGCGCCGGGTCCCCGACGGAAAAGCCAAGACGCTGCAGGCGTTCATCGACGATGTCATCGAACCGGGCAGCGAAGTACACACCGATGGATGGGACGGCTACGAACGGGTCAAGACCCGCTACTCACCATCGTGTGTCGTTCCTTCGCGGACACCCGCAGTCGCCACCGAACTGCTGCCACGGGTCCACCGCGTGGTCTCGCTGCTCAAACGCTGGTTGCTCGGCACCCATCAAGGCGCCGTAAGTCACGCACATCTGGACTACTACCTGGACGAGTTCACCTTTCGCTTCAACCGTCGAACATCCCGACACCGTGGCAAATTGTTTTTCCGACTGGTCCAGCAAGCCGTCGCCATCGAACCCGTCCCGTATCGAAGATTGGTACAACCCGGCGCCCGTCTCCGACGGCGCCGACACAACCGGTTGGGGTCACCTGAGTGAAGCAGATAACCAGGACTCCCGGTATGCTCGGTCGTCGCGCCTTGCCTGACGGGCGCCTCGCCGCCCTCGGTGCTGCGCCCCCATTCTTGAGACGGGTTCTAGTCTTCCGCTGGACGGCCGCCGAACGAGACGATGTTGCCGTCGGGATCCTCAACGTAGAAGTCTTTCGTACTCCCACGCGGTAGCCGCTAGCGGCTTGAGGATCGTTGACACCGTTGGTGACGCAGGTGTCGTAGAACGCCTCGATACCGTCGACGCCCGCCGCGGCGTCGAGGTGCCTCGTTGTCGCGCCGGTAGCGGCGCTCAGCCGGGTTCTGGGCGGTAACTTGATGCAGTTCCAGACCGTCCAGATGTCCGATGGCATAGAACCCGCCCCATGGTTCGCCGAACGTAAACCTGAGCTTCCGGTAGAACGCCATCGAGCGCTCGAGGTCGTCGACGAGGAACTGCGAGCGAATAGTCAACGGCACGTCAGCATTCCCAAGGATACCCGTTTAGAGCCTGGGGATCGACAGCCCGCCGTCGACGTTCACGGATCGTCCCCGTCGCGTACGGCACGTCGCCACGCACCAGCGCCGCCACCGCCCGCCCCACATCGTCGGGCTGACCCCACCGCGCTTCGGGAATGAGGCCGTCGGCGATGCGTCGGTCGTAGACCTCGCGCACGCCGGCGGTCATGTCGGTGGCGATGACGCCGGGGCGGACTTCGAAGACCGGAATGCCATCGGCGGCCAGGCGCACCGCGAACAGCTGCGCGGCCATCGACAGGCCGGCTTTGCTGACTGCGATGCTCGCCGCGGTTCACCGAGACCATGTCACGCCGAGACCGACGTGACGAAGACGATGGAGGCGGTGAAGGAGGATCGGCGCGACGCCGCTCGAGTCTGATCGCGTGCGATCGCCTGCGTGAGGAAGTACGGCCCCTGCAGGTTCGTTGCGGCAGCACCTCGTCGAAGCTCTCCTCGGTGGCCTCCAGGAGATCCATGCGGGCGCGAGGCGCTCGTCCGGCGTTGTTCACCAGCGCGTTGGGCACGCCGATCGCCGCGCGCACCTCCGCGAGCATGCGGCCGCGATCCTCGGCTCTGCGACAGATCGCCGCGGAGGTAGTGGACCTCCGACGCCCAGCGCGCGCAGTTCGCCGAGCACGGACGCCGCCGTCCGGCTCAGGCCGGCGGCCGCCGAGCGCGAGCGTCCACTCTGTCACGCGCGAGCGCGCGCGCGATGCCGAGGCCGATGCCGCGGGTGCCGCCGGTGATGAATGCGCTTTTCATGGCTCATGCCGGAGATCCACGACCAGGCCTAATCTGTCGAAGTAGCGGAGGCACGCCGTCGACCAGAGGCCGCTTGACGTAGAGCGCCGCTTCGCGCAGCGTGGTAGTCGCCCCACTGGCTCGACTCGCCGCGCGGGATCTTCGAGCCGGCCGGCACATGATCCCAGCCGTTCGGGCGGTGATAGATCGAGTGCAACAGCAGATCCCTGATGACGCATCGTCCGCGCTCAGATGCGGATCGCCAAACAGCGTGTCGAGGCACGCGCAAGTCCCGCCTGCTCGTAGCGATCCGGCGTCGTCCGCGATCGCCCGCGCGCGCGAGCGACGCGGCCGAGCCGCAGCAGCCCCTGCGCGCGCAATCGCCGCCGCCGGAACTGTCCACCGGCTCGTGGTCGTTGAACGGATCGGCATCGGCGATCGCGCCCAGCCGTCCAGTGCTGGCGAGGCCCGGCGCGCCTTCGTCCCAGTACGGGCACGCCGTCGGCCGCGGCGATCGTCGATGTAGCGATCGCAGGTCGCGCGCGCGGCGTCGACGAGCATGGCATCGATCGCCGGCGCGGCCGCCGCACGGCGCGAGCGCTTCGTCGGGCACGGTCTCGACGAACTCGATTTGCTCGGCGAAGCCGAGCATCGCCCACGCCAGGCCGCGCGTCCACGTGCTGAACGGCGAGTAGCCCTGCTGCGTGCTCGGACCGCGATAGGAGCCGTTGGCGACGTTGAACAGGCTTTCGTGGGCGACGCGGCCGCGGACGTCGTAGCGGTCGCGTCCCCGCCCGAAGTAGACGTTGTAGCGCGGCGGTCGCCCGCGCGTGCTGCACGAGGCGCGTCGAGCAGATCGACGCGCTCGTCCTGCTCCTCCATCAGCGGCTGCCCGAGCCGGTGCGCCGAGCGCCAGCGCGCGCAGCGACCGGATGGTGTCGACGAACAGCGAATGCGCGCCGTTGAACGAGTGGATGAAGCCGCCGTCGGGCAGCCGCGTCCAGCGGCGCCGCCTGCACGGCGCCGCTGACCTTCAGCGCCAGCTCGTAGGACCGCCGCTCCCAGTCGGTCGGCGTCGAATCGACGTCTCACGCGCGAGGCGCCAGAGATTGCCGTAGGTGCTGACGTTGTTGAAGCCGTGATCGTGGACGCCGACGTGCGTGAGGTGCGGCGACATCCGGTCGACGGTGCGCGATCGGCCGAGCTCGAGAAATCCGTCGTCGCCGGTCGCGTCGAACTGCAGCAGCGCCGAACCGAACTGAAAGCCCTGCGTCCACTCGGTCCAGCCGCGCGCGAGCGATAGCGGCCCGTCGCACGGTGAACACCGGCGCGCCGTCCTGCGGACCGCCAGGTCTCTTCGATCGAGCGAGATCTTGTTCGCCGACAGCTCGAACAGCCGGGCGATCTTCGGCAGCAGATCGCGCGGCGGCGCGTGCGATCGATGGTATCGCAGTGGACAGACGGCGAAGATCGGAGCCGACCATGCGTGACACAGCCGCTGGCTGACGCGCAGCCAGTTCGCGAGCAGCCGTCGGCCACTCCGCCAGCGCCGGATCCTGCATGCCGCAGGCCGGTGCCGTGCGGGCCGTCCTTGAAGATGTGCATCTCGGCCGGCACGCCGGCCTTCCGCAGCGCGAGGAAATAGTCGACGGCTGTTCTCGACCGGCACGGCCGTGTCGGCGTTGGTGTGGTAGATGAACGTCGGCGGCGTCGACGCGGTCACCTGCGTTTCGCTCGACAGGCTGCGCGCCAGCGCCGGATCCGGCGCGTCGCCGAGCAGATTGGTCTTCGAGCCCTGATGCGTCCACGCTTCGATGAACGTGATCACCGGATAGCCGAGGATCGCGAAATCGGGCCGGCTGCTGACGCGATCGATCGGATCGGCCGCATCCGCGTTGCCGCGGTCGAAGTGCGTCGACGCGCGTCGAGGCGAGATGGCCGCCGGCCGAGAATCCCATCATGCCGATGCGGTCGGGCGCGATGTGCCACTCGGCGGCGCGCGCCCGGACCGTGCGAATCGCGCGCTGCGCGTCGCCGAGCTCGATCGGATGGTGATACTGCGGGCCGAGCCGGTAGCGCAGCACGAACGCGGCAATGCCGAGCGCGTTGAGATAGTTCGCCGGCGCCCGGCCCTCGTTGTTCATCGACAGCGCGCGATAGCTGCCGCCGGGCGCGATGATCACCGCGGTCATCGGCCCGGTCGTGTTCGGCGGCATGTACGATGGTCAAGGCCGGCTTGTCGCGATCCTCGGCGCCCTGCGCGCCCGGGCGCGCCGTTGGGCCACAGCAGGATGGTCTGCGGCTCCTGCATGATCAGCGGCGGCGCCGCCTGCTGCGCATGAGCCGACGCGGGCAACGAGAACAACCGCAACAACAACCGAGACCCGCAGTGACCTTCCCATCCTGCCCTTCCTCTGCCCTTCCTGCCCTTCCTACCCTTCTCCTGCTCCTTCCTGCCCTTCCTGCTCCTTCCTCTGCCCTTCCCGCCCTTCCCACCCTTCCCAGCCCTTCCTGCCCTTCCTGGGCCCTTCCCGCCTACCGCGACACTCGCGCCGTGCCGCCTTCATCACGCGCCCACGTCGGCCAGCGTCGCCACGCAAGTAATGTAACTGAACGAAGTATAC
>ERZ1370068.9227-contig-8019_pt1 | contig 43627 bp, 65 predicted proteins | sample MGYA00561227_ERZ1370068 | MGnify/ENA primary metagenome ERZ1370068 (study PRJEB38410, sample SAMEA6850437) | metagenome | study: Metagenomic assessment of the ecological functions of the soil: analysis of the soil microbiota associated with the...
TCGCTACGTATTGTCGCCGCGCTCATGAGCGTGCAGGAGATAGCCGACCAGCGCGACGTCGAACACGAGGTTCACCGCGAAGAGCCCCATTCGAGCGGCGCCCGTCGAGGTGAACCGGCAAGCAGGGTGGCGGCGGCGACTGCGCCCAGCGACCCGATGACGAACCGGCGGCGGCGCTGTGCTTCGGAGAGGGTCATCATCGACTCCGGCACGGCGTGGCCCGGCACCCCTGGCGTGGCCCGCTCCAGAACGGAGAGCTGCCGGCGGAAGGAGTGGATGGAGTCGGAAGGGCGGTCGGAGGCTGCGGCCCCGCAGCCAAGGTGGCAACAGGACTGCCGCCCACATCACCGCCAGGATGACCAGAACCAAGAGTGTCACGCTCCAGGCCTGCCTTTGGGTCTCGGCGACCGTACCGCCGACCACGCTGCGCGGTGGATGGTCGCTTGGGATGTGAGTGCAGGGCCAGGCGAAGCGACGACGGACGCCGGAAGCGTCCCGTCACCAGGCCGCCTAGCCCCCTGGGTCCCAATGGTTCTACTACGGGCCCGCCGCGAGCCAAACGATCTGTCAGAAATCTGACTGAGATTTCTGACGGTCGCGTCACTCGTCCAGGTCAGGGGCGCGGCGATAGGTGCGCCTGACCGGCCGCCGGTCTTCTCCCACAGGGTCGAGCTCGCCGATGACCATGGACCGGTCGGCCGACTTGCACATGTCGTAGATGGTCAGCGCGGCCACGGCACAGGCGTGGAGGGCCTCCATCTCGACCCCGGTGCGGTCGACGGTGTCGACCTGTGGCCTCGACCTCGATGTGGTCGTCGGCGATCTCGAAGTTCACCGAGCACCGACCCGACGAGCAGCCGGATGGCACAGCGGGATCACGTCGGACGTGCGCTTGGCCGCCTGGATGCCGGCCACCCGAGCGACGGCGAGCACGTCGCCCTTCGTCACCTCGCGGTTGGCGACGAGCGCACCGTCGTCTCGGGCTGCATGAACACCTTGCAGCGGGCGATCGGCCCGACGGTGGGTCGGGTCCTTCGGGCGTGACGTCGACCATTCGTGCCCGGCCGAGCGGATCGAGGTGCGTGGCTCTGCGGGCCATGAGCGCGAGTCTAAGTCAGCGGACGTGAGCGCGGCCCACGAGCGGACGAGGGCGACGATCTCGTCGGCACGAGTCGCCCAGGCTCCGATGGGTCGTGTCGAGCCGGAGATCGGCCGCGATCGGCACGGCCGAACCCTCGCGCGAACGCCGCCACCGCCCCGACGTACCGGTCGCCGCGGGCCCGCTGCGCTCGCAGCCTGACTCCGGGATCGCACGACAGCTCGACCACTGAGCCGTGAGGCGTCGCCCAGCGCCCGGAGCGCGAGGTCGCACACCTGCGGCTCCCAGATCACATCCTCGAGCACGACGTGCACGCCGGCCTCGGCCATCGCGGCCGCGCCTCGATACATCGCGTCGAGGATGCGCATGCCGACCGGGCCGACCTTCGGCGAGCCGCTGAAGCTGCCGGTCGACGACGAGGATGTCCCACCCGTCGCTCGGTGGCTCGGCCTCGGACGCGCGAGGCGTGATCAGGCGGCAGGGGATGCGGCTCGTCACGTGCTCGTCGCCGGTGAGGATCCAGGCCTCACCCGGCTCCGCGCAGCCGAGGATCCGCCGTGCGATCGAAGCTCTTGCCGGTGCTTGCGCCGCCGAGGAGCCAGACGAGCAAACTAGCCGCCGATCTGACTCATGCTCCGGCTTCGGCCGGATGAACGGTCGACCCGCCTCGATCGCGCGTGCCCGCCCACTTCGTGCCGACCGCTCGGACGATCTCGGCGGCGAGGTCGTCGTCGCCGCCGCCGCTGCCGCACGATGGCCCGCAGGTCGAACTCGTCGAGTCTCGAAGAGGCACGGTGCGCAGCTGGCCCTCGGCGGTGAGCCGCACCCGGTCGCAGTCGCCGCAGAACGGCTTGGTCACGCTCGGGATCACGCCCACGTCGCCCGCGCCCGTCGGCGTAGACGCCACCGGTCGGCCGGCGCCGACGCCCGCGCCGGGGCCGGCACCGAGCGGATAGACGGCGGCGATGGCGTCGAGGATCTCGTCCTGCGAGACGACCTGTCGCGGCTCCACGCGCCGCTGGCGTCGAGCGGCATGAACTCGATGAACCGCACGGCGACGCCGCTGCTCACGGCCCGAACGTGGCGAAGTCGACGATCTCGTCGTCGTTCACGCCCTCGCTCGAGCACGACGTTGACCTTGACCGGGTCGAAGCCCGGCCTCGATGCCGGCGGCGATGCCGTCGAGCACGCGCGTCGAGCTCGTCACGCCGCGTGAGCGCGAGGAAGCGCTCGCGGCGGAGCGAGTCGAGCGAGACGTTGACGCGCCGCGAGCCCGGCTGCGCTGCAGATCGTGCGCGCCACGAGCCGGCAGCGTCGCGCCGTTCGTCGTCATCGACGAGGTCGACGTCGCAGCGCGGCGAGCTTCGCCGACGAGCACCGGGAGATGGGCCCGCACGGTCGGCTCGCCGCCGGTGAGGCGGATGCCGTCGACGCCGAACCGCTCGACGAAGCAGCCGGGCGAGCCGCTCGATCTCCTCGAAGCGTGAGCACCTCGTCGCGCGGCAGCCACTGCATGCCCTCCGCCGGCATGCAGTACGTGCAGCGGAAGTTGCAGCGGTCGGTGACCGGAGATGCGCAGGTCGCGGACGGTGCCGTCCGTAGCGGATCGACGAGGTCGGCGCGTCACGGTGCTCAGGCTATGCGGCTGGATCAGATCAACAACAAGGCCAGCGCACGGTCAGTCCAGGACGTCGACGTCAGCGCCACCTTGCGCACGCCGTCGCCGTCCGGCAGCGCGACCAGCGCGTCGGCCGGCGCGGTCGCAGCCAGCTGATGCGAGCCCTGCGCCCCGACGGAGCGGACGTGGTACCGGCCGTCGGGGCCGAACTGGCCGGTGACGCCGGGTCAAGTGCGGTCTTGCCGTCGGGACGGCGGCGGAGGTCCGCGTCGGCGACCGCGGTGACTCGAGGCCGGTCGATGTCGGCGTGGCCCATCATCTGGCGCAGCGCGGACGGGCGAACAGCCTCGAACGAGACGAGCGACGAGCACCGGGTTGCCCGGGCAGCCCGAAGACCGGGTGCGCCGGTCGCCGACGTAGTGCCGAACGCGAGCGGCTTCGCGGGCTCGGATGGCGATCTGCATCCATCGCATGTCGCCGATCTCGCTCGAGCACTGACCTTCACGAGATCGAAGTCGCCCATGCTCACGCCGCCCGACGAGATGAGCGCGTCGCAGCTCGTCGAGCCGCGAGCTCGAACACGTCGGCGATCTCGTCGCTGTCGTCGCAGCGAGGCCGAGGTCGACGGGACGCAGTTCGCCTGCTCGACGAGCGCCAGCAACATCTGCGCGGTTCGACTCGCGGATCTGTCCGGGGGCGAGCGACCGCCACCCTCGACGGCTCGTCGCCGGTCGAGATCACGCCGACCCGCGCCCGCGGGTACACCGGCACCTGCGCGAAGCCGAGCGAGGCGAGCACGCCGAGATGCGCCGGGACCGATCACCGTCTGCGGCTCGGAAGACTCGGTCGCCATGTCCGTGACGTCGCTCGCCGGGCCGGCGGACCGCGCCGCCAGCGCGACGACCTCGAGCGGATCAGCGACCGTGTCGTCGTCGGCGCGGCCTCGGTCTCCTCGACCATCACGACCGCGCCGGCGCCTGGCGGCATGGCCGCTGCCGGTCATGATCCGCACCGCGTGACCCGGCCCGACGTCGAACGTCGGCGCGGCTCCCGCGGGCAAGCAGGCCCGACGACCTCGAGCCGCACCGGCGTCGCCGGCGATGCGCTCGACGGTGTCGACGCGCACGCACCGCGTAGCCATCCATCGCGGTGTTGTCGAAGGGCGGCACGTCTTCGGGTGGCGTCGAGCGGCACCGACGTGGCGCAGCCCGAGCACGTCGTCAGCGGCATCGCCTTCGGCTGCAGCCGAGCACACGAGGCGAGGACGAACGCCCGCGCGTCCTCGGCAGCCGGGATCACAGCAAGCCCTCGCCGCTTCGCGAGCTCGCCGAGGTACTTGCGGAACCTGGACCGAGGTCCTCGCGCTCCAGCGCCAGCTCGACCGTCGCTCGCAGCCAGTCGAGCTTGTTGCCGGTGTCAGTAGCGGCCGTCGGTGAACCGGCAGGCCCCAGAGCGGCTCGCTGCTCGAGCAGCAGCGACATCGCGTCGGTGAGCTGGATCTCTCCGCCGTCGACCGGGCTGCCACCCGTTCGATGCAATCGAAGATCGCGGGCGTGAGCACGTAGCGACCCATGATCGCCAGGTTCGACGGGCGCGTCTTCCGCGCGGCGGGCTTCTCGACGAGGCCGCGGATCCGAACGAGCTCGTCGCGCGTCAGCGACAGGGTCGATCGCGACGCAGCCGTACGCCGAGATCTCTGGTACGCGGAACTCCTTGAGTGCGATCACCGAGGCAGCCGTGCGCTCGCTCGCCGCGACCATGTCCTCGAGCACGTGCGACGTCTCGGCCATGAGGTCGTCGCCGAGGAGGACCGCGAAGGGCTCGTCGCCCGACGTGGTCTCGGGCGACCGCGACCGCGTGGCCCAGGCCCTGCGGCTCGCCCTGGCGCACGTAGTGGATGCTCGCCAGCTCGGCGATCGGCCGCATCGTCGCCAGCGTCAGCGTCTGCGGCCGGCCTTCTCGAGGTAGAACTCGAGCTCGAACGACCGGTCGAAGTGGTCTTCGAGCGACCGCTTGCCGCCGGCCCGTGATGATGAGGATGTCGCGGATGCCGGCCCGCACGGCCTCCTCGACCACGTACTGGATGGCGGGCTTGTCGACGAGCGGCAGCATCTCCTTGGGCTGGGCTTTCGTCGCCGGGCAGGAACCGAGTGCCGAGCCCCGCCGCCGGTGATCACCGCCTTGCGCACCATCCGGGCCACCATACAGAGAGCGCCAGCGCGGCTTCGCTGGCCGTGGCCCTGGCAGGCGGTAGCCTTAGCACTCGGCCCTGTCGACTGCTAACCACCATCCGGGAGACCGACATGCCCACCTACGAGTACCGCTGCAAGAGGATGCGGCCGCGAGCTCGAGGCGGTGCAGTCGTTCGCACGAGCCGTCGCTCACGGTACTGCCCTCACTGCGGCGGCCCTTTGCGCAAGGTGTTCGGGTCGATCGGCATCACGTTCAAGGGTGACGGCTTCTACAAGAACGACAGCCGCTCGGGCAGCAAGACGGCGTCATCGTCGGCGCTCCTGCCGTCGTCGTTACAAACGGCGACTCTGGTCTCCGAGGGGAACGGCGACCACAGCCACCCCACGGAGACCACAGCCACACGCACTCGTCGTCATCGGACGCGCCGTCGTCTTCGTCCTCCTTCTTCGTCGACTCCGTCGTCTTCGTCGTCGGGCTCCAGCAGCCCAGCGACGAGCTGGCTGGCGCCAGGTCGAGTCTGGCGGCTGGGTCACTCCTTCCTCGACCACTCGGAAGACAACAGGGTCGAGACGGTCACGCTCGACACCTCACGGCGTTGTCCGCCCCGCTGACGATCGGCCTTGCCGGCGATCGCCGGTGGCTTCTAAGCCACGACGCGCCGGCACGAGACTGCCGCCGCACCGCATCCCCCACAAGGCCAACGTCTGGCGATGCACGGTTCTCGGTGTGCGCTCGATCGTCGCTTCCTGCGCGGCGGCCTGCCGCAGGGCACATCCATCCCGGTGACTCGTCGTCGTCGATCACCAGACTGCACGTGGGGTCGCGCATGACACCTTCTCTCGACGGGCCCGGGAGGTGCAGCACGTCGCCTTCGCCGACCCCCACGATGCAGAGGCGCGGAGCGACGCCGTCAGTACGCACGGGGATCTCAATACGACGGCTTTCATATCACGCAATTTATGGCGCTGATGCTTGGCGTGCACGTCGCGTGGGTGTCACCAAGGCGGCGAGCTCCCGCAGAAGCGCAGAGGCTGATCCATCACAGCCGCGGCAACATCACGGTTCTCGACCGTACCGGCCTGAGGGCCGCTTCCTGTGTTCTAGCTACCGCGGCGGACCGCAGAAGCTTACAGATCAGATCCTCGGCTTCACGTCGGTCCAGTGTGGATGACGCGCATACGACATCGACGGCCCCGGTATCCATCCGGGAAGGAGGACTGAATCCGGTCCGGGAGATTCGAATTGCGGCAAGGATCACGAGGCGCGAGATGGTAAGGCTGAAGTTTCGGATCGACCTGAAGTACGAAATCGCCGATCACCCCAGCGACTTCATATTCAATGTCACGCCGCGGAGACGCGATGCCAGTCGCTGGTTACGGAGAATTTCTGGTGAGCCAGCCGGTCGACGTTTCATGTTCACCGATCCAGCCCATGGCAGCCGATACGCGCGCCTGCGTGCCACCCGGCAGCCTGGCGGTGCCACCGCGATCGCGATGGTCGACATTGCCCACCATATCGCATCGCCGGACAGCGTCGAAGAGGTGCCCATCGCGCAGCTTCCTGCGGAGGCGCTGGCGTACATCTACCCGAGCCGCTATTGTCAGTCCGATCGCCTGCACCAGTTTGCCCGCGCTGAATTCGGCGGGTCGCGGCCGGCTATTGCCGCGTTCGGGCGATTCAGGACTGGGTGCATCGCCGCACCAGATTCGTGTCAGGGCGGCTCAAACGCCGACGCCTCCGCGGTCGATACCCTGATCGAGCAGGTCGGCGTTTGCCGCAGTTTCGCGCACTTGATGATTGCGCTCTGCCGGGCTCTCAACATACCGGCGCGTTTCGCCACCGGTATCGACTACGGCTCGGACCCGGCCTTCGGCCCGACGGATTTTCACGCCTATGTCGAGGAAACTTTCCTCGGTGGGCGCTGGTATCTGTTCGATCCTTCGGGCATGGCCTTGCCGATGGGCCTGATACGGCTCGGCACCGGCCGCGACGCTGCGGATGTTTTCTTTCGCCACGATTTTCGGCGCCGTCAATGCCAGTCCGCCGGTGATCGGCATCGAAGGAATCGAAGCACGGCAGTGGGGTCAATCTGCCGTCCGCCTGCGTCGATGCGCTGTCCACCGATGGCGGGCCGACGGCGCAGCATTCAAGGATGCCGGTGCGCGAAATGGCCGCGTTCGACCGGTAGCACCCAGGGGATTGACTCGGGTACCGGCGGCCACGAAGGTTAGGCAAGGCGCTCGCCAGCTTGTCGCCGTGGTCAAGAAAATGTAAATACGGCTATGCGCGTTAGCAAGGGAATCCTGAGCGCCTGGCCGCCGCGGCATTGTTCGGCGCCAGCACGCCGATCGCCAAGACGCTGGTCGGGGAGATTCCGCCGGTCTTGCTTGCCGGTCTGCTGTACGCCGGCTCGGGTCTCGGCGCTCGCGCTCGGCTTGCTGATTCGTCGTCTTGCGCGAAATCGCAACGCACCGACGACGTTGGCATGGCCACGCGGTCCAGACCTCCGCTGGCTGGCGGGGGCCATTCTGTTCGGCGGCGTGCTCGGCCCCGGTATTGCTGATGCTCGGTCTGGTCTCGACGCCGGCGTCGGTCAGCGCATTGCTGCTCAACCTGGAAGCAGTTTTCACCGCGCTTTTGGCCTGGTTCGTCTTCCGCGAAAACTTCGATCGCCGCATTGCGGCAGGCATGACTTTGATCGTTGTCGGCGGCCTGGTGCTCTCCTGGAAACCTGACGGGCTCGCGATGGCGCCCGGGCGCTCCTTGTCGCCGCAGCCTGTCTTTGCTGGGCCATAGACAACAACCTGACCCGCAAAGTCTCCGGCAGCGACGCCATGGCAATCGCCTGCATCGAGGGGACTGGTTGCCGGCGCGGTGAACATCGGTGTCGCCTGTGACGCTCGGCGCTCGCGCCGCCGCTGTCGGCAACTGCGACCGCGGCGATGGTCGGGCTCGCAGGTTATGGCATCAGCCTCGCCCCTTTGTCTTCGTCACTGCGCGAGCTCGGTGCTGCGCGCACCGGCGCTTACTTCTCGGTTGCGCCGTTTTTCGGTGCTGCGCTGGCGGTGGTTGTGCAACACGAGCCGGTGAGCGCATCGCTGGTCATTGCTGCGGGATTGATGGCATCAGGTGTCTGGCTGCATCTGTCCGAGGTGCATGAACACGCGCATCAGCACGAGTTCCTCGAGCATTCGCATCCTCACCTGCATGATGAGCATCATCGACACGATCATGACCCGGATTGGAACGGAACCGAGCCGCCACGCATCGGCATGTCCATCGGCCGATGCGCCACGCCTATCCTCACTACCCGGACATTCATCATCAGCACGAGCACTGACGTCCCGTCCGGCGTGCACCGACAGGGGCGCGCTCGCAGCGATTCGGGTCGGCCTCACCCGTGGGCGTTTTAGCCGTCGGCTGATCAGCTGCCAGCAGGACCGGACCAACCGGCGCGCCGAACGGAACGGAATCGCTTTCTACGCGCTCTATCTCGGCATGAAGATCCGCAGCCTGCTCATTGGTTTGGCGATGTCGGTGGTTACGGCGTGGGGTGTTGATCGAATCAGTCTCGGGGAACGCACCCGCACCAGTCGGCAAGCGCTCATTCGATGCCGGGCTGGTTGCCCGCGGCGCCCAGCTGTCCGCGATCGGCAATTGCGCCGCATGCCATACGCGGACAGGTGGCAAATCCTTTGCTGGCGGGCTGGCGCTGAATACAACCTTTCGGCGTCATTTATTCCGCCAACATCACTCCCGATGTCGACACCGGGATCGGGGCCTGGAGCGAAGCCGAATTCCTGCGCGCAATGCGCGACGGCGTCGATCGCGCCGGCCGCAATCTGTATCCGGCGTTTCCGTTCGACCACTTCACCCGCGTCACCGACGAGGACGTCGGCGCGATTTATGCCTACATCATGACGCGCGACGCCGTGCCTTCGCGCGTGCCGGCGAACCGGCTGAAGTTCCCGATGAACATCCGTCCTCTGCTGTCGGGATGGAAAGCGCTGTACTTCGATCGCGGCGTATACCGGCCCGATCCGGCCCGCAGCGCCGAATGGAACCGCGGCGCCTACCTGGTCGAGGGCCTCCGGTCATTGCGGCGCCTGCCATACGCCGCGCGACACCCTGGGCGCCGAAACCAAGAGCGATCCGTTCGGAGGCGGCGAAGCCGAAGGGTGGCGCGCGAGTGCGATCAATGCGTCGTCGCCGGCGCCGATGCCATGGACGGTCGACCAGTTGACCCGGTACCTTCGCCAGGGTCGAGACGAGCCACGGCACCGCCACCGGCCCGATGTCGCCGGTCGTTCATGGGCTGTCGGAGGCGCCCGAGGCAGACGTTCGCGCGCGATGGCGACCTACCTGACGACGGTCATGGCAGGCGCCCCGGCAGAGGTCGGGCCGGCGTGCTGCTTTGAGCCTGGATGACGCCCGCGTGTCGAGCGGCGCGGCGATTTTCGCCGGCACCTGCGCGAGCTGCCACGACGAGAGCGCAAGCTCGTTATCATCGGTGCACACCGTCCCGCTCGTCGACGACGTCGATCCATGAGCCCGATCCGCGCAATGTCCTGCATATCGTGCTTGAGGGCATCTGGCCGGAGCCCGGCGAAAGGCGCGCAGATGCCGGGCTTCGAAGGTGCGCTGACCGACGAGCAACTCGCTTCGCTGCTGGCATACTTGCGCGTGCACTTCGCCAACCGTCCGCCATGGGTCGATGTTTCCGTGCAGGCACGAGACATCATTCAGCACAAGGATGAAAACGAGCGATGATTGAGCTCAACGTCAACGGCAAGACGCAGAGCGTCGATGCCGCACCGGATACGCCGCTGCTCTACGTGCTGCGCGATCATCTGGCGATGAACGGCGCCAAGTTCGGCTGCGGTCTGGGTCAGTGCGGCGCGTGCACGGTGATGGTCGACGGCGATGCGGTGTTTTCCTGCCTGACGCCGGTTTCGGTGCTGGCCGGACGCAAGGATCAACGACCGTCGAGGGACTGGGCACGATCGAGAATCCCGGCCCGCTGCAGCGCGCCTTCATCGACGAGCAGGCGGCGCAATGCGGTTATTGCATCGCCGGAATGATCATGCGCGCCCAGGCGCTGCTGGAGAAGAATCCTTCGCCGTCGGATGCCGAGATTCGCCGCCACATGATGCCCAACCTTGTGCCGCTGCGGAACGCAGATGCGCATCTTTCGCGCCGTTCGCCGTGCGGCGCAGGCGATGCAGGCGGGAGGCGCTGCCTCCGACCGGGCCGCGCATGAATCCGTTCGACGCTGGGCGCCACGCGCTGTCGCGGCGCGAATTTCTCGCCGCAAGCGGCGCGCTGATCGTCGGCTTTTCGCTGACGCTCGTCGTCGCTGCATGCGCAAAACGCGCCGGGCCCGAAGCTTCCCGGCAGTCTCGACGCCAATCCGATGCTGGACTCGTGGATCCGCATCGATGCCGATGGCAGCATCACGGTGTTCACCGGCAAGGCCGAGCTGGGGCAGGGGCGTCAAGACCGCGTTGATCCAGATCGCTGCCGAGCAATTGTACGTGCCGCCGCAGCGAATCCGCCTGATCACCGCCGACACGCGGCAAACGCCGGACGAAGGTTACACGGCGGGCAGCAACTCGATGAAGGACAGCGGCACGGCCATCATGAACGCGGCCGCGCAGGTGCGCGAGATCCTGATCGCCCGAGCGTCCGAGCGTCTCGGTGTGGCCGCCGATCAGCTCAAGGCGCAGGACGGCGCCGTCGTCGCCGACGACGGACGGCGGCTCGGATTCGGCGAGCTCGTCGGCGACAATCTGACCAGGGTACGCGCCGACGGACAATCGAAGCTCAAGGACCCGGCGACCTATTCGGTCGTCGGCAAGGCGATGCCGCGCGTCGATATCCCCGCCAAGGTGACCGGCGGCGCGGCCTACGTGCAGGACCTGCGGCTGCCGGGCATGGTGCACGCGCGCGTCGTGCGGCCGCCGAGCTACGGCGCGCGCCTGCGCGCGCTCGACAGACCGCCGCGGTCGAAAGATGCCCGGCGTGCTCAAGGTCGTGCGCGACGGCAGCTTCGTCGCCGTCGTCGCCGCGCACGAGTTCGAGGCGATCCAGGCGATGCGCGCGCTCGCCGCCGCCGCGCGCTGGGACGAGCGAGCCACGCTTCCCGACCAGGCCGAGCTTTACTCGTATCTGCAGCGGCTGCCCGCCGACGTCATCATCGACCTCGACAGGCAGGCCGAGCCGAGTCCCGGCGTCGCGCAGCCATCGAAGCCAGCTACCGCCGCCCGTACCAGATGCACGGCGCGATCGGACCGTCGTGCGCGGTCGGCCTGTTCAAGGACGGGGCGCTGACCGTGTGGACGCACAGCCAGGGCGTCTATCCGTTGCGCAAATCGATCGCCGAAATGCTGCGCCTGCCCGAGGATCGCGTGCAATGCATCCACGTCGAGGGCTCCGGCTGCTACGGTCACAACGCGCGCGGACGATGCCGGCGCCGACGCCGCGCTGATCGCGCGCGCGTTTCCCGACCGGCCGGTCCGCGTGCAATGGATGCGCGAGCAGGAGCACGCATGGGAACCCTACGGCCCGGCGATGCTGACGACCGCCAAGGCAGCGCTCGACAGCGCAGGCAACATTGTCGCGCTGGGATTACGAGGTGACCAGCAACACGCACAGCACGCGCCCGGGCGGCGCGGGCAATCTGCTGCCGGCCTGGCATCTGGCGAGCGCCGTTCGCGCCGGCAGCGCCGAGACCGATTCCGCTTCCCGAGGGCGGTGGCGACCGGAACGCGATTCCGCTACTACCGCCTGCCCAGCGCACGCGTCGTGCACCGTTTCGTGCCGGCGATGCCGGTTCGCGTCTCGGCGCTGCGCGCACTGGGCGCGTACATGAACGTCTTTTCGATCGAGAGCTTCATCGACGAGCTTGCGCAGGCGGCGGGCGCCGACCCGGTCGATTTTCGCCTTCGGCACCTCGACGATCCGCGCGCACGCGACGTCGTCTCGCCGCGGCCGCTACGCTTCGGCTGGTCTTCGTACGCGCGCGCTCCGGGCGAGGACGCGGCTTCGCGCTTCGCGCGCTACAAGAATCTCGGGCGTACGTCGCGCTCGCGCTCGAAGTCGACGTCAATCGCGAGAGAGGCAGCGTGCGCAGTCGTGCGCGCCGTCGCCGCGGTCGACAGCGGCCAGGCGGTGAATCCCGACGGCATTCGCAACCAGATCGAGGGCGGCATCATCCAGTCGTCGAGCTGGACGCTGCACGAAGCGGTCGACGTTCGACGGACCGCGATCAAGAGCGCGGACTGGAGCCGGTATCCGATGCTGCGCTTCCCCGAGATTCCGGAGAGCGTCGACGTCCACGTCGATCGATCGCCCGGGGGCAGCGCTTTCTCGGGACCAGGCGAAGCGGCGCAGGGTCCGACCGCCGCAGCGATCGGCAACGCGATCGCCTACGCGACCGGCGCGAGGATTCGCGAGCTGCCGTTCGATCGCAAAGCGGGTCAAGGGCGCAATCGGCGTTTAGTCGAGGCGGCGCGCCGGAGGCTGCGATACGGGGATCGGTCGCGACGGCCCGCGAAACTCACTGCGCTTATCGCGCTGCAGCAGCGCTGCCGCCTGCAAAAGGCCGATGCGGTAAACTTCGAAGCCCCTGTCGGCCGGTTGCGTCCGCCGTCGGATCGAAACAGGAGGGAAGCGATGAAAAACACGGATCGAGCGACCTCTGCAGTGGTTTGCGCTGATCGTCGTCGGCGGCCGGCGCTGCGCTGTCTGCCGGACCGGCGAGCGCCGCCGGCGAGCGCCTTGCCGCCTTCTACAAGAACCAGGTCGACCCGCACTTCGCGCTGGTGCGCGCCGGCGTCGAGGCGGCGGCGAAGGACATGGGCGCCGGCCCGGTCACGCACTACGCGCCGACCCGGCCGAACAATCTGGCCGAGCAGCTTTCCGAGATCGAGGACGTCACCGTCAAGAAGCCGGACGCGATCCTGTTCATGGCGGTGGATCCGCGCGGCGTCGTGCCGGCGATCGAAAAGGTCAACGCGGCGGGCATTCCGCTGGTCAATTACAACGATCGCGTTCGCGGCGGCAAGTTCGTAAGCTACGTCGCCGCAGACGATTACAACCTGGGTCTCGACGCCGGCCGCTATTTGCTCAAGTCGCACTCGGCGGCGCAAGGCAACGTCGTGATCATCGAGGGCGTCAAGGGGGCGACCACCAGCGACGATCGCGTGCGCGGCTTCAACAAGGCGATCGAAGAAAGCCCGGGCGTCAAATTGCTCGCTTCGCAGCCCGCCAATTACCAGCGGCTCCAGGCGTTGCAGGTGATGGAAAATCTGATCCAGTCGAATCTCGTCGATCGACGGCGTCATGGCCGCCGCCGACGTGATGGCATTCGGCGCGATCGAGGCGCTGGAGGCGGCCGGCAAGAAGGCAACCAAGGTCGGTCGGCATCGGCGGCGTGCCGGAATCGATCGAGGCCATCAAGGCGGGACGATTGCTCGCGACCGCGGAGTTCAACGGCTACAAGATGGGCTGCCTGGCCACGATGGCGGCGGTGCGGAGCCTGCGCAAGGAAACGGTGCCCGATACGATCGTGATCACGGGCATCGTGATCCGACAAGACCATCGACCGGACCGTTCGAGGTCCCGGCGGAAAACGCACCTGCCCGAAATGGGAGGATTACGCGAAATAGTGACGATGCGAAGCGCGCGTATCGCCAACGGTTCGCGCGCGCTTGGTTTCGCGAGGAGGGGCAGATGGCGGGCAATGACAGCACCGGCGTCGCGCAGCGCATCGCAGCGGTGCATCCGCGGCCGGATCAGGAGCGCTACATGCCGTATGCGCCGGCCGTTCGTGTCGCCGGGCCGGCCGACATTATTTTCATCTCGGGCTCGACCTCGTCGCCGCTCTACCACCGGCGATCCGCACGTCGCCGACGAGCATCGCCATCCGATCGACATCGAATCGCAGACCCGCCGCGCGATGGAAGGCATCAAGCTGGTGCTCGACGACCAGGGGCTGAGCTGGCGGCACGTGGTGAAGGTCACCAAATATCTGACCGATATGCGCGACATGGACGGCATGGTCGAGGTGCTGGCCGAGTATTTCGGCGACTGGAAGCCGGCGAGCACGACGATCTGTAATCAACGCGCTGTCCACGCCCGGTGCGCGGGTAGAGCTCGACATGATCGCCGTGCGCCCGCTGGGCTGACTCACGCCGCCGCCCGTGACCCGCGACGATCACGACGGCGACGGCCCGAGCAGCCTGCATCGCCGGTTCCGCTGCTGGCGTTGCGTAACGTCAGCAAGACTTTCCCGGCGTGCGCGCGCTCGACGACGTGAGCCTCGAGCTCCATGCGGGCGAAGTCCACATGCTGCCGGCGAAAACGGCGCGGGCAAGTCGTCGCTGATCAAGGTGCTCTACGGCGCGTACCGGGCCGACGCCGGAACGATCCTGTACGAGGGAAAGCCGGTCGACATCGCGCGGCCGGCCGATGCGCGGCGGCTCGGCATCGCCGTGATCTTCCAGGAATTCTCGCTGGTCCCCTTCCTCGATCTGGCGCAGAACATCTTTCTCGGACGCGAGCCGCGGCGGCCGCTGACGCGCCTGATCGACCATGCCCGCATGCACCGCGAGGCACGTGTCGCGCCTCGACTCGCTCGGACTCGACTACGACACGCGCGGCCCTGGCCGCCGACCTCGGCGTCGCGCAGCAGCAGATGGTCGAGATCGCCAAGGCGCTGTCACAGCGACGCGCGCATTCTGGTGATGGACGAGCCGACAGCCGCGCTGTCCGAGCGCGAGTCCATGGCGCTGTTTGCGCTGATCCGGCAGCTTCGTGCCTCGGGTGTGGCGATCGTCTACATCTCGCACCGGATGCAGTGAGTGTACTTCGAATTGGGCGACCGGGTAACGGTGCTCCGCGACGGGCGGCGCGTGGCGACACTGTGCCGTGCGAGGGAAGCGCACGTCCGACCAGCTGATAGGCATGATGGTCGGACGCGCGGTGGGCGCCGTATACAAACGCCGACGGTACAGCGCGCGGGCAAGGTCGTGCTGGACGTCGCGCGGATTGACTACGGCGTGACCGGTGTTCGCGATGTCGACCTGATCGTGCGCGAAGGCGAGATCGTCGGCCTGTCCGGCCCTGGTCGGCGCCGGACGCACCGAGGGTCGCTCGCGCGGTGTTCGGCGCCGATGCCGTCGTCGCCGGCGAGGTCCATATCTCCGGCGCGATCGCCGAACGGCGGACCCGAGCGGATTGCGGCGCGCGGCGTCGCGTTGATCCCGGAGAACCGCAAGCTCGAAGGCCTGCGCTCAAGCGCTCGGTTCAGGACAATCGTGCTGGTCGCAAGCCTGTGGAAGCTGTTTCCGCGCGGCTGGTATCGCGCGGGACCGGCGTACCGCCACGCGCGCGCTGATCGAACGGCTGCGCGTCGACGCCGCCGGCGCCGCGGCGGCTGGCCCGGGTGCTCTCGGGTGGCAACCAGCAGAAGATCGTCATCGGCAAATGGCTGGCGCGCAGAGTCGCCGGCTGTTCCTGTTCGACGAGCCGACGCGCGGCATCGACGTCGGCGCCAAAAGCGAGATCTTCGCGCTGATCGAGGAACTGGTCGAACGCGGCGCCGCCGTGCTGCTGATCAGCTCGGAGCTCAGCGAAATCGTGCACGTCTGCGACCGCGCGTATGTGATGCGCGCCGGCAGGATCGGCGGCGAGCTGGGCAGGGCGGAGCTCTCGGAGGAGAACATCCTCCGGCTGGCGATGCACGGAGCCTGAGACGATGCCGGTTTCCGCTTCCTCGCGGTCGGTCGCGCGGCAGGCGCGCCCGCTGCCGGCGATCCTCCCGATCGGCCTGCTGCTGGTGGCGGGTGCACTTTTCGCCGTGAACGCGCTTTCGCCTCGGCGCGCAACCTCGCCAATCCGGCCTGCAGGCATCGATCCTGCTGATGCTGGCGATGCCGATGACCTTGATCATCATGAGCGAGGACTCGACCTTTCCGCCGGCGCTGTCTTAAGCCTGTGCAGCGTCGTGATGGCCGAGTCGCTGGCGGGAGGACACGGCATCGCCAGCGCGCTGGCGGCGTCGATCGCGGTCGGGCTGGCTTTCGGAATCGCCAACGGCGCGATGGTCTCGCTGCTGGCATTGCCTCCGTTCGTCGTCACCCTCGGGGACGCTCGGCATTGCCGAAGGCGCTTCACTCGTATTGACCGAGGGCAACGCCGTATCGGGACTGGGCTCCGGCATAGCGACGCTGTATGCGCTCGATGTCTTCGGCGTGCCGTTCCCGGTGCTGGTAGCGCTGGCGACGTGGCTAGCCACCTACGTGCTGCTTCACTACACGCGCTTCGGCACCTATGTCTTTGCGATCGGCGGCAATCGCGATGCGCTGGTGCTGGCCGGCGCGCCTGCCTGGGCGTACCACATCGCGATCTACGCGTTTGGCGGACTGGTGTCCGGCGTGGCGGCGCTCGTTGTTGACGGGCAGAATGAACGCCGCGCGCATCCGACGGTGGCGATCGGCATGGAGTTCTGACGCCATCGCCGCGGTCGTGCTCGGCGGCACCTCGTTCGAGCGCGGCGACGGACGTCTGCTCGGCACGGTGCTGGGCGTGGCCACGATCACCGTATTGAGGAACGCGCTCGACCTTCTCGGCGTCGAGTCGTCGCTGCAGGTCGTCTCGATCGGCGGGTTGATCCTGTTGGTGATCGTCATCGACAGTCTGCGCAAGAGTCGTCGCGGTGCAAACGGCATGATGCCGGGCGCAGCCGCGATGCGCCTGCGCGGACAGTGGCGGCATCGTCTGGCCGGCGACGCCGGTGCGCTCGCGCTGCGGCGGCACTGATCGTGCTGATCGGAGTCTCGCTCGCGCTGGCCAGCGATGCGTTCCCTGTCGACGGCCAACGTGCTCAATCGTCCTGCGCCAGGCGAGCCTCATTTTCCTGCTCGCCGCCGGGCTCACGCTGGTGATCCTGTGCGGCGGCTTCGATCTGTCGGTGGCGGCGAACCTGACCCTGTCGGCCTGCCTCGCCGCCGGCGTGATCAAGTCAGGGCTCCCGCCGTGGCTCGGCGTGGCCACTGCACTGGCGTGCGGCACGGCGGCGGGCGCGGTGAACGGACTCGCGGTGACGCTGTTGCGTCTGCCGCCGTTCCTTGACCTACGCGATGCTGTGGATCCGCAGGGGCTGGCGTTCCATTACATGGGCGGACAGGGAGATCTTCGGCTTTCCGCCGGGGTTTCGCGCGCTGGGCACCGGTTTCCTGTTCGGCGTGCCGGTGCCGGTTTACCTGATGGCCGCGGTGCTGGTCATCGCTACGGTGTTCATGCGCTCGACCAATGTCGGACAGGAGATCCATGCGATCGGCGCCAATCCCGAGGCTGCGAGGCTGTCGGGCATCCCGGTGCGCCGCCGGCAGATGCTGGTGTATATGCTGAGCGGACTGATGTCGGGCATCGCCGCGATCGTCTTCCTGGCACGGGTGAACGCCGCCGGACTCGGGGATGGGCGAGCCGCTGCTGCTGCCGGTGATCGCCGCCGTGCTGATCGGCGGCACGTCGCTGTTCGGCGGCGTCGGCAGCGTGCTGGGCACGGTGCTGGGCGCCATCATCCTGGCGCTGGTCATCAACGGGATGAACCTGCTCGACATCCGCGCGCAGTGGCAGCCGCTGGTCGTCGGCGTCGTGCTGCTCGCCGCGGTGATGGTCGATCTGATCGGTCGCGGTCGGCGCGAGCGCATCGGCTAGCGGAACACTGCGGCCGACGCCGGGTACTCAGGCAAGCGTCCGTCGCTGACCGGCACGCTTCTCCGGCTCGAGATCGATGCCGGACGCGCGTGCCTGCAGCACGATCAGCTTGGCGAAGTCCTCATCGCCGAGTCCCAGTCCGATCAGCGCCTGCACGTGGTCGCGGGTGATCGACGCCAGCGGCATCGGCACGTCGAACTCGCGCCCGGCGTGCAAGCCGAGGTCGAGATCCTTGCGCAGCAGCGCCGGCGTGAACGTGACCTTGAAATCCAGGTTGACCAACGCCGGCGTCTTGTAGCCGCGTGAAGCGTCGAGCCCCATCACGCTCTGATTGATGAAGTCGAGAAAGGCGTGGCGCGGCACGCCGGCCTTTTGCGCGAGTATCGTGATCTCGGCAAGCGACTGGATCACGACGCCCAGGAAAACGTTGTGGCAGATCTTCACGATGCGGGCGAGCTCGCCCTCGCCGACGTAGCTGCCGCCGGCGCGATCATCTGTGAGATAAGGCAGCGCCAGCTCGAATGCCGCGCGCGGGCCCGAGCAGACGAACGACAGGCGGCCCGCCTTGATCACTTTGGCGTTGCCCGACACCGGTGCCGCGAGTAGCTCGATGCCGCGCGCTGGCGAGCAGCGAGCGGAGCTCGGCCGAGCCTCTCGAGCGAGATCGACGAGCATTCGACGACGAGCCGCGTGCGCAGCGTCTCTGCCGCGACGGAGGCCGCCGGGGCCGGCGATCACCTCGCTTCACGTCGTCCCAGGTCGACACCATGCACGAATACGATGTCGCAAGCCGCAAGCTCGGACAGCGCCGACGCGATTTTCGCGCCGTGCTTCGCCAGCGGCTCGGCTTTGGCGCGAGTGCGATTCCATACGGTCAGATCGGCGCCCTGTTTCGCGAGCCGCGCCGCCATCGCGTAGCCCATGCGTCCGATGCCGATCCAGCCGATGCGTGTATCGCCGTCATCGCGAGTCGGTTCTGCGCGGCGTCCATGCCGAACGGCATGTCCATCGCAAACAGCCAGTGTCCGCCGGCTGTCGCCGCGCGACTTCAACCGCATTCCCGCTCATCGTCGTCGGCTTGCCGTCGGGCCCGGTGAGCGAAAGCGTCCACTTGTTGGCCAGCAATGCGATGTCGCCGGTCTGCGCGACGAGCTTCCCGAAGTCTTGATCGTCGGCTTGGCAGCGAGGAATCCTGCCAGCGCTTCGCGTATCGCCGCGGCGCCGACGACGACGTTGCCGGGGAGGGCATCAATGCGGCCTGAGGCTCGTACAACGCCACCAGGGCATCGATGTCGCCGGCATTGAGCGCCTGTTCGAACAGGCGGTCGAGCTCGACCGGATTACCTTTGACCATCATGCTTTCTCCTCAGTATGGGTTGGCGATCGGCAGCTCTTCGGCCGGATACAGCGAAATGATCTTCGGCCCGTCGCGGCGTCAGGATCACTTCTTCCTCGATGCGCGCGGCCGAGATGCCGTCGCTGGCCGGGCAATAGGTTTCGACGGCGAACACCATGCCGACCTTGAGCTCGATCGGCTCCTTCAGCGAATTGAGCCGCGAGATCAGCGGTCTCTCGTGCAGGCCCAGACCGAGGCCGTGACAGAAGTTGAGGCCGAAGGCTTCCATCTCGCTGGAGAAGCCGATGTCGCCGGCCTTGGGCAGCGCGCGCGCGATCTTGTCGGTCGTCACGCCGGGCTTCAATGCCGCGATCGCCTTGTCCATCCACTCGCGCGCCTTGCGGTACGCGGTGCGCTGCGACGACGTCGCCCGGCCGACGTTGAACGTGCGGTAATAGCAGGTGCGATAGCCCATGAACGACTGGATGACGTCGAAGAACGCCTGGTCGCCCGGACGGATCAGCCGGTCGGTGAAGTTGTGCGGATGCGGGCTGCAGCGCTCGCCGGAAATCGAATTGATCGACCTCGACGCAGTCGCTGCCCATTTCGTAGAGACGCTTGGTGGCGAGTGCGACGATGTCGCTTTCCTGATGCCGGGCTTGAGCACCTCGGCGATGTCCTGGTAGATGCCGTCGACCATCGCAGCGGCCATGTTGAGCAGGGTCAGCTCGTCGATGTTCTTCACCTCGCGCGCCTCGAGCAGCGTCTGCTGGCCGTCGCGCACCTCGATGCCCAGCTTCTGCAGCTCGAACAGCATCGGCGGCTCGACGACGTCGAGGCCCAGCGGCATGTTGCCGACACCTTCGGCATCGAGCAGCGACTTGATCTCGCGCGCCGCATCGCGAAAGAGCGTGATGTCCGAGCCGGTTGCGCCGCGCAATCCGAGCAGTCCCGCGCGGCAGTGGTCGTGGTGCAGCCACGGCGCGTGCATCCGATGATGCTTGGCCGCCGAGCCGAAATCCCAGATGTACGGATCGCCGTTGCCGGTGAGCAGCGCGTACCGCGTCAGCTTGTCACGCGCCCACTCGCCGATGACGGTGCTGGTGATGTAGCGGATATTGTGCTGATCGAAGCACAGCAAGGCACCGAGCCCCGATCCGGCCAGTGCCGCGCGCGTGCGGGCGAGCCGGTAGTCGTGCAGCCGGCGGAAATTGATCCTCTCCTCGAAGTCGACCTGCGTGTGTCCGGGCGCCTGCAACGGACGATCCCAGCGGTAGGAGGGATCGATGTCATCGGGCCGGATGATCTTGGGGTCGCTGCGTTTTTTCTGAGCCATGCGGTGGCGTGTTCCGGTCGTTGTCAGCGGGGAAAGCCTTGTCGTAGAACCTGAGATCGACGTAGCGCGCAGGGTCGTTCAAGATCTTTGGCGGCGTCGCATACTTGCTGCGCAGCGCGAGCACCGTGCCGATGCCGGCCAGGTTGGGCCGCGCATCCGGGTAGATTCCACCGGGCTGCGCCAGCAGGAGATCGTACGACTGCCGCGCGAGCGCCGGCGTCATGTCGCGGATATTAGCGATCAGCAGTGCCTCGACGATTTCCCGGTTGCCAGGCTGGTAGATCCAATCGACGCCGGCGCGATATCCCTTCAGAAAACCGATCACCGCCGCCTCGTGCGCCTCGGCCCACGAGCGTCGGACGAAACCGGCGGTGCCTTGGCAGGGACCCGAGCGATGTCCGCGCCGGCCAGAACGCGGTAGCCGCGATTCTGCGCCAGCAACTCGAACGGCGTGCGCGGCAGGGTGGCGATCGTGCCCTGCCGGCGAGAAGCTCGGCGTAGCGATTTGACGTGCCGCCGGCGCGCACGTATTTGACGTCGTCGTCGGTGAGGCCGTTTTTTGCCACCAGCTCGCGCAGCACGAACGCGCGGCGCCGGTGGAGAGCGCGTCGACCGACAGCGTTTTGCCCTTGAGATCGGCGAACGATTTGACGCCCGGAGCAGCCACCACCGACAGGAATCCGCCGTCACCACCGAGGATTGGTGACGAGGTCGGGTGGCTCGGCGATTTTGACCTCGCCCTGGCCTTCCTGATAAGCGATCAGGGTTGTCCATCAGCGCCAGCGCGATGTCCTGCTTGCCGTCGAACAGCGAAGCGATCAGGAAACCGGAGCTCGGCGTATAGCTCAACTGCACGGAGACGCCGTTCGCCTCGAAAATCCCTGCCGCTGCGCCGCCCAGACCGGAAGGTTCCAGCCCCCGTCGAAACTGATGATGCGAATCGGCGCCAGCGCACGGGCGGGCGCCTGCGCGTCGGCCGATCCGGCGATCAGTGCACAGCACCGCCAGCCAGGCCCCGACAACGCGAATCTTCGCGGGCATTTGTCTCGGCTGATATCCGGTCCGAGGGGCTGCGTGCAGCAGTCGGACGATAACTTAGGATCGTCGGCGCACTCCAAGGTCCGGCATCGTGATCGGGCGGCCCGGTCCAGTGCGCAACCTGCGCGGCATGACTGGACGCTGGCGGGCGGCGAGGCGGGCACCGCCGGCGTGCCCAGATAGAGGAATCCGACGATCGCATCGCCCGCATGGAGGCCCAATGCCGCCTCTGACGTCGTCGTCGTAAGCGGCGTTGCCGGTGCGCCAGAAACCGCCGGAAGCCCAAGCGCATGCGCGGCCACCAGGATATTCTGCGCGGCGGCGCCCGCCGCCACGATCTGCTCGCACGGCGGGCACGCTCTTGCTGTCTCGCGCAGCCGCGTCGCCGACGACGACGATCAGACGGCGCCTGCAGCGGCTTGCCGCGCTCCTTGTCTATCGCCGATCTCGGGCACACTCCGGCTCGCGCTTGCGCAGCGCGTCGAGCCAGCACGTCGCCGAAAGCATTGCGTGCTTCCCGGCGCGATGACGATGAAGCGCCATGCAGCTTCGACTTGCCAGTGGTCCGGCGACGCGCGCGGCGGCGCGCAAGCATCGCCGCCAGCGCGCCCGCGTCCGGCGCAGGCTCGGCCAGGGCGAGCGGACTGGCCCGCGTCGTCAAGGCTTCGATAGCATCCAAAGGCAGGCGGTCCTCTCGGAGTTTTGTCTGCGGCAACGCCGTGCGCAGCGCGCAGGGAATTGCTTGTTCGATCGCGCAGCACATCGCGGTTGCGAGCAGGAAAATGGGGACGTCTGTTGTAGCATAACCGATCGGCCTCGGCAATCGCGATCTTCCGACCTCGGATGAGCGCGCATGCGTGCCACGCGAGGAGATCGTCACGATGGCTAGGATCAACGTCGAGGTACGAGCAACGATCCGCCGCCCGCTTGCGGTCGTCAGCCGCCAATTCGGCGACATGCGGCATCACGAGCGCCACCGCGTTCACCCGGACATAAGCTTGACCGTGCTTTCGGAGGACGGCGGACGACTGCCGCTTCCGCCAGGAGATACGGCTTTCTCGGCATGCTGCAGCTCCGATGAGCTCGTACAGCAACGCAATGCCGACGGAAGCCTTTCCTGGAAGTCGTCGCCGGCGCCAACAAGGGGCCTGCGGTTTCACCAGGGATTTGCTTCGGTCGGCGCCGACGCGACGCTGGTGACGCGTTCCGTGCCGAAGCGCCCGCCACCGGCATCAAGCGCTTGCTCAAGCCGCTAGTTCGAGATGCGCCATTCGCAAGGCGGTCGTAAAGAGGCCTGGAGGAGGATCGCGTCGACCTCGAGGAGCGGGGATACGGCGCCAACAGCCGCCTGAAGGTCGGCGCCGCGGACTCCCGGCCTGCCGGAGCCTGCGCTTGAATCAGGCGTCATTGCCCACATCTAACCGGGTACAAGAGACCACGATGCCATCGCGAAGCCCGAACCGACCTGATGCGTGGGCGCAAGCCTTTGACCTGATCGAGCAGGCCGAGCGCATTCACCGGCAATTCTTCCGCCTGACCGCCTCGGCGCGGCCGCACGCGGTCTGGGAGCCGCCGGTCGACGTGTTCGAGGACGAGCGCGAAGTGGTCATCGTCGTCGCTCTCCCCGGCGTTCCGCCGGAGCGAATCGAGGTGAGCACCGAGTCGACGACACTGGTCGTGCGCGCCGAGTGCCCATTGCCTTTCGCCGGATCGCGCCGCGCGGTGCGACGCCTCGAGATTCCGTATGGCTACTTCGAGCGAAGGATTCCGTTGCCCGATGCGCGACTCGAGACGGGCACGCGCGAATCAAGCGACGGCTTGCTGATAGTGAGACTGCGCAAAACAGCCTCACACGGGACCACTGTGAACGAACCGACCGAAAGCGAACCCATATCCCGGCCAGCGCCGACGCGACCGCGCGGGCCGACGCACTCGCGCCTCAGGGCAAGCGCCAGGGCGAGGCCGTGTCGCGTCTCGCTGCCCGACGACGCGCTGATCATCGTCCCGGTGCGCAATGTCGTCCTGTTCCCCGGCATGGTGGTACCGCTGGTGGTCGACCGCGAGCGTTCGCGCGCAGCGGTGCAGGAAGCCGTGCGGCTGCAGCGGCCGCTGGGCATTCTTCTGCAGAGCAGGCGCGACGCCGACCAGCCGGGACCCGACGACCTGCACTGGGTGGGCACCACCGCGACGGTATTGCGCTACGTCACCGCACCCGACGGCTCTGCATCACGTGATCTGCCAGGGCGTACAGCGCTTTCGCGCGCTGCAGTTCCTCGACGGCTATCCGATGCTGGCCGCGCAGGTGCAGCTGATCGACGAACCCGTCCAGACCGACGTCGATATCGAGGGCCGCGCGCTCAATCTGAAGGAGCGCGCGATCGAGATCCTGCGCCTCCTGCCTCAGGTGCCGGAGGAAATGGTCGCGGCGCTGCAAGGCGTCGAGGGCCCGGCGCGTCTCGCCGACTTCATCGCCGGACTGATGGACGTCGGCGTCGAGGAGAAAACAGGCGCTGCTGGAGACGTTCGATCTGAAGGCGCGGCTCGACAAGCTGCTCGATCTTCTGACCCACCGCATCGAGGTGCTGAAGGTGTCGCGCGAGATCGACGAGCGCACCAAGGCATCGATCGACGACCGCAACCGCGAGCACCTGCTGCGCGAGCAGATGCGCACGATCCAGAAGGAGCTCGGCGACGGCGACCAGGCGGCGAGCGAGATCGCCGAGCTCGACAAGGCGATCACCGAAGCGAAAATGCCCGAGGAGGTCGAAAAGCAGGCGCGCAAGGAATTGAAGCGCCTCGAGCGCATGCCCGAAGGCGCCGGCGAGTACTCGATGGTGCGCACCTATCTGACTGGCTGATCGAGCTGCCCGTGGGCGGCCGACGCCGAAGACGACGATCGACATCGCCGAGGCGCGGCGCATTCTCGACGAGGATCATTACGGGCTGGAGAAGGTCAAGAAGCGCATTCTCGAGTATCTGGCGGTGCGCAAGCTCAATCCGTCGGGCAAGAGCCCGATCCTGTGCTTCGTCGGGCCGCCGGGCGTCGGCAAGACCTCGCTCGGGCAGAGCATCGCCAAGGCGACCGCGCGCAAGTTCGTGCGCGTGAGCCTGGGCGGCGTGCACGACGAGGCGGAGATCCGCGGCCATCGGCGCACCTACATCGGCTCGCTGCCGGGCAACATCATCCAGAGCCTGCGCAAGGCGGGCACGCGCAACTGCGTGCTGATGCTCGACGAGGTCGACAAGCTCGGCGCCGGCGGCTTTCACGGCGACCCGGCGTCCGCGCTGCTCGAGGTGCTCGATCCCGAGCAGAACTCGACGTTCCGCGACAACTATCTCGGCGTGCCGTTCGACCTGTCCGGCGTCATGTTCATCTGCACCGGCGAACGTCCTCGACACCATACCGGGGCCGTTGCGCGACCGGATGGAAGTCATCCAGCTGCCGGGCTATACCGCGCAGGAAAGCTGCAGATCGCGCGCCGCTATCTGGTCGCGCGGCAGCTCGCGGCCACCGGTCTTAAGCCGGAGCAATGCGAGATCAGCGACGAGGCATTGTCGGCCATCATCGACGACTACACGCGCGAGGCGGGCGTGCGCAACCTCGAGCGCGAGATCGGCAGGGTGTTCCGCAGCGTCGCGGTGCGCATCGCCGAGGGCAGTGCGCAGCAAGTGAAGATCGAGCCCGTCGATCTGCCGTGCGATCCTCGGTCCGCGCATATTCGAGGCCGAGGTCGCGATGCGCAAGCACGATGCCCGGTGTCGCGACCGGCCTGGCGTGGACACCGGTCGGCGGCGACATCCTGTTCATCGAAGCGGCGCGCATGCCCGGCAGCGGGCAAGCTGATCCTGACCGGCCAGCTGGGCGAGGTGATGAAGGAAAGCGCGCAGGCGGCGCTGTCGCTGGTCAAGGCGCGGGCCGAGCGCCTGGGCGTTGCGCCGGAGCTGATCGAGAAGTCGGACATCCACGTCCACGTGCCGGCGGGCGCGACGCCCAAGGACGGTCCGAGCGCGGGCGTCGCGATGTTCGTGGCGCTGGTGTCGTTGCTGACCGACCGGCCGGTGCGCACCGACGTGGCGATGACCGGCGAAATCAGCCTGCGCGGCCTGGTGCTGCCGATCGGCGGCGTCAAGGAAAAAGTACTGGCTGCATTGCGCGCAGGCATTCGCACCGTGATGCTGCCCTCGCGCAACCGGCGTGATCTCGAGGAGATCCCGCCCGAGGCGCGCGCCCAATTAGCGTTCGTGTGGCTCGGAAGAAGTCGACGATGCGATTGCGGCGGCGCTGGCGCCGGCAGCGCCGCAAGCCGTTCCCGTCCGGATCCCGACCTAGGCTTGCATCCTTCGTCACCGGGATCGCGCCAGCAGCGCGGCACCGCACAGCAGGCACAGGACGCCAAAGACGACGAAGCCGGTCCGGTAGCCGTCGGTGATAGCCGCCAGCAGCGCAAAAGCGGCGGGCCCGACACGACGCCGGCGAAGGTGATGAAGCCGGAGGCGCCGGTGATCGCGCCGGCCTGTCCCGGCGGAGCGTGCCTTGCCACCTGGGATAACTGGACGCCGTTCCACCCGATCGCGGTGGCGCCGAAAAGCGCCGCGACGGCAAGCAGAGCCGCGTGCGGCCAGGCCGCGCTGAAGTTTGCCGCCGCGAACGCGCAAACACCGGTGGCAGACGCCGATGAAGCCGAGCATGCGGCGCGGCGCAATCCAATGGTCGGCGATCGCACCCCAGGCGATCCGGCCGGCGACGCCGCCGACATTCGCCGTCGTCAGCGCCAGCCCCGCAGCGATCAGCGGATATCCCAATGCTTCGGTCAGATAGACGACCAGAAAACTCATCAGGCACATCTGCATCGCCGCGTAGATGTAACCGACGACCGAAAGCTCGGCCAGCCGGCGATCCTGCAGCACAACGCGCAACGGCGCCATCAGCCCCGCAAGCGAAAATGGACGGTCGGCGCCGATGACGTCGAGCCGTCGTCGCGTTGGCTGCGCGAGAGCGGCGATGACCACGCCGCAGGCGGCGACCCACAGCAGCGCGGGACGCCAACCGATCGCCAGCGTCAATGCCGGCAACACGGCGCCGGCCAACGCAGCGCCGCCGGGCACGCCGGTCTGCTTGATCGAGAACGTGAGCGCCAGGCGGTCGGGGCGAGCGGTGCGTGCGAGCAAGTCCGGATGACGCCGGCGTGACGGCGCCGTAGCCGCAGGCCGATGATCAGCGGCGCGACGGCCAGCATCGCCGCCGCGCTCGAAGGCAGTAACGCGACCAGCAGGATGCCGGCGGCGCACAGCAGGACGCATAGCTGCGACACGCGGATCGCCCCGCGGCGCGCGATGAAATGGCCGGAAGCGAGGCTCGCGGTCATCGAGCCCACGTAGAGCAGTCCGACGAAAACCCCGACCAGCTTGGCGGGCACGCCGAAGTCGCGGGCGATCTCCGGCGCCAGCACCGCGATCGCCGCACCGGACAGCGCGGTAAAGACCTGAATGGCCAGCGTGGCGGACAGCGCGATAGCCGCGGTGCCTGCCGACGACGGCGCGGCGCGAGGGTGTTCAGGAATCGGCAGCCGGTTGGTCTCGCGGTAGAAGCCTTGCCTGAATTTTCGCTACCGCTGATCCGGAATTATAGCTGTCAGGATTCGCCGCCTTTCGCCGCGCCGGAAACAATGCTCCGACTCGCGCCTTCGCCGATCGCGTCCGCTCGCAGCGCCGCCGGCGCCGATCTTCGCTATGATGTCGCGACCGGAGGCCACGCGAAATGACCGAGCACGACCTGTTGCTGCGCCCGCTGCTCGCGCTTGTCGCCGGCGGCCTGGTGGGATTGGAGCGCAGCTTTCACGGCCGCGCCGCCGGCCTGCGCACCTACGCGCTGGTGTCGTTCGCCTCGGCGCTGCTCGTCGGCATCGCGCAATCGCTGGGCTTCGGCGCCGGCGGCGCCTGACACCAATGTCGCCCGCGTGATCCAGGCATCGTCACAGGCATCGGATTTCTCGGCGCCGGCGTCATCATCAGGGAAGGGTTCACCGTGCGCGGCCTGACGACCGCGGCGTCGGTCTGGGTCGTCTCGGCGATCGGCGTAGCGTTCGGCGCCGGATTTCTGCTCGAGGGCGCCGTCGCGGTCGCCCTGACGCTGGGTGCATTGTCGTTGCTGCGCATCGTCGAGGACAGGCTGCACGTCCAACTGTACGTGCATTGCCACGTTGCGTTTCGTCGACACGAACGGCGCGACGAGGCATGGCTTCGCGCCTTCGTCAAGGAACACGGCTTCGCGATCACCGATCTCAGCTATCGGCTCGACGGCAGCGCCAGCCTGTTCGAATACCAGATCGTCATGTGGTCGCTCGACAAGGATGCGGTGCCGAGCCTGGGACGCGCGCTCTCTCGAAGACGGGCGCGTGTCCGACTTCACGATTTCGCCGAGCCGCGATTGACGCGATATGATGCGATCCAGTCGGCCAACCGTCGGCTGGTAAGTCAAGCCTGTAGCGATGCAGATCCGGATTCCCGACCCGGCGATACACCGGCTCCGCGCAGAGCCGAGCCAACTTCGGCGTCCGCCGTGGAAGCCTCGCTGGGGTCTCGTCGTCCTGTTGTGGATCATTCAGGCGCTCAACGCGGCGCTCGATCTCGATCTGCCGCGATTCGGTGTCCAGCCGCGCGAGCTCGCGGGACTGGCCGGGATATTCGTCGCCCCATTGCTGCACGGCGGATTCGGTCACCTTATTGCCAACTCGGTTCCGTTGTTCGTCGTCGGCACTGCTGATGCTGTACCTGTATCCCGATGCCTCATCAAGGTGTTGCCGGCGGTGTACTTCGCCTGGGCATCGCCGTGTGGCTGTTCGCCCGGGGCGGCGTGCACGTCGGCGCCAGCGGACGATCTATAAGCGGCCGCCTATGTGTTCGTCGCTGGCGTGATCCGCCGCGACCGAGCGCGCGCCATCGCGGCCTCGCTGCTGGCCGCGTTCATCTACGGATCGTTCTCGCTCAGTGCGGGCGTGTTGCCGATTCGAACCCGGCGTTTCCTGGGAAACGCAATTCCGGTGCCGCCGCACTGACCGGCGTCGTAGCTGGCCTACTGCACCAGCCGGCTCGACGTCGCCGCCGCACAAGCGCTATGCACGGGAAGACGAAGCGGACGAGCAGGTCGAGCAGGTCGGCCCCGACGATCATGGCGGCTGAGGCGCACAAGCTCCACCGCGACGACGCGAGGGCAGGGACGAGCCGAGCCGTCTTGCGCGCCGCCGTCGGGACCTTCGATGCGGTAACGATCGGGCTGGAGCGCAGTGATCGGCGCCGGCGTTTTCGCCGCCATCGGTCCCGCGGCGAGCGCGCCAGCGCCGGACTGTTAGATCGGGCTCTGATCGCCGCGTTTGTCGCCTATTGCAACGCCACCTCGTCGGCCGAGCTCGCCAGCCTCTATCCCGAATCGGGCGGTATCGTATGTGTATGGGCGCAAGCGTCTCGGGGCTTTCTGGGGCTTTATCGCAGGATGGGGCTTCGTCATCGGCAAGCTGGCGAGCTGCGCCGCGATGGCATTGACCTTCGGGTACTACGCCGCACCCGAGCTCGCGCGCCCGCTGGCGGTCGGCGCCGTCGCGGCGCTCACCGCGGTCAATTATTTCGGCGTGAGCAAAGACGGCGCTGCTGACCCGCGCCATCGTCGCCGTCGTGCTGGCGGTGCTGGGGGGTGTTCGTTGCCGCCGGTCGTTTTCGGAGGCCGATCGGACATCGAGCATCTGCAGCCGCTGTTCGATGGCGGCGTCTACGGCATTCTGCAGGCTGCCGGTCTGCTTTTTTCGCCTTCGCCGGTTACGCGCGCATCGCCACACTCGGCGAGGGGAGGTCATCGACCCTGCGCATACGATACCGCGCGCGATTCCGCTGGCCCTCGCGATCACCCTGGTCGTCTATGCGGCGGTGGCGGTCAGTGCGCTGCTTGCGGTCGGCGCCGCCGCGCTGGCGCAAGCGCCGGCGCCGCTGGTCGCCGCGATCGAATCGGGTCGCTGGGCCGCGTTGTCGCCGGTCATCAGGAGTCGGTGCCGCGGTGGCATCGCTCGGGGTGCTGCTTTCGCTGCTCGCCGGCGTCAGCCGTACCGCGTTCGCGATGGCATCGAATCGCGATTTGCCCGCCTTCCTCGATGCCGTGCATCCGCGCTACCGCGTTCCGGCTCGCGCTGAGGTCGTCGCCGGCGTGATCGTCGCCGCGATCGCCGCGCTGGCTCGGACATACGCAACGCGATCGGTTTCAGCTCGTTCGCGGTGCTGACCTATTACGCGATCGCGAATGCCTGCGCGCTGACGCTCACCGCGCGCGAGCGAAAATGGCCGCGCTGGCTGGCGATCTGCGGACTCGCCGGCTGCGCGGCGCTCGCATTCAGTCTGCCCTCGGGCGTCGGTGCTCGGCGGCGCGGGGCTGTTGCTTGCCGGCGCTGGCGCGTTTGCGCTACGCAAGCTGCTGACGGACCGCCAACCCGCGCTGAGCGGCGCGCACTGGCGCCTTCGCGAAGTCGAACGAGGTCAGGCGGCGTGCGACGCCGGTATGGCGGCGCGCTTGGCGCCGATGCAGCCCGATCAAGGTCCTGCCGGGATTTGGTAAACGACTGCGCACCTTCCTGCTGCAAGCGCTCGGCCAGCGCGGCGATGTCGACGCCAGCCTGCACGAATTGCGCGATCACCAACCGTGAATCGCCTCCGTCTTCGGGCAGCACCGCTTTCACCTCGCCATGATCGGCCAGCGCCAGCAGCGTCTCGTCGGGCATCGTTACGATCGTATCGGGGCGGCGAGCGCTTCGACGTAGAGCACATCGGAGGCAGCCGGGTCCTTGGTCCGGTGCTCGCCCAGAGCAGGCGCTGCTCCGGCACGCCGGCGTCGGCAAGGCGCCGCCAAGCCGGCGCCGTGTACATCTGTCGCCAGGCTCGGTAGGCTTGCTGCGCCACCGCGATGCCGAGCCGATTGCGGAGGCTCGGCGGAACCGCATCGGCGACCGCCTTGTCCCAGCGGCTGACGAACAGCGAAGCGACCCGAGCGCACCGGGTTCATTTTGGCGGCGAGGCGACGCTCGATGCCGCGGCGGTACGCATCGGCCGCAGCGAGGCACTGCTCGGTCGAGAAGAGCAGGGTAACGTTGATCGGAATGCCGGCGGCAATCGACTCTTCGATCGCGGGAATGCCGGCGCGATTGCCGGGGATCTTGATGAACAGGTTCGGACACCCTGCACGGGCATGAAGCGCTTTCGCCTGTGCTACGGTCGCTGCGGTATCGTCGGCGAGCAGCGGCGAGACCTCCAGCGACACCCAGCCGTCGGCGCCGCTGCTCGCCTCGAACGCCGGCGGAAAATGCCCGCGGCACGGATCAGATCCTGCAGCGCGAGCCCGAAGAAAATCGCTTCATCGGAAAGCGCGCCGCCAGCGGCTTCGGCGATGCTCCCGTCGTACCGGTTCGTCTTCCGGATCGCCTTGTCGAAGATCGTCCGATTGGACGTGAGGCCGGTCAGCGCGAACTCCCTGACGTACCTCGCTATCGTGCCGTCGTCCAGGATTTCGCGCGACAGATTGTCGAGCCAGAGGCTCTGGCCGAGCGCGTGCAGCCGTTGCGCAGCATTCATGCTTCCCTCCTTGTTCGGCGGACATCCCGCACTGTCGTGCGACGTCCGGCTATCCGCCGGAACCAATGATAATAGCCCGCCGTCTCACCAGCTGTGACCATGCTTAAAGTGGACAGCGGGATGCCGGGGCCGTTCGGCGCCGGAAAGCCTGAGCAACGCTACGGGGGCCGACGCATTGGTGCTTTCGGCGGTACCGGCGATCTCGCGCGCAAGAAGATCTATCCGGCGCTGCTCGCACGGCGCGCCGTGGTCGATCTCGGTATTCCCGTGATCGCCGTCGCGCGCGCGCCGGGCGACGCTTCGACGCTGCGCGCGATGGTGCACGACAGTCTGCAGCAGCAGCGGCTGCTGGACGACGTGGCGTTCGCGAAGCTCAGCCCCTGCTCGATTACGTCCGGGGCGATTACGGCGATACCGGGACTACGGATGCGCTGCGTCGCAGGCTCGGCTCGTCGGTGCGCCCGCTCTACTATCTGGCGATCCCTCCCGATGCGTTTCCGGTCGTCGTCGCCGCGCTCGGTCGTATGGGCGGCACCGAGCAGGCGCGCGTGGTCATCGAAAAGCCGTTCGGCCGCGACCTCGAGTCTGCGCAGTCGCTGAGCCGGACGCTGCATCAGGTATTTCGCGAGCCGATGATTTTCGCATCGATCATTACCTCGGCAAGGAGGCGATCCAGAACCTCTACTATTTCCGCTTCGCCAACGCGTTTCTCGAGCCGGTCTGGAATCGCAACTACGTGGCGAACGTGCAAATCACGATGGCCGAGCAGTTCGGCGTCGAAGGTCGCGGAGAATTTTACGAGACGGTCGGCGCATTGCGCGACGTCGTGCAGAATCACCTGTTGCAGGTGACGGCGCTGCTGGCGATGGAACCGCCGGTACAGTCCCGCGCGGCGACGCGCAGCGACGAAAAAGGCCAAGGTTCTGCGCGCGGTGCGCCCGCTGGCAGCGAGCGACATCGTGCGCGGACAGTATCGCGGCTACCGGGCCGAGACGGGCGTCGCGCCGGATTCGCAGGTCGAGACCTTCGCCGCGATGCGCCTGCACGTCGATTCCTGGCGCTGGGCCGGCGTGCCGTTCCTGATTCGCGCCGGCAAGCGCCTGCCGGTGACGGCGACCGAAGTCATCGTCGAGCTCAAGCAGCCGCCGCAAATCGTCGTCGACGAGCCGTTGCCGCCGGGCGCCAATTATGTTCGGTTTCGTCTCGGGCCGAAGCGCGTGGCGATCGCGATCGGCGTGCGCTCGAAGCTCCCGGGCACGGCGCTGGTCGGCCGCGACCTCGAGCTCTGCTGCTGCAATGAGGCGGACGATGCGATGGACGCCTACGAGCGGCTGATCGGCGATGCCTTGCGCGGCGATTCGGCGCTGTTCGCGCGGCAGGATACGGTGGAGGCGGCATGGTGCGTCGTCGAGCCGGTCTTGGGCGATTCCGTTCCGGTCGTCGAGTACGAGGCGGGAAGCTGGGGACCGCCGCAAGCCGATGCGCTGATCGCGCCGTTCGGGCGCTGGCGCGCGCCGGCGGCGGATGCCTGACGCAGGATGGCCAAGCCTTCGACAGCGGGTGCCGAGCGCGCCCGGCGCGGCAAGGGCGGCCGGGCGCGCCCTCCTTATACGCTGGCGATCGACATCGGCGGCACACACGTCAAGGCATCGGTACTCGATCGCGCCGGCGCGCCGATCGCCGACCGGGTCGGCGCGCCGACGCCACACCCTGCGCCGCCCGCGGCGATACTCGAGCTGGTACGGGCCATCGCAGAGCGCGCTGCCAGCATTTGACCGCATCTCGGCAGGATTTCCCGGGCGTGGTCCGCCGCGGCCGCGTCATCCACGGCGCCGAATCCTCGGCACCGAGGCCTGGCACAATTTTCCGCTGGCGGCAAAGCTCGAAAAGCAGCTGGGCAAGCCGGCGCGGGTGCTTGAACGACGCCGAGGTACAGGGCCTGGCAGTCATCGCCGGATCCGGGCTCGAATGCGTGCTGACTTTCGGCACCGGCATGGGAAGTGCGATTTATCGCGATGGCCTGCTGATGCCGCATCTGGAGCTCGGGCCAGCATCCGGTGTGGAAGAACAAGACCTACGACCAATATGTCCGCGCCGGCGCTTGAAGAAGCTCGGTGCGGCCAAATGGAACCGGCGGGGTGAAGCCGCGTGATCGCGCTCATCCGGACGCTGCTCAACTTCGATCACCTCTACCTGGGCGGCGGCAACGCCGCATCAATATCACGCTGGAATTGCCGCGCGACGTGACGATCGTATCCAACCTGGCCGGCATCACCGGCGGCGTCCGGCTCTGGGAAGCGCAGTTCGACGATTTTTTTGTTGCACGGCAGCCGCGCAGCGCGGTGTCGCGGCGGAAGTGAGTTTTTGCCGCGGCGACGCTACACTGACGCCCGAGCCGCGCCACTCCGGCCTTGTCGCCATCCTGACATCGGCCCCGGCTCGCGGCCCATTGGGAGGTTGAGCATGCTGCTGACCAGCGAGCGAAATCCTCGACAAGATCCGCAAGGCGTTTGCGCCGTACCACGTCGTCGCCGAGCTGCAGGATTATCACCGGCAGCTCGAGGTTTCGCGTTTACGCGACGCCGACAACGAGACTATCGATACCTTCGAAGGAAACCTGGTCCAGGATCTTAAGAATCCTGCCAACCTGAAGCGAATGCTATCTCCAGGCGCGCGCGGCAGTCGAGGCCAGCAGAGGTTGCTCAAACCCTGGTCATTCGAGGGTTGACTCGGCGCAGCCCGGGAGGTGTCGCCGTTGCAGCCGGCTCAGGCGGCGACCAGCGCGCTCGACTCCCCGTCGGTGCGTTGCCGCCGCAATTCGCTGCCCAGGTACGCGGCGATGGCGCGCATGCCGTAGATTCCGGCCGCCGCCTCGGCATCGGCGTTGTAATTTGTGTTGTTCGTATTGACGTCGTAGGTGCATAGATCTCGCCGGCACGATCGGTGATGAACTCGATGCCGGCGATGCCGATGCCGTGGTCGGCGATGAATTTGCCGGTAACGCGTCGACGATCGGATGACGGAAGTCCTTCGATGATGCGGAAGCGCGGCGCGACCGCGCCGGCACGCTGCTCCGGCATTCGCGTCTTCGCCGACCGGGCAGAATGCATCGCCAACCTGGCAGACGTCGGCCGGGCAAAGCTCGAAGCCGAGCGACGTGTCGACGCGCACCGCGTACAGGAACGCGCCACCGACGAACTCGACCCGCGTGATGAACGGCTCGGGCGCGCTGGATGTATTCCTGGATCAGCGTGACGCCGTCGACGGAATCCTCGAACGCCGGGGCTGGCGAGGTGAGCCTCGAGCGCGGCGGCCTCTGGAAAAGGTGCACGCCGAGACCCTTGCCCGCGCGGTTGTGCTTGGTGATGAACGGGCCGGACATCTGTCGCGCGGCGTCGATCAGATGGGCGCGGCCGACGGCGGCAATGGTGCGCGGCGTGCGGATGCCGTATCGCCGAGAGCGCCGCGTACTGCGCGACCTTGCTTGACCTCGAGCTGCAGTGCGCGGCTGTCGTTGACGACGCGCCGCCGATGCGATTCCAGCCAGGCCAGGACGCCGGCCGGTGTATCTCGGCCGCATAGCGGTGGTCCGCGCGGTGTGCGACGAAGCGCTCATCCGGTTGTAGAAGACGCCGGACGGCGGCGCCGCCGCGAGGTCGAGCAAGCCCTCGCTCAGGAACCATTCCTCGAACGGCAGGCGCGAGCTCGGTCGAACGCCGCCCGCAGCGGCTCGACCCAGGCGTCGTTTTCGTGGATGACGTAGATTTTGGACATTGTTTTCACTGTCAATCGGCTGACGAGCGCTTACGGCGAGTGCCAGAGCGATCATCGTACGCAGAGGTCGCCGCCGCGTGAAAGAACCTTCCGGCACATGCTTGTAACCGACAGTAATAGTCACGACTCGAATTTCGCGGCGAACGCGGTGCGTTTCTTGCTTGCATGCCTGTGATGGTCTATCCAAAAATCGACGGTTTAGCGGTACGCAACACCGGTTCGGAAACGCCGGACTCGAAGCTGGGCGTCTCGAGCGTGCAGAAACCCGCGTCCAATGCCCAGTCCGACGCGCAGGCGATCGCGCGGCGCAGGCAGACGCCGAGCAGCGACCCGCTGCCGATAACGTTCAAGTGGATCGCCAAGCTGCCGCGCAGCGTCCAGCCGCTTGCCCTTTTGCGTCAGTATCCGCGCATCGCCAACATGATGGCCGGCATGTGGCACGACCCGCAATCGTGCCGCGCGTATCTGCATGACCTCTTGACCGATCGCCGCGGCACTCGCAAGGGGTTTTCGCCGGAGATCGTGCAGGAGCGTGGTCAGACTGCGTGTCCACTACGAGCACTTTGCACCCGCCGATGCTTGATGTGTACAAGGACGTGAACAAGCGGGGCTGAGGTACTGGTCGTCACCGACCGGCCCATCGCCGGCGCTCGACCGTACGCTTGCCGCTCGGTCACCGCAACATCCGACATTCCGCCCGTCAAGCGGCGGCCCGCCCAAACCCATGTGATAAGTTTCGTCTGGCCATTCTTGCCAGCATCGGCGCAGCGACGATCTTTGTCGCCGCGCCCGACCGAACGATGAAACCAGGCAGCGACGACTCCGGCACGACCCAGGGCACCGCCACGCACGAGGATGGCTCGACCTTACGCGTGGGCGCGGCTCGCGGTGGCGCTGCTCGTGATGACCATCAGCGGCGCCGAGCATGTACGTCGTCGTCGTCGTCGTATTGCCGGCGGTGCAGGCGGAATTCGGCGTCGCGCGCGCCGACGCCTCGCTGCCTTATACGCTGACGACGATCGGCTTCGGCATGCGGCGGGCTCTTCATGGGCCGGCTGGCCGATCGTTTCGGCGTGATGGTGCCGCTGCTGATCGGCGCGCGTGAGCCTCGGCCTGGGCTTTGTCGCCGCCGGCATGGCGGGCAGCCTCTGGACCTTTGCCCTGCTGCACGGCGTGCTGATCGGCTTGTTCGGAAGCTCGGCGATGTTCGCGCCGCTGATCGCCGACACATCTGCTCTGGTTCACCCGGCGCCGCGGCATCGCGGTCGCGATCTGCGCCAGCGGCAGCTACACTGCGGGTGCGATCTGGCCGCCGGTGGCGCAACATTTCGTCGCCGCGTACGGCTGGCGCGCGACCCTATATCGGCATCGGGGTCTTCTGCGGGCTGTCTCTGACGGCGCTGGCCCTGCTGTTCAGGCGCCGGCCACCCGCGGTCGATGCGTTCGCTGCGGCTCGGCCGGGCGGTCCGGAAGCGCGCTTCGGCGAGCTCGCTGCGCGCCGCGGCATCGTGGGGCGCGACCGTTCGGCATGACTCCGGGCGCCGCCCAGGCGCTGCTATGTGTCGCCGGGCTCGCCTGTTGTGTCGCGATGTCGATGCCGCAGGTGCATATCGTCGCCTACTGCGGCGATCTGGGCTACGGCGTCGCGCGCGGCGCGCAGATGCTGGTCGTCATGCTCGGTTTCGGCATCGTCAGCCGGCTGTTGTCGGGCGTGATCTGCGACCGGATCGGCAGGCTGCGCACGCTGCTGCTCGGCTCGGCGCTGCAGGGCGTGGCGCTGTTGCTGTTCCTGCCGTTCGACGGGCTCGTATCGCTGTTCGTGATTTCGGCGCTGTTCGGCCTGTTCAGGGCGGCATCGTGCCGTCGTATGCGATCATCATCCGCGAGTATTTTCCGCCGACCGAAGCCGGCGCGCGGGTCGGCATGGTGCTTATGTTCATCGCTGTTCGGCATGGCGCTCGGCGGCTGGCTGTCAGGCGAGATCTTCGACCTGACCGGCTCGTATCACGCGGCGTTCGTCAACGGCATCGGCTGGAATCTGTTGAATCTTACCATCGCGCTGATGCTGCTCCATCGCGCGCGCGGCCGTCAGGTTCGTGCGCCGGATGACTGCACGGCCGGCATCGCGTCGTGATGGCGTCCGGCATCCACATCGATTGCCTTCGACGGGGAGTGAACCGATGATGTTCGACCGAGCGATAACCGATTTCTTGCCGAAATGCGCAGCCGGCTCTATGTCTCGGTGGTGTCCGATGTGTCTCGATGCGCTCGGACACACCGAACGAGGCGATGGCCGCGCGTATCCGACCGCTGGACGACGCGCTGGTGCTCGTCGGCTATGCCAGAACCGGCGTGTACAACGACGTCTACCACGTCGCGAAAGGCGAAAATCCGTACGAGCTGGAAATCGCGCTGATCGACGGTCTGGCGCGCGACGAGGTCCCGGTGTTCGCCTGCGGCGCCTCGGGGACGGATCGCGCCATGGGGCGAGGCTCCTGTCGACTGCCGCGAGGGCGCGAGCCGCGCGCGGGGCTGCGTCACCGGACGGGCTGGTGCGGGACATCCGCGCAATTCGCGACCTGCGCTTCCCCGTCACTTTCATGGCGGCATCGCGCCATTGGATTCCAAGGGCCGCGGCAAGGCTCGCGCAAATCGACGTTCCGATGCGTCTGCGCCGGCGTGCGCATCGAGCCGTGGCGACCTGGTCTTCGGCGACGCCGACGGTGTCGTCGCGATTCCAGGGCGATCGAGCAGCAGGTGCTAGCCGGCGCATTCGACAAAGGCGTTCGGTGAAGACCATACGCGGCGCGATCTGGCCGCCGGTATGAAGCTGAAGGACGTCTTCGACCGCTACGGCGTGCTTTAGCCGCTACGTCATTTTCCCCAGCGCAGCGCCAGCGGATTCGCCTCGGCGGCGAGCTCGAGCAGGCCCGGCGCGGGTGGCCGGATGCAGCGGCTCGAGCGGATGGCGCACTGCGCATCGCTTGATGACCCCGCCGGCCGCCATCACGGTCTTGGCCGCGCGCAGGCCCGCACTGCCGGTTCTCGTAATTGATCAGCGGCAGGATGCGCGCGTACGCCGCCGCGGCTCTCCGTGCGCCGGCCCGCGCGATGATGCAGCCAGCACCGGCTTGATCAGGTCGGGCAGCAGCGCGCTGGGCATCGTTCCGGTCGCGCCGGCGTCGAGGTCCGCCATCAAGCGTGATCGACTCCTCGCCGTCGAACGGACCCTCGATCGCGTCCGCCGCCGGCCGTCGATCAGGCTGCGCAGCTTGGCGGCGGTGCCCGGGCATCTCGATCTTGAAGTACGCACCGTCGGACTTCGCGCGCCAGCCGCACCAGGAACGGCACCGACAGGTTGACGCCGCTCAACGGCGCATCCTGGATCATGATGGCAACGGCGCGGCCTCCGCGACGCGGGCGAAATGCTGCAGCATGCCCGCCTCGTCCGCGCGCAGGCCGGTGCCGTGTGTAGCGGCGGCATCAGCATCAGCATTGCGGCGCCGGCCGACGCGGCGGCGCGTGCGCGCGCCGCCGCGATGCGCGTGCTGAAGTGGCTGCACGTCACGATGACCGGCACGCCGGCCGTACGAGCGTCAGGCACAGATCGAGCAGCGTATCGCGCTCGTCGTCCGACAGCAGAAACTGTTCGGAGTAGTTGGCCAGAATGCAGATGCCGTCGACGCCCTGATCGATCATGCAGTCGAGGACACGGCGTTGTCCGTCGAGGTCGAGCTCGCCGTCAGGCGGTGAACGGCGTCAGGCGCGATCGGAAAGACGCCGCTCGGCGGCTTTGGCAGTGGACATGGCGACGCTCCTCGAGCAGGACTCACCGCCGATTGTAGCGGACTCATCGGCGCGCATCCGCAAGGGAGAGCGTTGTTGGCGCCGCTGCGCATCAGAACGCGATACTCGGTGCGAGAGCGCGGCCGCACGCCGGCAGCCGCGCCGTCTGTGATCGAGCCGCAGGAGCCCCGATGGATGGAATCGGCAAGTGGATGCTTCACGCCGCCGCGGCTGGACTGTGCGCGTATGCGCTGCAATGCGATGCGCTCTACGATCCGTCAAAGGAATACGTCGAGGCGCCTCGCGTCGCCGCGCGCTATCGGACCCGGACGTGGATATAGCGACGCCGGCATTCAAGCCAGGCAAGCCGGACTTCACCAGCCAGGAGGAACTGCAGGCATTCGATCGACGAGCTCTCCCGCCGCTCGCCCGATCTGCGGGTTCGCATCATCGGAAGCTCGCAGGAGGATCGGCCGATTCCGCTGCTCGTTTTTGCGCGTCCCTCGCCGGGTGACGGCGGCGATCTCGCCAAGGCCGGCAAGCCTGACGGTGCTGATCATCGGCCAGCAGCACGGCAACGAACCGGCCGGCGGTGAAGCCGCCCTTGCGCTGGCGGCGGAGCTGGCGGATGCAACGCGGGCAAGCATCCTCGACCAGATCAACGTGCTGATCGTGCCGCGCGCAAATCCCGACGGGGCCTTCCATTTCGTTCGCGGTTTGAAGAACGGCGGCGACGTCAACCGCGACCACCTGCTCGAGGCACGCCCGAAGGCCACGCGCTGGGGAAGGTATTCGTCGAGTACCGGCCGGACGTCGTGCTCGATTGTCACGAGTTCGGCGTCAAGCTGCGCTGGTACGAAAAATTCCAGGCCCTGTCAAGGCTACGATGCGCTGATCCAGTACGCCGACGGTGTCCAATCTTCCGCGCGCCATCACCGAAGCATCCGGAGCAGCTGTTCCCGTCAGCCGCTGCTGCGAAGCGCTCGACGGCGCGGGATTGCGGACGTCGTTGGTATTACACGACTGCTTACGACGTCAACTGATCGCAAGGTGTCGATGGGAGGAGTCGTGCCCGATACCGGGCGCAACATCGCCGGCCTCCGGAATGCGGTCAGCTTTCTGATCGAGACGCGCGGCGTAGGAATCGGCAGGGCGCATTTCAAGCGGCGCGTGTCCAGACGCACCTGATCGCCAATGCGTTCGGTGCTGGCTTCGGCCGCGCGCGAGCGCGAGTGCGCTATTGTCGCTCGGCGGACAGGTCGCCAGGAAGTAGCTGCGGCCGCGGGCAAGGGCGACCTGGTCGTCACGTGGTGTCGCGGCACCCGGTCGTCACGTGCTTCGAATGATCGATCCGGAGACCGGCGACGGACAAGGATGTCGACGTCGAATGGCGCTCCGCGCTGGAAATCAGGCCAAGCTCGTGCGGCCGCGCCCGTTTGGCTATCTGCTTGCCGGCGTCGGAAGCGACGGCGGCGAGCCGGTTGCGCGACCTGGGAGTGTCGGTGCTGCGCTTGAACGAAGACGCGCCGATCGCAGAGGTCGAGCGCTATCGCATCGTCACGGGCGAAGCGAAGCCAAGAAAGACGATGTCCGGCGCAACGACGAGGAGGGGAGCGTCGACATCCTGAAGCTCGAGACGCAGACCGAGAGTGCGATGGTGTCGTTTCATCGCGGCGACTTTTACGTGCCGCTGGACCAGCCTCTGGCTAACGTCGTCATCGCGGCGGCTCGAGCCTGAGCCGCAAAGCAGTTATGCGTCGAATCACCTGCTGGCGATTGCCCGGCCGGAAGGCGCAGCCTGCGTTTCTGCCTTTGTATCGGCTTGCCGTGCCAGCTGCGGGCGGCGGCGACCGTGTGGGACGGAAAGTGAAGTAAGGGCGAAGCGGGCTGATCGCGCTGTTCGGCGGACGCCGGGCAGCGTCTGCCTGAAACGCCGGCGGCGGCGGCGACCGCCGGCGAGCCTTAGGCTGGAGCCGAGGGCGGTTGATCAGGCCGCGGGCGTCGCGCTGCAACGCATGACGCACGCACGCCGAACAGCGCGATCAGCGCCGCACGCGACCAGCGATCAGCGGTGCCGGCTCCGGGACCTTGCGCAGCGTCGGCGGCACGTGCCGTAGACGAAGTCCTGGTTGGCTGTCATTTTGCAGCAGATGGATCGCGTACGTGACCGCGTCGCGGGCAAGTCCGGCGATCAGCGCGTTGGCCGCGTCGACTGCGTCAGCCGTATTGCCGTAGTCGTTGGTCACGTAGAAGCTGCCATTGCCGGTGCTGACGCTGGCCGGCGTGGTCTTCCATGAAAGTTTCCCCGAACCGCCAGCTGGAAGCCGACCGAGTGAGTTGGTCGAGGTCATCCAGCTGCCGAAGCCTTCGGTGAAACAGCCCGCTCAGGAGGTCAAATTTGCCGCCGCTCATTATTGAGTCATCGTAGGTGTAGTACGGCGGCGGCGGGTTCGAAGCCGAACGTCTGCGTCAGTTCGAAGCAGAAGAACACGATCGCGGATTGCCGTCCAGCGTGCCCGCGAATGCGCCGGCCGATACCGGGCTGAACGGCTCGCCGAGTAACGTCGAAGCTCTCGGATCCGTTGGCGGAAGCCCGGTGGGAATCAAGGTCGCCGAATTGGCGGTCGCGATAGGCCCGCTGCACAACGCGGCACCCGCAACCAGCACCAGCAACGCGCGGCGCGCAAAGATCGGATATTCAGTTGCCCTCCCCAGGCCAGTGGTCGACCGCTGCTGCGATCGTTTTGCGCAGCAGCAAGGCGCCGCTATGTAAAGCAATTGCCGTGCCGTCCCGTTGACGAATATTTAACCATTTTAAATCAGTATGTTGCGGGTAAACTTTACGGCTACAGGCGGTGGCATACAGCAGTTGTAAGTAAGGCGACAGGCGTGATCGATACGCGGCTCCATAGCGCAAGAACAAAAGCGGCGCCCGAAGGCGCCCCTGAAAACATCGGTTCGTGGTTCTTAGAGCGCGCTTGTCGCGACGGCGTCCAAACCAACCGGCTGCGCCGAAGCCGGCGGCCAGCAGCAACAGCGAGCCGGGTTCCGGGACCTGGAGGTTGGGCCTCTGGAAGAAGGTGTCCGGCACGCTGGCCAAGCTCTGCATTCGCGTTCACGCTGAAGGTCTCGTCGACGGTCAGCGCGGTCGCGTTAAGGCCGCTCTTAGCTCGAGTTCGGGCCTTCCGCGCCACGCACCAAGCGACCGCGCGCGTCTCGGTTGTTCCGGACAAAAGCTGCTTTGTCGGCGCATTTCCCAAGGCAGTTATCCGTCAGCCGATCGCAGTGGCTCCTCAGCCGCGACGAGCTGGATCGACGTCGGCGCCAGCGCTATTCCGCTCGGCGTTTGCGTTCTTCAGGGGGTATCGCTGGGCGGCGATATTGAACTTATTGCAATAGGGCAACTTTTTTAACTTGTCGCCTGTTTCGCACAGTTTGTTCGCGACCGGCTGCATTGCAACAAAATGTGATTCACGGCGATCAAAGAAAAGCGCGCCTCAGCAGCAGAAACGAACCGCTCGTCGGATGTGCCGCGACGACGCGGACAGCCAGTCATGAGAACGCCATAATCTTGGTTCACGCTCGGGTTATGCGCTGGCTCTATCAGAGGGCCGATGTTATGATGGATTGAGTCGCCGACGAAGGGGAACCAACATGAAGATAAATTTGAGAAGCCTCCGACTCAGCCCGCAGACGCTTGCTCAGCGCGGAGCCTGTCTTGTCGGCGTGATCGCCGCAGCCCTGATCGCCGCCGGCTGCGCGACGGAGCGCCAATACCCGCCGGCTCCCGCACCGCGGCGAGCGCCGGACGTATCGACGTACCTGATCGGGCCGCTCGACACGGTCAACATCATCGTCTGGCGCAATCCGGAGCTGTCGCTGGCCGTGCCGGTGCGGCCCGACGGCAAGATCACCACCCCGCTGGTCGACGACCTGCCGGCGCTGGCGGCAAGACGCCGACGACAGCTCGGCGCGCGACATCGAGAAGGCGCTCGCCAAGTAGCATCCGCGATCCGGTCGTCACCGTCGTCGTGACGCACTTTCGTCGGACCGACGCAGCGAGCAGATCCGTGTGATCGGCGAGGCCACCGAAGCCGCAGATCCTGGCGTTACCGCGGTGGACATGACGCTGCTCGACGTGATGATCGCGGTCGGCGGGCTGCACCGATTTCGCCGACGGCAATAATGCGACGATCTTCCGCGTCGGCCGAAAGGCGGCAAGTCGTACAGCGTGCGCCTGCAGGATCTGGTCAAGCGCGGCGACATCTCGGCGAACGTCGACATGCGCCCCGGCGACATCCTGATCATTCCGCAAAGCTGGTTCTAGCAGCCGGACCGCGGTACCAGCCGCCCGAGCCGGCGGCATTCTGAACACAATCAGGCCGAATCATGGATGAACTGATTCAGCAGGTACTCGACGCGGCTGCGCGGAATGTGGCACCGGCGCTGGATCGGGCATCTGGCCGCGGCATGGATCGCCGGCGATCGTCGGCGTCAGCGTCGCGCTGCGCATTCCAGATCGTTACGAGGCGAGCGCGCGCGTCTACGTCGACACGCAGACGCTGCTGCGGCCGCTGCTCGGAGGGCGTCTCGATCCAGCCAAACCTCGACCAGCAGGTCGTGCTGATGAAGTCGCGACGCCTGATCAGCCGGCCGAACGTCGAGAAGCTGGTACGCATGGCCGATCTCGATCTGGCTGCTCAAGTCAAACGCTGCGCGCGACGGAGCTGATCGACACAGTGATGAAGGGGCTTGCAGCTGAGCGGCAACGCGTCGACCAACATCTACGTCATCGCCTATCGGGACGCCGATCCCGACACAGGCGAAAAGGTGGTGCAGGCGTTGCTGACCATCTTTGTCGAGTCGAATCTCGGCGACAAGCGGTATGGATACGCGTACTGCGGTCAAGTTTGTCGACGAGCAGATCAGGCAATACGAGACGACGCTGAAAGAACACCGAGAGCCGCCTCGAGCGATTTCAAGCTCAAGTACATGGGCATCGCCGGCCAGGGCAACTCAGGACAATACTTCCGGAAAGCTCGCGAGGATTGGCTCGACCAGATCGAGAGCGCAAACCTCGAATTGCACGCGGCAGAAGAGTCACAGCAATACGTAACT
>ERZ1370068.8449-contig-7301_pt1 | contig 43622 bp, 64 predicted proteins | sample MGYA00561227_ERZ1370068 | MGnify/ENA primary metagenome ERZ1370068 (study PRJEB38410, sample SAMEA6850437) | metagenome | study: Metagenomic assessment of the ecological functions of the soil: analysis of the soil microbiota associated with the...
GGTATGCTTCCGTTCTCCGGGTTACGTATTGCTCCCTCACGTAAGGACGCAACGTCCAGCCTCGACGCGCGAGGTCCCCTTCGCTGTTGAGGCGGCCCCGTCCGACGGCCGCCGCGGAAACGGCCCCCTTTCGCGGGCTCCGTTCCCGATCACGTCAGCATCAGCGCGTCGGCCGGCGGCTGCAGAGCTGCGGCAGCTACTGGGAGCGCTCGCGACCGATATAACCTCGCCTACGTCGTCGTCCAGCACCTCGACCCACACCACGAGCATCCTGGCCGCTCCTCTCGAAGCGACGATCCATCGACGTGGCCGAGGTGAAGAGCGGGCGTGCAGGTCGCACCCGATCAGGTCTACGTCATCCCCGTCGCAGGACATCGTGTTCATCGACGGAATGCTGAAACTCGTTCCGCGCGCCAGACCCGTGGCGCGCATCTGCCATCGACTCGTTCCTCAGTCGCTGGCCGGCAGGGCAGCCAGAGCATCGGCGTCATCCTTTCCGGCATGGGCTCGGACGGCACCCTGGGCCTGGAGGCGATCAAGGCGGAGGGCGGCATCACCATCGCCCCGGGGCGCGCTCGGCGGGGAGGAACGAAGACATGCCGCGCGAAATGGTCGCCGCCGGATGCGTCGACTTCGTCACTCGCCCGAGACATCGCGCGCGAGGAAACGGCGCGTGGGCCACCGCGCCCGTGTCCGCGGCCGAGCCCCCGCACCGGCCGACGGAGGCCAGACGAGCGATGGCCTGGCGCGGTCTGGTCATCCTGCTCTCCGGACCACGACGACTTCGGCCACCACAAGACGACCACGCTGGAGAGACGCATCGCGGCGCGACATCCGCCGCATCCAGACGTTCGAACTACGCGCAGCGCCTGGAAGGCGACGCGGCGGAGAGACGGAGGCCCTCTACCGAGGATTGCCTGATCTCGGTCACGTCGTTTCTTCCGTGACCCCGCGGTGTTCAGGCCCTGAGCGGAGCAGGTCCCTGCCCGCGTTCTTCAAGGACCGGCCCGCCGACGCCCCCATGCGGGTCTGGGTGCCCGGATGCGAGCAGCGAAGAGGCGTATTCGATCGCCATCTGCCTCTCGAGGCGGCCGCCCAGCAGCCGAGCAACCCCGCTACTCAGATCTTCGGCACCGACCTCAGCGAGCGCGCCCTGAAGAAGGCACGCGCGGGTCTCTCACCTCGAGAACGTCGCCCAGCGACGTGTCGCCGGAGCGGCTTGCGGCGCTTCTTCTCAAGGTGGACGGCCGCTATCAGATCAGCGAAAGGCCATCCGCGAGATGTGCGTCTTCGCGCGCCACGACCTCACCAGGACCCGCCGTTCTCGCGCATGGACCTCATCAGCTGCCGGAACGTCCTCATCTACCTGAAGCCTCGGCTGCAGGAGAGAGTGTTCGCGACCCTCCACTACGCGCTCCTCCGTCCGGCTTCCTCGTGCTCGGCCCGCGCAGAGCGCCGGCGAGACCTCGCCGCTCTTTTCTCCGTGCTGGACGAGAAGCACCGGATCTACAGCCGGAAGGCGACGGCGCGCCATCGCGACCCATCTCCACTTCGTCGCCCCGCGCCGCCGAAGAGCGGCCGGCGACGAAACGCTCCTCACGCCGCGGGCGGCCGCGCATTCGGACATGCCCGAGGGAAGCGGATCGGCTCCTCCTCGTCCGATACGGTCCTCCCAGCGTGGTCGTGGACGAGAGCCTCAACATCCTGGAGTTCCGCGGCGACACGGATCCGTTCCTGGAGCACGCGCACGGCCAGGCCACCCTGAACCTCCCCCAGATGGTGCGCAAGGGACTCGCTGGTGGCGCTGCGCCGGGCCATCGACGAGGCCGCGTCGCGACACCGGTGCCTTCCGCAAGGAGGGCGTGCAGCTCCGCTACCGCGATCGCCTGTACTCGGTGACCATCGAAGTCATCCCCGATCAAGGGGCCACGCCGCCGCGGGCGCTGCCTGCTCATCCTGTTCGAGACCGACCCTCATCTCCACCGCGCCGAACGACGGGCCGCGGTCGTCTCCCTCATCCGCTCCCACGTCGCACTCCGCGGAGGGAGAGGTGGCGCAGCTCGAAGCGCAAGCTGGAAGAGACGACCGAGTACCTGCACCGTCGTGCGCGAGCATCAGGCCGCGCTGGAGCAGCTGCAGACCACCAACGAGGAGGCCCTCTCCAGCAACGAGGAGCTGCAGTCCGTCAACGAGGAGCTGCAGACGGCCAAGGAGGGAGATCCAGTCCGCCAACGAGGAGCTGGCGACGCTCAGCCAGGAGCTGCAGGACCGGAACCTCAAGCTCGGGCAGTCGAACGACGACCTCCTGAACCTCCTGGGCAGCGTCAAGCATTCCCGTGGTCATGGTGGGCCGCGACCTCCGCGTGCGCCGCTTCACTCCCGCCGCGGACCAGCTCTTCAGCCTGGGGCCCGCGGACGTGGGCCGGCCTCTTCGACGTCGAGAATCGCCTGCAGGCTCCCGAGCTGGCCCGGGAGATCCGGAACGTGCTCGACTCCATGACCGTCGAGCGTGCGCGAGGTTCCGGACCGCAACGGCCGCATCTACGCCATGAAGATCTGGCCGTACCTGACGCGTGCCGGGAAGATCGACGGCGCCGTGATCGTGCTGGTGGACGTGGACGACCTCAAACGCGCGGCGGAAGACAATCCAGCACGCCCTGGACCGGGCCAACGCCATCGTGGCCACCGTGCGCGAGACCCCTCCTCATCCTCGACGGCCGAGCTGCGCGTCGAGAAGGCGAACCGCGCCTACTTCGACACCTTCCACGGTGGGGCCGCAGGAGACGCACGGCGAGCGGCCGAGGCGCCCTGGGCAGCGGCCAATGGGATGGCTCCTCCCCTGCGCGCCGCCCTGGAGAGCGTCCCGGCCACGGAGAGCCCGCTGGAAGGCTTCGAGGTGGAGCACGACTTCCCGGGCGGTCTGGGCCCACGGACGATGGCGATCAACGCCCGCTGCATGCACGGGGACGGGGGCGGCCTCCGGCTCCTGATGGCCATCGAGGACCGCACGGACAGCAAGGTCGAGGAGATCGGGCGTGTGTCGATCCTCGCCCTCGAGCACGCCGCCCGCGAGCGGGCGGAGGCGGCCGACCATCTCGAGCGGACGAGTTCGTGGCCACCGTGTCCCACGAGCTGCGCGGGCCGCTGACCGTCATCGCGGGCTGGATCAACGTCCTCGCCGGCAGCAAGGGCACCCTCGACGACGCCACCCTGGCCCGGGCCCTGGGCGCGATCGATCGCGGCGTCAAGACCCAGAGCCGGCTCATCTCGGACCTGCTGGACCACGCGCGCATCCTCAGCGGCAAGGTCAAGCTATCCCGCGCCCCCATCGATCTCCTCGACCGTGGCCGAGGCCGCCGTGGAGGGGGTGCGGGCGGCGGCGGAGGGCGAAGGACATCACGATCGAGATTGCCGGAGACCATGCCTCGAGCCTCGTCCTCGGCGACTTCGACCGCATGCAGCAGGTGCTCTGGAACCTCTTCTTCAATGCCGTCAAGTTCACGCCCCGCGGCGGCCGGGTCACGATCTGGACCGGACGCGTGGAGACGCACGTCCACCTGACCGTCACGGACACGGGCCAGGGCATCGGCGCGCCGTTCCTGGCCCACGTGTTCGAGCGCTTCCGCCAGGAGGACGGACAGCCGTCGCACACCCAGGCCGGCCTCGGCCTCGGGCCTCACGCTGGTTCGCGAGCTGGTCGAGCTCCACGGGGGCACGGTCAGGGCGCGAGAGTGCGGGCGAAGGCCACGGCGCGACCTTCACCGTCGAGCTCCCCATCCCCGCCTTGCTGCTGCGAGCCGCCGACCGAGCATCGGCCACGCACCGAAGGCCCTCGAGGGACGGGACGCGCGCCGACGTCGACTACATCCGTCTGGACGGGCCTGAGCGTGCTCGTCGTCGACGACGACGCGGATGTGCGGGACGCGCTGGCCGGCGTCCTCGAGCGCTGCGGCGCGAAGGTGAGAGCCGCCGCCGGCACCCGTGAAGGCCATGACCGCGGTCCGGGAGTCCGTCCCCGACGTGTTGGTCAGCGACCTCGGCATGCCGGGCGACGACGGCTACGAGCTGATCCGCGCAGGTGCGGCTGCTCCCTGCCCGCCGGCGGGGGTACGCTTCCCGCGCTGGCCGTGAGCGCGTACGCTCGCGAGAGCGACCTGCGCAAGGCGCTCGCCGCCGGCTTCCGCGTCCACCTCGCCAAGCCGGTCGCGGCGGCCGAGCTGGTGCAGTGAAGTGGCCCGAGGCGCGCGGGCCGCGCCAGCGTCAACTGAGACGCTCGCGACACCGCCTTCAAAGCCCAGATTCCAGAAAGCGCCCACCCCTGCACGCCGCCAAACAAAGGGGTTGCGCGCCATTCCGGCTGCACGCACCCGCGGCATGGGGTTGCAACACATCTTCCTGCGGCACCTCTCCGGCCGCCAAGGTCTCACGCCGATCGTCGGGACTGAGACTCTCAGACTTGCCGCAGCGGTAGTCGAGAAGCGAACAAGAAAGCAGAAGTCCCCTCAATGAAGAAGATTGCAGTTACGGTTGCGCTCGTCGGGGCCATGGTCGTGGCCGAGCGCCGTCGCCGCGCGCGCGGACGTCAAGGACTCCTGGATCACCACCAAGTCCAAGATCGCTCTCCTCACGATGGACGGCTTCAGCGTCAACGGGGCCAACGTCGACACGGTCAACGGCAAGGTCACGATCCACGGCAAGGTGGCCACGGCGCCGATCGCACCAAGGCCGAGGCAGACCGTCCGCAAGGTGGACGGCGTGAAGAGCGTGAAGAACCTGCTCCAGGTGGTGCCCGCAGAAGGCGATGATGGCCACCAGCGCGACCGACGCGGACGTCAAGGACCGCGTGGCAGCTGTCCCTCAAGGCCGACGACAAGTTGGACGACGTCAAGGTCGCCTCCGTCAACGCCGGCGTCGTGCTCCTCTCCGGCAAGGCGGAGAACATCGACCAGAGCCTGCGCGCCATCGAGAACGCCTACACCGTGACCGGCGTTCACCGCGTGGCCAGCGCGAGATCACCGTCGACAACTAGGACTTCATCCGTTCGCAGGGGCACCTCGCGCGAGCGGGGTGCCTTTTTCAGTTACGGGGCGGGACCGCTCACCATCCGGTCGAATCATGGGAGCATCGATACAGGGAGGCTGGGCTCAGGCCGATGAAAGTATTGGTCACGGACGACGACGCGGACTCGCGCGAGCTGGTGCGCCTGACCCCTCGCCATGCACAAGATCGAGGTCGTCGAGGCCGCGGGGGCACGGAGTGCCTGCAGGTCGCGCAGGAGACCCGGCCGGACGCCATCCTCCTGGACGTGATGATGCCGTTCATGGACGGGCCCACGACCCTGAGCGGCGCTGCGCGCCAACCCGGCCACCGCCTCCATCCCCGTGATCTTCCTGACCGCCTCCGTGATGCCGTCCGAGGTCGAGCGGCTGCAAGAAGATGGGCGCGCGCGCCGTGGTGGCCAAGCCCTTCGACCCCTTCGCCCTCCCGCCGCGGTGCGGGAGCTCCTCGGCACGCCGACCCCCGTCCGCCCTCCGCCGCGCCCCACCTCGAACACCGAGAACGACGGCTTGGACGAGCTGCGCGCGCAGTTCGTGACGCCGATCGCAGGCGCGCATCGAGATGCAGGCGGCGCGCCTGCTGGGGCTGCTGCGCGAGACGCCCGAAGACCGGCAGAACCTGCAGGGAGCTGATGCGCTTCTTCCACAGCCTCGGCCGGGTGGGGACGAGCTCTGGGTTTCCAGGTCACCGCGCTGGCCAAGGAAGGCGAGCTCCAAGTGCCTGGCCGTCCTCCACGACAAGGCCGCGCTCTCCGACACCGAGATCGAGAACTGGACGCGGCTGGTGGGCGCGCTGGCCCACGAAGCTGTCGCAGCCGCCGACCACCTCGGCGGGCGGCGGGCGCGCGGGAATGGTCACGCGGATCCCCGTAGTCTGCTCGTGAGCCGGACTGCGGCGGTGGCGGCGACGCTGGCCCGCTCATCGAGCAGGAGGGGCACTCGGCCCGTCACCCGCCCACGCGGGCCGCGGCCGCGCAGGCTCTTGGGGCAGTCGCTTCCAGACGCGCTCATCGTGGAGGCGCCGCTCTCGGACGGCTCCGGCTACGACGTGATCGACCAGCTCCGCGCGATGCCGGGGGCGAAGCGGTGCCCGTCTCGTCCTGGGCCCGCGCGGCGGGTTCATGGACAAGGTCGAGGCCATCCACGGGGGCGCCGACGGCTATTTCGAGAAGCCCGTCGACTGGAAGGCGCTCATGCGGCGCCTCAGCACCTCCTGGACGCCAGCCAGTCCCACGCCGCGCGCATCCTCTCGCGTGGAGGACGATCCGCAGCAGGCGTCGTACCTGAAGTCGATCCTCGAGTCCGGCGGCTACGAGGTCGCGGTGTGCGCGGATCCCAAGGGGTTCGAGGCCGCCCTGGGCGAGTTCCGGCCCGACCTCGTGCTCATGGACATCCTGCTCCCCGAGATCAGCGGCTACGACCTCGTCCGCTACCTCCGCCAGGACGAGCGCAACGCCGCCCTTCCCGTGCTCTTCCTGACCACGGAGAGCCAGATGCAGTCACGGTTCCGCAGCGCCCAGGTGGGCGGCGACGACCATCTGACCAAACCCATCGTACCGCCCGTGCTTCTGTCCGTAGTGGCCTCGCGCCTGGAGCGAGCGCGGTTCCTGAGAGCCTCCTGGATCGCGACGGCCTCACGCGCCTGTTCACGCACACCGCGCTCATCGAGCGGGCCCAGGCCCTGCAGGCGCAGAACGAGCGCGACCCGTCCCGGCACTTCGCCTGGGTGATGATCGACCTCGATCACTTCAAGTCCGTCAACGACCGCTTCGGCCATCCGGTGGGAGACCGCGTCCTGGCCACGCTGGCCGCCCTCCTGCGCCGGCGCCTCGCGTCAGTCGACACCATCGGCCGCTACGGCGGCGAGGAGTTCGTGGTCCTCTTCGAAGGCCTGCCCGAGCCCGAGGTGCTCCACCTCATGGGGCGCGTGCTCGAGGAGTTCCGCGGGATCGACCTGGAGGCGCCGGGCAAGCCCGCTTTCCGGGCCACCTTCAGCGCGGGCGTGGCCATGCTCGAGGAAGGGATGACGCTGGACGCCTGGAAGAAGGCGGCGGACGACGCGCTCTACGCGGCCAAGGCCGCCGGCCGCAACCGCATCACGTCCCACGCCGCGGCGCCCGCCGCTTCCGGACCGGCGCCGCGCCGGCCCGCCTAGATCGACTTCAGGTACTCGACGAGGTCCTTCTTCTGGTCGGCGCTCAGCTTGAGCTTGAGCGCCGAGTCGTAGTGGTCGACCACCGCGGCCAGGCTCGCGGCCGTCCCGTCGTGGAAATACGGCGCGTGCTGCCCACAGCGCGCAGCGGCGTCGCCCGATATTTCTTCGTCGCGCCGACCGGGCCGCGTAGGCCGGATCCATGCCCGTCTCCGCCGCCGCGTGCAGCTTCTCGTCCGTGAAGGCCTTCCCGCGTGGCAGGTCGCGCACCTGCCCGCGCCCGCGAAGACCACCTGCCCGCGCTGGGCCGCGGTGGCGTCGAAGCTGCCCGCGGCCGGAGCGGGCTTGGCCAGGCTGTGCTGGTACTCGCGGAGGGCCGGCAGCTTGGATTTCACGAGATCCTCGCCCTTGGCTTCGACGTTGATCCCGAGCCGAGGCTCCTTGAAGCTGCCGTGGCCTCCCATCTGGGTCACCGCGACGTAGTTGTTCCAGTACGAGATGTCGCCGTCGCCCGTGTAGGTGGCCATGCTGGACGCCGTGCCAGGCCGTAGGCGGGCGGGATGACGACGCGGCATGTTCTTCCCGTCCTGGTTGTATCGCGGGTCGTATTTGCCGGCGCCCCAGGAGTTGTAGACCGCCTTCTTGCTCGCGTCGAGGGCGGGTGACAGCGCGATGATCGCGCCCGGGATTGAGGTGAGGTTGGGACGGCCGTCGAGCCGCTTGCCGATCCCCGGCGCGACCGAGTCGTCCACCGTGGAGTGGCACAGCGCGCAGGTGATGCCGACGCGCATCAGCGTGTCCTTGCCGTCTTTGGTGACGACGGTGCCCTTCAGGCCGACGATGGCGTCGAGCTTGAGCAGGGCGACGGTCGTGGCGGGGCTCTTGAGGTCGGCCGTCTTGAGGATCCCCGGCGGCAACGCGTCCGCATCCACCTTCAATCCCACGGAGAGGGCCGTGGTGGGATCGACGGACTTCGCGATCGCCTCGTGCAGGCGCAGGGTGTCGGTCCAGAACGTCTCGTTCCCGAAGCTGTCGAAGCGGAAGACGTGCTTGCCGTTGGTCGGCGTGGGCGCGTCTTGAGCGCCGCTCCAGGCGGCGGTGATGGCCAGCGCGAGGGCGGCGATGCCCCCGAGCAAGCGCGCGAGCCTGGACGAGCTTGGGACCTCGTGACCGTGATGAGCAGGCATACGTTCTCCAGTTCAGAGATGAGGGGCACGGAATCGCCCCATGAGAACAGAGTGCCCAAGGCCGAAATAGGTGACAGGAGACGGGTGGGTTTCGACTAGTTACGGGTTACGGCCGCCAGCGTCTTTCGGCCGGGGTCCGACGACGGAGACAGCACCGGCAGGTCGATCGTGAAGACACACCCCTTGCCCGGCAGGCTCCGGGCGCGGATGAGGCCGCCGTTGGTCTCGACGCTCTCGCGGGCGATGGCCAGCCCGAGCCCCAGCCCGCTCCGGTTCGTTCCGCGCTGCTCGAACGGGCGGAACAGGTCTTCGGCCTCGCCCGACGGGAGCCCCCGCACTCGTCCCCCACCTCGATCTGCACCCGCCCCGGGGCGGTGGTGGTATCCGTCCTCAGGACGACGTGTCCGCCGGCCCGGCTGAACTTGAAAGCGTTCTGCAGCAGGTTGGCGAGCGCGGCCGCGATCAGTTGCCGATCCACGTCGATGGCCAGCCCCGGCGCCACGGGCGTGACCGTGAGCTGGAACCCTCGGGTCTTGGCCTCGATCGGCCGCCGCCAGCGCGACCTCTTCCATGAGCTCGGTGAGCGGAACGTGCTCCCGGCGCTGGAGTCCCGCTTCCAGCCGCACCTCGGCGAGAGCGGTCGATGAGGTCGCGCAGCGCCACCAGGTTGCGTCCGAGCACCGCTCCCGTGCTTCCGCCGACCCCGACCGTCCCGCTCTTCAGGACCTCGAAGGCGAGCATGGCGTTGGACAACAGGTTCCGGAGCTCGTGGGCGAAGAACCCAGGCGCTCGGTGCCGCGGTCCGACGCCGAGAGATCGCGCTGGCGGGCGAACTCCGTGACCGCCTGCGCGATGGCCTCGTCGAGACACCGGTTGAGCGTCTTGAACTCGTCGGCCGAGATCGGGCTCTCCAGCTCCATGGCCAGCTCGGTCACCGCCTGGCACACGTCGCCATAGCCGTGGACCACCTGACCCACGGTGAAGCCGGCGTGCTTGAGCTCAGCCGCCGTGTCGCTGCGCGCTTTGCGTCATCTCCGCGCTCGTCTGACGCGATGTGGTCGCCTGCTCCCGCTGCAGCGTGTCCACGAGCTGCTGGAGGAAGAGCGGCACTCCGTTCTGCAGCTCCTGCTTCCGTCGGTCGCGGGGCGGTCCGGGTGGCGACCTTCTGGCGCGTGCGCGCGATGATCTCGTCGCGGTGGAGAGTCAGGAACTCGTGGAGCACGTCCGCCTCCGGGGAAGGTCCGGCCTCCTCCATCTGAGTACCCCTGGGTGGGAGCAGGCAGGGCCCAGGGTCCTGAAATCCGTGGATGCTCCTGGCTCGCACTGATCTTGGTCACAGCCTCGCCAAACCTGCCCGGACCGGCCCCGCCAGCTAGTGTGCTGGATGGACAGGAACGAACCCAGGGAGACGACATGCTCCGGCCGCTTTGGGCAGGACCAAGTGGGGACGCTCAGTAAAGGAAGCGGCCGCGAAAACGGTCGCGGGCATGGGTCGAGGTCGAGCAGGGAGATCCAGGACCGCGATTCAAGCCGGCGTTCCGTCGGATGAGATCGGCGAGGCGGTCGCCTTGGTACTGCGGAAGCACGGCTTCGAATCCCGAGCGCCGACCGCGTGGTGTCGGGGCGCGCCAGTGCGCCGCCGGCTGAGGTCGAGTGGCGCTACTCCGCCGTCGGCGGTCGGCCGTCCCCTTGCCCCGACGTGCGGCCCGTGCGTGGCCGCGAACGGGACTGCGGCCCTTGCTCACCGGCGTCGGTGCGCCGGAGACGGGCAGCGTGAAGTAGACACAAGTGCCCTTGCCCAGCTCGCTCTCGGCCCAGATCCGGCCGCGGTGCGCGTCGACGATGCTCTTCGAGATGTAGAGCCCGAGACCCATGCCGCGCCGGTCGTTCTCGCCCGACCTGCCAGAACCGCTCGAAGATCGCCTCCAGCATCCGGGCGGGAATTCCCACGCCGGTGTCGCTGACGCAGAACCGGATCTGGCCGCGCGGCGCTTCGACACCGACCGCGACTGTGCCTGCCGGAAGGCGTGAACTTGATCGCGTTCGCGATGAGGTTCGCGAAGACTCTGAAGCAGCCGGTCGTGATCGAACGGCACGCGGAGAGGCCCGGCCGGGACTTCCGCGGAGAGGAGACGCCTTCTCGCGCAGCGGCGGGCTGGAACGTGTCCGTCGCCTCGGTCACCAGGGCCGCGGCGTCCCCTTCGACAGGCACCATCGCCAGCTTCCCGCGTCGATGCTGGTGACGTCGACGAGGTCGCCGATCAGGCGATTCATGCGCGCGACGTACCGCCGGATGCGGGTGGCGGCGGCCGGCCACGACGTGCGGCGCCGGCTCGTCGTCGCCCGGCCGCAACAGCTCCAGGCTGAGGACGACTGCTGTTGAGGAGGTTGCGGACGTCGTGGGCGACCATCCCCAGGAAGTCGTCGCGGTGCGCGACGGCGTCGTCCGCACGGTCGCGCTCGGTCAGGAGATACGCATCCGGTGGCCGCCCGCTCGTGCACGAGCAGGGTGGCCAGCGTGTCCGCCTGTTCCTTGCGGTCGCTGTCGAGAGCGACGTCCGCGGCTGGCCACGTTCCACGCGGACGACGCGGTCGGCCTTGGCCCCTTCGTGACGACGGCGTCCGCCTTCGCGGGCGGCGGCGGTCGGAGCGACTCCTGGTCCGCCTTCAGGCGCGCGTCGCTCAAGACGGCGTCCGCCACCTCCCTTGCCCGGTCGACCACGTCGTCGGCACTGCGCCGCGGCGGACGCAACCTCGCCCTTCAGGGCGCCGTCCGTGTCCAGCCGCTCGGCGCGGAGGCTGTCGTCCGCTCTCGCACGCTCCGGCAACGGGACCGCGCGACTTCCTCGCCTCGGGCGGGTCCTCGTACCGACGTCTTCAGCCAGTGCATTGCTCGTCCCCCAAAAACGAAGGGCAGCCGACTTTGGCTGCCCTTCGACGCTACCTGAGCCTGGCGGCTGCGCCGTCAGTACCATCCCGCCGCCGCCGCCCGGCATGCCTCACCGGGCATCCCGCCTCGCTCTTTCGTCGGCGATCTCGCAGATCGTCGCCTCCGTGGTGAGGAGCAGCGAGGCGATGGAGGCCGCGTTCTGCAGCGCGGAGCGGACGACCTTGGTCGGGTCGATGACGCCGGCCTCGACCAGGTTCTCGTACTTCTCGTTGAGCGCGTTGAAGCCCTCGTCGGCCTTCATCTCGCGGACCCTGGCCACCACGACGGCGCCCTCGTGTCCGCGCGTTGCCGGCGATCTGGCGGACCGGCTCTTCCAGCGCGCGCCGGATGATGCTCGACGCCCACGGCCTCGTCGCCTTCGGCCTTGATCGCGTCCAGCGACCTTGGTGCAGCGCAGCAGGGCGACGCCGCCGCCGGGAACGATGCCTTCCTCGACCGCGGCCTTGGTCGCGTGCATGGCGTCCTCGACGCGGGCCTTCTTCTCCTTCATCTCGGTCTCGGTGGCCGCCCCGACCTTGATGATCGCGACGCCGCCCACGAGCTTGGCCAGCCGCTCCTGCAGCTTCTCGCGGTCGTAGTCGGAGGTCGTCTCCTCGACCTGGATGCGGAGCTGCTTCGACGCGGCCCTCGATGTCCTTCTTGGCTTGCCCGCGCCCTCGACGATCGTCGTGTTGTCCTTGTCGATCGTGATCTTCTTGGCCTTGCCGAGGTCCTCGATCTTGATGTTCTCGAGCTTGATGCCGAGGTCCTCGGTGATGGCCTTGCCGCCGGTGAGGATCGCGATGTCCTCGAGCATCGCCTTGCGGCGGTCGCCGTAGCCCGGCGCCTTGATCGCGCAGCCACCTGCAGCGTCCCGCGCAGCTTGTTCACCACCAGGGTGGCCAGGGCGTCGCCCTCCAGGTCCTCGGCGACGATGCAGCAGCGGCTGGGCCGAGCTTGGCCACCTGCTCCAGGAGGGGCAGCAGGTCCTTCATGTTGGAGATCTTCTTCTCGTGGATCAGGACGACGGCGTTCTCGAGCACGCACTCCATGCGCTCGGGATCGGTCACGAAGTAGGGCGAGAGGTAGCCGCGGTCGAACTGCATGCCCTCCACGACCTCGAGCGACGTCTCCATCGACTTCGCTTCTTCGACGGTGATGACGCCGTCCTTGCCGACCTTCTCCATCGCTTCCGCGATGATGCGGCCGATCGTCCTCGTCGTTGTTGGCAGAGATGGTGCCCACCTGCGCGATCATCTTGCCCTTGACGGGCTTGCTGAGCTTCTTCAGCTCCTCCGGTCACGGCGGTGACCGCCTTCTCGATGCCGCGCTTGAGCGCCATGGGGTTGGCGCCCGCGGTGACGTTCTTGCTGCCCTCACGGTAGATGGCCTGGGCCAGTACCGTGGCGGTCGTGGTGCCGTCGCCGGCACACGTCGGAGGTCTTGCTCGCGACCTCCTTCACCATCTGCGCCCCCATGTTCTCGATGGGGTCCTTGAGGTCGATCTCCTTCGCCACCGTGACGCCGTCCTTGGTGATGAGGGGCGCGCCGAACTTCTTGTCGAGGACGACGTTGCGTCCCTTGGGGCCGAGCGTGACGCGTGACGGCGTCGGCCAGGCGGTTGACGCCGCGCAGGATCGCCTGCCGCGATTCGTCGCCGTACGTGATCTGCTTCGCCATGAGTGCGCTCCTACTGACTTGCGGAAATGAATCGACTGGATGCGCGCGGAACGTTCGCGTCTCGAAAGGGAACGGGCGGGGTGCGGACTAGGCCAACACGGCCAGGACCTCGTCCTCGCGCAGGATCAGCACGTCTTCGCCGTCGATGCGGATGTCCGTGCCCGGAGTACTTTCCGAACAGGATCTTGTCGCCGACCTTGACGTCGAGGGCGACCTTCGTGCCGTTTCTCCAGGACCTTGCCGTTGCCGGCGGCGAGGACTTCGCCTTCCTGGGGCTTCTCCTTGGCCGTGTCGGGGATGATGATCCCGCCCTTGGCGGTCTCCTTCTCCTCGACGCGACGGACGACCAGGCGATCGTGCAGGGGACGTACCTTCATAGAATTGCCTTGCCTTTCCAATCCGCGGACGGCTTGTGCGCGGGTTCCTTGTCGACGTCCTGGAGGACCTGGGCCAGGGACGCCGCGGGTTCCCGCGTGCGGGCCAGGAGCAGGACGGTGGTGCTGATCACGAGCAGGGTGGCCAGGGCAGCGATGGACAACATGCCCGGCCAGGAACTGCCCGGGTTCACGAAGATCGACCAGCCCAGCAGCAGCATGCTGATGGACGCGGCCACGGTGACCCGGCGGTCCGACACGAAGTCCTTCATGGAGGCCTCCCTCCCAAGCGACTGGATAACGATGTGCTTTAGCGAGGAGGCTGTCGCGGATGGATGGGTAAGGCTGACAGCACTCAGGAAAGCTGACTACGTAGACATCAGGATACTCGCGTCACGCCGATAAAGCAAGACATTCACGACCGGACGAGGGTCGTCAGGCGCTGCAAGATCGTGATCGTGCGGCCGGAGTCGTCCCAGATCCTCGGGGAACGTCTGGGCATCCCGCATCCGGCGGTCGGCCAGGCGCGCCTCCTCGAGCAGGCGATCCACGATCGGCCCGATCTCCTGGGGCCACGTCGCCGGCATCGGCGCGGGAGGTGGAGTGTCCCGGCTCTGGGTCTCGAAATGGCCGAGCTCGCCCAGGAACTGCGCGCCCGCGGCCGTACCGGGCCGCCTCCTTCTTCGCGCGTGCGTGGGCGCGGGTGGCGCTGATCTCCAGGTCCTGAACGAGCTGCCGGAACTGCTCGAGGGCGGGGCCGGTGAGCACGGGCGAGACGTAGGCCATGGGCACCTCGACTTCCCTGTCCGGCCATCAGCGACGTCATGCGGCCGAGGACGTCCCGGATGCCTTCCCACTCGTCATAGGTGCTCTCGAGGGTGCGGGCGGCGCGGATCTTCTCCTCGATCTCCTGGGCCCGACCGCGAGCGCCTCGACCTTCGAAGGGGACCTCGAACGGCCTCGCCTCGTAGGCCGTCCAGCGTGTGGCGGAAGTCGTCCGCGGAGCGGGCGAAGGCGCGGATCGAGAACAGGAAGCTCGCGTCGGACGCTGTGCCGCGGCGCGTCGTCGACCGCTTCCCTCCAGTGCGCCCTGGGCTGTGGTGTCGAGGTGAGCGGCCGAGGGCGCGCATCTTCTGATACTGCGGGCTGGCCAGCGGTCGTTGGCGCCGTGCCGTACAGCATCACCATGGCGGGCGGGGCGGCGAGCACGACCGGGCAGGAACAGCGAGGGTCGCGGCGGCAACGATGGCGACGAGCATCGTGAAACAGCGCGTATTGGCTTTCGAGAGCAGGCTGGGAATGAGGGCGTGCGGTGCATGGACGTGTCTCCTTCACCAGCGAGGGACGAAAACGGTGGCTTTGGTGGGAGCTGTCCGAAGGGGCCGGCCGTGGGGCAACAGCGCTCAGGAAAGCGATGAGCGACGACCCATTCACAGTACGCCCCTTAGCGCGCCGGGCACAACCGGTTCGCGAACGGACGAGGCGGGCACGAAGGGATGGACGAACTGGCGCCCGTAGCCATCGGGAACCGGCGCGCCGCCGGCCAGCCTGTAGGCGGACGGCCAGCGAGCGGGCGGGAGGTAATGGGTGCCGAAGAGACGATCGAGGACTGGAAGATGTACGGCGAAGTTCCGGTCGACCGCCTCCACCTCGGCGGCGTGGTGCCAGTGGTGGAAGCGCGCGAGTGGCCAGGAGCCAGTCCAAGCGGCTGAACTCGAAGCGCACGTTCGCGTGGATGAACGTGGCCTGGATGCTCACGAACGCGACGTAGGCGAAGAGCGGCGCTTCCGCAAACCCGAGGACGTAGATGGGGACATAGGTCAGGCCGCGCGTCACGGCGACGTCGACGAGGTGGAGGCGCGAGCCAGCGAGCCAGTCCATCGCCTCCGCGCGGAGTGATGGATGGCGTGGAACCGCCAGAGCAAGGGCAGCCGATGGAAGAGGGCGATGGACCCAGTACTGAGTCAGATCGGTGAGGACGAGGATCCCCGCGAACTGACCACGAAGGGCTGTCCCGCGACCCAGGCCCTCCACCTGCGGGTGGGCCGCCCACTGGAACAGCACCATCGCCGGCTCGAGGGTGAGCAGCGTCGTCACCTGGACGAGGAGCGCGCCGGACGAAGAAATAGACGAGATCGGTGCGCCATCCGTCGCGGGAAGACGGGCTGCTCGCGGCGGGCGAAGAGACGCTCGAGAGGGATGAAGAGCGCCAGCAGCAGGCGATGAGGTTCGGGAGGAACCAGTCCAGACCAGGAATGGGCCGGTGCGGGAGCTCGCCGTCGAGGGGGACGCGCGATCCGCCGAGCAGCGTGGCGACGAGGGTGAGGCCGATGCCGGTGAGGCCCATCCACTTGCGCCGGCGGAGCCAGACACTGACGACCCCCAGCAGGAACGCGGACACGAGCACGACGTGAAGCAGGGCCCGAATGTAGGGCAAGGGATACAGGCCGCGCAGCTCGGGCATCGTGAGCAGCGACGGATGATGGAAGCAGAGGACGCTGCCGAGCCCGATCAGGCCGAGGGCGATCGACCAGTATCGCCGCTGATCCACCCCAGAGCCGAAATGCGTCGGTTCTGGCTCCGCCGGGGACGTCGTCTTCACGGCGCTCCGCGCGCTCGCCGCGTGGCTTTCTTCCGGTGAGCCGTGCGACCAGGCGTTCCAACGCGGGGAACAGCCCGAGCACGGTGAGCGGACGGTTGCACCAGCCGGTGGCGATGCAGTAGTTCGCCGTGTGCGGACGGGCGTGATGGCGCGCCGATGTGCGCCTCCGGCTCAGGACCAGGCCCCGGTCCTGCAGCCACGCCACCGGCGCCGGCGGCACGGCCTGGTAAGCGCCCATTGGTGGAGCTGGTTCGTGGGAAGCGCCGCCGCGCAGAAGGACACCATGAAGAAGGCGGCCGCCGGTCCCCACGGCGCGGCGAGAGGCACCCGGAGCGCGAGCAGCAGCAAGGGGATCGTGACCAGGGCCACGTCCCCGTTGCAATCCACGAAGTCCCGTCGCAGGAAATCGTCGGGATTCACATGGTGGACACGGAAAGGACGGAGGAAGCGGCGACCGATGAGCGGCATGGTCTCGCTACCCCAGGAATCGGCTGTCCAGTGCACGAGACCGGATCCGCAATCCCGCCGCCGCGACGCCAGAAGTCCAAGCGCGGGCGCCCACCAGGGCAGCGCGCTGCGGATGGCGAAGAGCCGGGCGACGTGAACGGCCAGGAGCCCCGCCGCCCCGGCCAGACAGGCAATCTCGAGCCCGCGCATCAAGGAGCTGGGATCGTCGGATCGTGAAGCGACGTCCAGGGCGGCCGTGCTCATGACAGATGGTACGGATCGACGTCGTCCGCGGGTCAGTGGTTTGGGGACAGTCCCTGCAGTGTCCCAAGGTCCGCTGAGGACCGGCGCCGCTCCTCACGCTCGCGCTCCCGGCGCGATATATTTCCAGCCGTGCTGCCTCGTCGCGCCCGACTGTTCAGCACGATCGCCGTCCTGACCGTGGCCGCCGTCAACGCCGCCGGCCTGTGGAGCATCGCCGCCTCGCGCCGCGCCGCCGCGGACGAAGCGGGGCGCCTGTTCCGGCTGGGCACGGAGACGCGGGCCCGCGCCCTGGAGGGCATCCTGACCGGCACCCGGTCCGACCTCGAGTTCCTCGCCGGCTCGCCCCTCGTGACCCGCATCCTCGCCGGCGGCGCCAGGGCCAGTGACCCGGAGCAGAGCGCGCGCCGGGACGCCACGGAGTCCGCGCTCCTCCTCTTCCTCCGCGCCCATCCGGAGGTCACGCGGCTGGCCGTGCGCGCCGCCGGCGGGGAGCCGCTCGTCCTCGTGGGCCGCCGCGGCGGCGTGCCCATCCTCTGGGTCGCATCGAATCCCACGGGAGGCGAGGGCCCGGCCATGGCTCCGGACCGGCCGCGCCTGGCCACGGTGGTGCCGCCGCTGGAGGCGGAGATCGCGCCGAGCCTCCTCCTCACCGATCGCGAGGCGGGCGGGCCCTCTTCCGCCGCCGAGTTGTCCTGCGTGCTCGCGGATGGCACCGGGCGCGTCATGGCCCGCCGCGCGAGTCCGCGGTCGGCGATCAGCCGCAGCAAGCGAGCGCGGAGGTCGCCGTCACCGGCTGGACCAGCGCCTCGCCCTGGCGCCTCCGCTGCGCGCAGTCGGCGGACGTCGCGAATGCGTTCGTGGAGCACGGTGGCCGCGCGCTATCGCACGACGCTGGCCCTGAACCTGGGCGCGATGAGCCTGGCCGTCCTGCTCGGCCTCCTCGCCGTGCGCGAGGTCGGCGCACGCGAGCGGCTGGAAGCGAAGGCCCGCGAGGAGACCCACGTGCGCGACCTGGAGCGCCAGCTCTTCCACGCCGAACGGCTCACCACCGCCGGCCGCCTGGCCGCCGGCATCGCGCACGAGATCAACAACCCCCTGGAGGGAATGGCGAACTACCTGAGCCTGGCGCGTGGCGCGCTCGAGCGCGGCGACGTGAGTCGGCGCGCCGGCGGCTGGAGAGCGTGCGCCAGGGCCTGGACCGCGCGGCGCTGGTCGTGCGCCAGGTGCTGGCGCACGCCGATCCGGCCAGGCGCCGCGCACGTCCGTGGACATCAACCGCGTGCTCGCAGAGATCGACGGAGTTCGTGCGCTCACGGCCCGAGTTCGCGGGCGTGCGCTTCGAGATCGCGCTGGCGGAGACACCGCTGACCGTCGAGGGGAACCCGATCATGCTGGGACAGGTGGCGCTTGAACCTCATCGTCGAACGCCGTGCGAGGCCCAGCCCGGCGGGGGCGAGGTGCGCGTGAGCTCGGAGGCCGCGGAGGGCACCATCCGCGCGGAAGTCGCGGATCGCGGGCCCGGCATCGCGGCCGCGGACCGCGAGCGCATCTTCGAGCCCTTCTTCTCGACCAAGAACTCGACCGGCCTCGGCCTGTCCGATCTGCCACTCCATCGTGCGGCAGCACGGCGGCGCGGCTGGAGGCCGCAGCCGCGCCCGGGCGGCGGCACCGTCTTCCAGATGACCCTTCCCGCTGCTCGCGCCGCACCGAGGTCGGCATGAGCACGAGCGGCGCCGGCAAGACGACACCCGCGGCCGCGTGCTCGTGGTCGAGGACGAGGTCTACGTCCGCGACTCGCTCACGCGAGATCCTGCGCGAGCGCGGTTACGACATCGTGGAGGCGGGCACCGTGGCGCGAGGCCGTGCGCGTGCTCGCGCAGGCGCCCATCGACGTCGTGCTCACCGACTTCCGCCTGCCCGGCGCGGACGGCCTGGCCCTGGTCAAACAGATCCAGTCCTCTTCACCCGAGGTCCCGGTCGTGGTGCTGACGGGCCAGGGCACGATCGCCTCCGCCGTGGAGTGCCTGAAGAGCGGGGCCAGCGACTACCTGCTCGAAGCCCGCCGACCCCGAAGCCCTCGAGGTCGCGCTGGAGCGCGCGCTGGCCGGCGCGCGCCTTGCGGCGCGAGGTGCAATACCTGCGCGCGGCCGGGCGCGAGACGGAGCCGCTGGGCGAGAGCCCGGCCTGGCGTCGCGCGCTGGAGATGATCGACGCCGCCGCGGCCAGCGACTCGATCGTGCTCCTGCGCGGGGAGTCGGGCACGGGCAAGGACTCCTCGCTCGGCGCCTCCACCAGCGGAGCCGCCGCGCCGCCGGCCCCTGCGTCCGCGTCAACTGCGCCGCCGTTCCCCTCGAGCTGTGGGAGAGCGAGTTCTTCGGGCACCGCCGCGGCTCGTTCACGGGGGCCAGCGCGGACCGCGAAGGCTGGTTCCAGCTCGCCCATCGCGGCACGCTGTTCCTGGACGAGGTGGGGGCCATGCCGTCGGGGGCCCAGCCCAAGCTCCTGCGCGCGATCCAGGACGGCGAGTTCAACCGCCTGGGCGAGCGAGCAGCCGACGCGCGTGGACGTGCGCATCGTCGCCGCCACCAACGCCGACCTCGAGACCGACATCAAGGACGGCCGCTTCCGCGCCGACCTCTACTACCGGCTCAACGTGCTGCAGATCCGCGTGCCGCCGCTGCGCGACCGGCCGGAGGACATCGCGCTCCTCGCCCGCGCCTTTGCCGCGGACGTGGCCGCGCGCCTGGGCCGGCCCGCGCCGGAGCTGGACGAGGAGACCCTGGCCCGCCTCGTCTCGTATCCGTGGCCGGGCAACGTGCGCGAGCTGCGCAGCGTGATCGAGCGCGCGCTCATCCTCCATCCCGGCCGGGGGCTGGCCGCGCTGGACCTCGCGCCCGAGCCCGGTGGCCGCCGCGCCGTCCGCGGGCGCCGCCCCGCCGCGTCCGCGCCCGACGACCTCACGCTGCGCGAGAACCTCAACCGGCTCGAGCGCTCGCTGCTGGTGGAAGCGCACCGCCGCGGGCACGGCGTGCGTCGTGAGGCGGCGCGCCTCCTCGGCATCGACGCGCGCAACCTCGCCTACTACTGCCGCAAGCACGGCCTCGACCCCGACACTCTCAGGGAGTAGAGGGACTTGGACTCAGCGCGAGGGCAGGGCGCCCAGGGCCTGCTCCGCCGCCGCGTCCTCGCCGGGATCGGCCGGCGTGATGGCGATCGCCTCGTGAGGAGGCGGGCGGCTTCGTCGCGCTGGCCGGCTTCCGTCTCCGCTCGAGCCAGCGCGCGGCGCGTACGCTTGCGCTCGGCGGCGGGCCGGCTCCGGTCCGCCGCGCGCGGCACGCCGCAGCAGGTCGCGGCTCTCCGCGAAGAGCTTCTCCTCCGAGAGGAGGACGCCCAGGGCGGACAGCGCGGCCGCGTCGTCGCGGTCGCGCGCGAGCGCGCTCTCCCAGCCGCTGACCTCGGAGGCCAGGCGGCGCGCGCCCTCAGGAGCGCGGGAAAGGTCTCGGGCCCTTCGAAGACGCGTGGCGGATGAACAGGCGGCCGCCGGGGGGACAGGAAAGCGATCGTCGGTAGCGTCTCCACGCCGTGCTGCGCGGAGAGCTCGCGCTCGCCGAGCGATCCCTCCGTATCCACTTTGACCGGAACGAACTCGCGCAGGAGCGCGACGACCTTCTCGTCCCGGTAGGTCGTGGCGTCGAGCTTTGTGGCACCACTCGCACCACTTCGCCCAGAAGTCGACCATGACCGGCTTGCCCGTGGTGCGGGCTTCCCGTAACGCGGCCTTGAAATCCTTCCGCCAGGGAACGCCCGGCGTCGTCTCCGCGGCGGCGGCGAACTCCGTGGCCAGGAGGACAACGACGATGCCGGCGCGCACGACGTGAGTCATGCGCCGAATCTAACATCGCGCGCAAGAGGAGATGGGACCGTGAACCGACGATGCGAAAACATTAAGCGAAACCGCTCATAGAACGTACGTCCTATGGGATCGTCATCGTCCCGTCGGCCGGCCCACCGGTCCAAGAGGTTCACCCAGGAGGAGATCGGCCAAAGACCGGCCCGACCCTCCTCGGGCATCGGCTTTGCTAGTCGCTGCTGAGCTGAAAGGAACAGGTCACAGCATTGATCAACACGAACACGATTCGGGGCGTGCTCAGTCGTCGCGGCCGCCGCGACACTCCTGAGCCTTGCTCCGCGGGAGTCGTTCGCACAGGGTTGAACGGCGTCACGAATGGACGTGCCCGTGAATGGCACGCACGATCTCGAGAAGCTCCAGGCCGAGGGAACCTACAACCTGGCCAAAGGTAAGTGGCAGACGGCGTTTGGCTATCGCCAGTTCAGGTCGTTCCGCCATTTCGTCGGCAGCGTCGAGCAGAACGCCGAGAACACGGCCAATGGAACGGCCGCGCGCGACCGCGCGCCGGCAGCAACGTGATCAATCACGTCTACCAGCCGACCATCAGCCTCGCCTACGGCGTGACGAATCAGTTCAGCGTCGCCGCCGACCTACCGTATTTCCACGCCCATCGGCGGAGTCCGGAGTCCGCCCACGGGCCGGAACCCGACGTTCGTCACCGAGGCTTCGGGTTTCCAGCGACCTGACGCTCACCGGCCGGTACTGGATAGCCAACCCAAGGACCAGTTCCCACCAGAACATCTCCGTCGGTCTCGGTTTCAAGCTTGCCGACCGGGAACGACCGCGCGGAGGACGATTTCCTCGTCCGTGTGGAGAACGACGGCACCCGGATCACCGAGGTTCGTCCCGTGGACCAGTCGATCCAACCGGGGGACGGCGGCTTCGGGTTCATACCCGGAGCTTGCAGGCCTTCAAAGCGTTCGGACGGTACGTGGCGTTCGTCTCGGGGAGCTACCTCATCAATCCGCGGGAGACGAACGACTTCAATCGCAACGGCCCGAACGGGGCCATCGATACGTCGGGGGCGGAGAACCACCTCCTGTCCGTCGCGGATCAGTACGCCGCTCGCATCGGGGTGGCCACGTCGGTGAAGACGGTGGGCGTGAACCTCGGGCTGCGCTGGGAGGGCACTCGTGGCAGCGACCTCATCGGAGGGGACCGGGGCCGCCGGCGTCCGGGCTACACGCTGGGACTCGACCCCGGCCTGTCGTACGGGTGGCACGGCAACTTCGTCTCGCTGAACGTGCCCATCGCCATCCGATCGTGATCCGGAACCAGAACTTCGCGGACAAGCTTGCGAGCGAGGAGAGTGGACGCTTCCGAGAATGGCGACGCCGCCTTCGCGGACTACGCGATAGTCCTCGGGTTCTCGCGGCGCTTCTAGTCGGTCCGTCGAGAAGGGGAGGCCTTGCCTCCCCTCCTTCTCTTGAACGCCAACTCCTCCGGCAAGGACCGCCTGCGCCTCGCGCTCCCCGTTCTCTCTCTTCGTCTCCGGCGCTCTGGGCCTCGTCTACGAAGTCCTCTGGATGAGGTGGTTCACGACCCTCTTCGGAGCGACGACCCTGGCCACGACGGCGACGCTCTCCGGCTTCTTCCTGGGGCTGGTCGCGGGCAGCCGGACGTTCGGCGAGCGCTCGAAGCGCTGGCGCCGCCCGGTACGGGCCTTTCGGGATCCTCGAGATCGGCGTCGGACTGGGAGCGCTGCTCGTCCATCCGATCCTCGATCTCTACCGCCAGGCGTATCCCGTCCTCTACCCGCTCTCTCGCCCTTCCCGGCGGGCTTTGCCCTCGTGAAGCTGCTCCTCGCCCTGGCCGCGATCGGCATTCCCACTTTCTGCATGGGCGGCACGCTGCCCGCGCTCGGCCAGGCGATCGCGTGTCTCCGGAGCGCGCCTCGGAATCCCCGTCGGCGGCCTGTACGCGATCAACCTGCTCGGCGCGACCTTGGGCACGCTGGTGGTTCCCTTCGTCCTCCTTCCACGTCTCGGCCTGGCCGCGAGCTACGCGTGCGCGGTGGCAGGAACCTCGGGCGTCGGCCTGACGGCGTACCTCATCGGGTCTGCGACTCCGCAGGAGCCCTCTCCGAAAGCGCACTCAATCGACTCGGGCGCGTCGCCCAGACCGTCCGTCGCGGGAGAGTCGTGCTCGTGCTCTCGGCCTGTCCGGACTCTGCACGCTCGCGCTCCAGGTGCTGTGGACGCGCATGTTCGCCCTTGTCCACGAGAACTCGCTGTATTCGTTCGCCGTCGTGGTGTTCGTCTTCCTGCTGGGTCTGACCGGAGGCGCGGCCATCGCGCGAAGGGCGCTGAGCCGGCTCGTGCACCCCGGCGCCTGCTGAGCCGTGCCTGGTGCGTGGCCGGGCTGCTCGTCGTGGGTTCACCAGTGCTCTTTCACCGCCTGACCGACGGATTCGCCTACGTGTCGGCCGAGGGTTGGTACTCCACGCTAGGACGCCTTCTGGTGCTGGCCCTGGTCACGATGCTCCCGGCCAGCCTCGGACTCGGAATGGCGCTGCCGCTCGTGATGGAAATGGCCAGCCCGAGCGGACGCGCATCGGCCGGGCCCGTGATCGGCCGCGTCCTGGCCGTCAACACGCTCGGCGCCATCGTGGGCCCTCTGCTCGCGACGTTCCTCATGGGACCCTTCTCGGGCCTATGGTGGAGCCTGGTCGTGGTCGGTAGCTCTCTGGTCGTGGCGCCGCCTGCACCGGACTGACACGCGTTGAGGTCGCCGTCGGCGGAAGCGCTCTCGTCGCCGTATTGCTGGTGCTCGAGCCGGGGGCCCTGCCATCGGTCAGGATCCAGGCCGCCCGCGGGCAAAGGCTCGATCTCGGTCCGCGAAGGGACGCACGGTACCACTGCCGTCATCGCCGACCAGCGCGACCGTTGGATCACGGTCAACAACTCCTACATCCTGGGCGGGATGGCATCCAGCGAGGAGGAACGCTGGCAGGCGCATCTTCCCTCGCTGCTCCATCCCTCTCCCCGCCGCGTGGCGCTGCTGGGGATAGGGACGGGGATCACCGCCGGCGCTGCGCTGCTCCATCCGGTCGAGCAGATCGTCGCCCTGGAGATCGTGCCGGAGGTGGCGATTGCCGCCCGACAGGACTTCTCAGACGCGAACGCCCGGGTCACGGATGATCCACGGGTGAGGGTCGTCATCGACGATGGGCGGAACTACCTGGCCTCCTCGCCCCTGACCTTTGACGTGATCATCGGGGACCTGCTCGTGCCTTGGAGACCCGCCGAGGCGCCCTCTATACGCAGGAGCATTTCAGAGTCCGTTCGCCGGGCACTCACCGCCGAGGGCGTCTTCTGCCAATGGCTGCCTCTTACCAGCTCTCGCCCGAGCAGCTCGGCATCATCCTTCGGACCTTCCTCGACGTGTTCCCCGAAGCCAGCCTCTGGCGCGGCAACTTCCTCCCGGACGCGCCGACCCTGGCCCTCGTCGCCCACCTCGGCCCCCGCCCACTGCAGACCGAGGCGATCGACGCGCGCGTCCGGCCCTGACGGCGTCGGCCGACTCCAACCCGTTCCTCGCGCATCCGGCGGGATGTGGCTGTACCTCGTCGGCCCATTGAAGGCGGGGATGCCGTGGTCGCGGGAGCGCCTCGCAACCGCGATGGTGAGCCGTGGATCGAGCTGCTGAGCCCGGTGTCCAATGCCGGCCGCGACCATGCCGTGCTCGGGCAAGGGCGCGTGAGGCCGTTGCTCGATCTGGTGACCGAGGCCGCGCTCGAGGACTCTCCGCTCCGCGGTCTCGACGACCAGCATCGGGCATGGAGAGCGTCGGGCGCCGCTCTGTCACGCGCCTCCGAAATCCGGACGGCCGACGGGAGCAGCGTGTCCTCGCGATCTTGCGGACGCTGCCTCCCCGAGCTCCAGCGGTCGCTCGACGTCGACCGATAGCGCGCAGGCTCACGGCTGCACGAAGACGCGCATCGTGCGTGGACGGACGTACAGCCGCTCCCCGCGCTGGGGCTGCATCTCCTCGTGGCGCTGCCGCGTCACGTCCACCTGGAGGAGATGGCCCTCGTCGTCGGCCAGCTCCAGCTTCACCACCGCGCCCGCGGAATGGACGTGACGGACGGTCGCCCACAGGCCACCGTCGACGTCGGCCGTCCGTCCCACCTCGAGTCTCGTGCGGCCGCGCAGCACCGGCCGCGGGCAGCGACTGCTCGCCCGGGTGCTCTGATAGTCCATCGCGATCGGGCCCAGGAGAGCTCCTCCCGCTTTCCACGCGGCCGTGGAAGATGTTGACGTGCCCGAGGAAGTTCATCACGAAAGCGGTGGCGGGTGATCGAAGACCTCCTGGGGCGTGCCGATCTGCTCGACCGGCCCTGGTTCATGACCACCACCCGATCCGACACCTCCAGCGCTTCCTCTTGATCGTGGGTCACGAAGACGCTCGTGACCTTGATCGTGTCGTGGAGGCGGCGCAGCCAGCGGCGCAGCTCCTGGCGCACCTTTGGCGTCCAGGGAGCCGAAGGGCTCGTCGAGGAGCAGCACGCGCGGCTCCACGGCCAGGGCGCGGGCCAGGGCCACGCGCTGGCGCTGGCCGCCGGACAGCTGCGGCGGGCAGGCGGTCGGCGAGCCAGTCGAGCTGCACGAGCTTGAGCAGCTCCGTGCACGCGTGGCCTGGATCTCCGCTTCCGGAGGGCGCGCGCGCGCGGCCGCACGCGCAAGCCGAAGGCCACGTTCTCGAACACGGTCATGTGGCGGAAGAGCGCGTAGTGCTGGAACACGAAGCCGACGCCGCGCTCGCGCGGCCTCGCGCACCGTCGCGTCCTCGCCCTCGAAGAAGACCTGGCCGCGGTCGGCGTGCTCGAGCCCGGCGATGATGCGCAGGAGGCTCGTCTTGCCCGGAGCCGGAGGTCCGAGCAGCGCCACCAGCTCGCCCGTGGGCACGGTGCAGGCTCACGTCGCTCACCGCGACGAAGGAGCCGAAGCGTCTTCGGTCACGCCGGACTTCAATCGACACGGGCGTCCTCCGCAGTGCAGCCTCGCCACTCCAGCCCGCGCCTTGACCAGCAGGGTCACGATCGCGAGCAGGCGCGAGGAGCGACGCCACGGCGAACGGAGCCGGGCAGGTTGTATTCGTTGGAACAGCTTCTCGACGCGCAGCGGCATGCGTGTCGGTCTGTCCCGCGGATGTGGCCGGAGACGACGTAGACCGCGCCGAACTCGCCCATCGCGCGGCGCGTTGCAGAGGATGATCGCCGTAGGCCAGGCCCACGCTTGATGTTGGGCACGGTCACGCGCCAGAACATCTGCCATCCGCTGGCCCCGAGGCTGATGGCCGCGGTCTCCTCGTCGGCGCCGATCGCTTCCATGACGCGGGATCAGCTCCCGGGCCACGAAGGGGAACGTCACGAAGGCGGTGGCGAGGACAAGGCCCGGCGTGGCGAAGATGATCTTGAGGCTCTGGTCGTGCGGCCAGACGTCGAGGGGATTGCACGGCCAGCGAGCGCCGCGAAGGCCGCCCCCTCCCGATCAGGAGGCCGGCTCCCCGGACCTCTTCAGATGCGGCGCGCGCCTGCGGGCTGCGCGGCCGGAAGAGGAAGAGGGCGCCGACGAAGAGCGCCGCCCCACCAGCGACGTGACGATACGGCATGACCGCGTAGCCGTCCCGGCGCAGGAAGGGGCCGAGGTAGCCCTGCAGGCCGAAGATCAACACGAGCATCAAGCCCGCCACCACGGGCGAGACGGAGAAGGGAGGTCGATGAGGGCGGTGAGCACGGTGCGGCCGGGAAAACGGAAGCGCGCGATGGCCCAGGCGGCGGCGATGCCGAACACGACGTTGGCGGCCAGGGCCAGGGGCACCACGGTCAGGGTGAGCAGGATGGAATGACGCGTGTCGGGATCGGCGACGAGGTTGTCCCAGTACACGCGCACGCCCTCGGAGAGCGCGCCCGCGAAGACGTGCACTACCGGGATCACGATCAAGACGCCGACCACCGACACCGCGGCCAGGATGAGGCTCCAGCGCACCCAGGCCGGGTCCCGCTGCGCCTGGCGCATCCGACGCAGGGGTTGCTCAGGCACTCGCCGCCTCCCTCTTGCTCCAGCGCTCGAGCAGGTTGATGAGCACGAGCATCGCGAACGAGATGGCGAGCAGCACCACCGCGATGGCGGTGGCCTCGCCGTAGGCGAACTCCTGCAGGCGGGCCACGATGAGCACGGGCGCGACTCCGTCTTGTAGGGCATGTTTCCGGACACGAAGACCACGGACCCGTATTCGCCCAGCGAGCGCGCGAAGGCCAGGGCGAATCCGTGAGCAGCGCGGGATACAGCGGAGGCAGGATCACGCGGCGGAAGGCTGTTGCCAGCGGCCGGCGCCTGGGACGCCGCCGCCTCCTCCGCTTCCGGATCGAGTCCTCCAGCACGGCTGGACCGTGCGCACCACGAAGGGCAGCCCGATGAACACGAGGACGAGCACGATGGCCGGCGGGTGTAGGCGGCCTGATGCCCGGCAGCGACGGTATTGCCCGAGCCAGCCCTTCTTGACGTAGAGGCCGCGTAGACCAGGCCGCCCACCGCGGTGGGCAGCGCGAGGGGCAGGTCGATCAGCGAATCCACTGAGCCGGCGACCCGGGAACCGGTAGCGCACGAGCACCCAGGCCACGAGCAGGCCCAGCAGCACGTTGATCGCCGCGGCCACCAGCGACGTCCCGAAGGTCAGCAGGTACGCCGCCCGCGTCCGCTCCGTCCAGACCGCGCCCCAGAACTGGTCGAAAGTCAGAGTCGAGGCCTTCGAGATGCAGGCCACGATGGGCACGAGGACGAGCACGGTCAGGTAGAAGACGGTGTAGCCGAGGGACAACGAGAACCCGGCAGCACCCTGCGATTCACCAAAGCCATCCGCGCGCCGCTCCCCACGTCTCCGCCTCCGTGTCCGTCCGTTTAGCGACCCTGCGCCCATAGATCTGGTCGAACACGCCGCCCGGCGATGAACTGCTTGTGGGCGTCCGGGAAGTCCAGCGCGATTTCCTTGATCGAGAAGAGGCGCAGGCTCGGGAAGCGCGCGGCGTTCGCTTCAGGACCGCCTCGTTGGCGGGCCGGTAGTAGTGCTGGCGATGATCTCCGGGCCGCGTCGGTGTAGAGGTATTTCAGTAGGCCTCGGCCACCGCGCGCGTCTTCTTGCGGTCCACGCTTGCGTCCACGACTGCCACGTGCGGCTCGGCCCGGCGCTGATCGGCGGGTACAACGACGTCGAGGTCACCTTTCGCTTCCTCGACTTCGAGCCGCGCCTCGTTCTCCCAGGCCAGGTGGACATCGCCCATCCCGCTAGCGCCGCACGAAGGTGACGGTCGAGCCGCGCGCTCCGAGTCCAGCACCGGCACCTGCCAGCGTAGGCTTCGTCGTACTCCACGGCCTGGGCCCTCGTGCCGCCGCGCAGCAATCTCTACTTCGGATCCCCACGCGCTGAAGAAGCTGAGGTACCCGTTGCCGGAGGTCTTCGGGTTGGGGGTGATGACGCTCGAACTCCGGGCTTGACGGCTGTCCGGCCAGTCCTTGATGCCCTTCGGACTTGCCCTTGCGCACGACGAAAACGATCGTGGACGTGTAGGGCAGCGAGTTGCCGGGCGGAGGCGCCGGCCCAGTCGCCGGCGATGCAGCCCTCGCGCTGGGCGATGGCGCTGCATGTCGATGTAGGAGGCGAGGGTCACCATGCGTCCGCCTCAGGCCGTCGAATGACGGCGCGGGCACTGCGAAGCTCGATGCCGCCGTGCGCGATCGCTCGATGGCGACGGCGACACCCCTTCTCCTTCTGGTACTTTGCGGGCGGCGAAGCTGCGCGTCGGTCGCCACAGCTCGCCGGGTCGGATCGTAGGAGACGTTCAGCAGCTCGACGGACGCGGCGCTGGGTGGTGACGGCGGCGGCAGAAGACGGCCAGGATCAAACAAGCTTTGGACAGGAAGCGTGGGTTCCTCATCGGTGGTCTTGGCTTCCCGTTCTAGAAGGAGAGCTGCAGGCGGGTCTGGACGCTCTTCTCGGTCGGACGATCGGCGCTGCCGGCACGCCCCGCCCTTGAAGCGCGTCTGCTCGTAGTCGAGCACGTACTTGAGAGTTCTGGTTCCAGATCCAGTTCACGCGCGCCCACGCCCCAGGCCGTGGCGCGGCTGGACCGCGTCGGATCCGCGTACCCGCCGCTGAAGCGTCGTGGCATCGAGGCTCAGCCGCTGCACGCCGATGCGACCAGCTGCACGGCGCCCCATTACTTGCGTGCGGAGGGGAACGAAGCAGTCGCCCGGGCTTCCACGCTCCCGTAGGTCGCGTCCTCCCCGGTCACGAGCCAGGAGCCGGTCAGGTCCCAGGCGGAGTCCTTCAGGGTTCGGAGACGGTGGGCTTGGCCGCCTCCACCCTCCGACCTCGTGGTGGGCCTCGACGTATTCGGCGAGCACGCCGACGGGGCCGGCGAAGAACCAGGCCTGGGGCGACCAGCGCTGGCGTTTCCGGCGGCGTTGACGGTGGTCGCGTACGAACCGCTCACTTGCGAAAGCGCGTTGTAGCCGCGAAGAGGGGGCCGTTGGCGGTGCCCGTGCTGCCCGCGACGCCGAAGCCCAGGCCGCGGAGAGGCGAGCTCCCCTTGGCTTTCCAGGGCTGGAAGAACACCCGGCCCACGAAATCCTTGGCGTCGTTGGTGTCGCCGTCGATGTTGCCGGCGTCGGTCACGCCGTCGAGGAGCGCGAGCTGGTAGGTGAAGAGCGCCGCGCCCGAGCTCTGCGTCGGACACCCCGACGTCGCCAGTTGGGCGCGACGAGGTCGGCAGCCCGCTCGACGAACAGGATGTTCTGCGGGCCGACCGCAGCCGCTCGAGGCCGAACGGGCTCTTCATCTTTCCCGCGCGCACGCGCGCAACAGGTCGTGCAGCGCACGCCGAGATACCCGCTCCTGGAGGACGGTGGTGCCCAGGGCGAAGTCGGGGTTGACGAAGAAGTCGAAGTACTTTGCGACCGTCCCCTGGAGGCGGGCGCACGCGGCGAAGCAGGAACTGGTTCGTGACCGGGTTGCGTTCATCGGAAAGACGAGCGGCGGCCGTCCACCTGCACCAGGGCCGTGAGCCTCAGGACGAAGTCGCCGGTCTCCGACTGCAGGGTGAATCCGTTCCGGTAGCCGGCCACGAAGGGCGGTCGCGGCGCCGGAGGCGGAGTGGGGCTCGGCGACGGCTCCGGCGAAGGCGAAGGGGATGTGGGCGCAGGGGGACGCGCCGGGCGCCTCCCGGGGGCCAGAGCCGGAAGGAACGAAACCGCCGCCAACGCGGCCACGACCCAGGGCACGGCTCGCATGTGTTCTCCGGATGTCCGGCGCGGCGCCGCCGCGTTCGCGGTGGGCCCAGCCCTTCGATGTCATCTCTCCCGCCCCGGATGTCGGTGGCGGCGGCACTTCGCCGAAGCGGACCTTCTCCGCGCGTCTCGATCTGCACGACGCGGCCTTCGTGGACGACGATCTCGACGGAGCCGTAGCGGAGGGGCGCGGATCGCCTCCACCACCGCCCGCTCCCAGTCCGTGTCGACCGCCTCTGCCGTGTGTGCGTCATGAATTACTACCGAGTTACCAGACATTAAGACGGACGAATCAAGCGGGAACGGCCTTGCGGGCGCCCCGGCGTGTTCTCAGGCGGCGGTCCCGCCGCAGGACGTCGGCCAGGGTGGTGTGGTCGAGGATGGCCGCGGCCGCGTTGCGCACGTCCAGGAACACGTCGAAGAGGCCGGGATGCCGGGGCTCGGTGCGCACGCGCTGGGCCAGCTCCACCGCGTCCCCAGCGGGGCCAGCGGACCGTCCATGAGGCGCACGACCTCCCCACCTGGATCTCCCGGCGGCCGGCGCAGCCGGCATAGCCCCCTCCTCTCCCCGCTCGCTCGAGCACGAGGCGCGCGTTCTTGAGGGTGACCAGGATGCCTTCCAGGAACTTCTCGGGGATCTCTTCCTCTTCCGCGATCACGTGGATCTTCACCAGCCCGCGCTCGTGCGCCTCCGCCAGGTTGAGCAGCGCCTTCAGGGCGTAGGAGGCCGCGGTGGGATATCTTCATTGCCTATCGGGTCGGTAGACTCTGCGCACCGCGCCGGCTGTCAAGCTGGAAATGTGCGTCATTCCATCAGGCCGCGGACGTCTTGTCCCAGGCGCTGGTCTGCCAGTTGTCGCGCCGCCGCGCCGCGTAGTGCCATTCCGGCAAGGGCTGGAGCAGGTGCCGCGACAGCGCCGACGGCGTAGGGCTCGTACATCCGCCGAAGGTCGGCGAGCCGCGTCTCGACCTCGCCCCCAGGCCAGCGGAACCCCGGCCGCGTCCAGCTCCGCGCGCAGACGGGCCAGTACCTCGGCGGGCAGCCGGTCGGCGGGCTTGCCTTCCGGAGGTGCCTGAAGGCCAGATCCACCACGGCATGACGCGCGATGGCGAAGGTGAGACGGGCCTGGCGGGCGATCGCCCCATCCGACGCCCACGATGAGGAGAGCGCTCGCGTCCAGGATGCGTGGTGAGCGCCGAGATCAGGACTCCGTTGCTGTGCTGGGAGCGGAAGTAGGCCAGCATCGGATAGGACAGGTGCGTCTCCAGCAGCTCGGCCGCCCAGTGCTCCCATTCGTGGAGCACGCTCTCCGAGCGCCCTCAGCCCTTCCGGTCCGCGGTGACGGCGCAGCAGCTCCGCCGCGCTCGGAGGCGAGCCCGGCGCGCGTCGAGGAGCGAGATGCCTCGTCTCGCGCGCGGAGAAGGCCCGGTACGTGACGGGAAATATCCGATGACGGGGGCCAGGAACCCGAAGCCCATCCCGCCTCGACGATGGTCACCGCGCGTGCGCGCCGGGCCACCGGCGTCACGTCGCCGAGGCCGAGCGTGAAGAACGTGCTGCCGCTCATGTAGAAGTCGAGGAGAGCCCTGACGCGCTCCTTCGATCAGCGCCACCGCCGAGCCGGCCGCCGTAGTGCAGGAAGGCGAACGCGGTGATGAGCCCGCCTGCCCAGAGGGCGAGCAGCATCACGAGGGAGAGCGGGCCCGTAGAGGCTCAGGTAGGCCTCGCGGCGGTTGACGGATCCTGAACAGGGCGGCGCAGGCCGCGAAGGGCGGCCAGCTCGCGCGGTAGAAGAGCCGCGTGAGCGCGCAGCTGGCGGCTGACCCGCCGCGGCAGCACGACCGTCTCGAAGGCGTCCCAGAGAACCGTGGCCAGGAGCAGGACACCCACGATCGCCGCCGCGATGGTCACGCCTCACTTTACGTTCTTAACGCCGGCTTTGCTGCGCCTTCACAATGTGTGACATACGGGGTGCGACACCTGCACACGCTGGGGGACGCACGTGTGCTAGCCGGTGGACAACCGGCGCGCGCCGCGAAGGCGGTGGCATGATGCGCAAGCGCGGTCAGGAAAGGGAAAACGCCGGCGCGTGGACGGCTGGCGTGGCACTTGCTTCCGGAAGCGCTGACTTCAGGAGGACTATGCGATCCACCGTACGCCTCATTCTCCCCTTCATCCCGGTCCTCGCCTTCGCTTTCGCCCCTCCCGCCGACGCCCAGTACTTCGGGCGGAACGCGGTCCAGTGGGACCACCTGGAAGTTCGAGGTCCTCAAGACCGATCATTTCGACGTCTATTACTACCCCGAAGAGAAGCTGGCGGCGGAGCGGGTCGGACGCATGGGCGAGCGTTGGTACGCTCGCTACAGCACCCTGCTCCGCCACCAGATGAAGGACCGCCAGCCGGTCATCCTGTACGCCAGCAACTCGCACTTCCAGCAGACGAACACCCTGGGGTGCTCCCGGTGAGGGAACGGGCGGCGTCACGGAGGCCTACAAGCGGCGCATCGTCCTCGCCCGTCGGCGCGTCGCTGGCGGAGACGGACCACGTGCTCGGGCACGAGCTCGTCCACGCCTTCCAGTACGACATGACGGGGCAGGGCAAGATCTCGGAGACGAACTATCCTTCCGCTCTGCGCATGCCTTTGTGGTTCATCGAGGGCATGGCCGAATACCTCTCCGTCGGCCCGGACGACCCGCACACCGCGATACGCGTGGCTGCGCGACGCCGCCCGCGCCGCGAGAAGGGCCTCCCACCATCCAGCAGCTCGACAACAGCGCGAAGTACTTCCCTATCGCTACGGCCAGGCCCTCTGGGCCTACATCGCCTCCCGCTACGGCGACGAGGTCTTCGGGCGCATGCTGCGCGGCATCCGGCCGCAGGCGAACGACGCGGAGGACGTCATCAGGGCGTCCTGCACGTGGACCCGGCCGCCCTCTCCAAGGATTGCGCACGCGGCCATCCGCGCCGACTCATGCCAAGGCGGCCACGGGCCGGAAGGACGCGGACTCCTACGGCGCGGCCATGGTCACGGAGAAGGGGCAGGGCGGGCAGCTCAACGTGGGGCCCGTGCTCAGTCCCGACGGCGACCGCCTGGCCTTCCTCTCCGAGCGTGACCTCTTCTCCGTCGAGCTGTTCCTGCAGGACACGAAGACGGGCAACGTGACCAAGCAGCTCTCGCGCACGGTGGTGGACCCGCACCTGGAGAGTCAATCCAGTTCATCAACTCCGCGGGCTCCTTCGACCGCGCCGGAAGCGCTTCGCGCCTGGGCGGCCTCGGTCGAAGGGCCGGGCCGCGCTCCGTCGTCATCGACGCCAAGAAGGGCAGCAAGCTCGGGTGCCGTTCCCGAACCTCGGCGAGATCGACACGCCGAGCTTCTCGCCCGACGGCAAGAAGGTCGTGTTCTCGGCCCTCTCCGGCGGCTTCAGCGACCTCTTCATCTACGACCTGGATACGAAGGCCCTGCGCCACGTGACGGAGGACGCGTTCAGCGGATCTCAGCCCACGTGGTCTCCGGACGGCGGCCAGATCGCGTTCGTGACCGACCGTTCTCGACCGACCTCGCCACCCTGCACGCGGGCAACTACCGGCTGGCCGTCCTGGACAGTGGAGCAGCGGGACGATCACGGAAGTCCCCACCTTCGAGAAGGGCAAGAACATCAACCCGCAGTGGACGAAGGACGGCAAGGGCCTCTACTTCCTCTCCGATCACACCGGCATCACGAACGTCTACCGGCTGGACGTCGCCTCGCGCGACCTCTTCCAGCTCACCGACCTCATCAGCGGCGTCAGCGGCATCACCGCGCTGAGCCCGGCCCCCAGTGTCGCCGTGGACACCGGCCGCATCGCCTACAGCGTGTACGACGAGGACCGCTACGAGATCTACTCGATCGACGACCTGGAGAAGCTGGCGGGCTGGCGCGTGCTGTTCGAAGCGCCGCGCACCGCGAGCGTGATCCCCGGCGGCAAGGACGAAGGCAAGCTGGTCGAAGCCCAGAAGGACGCGCTGAAGGGCCTGGCCGACGCCAATACCTTCACCCACAAGCCCTACAAGGCGAAGTTCGGCCTCGACTACATCGGCCAGCCCTACCTGTCGGGCGGGTCCGGCAGCTACGGCGCGTTCTTCGGGGGCGGCATCGCGATGGGGTTCTCCGACATGCTGGGTAACCACTCGCTGAACACCGTGTTCCAGGTGGACCACGAGGCGGGCTACACGAACGTGGGCGGAATCGTGAGCTACCTGAACAAGTCACGCCGGATCAACTGGGGCGTCGAGCTGGACCGCATCCCCTATGTCACGGGGATTCAGCAGCGGCATCACCACCGTCAACGGGCAGCAGACCTACATCGAGCAGACCACCATCTTCCAGCAGACGGACACCGGCCTCACCGTCCAGGCCTTCTATCCGATCGACACCACGCTGCGGGTCGAGGTCGGGACCGGGGTGCGGAACATCGGCTTCCAGACCCGCGTCCTGACCGCGGGCTTCTCTGCAGAACGGGCAGCAGACCATCGACGACCGGCAGTCGCAGAGCGAACCCGGCATCAACCTCTGGCAGAACACGGTGGCGCTGATCAAGGACAGCTCGGTCTTCGGGGCCACCAGCCCGATCATGGGCCAGCGCTTCCGCCTCGACGCGAAGCCCTACGACGGGCACGATCCGCTACACCGGCATCACCGCCGACCTGCGCAAGTACGTGATGCCGATCCGCCCGGTGACCATCGCCGCGCGCGTGCTGCACTACGGCCGCTACGGCTCCGGCGCGGAGGATCAGCGCCTCTATCCCCTCTTCGTCGGGTATCCCGATCTCGTCCGCGGCTACGACACCGGGTCGTTCAGCGCGAGCGAGTGCGGGACCCAGGCCAATGGGAGCTGCCCGGTGTTCGATTCCCTGGTGGGGAGCCGGATGCTCGTCGGAACCTCGAGGTGCGCGCGCCGCTCCTGGGCCTCTTCGGGAAGCGCAACCTCTACGGCCCGATTCCCGTGGAGATCGGCGCCTTCTTCGACGCCGGCGTGGCCTGGGACAGCTTCCTCGAAGCCCACGCTCTTCGGCGGCGACCGCCCGCTAGCCAAGAGCAACGGGCGCGACCGCGCGCGTGAACGTGTTCGGGGTGCTCGTCTTCCAGATCGATTACGTCAAGCCCCTCGACCGTCCGGGGAAGGGCGCGTTCTTCGAGTTCAACCTGCTGACGGGCTTCTAGACACAGCAACAGAAATCGATCGACCCGGTTACAGACAAAGAGGTCTGTGGCCGGGTTGGTTTGTCTTCAGGGCGCGGCTTCGGCGCGATCTCGCGCCATGCTAGGCTGAATCGCGTCCCCTGGCGCCGAGCGCGCCGACCCGCCCTGAGGCCTCATGAACCCTCAACTTTCCTCGCGGCGCCGCCACGTGCGCGCCATTCTGCTTGTGACTGGTCATCGCCAGTGCCAGCGGCACCGTCCGCGCCGCCAAGCCGCCAGTACCCGGTCGCGAAGAAGGGCACGGTCGTCCAGGACTACGGCGCGGTCAAGGTCGCGGACCCGTATCGCTGGCTCGAGGACGCGGCGGATCCGGAGACGGCGACATGGGTCGACGCCGAGAACGCGCTCACGCGGTCGTACCTCGACGGGCCGCGGCGCGACGCGATCAAGACGCGCCTCACCGCGCTGCTCGACTTCCCGCGCGTCTCCGTCCCCGAGAAGCAGGGCACGCGGTACTTCTTCACGCGGAACTCCGGCCTCCAGAACCAATCCGTCCTGTACGTGCGCGAAGGCCTCGACGGCCAGGAGCGCATCCTCCCCGACCCCAACGCCCTGAGCGCCGACGGCACCGTGGCCCTGGTGGGGACGGCGCCCACGCAGGACGGCGCGCTCCTCGGCTACAGCCTCTCCCGCAGCGGCAGCGACCGGCAGGAGATCTACGTCCGCGACGTGACGCCACCGGCAAGGACCTCCCGGACAAGGTCCTGGCGAAGTTCACCGCGATCATCTGGACGCCGGACAGGGCGGGCTTCTACTACACGCGCTTCCCACAGCCGGGCTCCGTGCCCGCGGGTGATGAGAACTATTTCGCGAAGGTCTACCTCCACCGGCTGGGCGAATCGCAGGACAAGGACGCGCTCATCTTCGAGAGCCCCGCGCAGAAGGAAGTCATCTGGGCGCGAACCTGACCCTCGACGGACGGTACCTGGTCATCACGGGCAACGAGGGCTCGAGCGACAAGAGCGAGGTCTGGGTCGCGGACCGCAATGGCGACGGCAAGCCGGCCCTCCTCTTCAAGGGCTTCGCCGACGCCTACGCGTACGTGGGCGATGCCGACGGGCGCCTCTTCTTCATGACGGACAAGGGCGCGCCGCTCTGGCGCCTGGTGGCCGTGGACGTGGCGCAGGGCGGACGCGAGGCGGTGCCCGTGCTCGCGGAGGGCAAGCAGCGGCTCGAATCCGTCAGCATCGTGAACAAGCAGATCGTGGCGACGCGGCTCGAGGACGCGAGCAGCCGCCTCTACGTCCACGGCCTCGACGGGCGCGAGATCGCGGCCATCCCGCTCCCCGCGCTGGGCACCATTTCGTCCCTGACCGGCGAAGCGGACGACACCGAGATGTTCTTCGGCTTCACCTCCTTCGCCTACCCGTTCACGCCGTTCCGTTACGACTTCAAGGCGGGCAAGACGAGCGAGTTCGCGCACGTGGACGCGAAGGTGGACGCCTCCGCCTACGACGTGAAGCAGGTCTGGTATCCGTCCAAGGACGGGACCAAGGTCCCCATGTTCGTGGTGAACAAGAAGGGCCTGGCCCTCGACGGGCGGCGTCCGACCCTCCTCTACGGATACGGCGGGTTCAACGTCAACATGACGCCGACCTTCAGCGCCTCCAGGGTCTACTGGCTGGAGAAGGGCGGGGTCTACCGCGCTGGCCAACCTGCGCGGGGGCGGCGAGATGGGCGAGGCCTGGCACCAGGCCGGCATGCTCGAGAAGAAGCAGAACGTGTTCGACGACTTCACCGCGGCCGCGGAGTGGCTGGTGAAGAGCGGCTACACCTCACGCGACCGGCTGGCCATCCAGGGCGGCAGCAACGGCGGCCTGCTCGTGGGCGCGGCGCTGACCCAGCACCCGGAGCTCTTCGGCGCCGTCGTCTGCCAGGTGCCCGTCGCGGACATGCTGCGCTACCACCTGTTCACGCGTCGGCCGCTTCTGGATCCCGGAGTACGGATCGGGCGACGACCCGAAGCAGTTCCCGTTCCTCTACAAGTACTCGCCGTACCACAACGTCAAGGACGGGACGGCCTACCCGCCGACGCTCGTCACCACCGCGGACACGGACGATCGCGTCGCGCCGGGCCTGGCCAAGAAGTTCGCGGCGCGCATCCAGGCGGCGACGGGCGGGGACGCGCCGATCCTCATTCGAGTCGAGACGAAGGCGGGGCACGGCGCGGCAAGCCCATCTCGAAACAGATCGACGAGGATCGCGGATATCTACGAGTTCCTGTTCAAGGCCCTCAAGGTCGAGTAGGCAGCGGGAAGTGATCAAGTCAGGGGCACTTGCGACCACACAGGCCAGCGCGCGGCCCTGCCCTCGCTGCTCACCACGCTTTGCAAAATTGTCTGTCCGAATAAACTTTTTCCGAGAGCTCATCAAAGCTCAGGCGGGGATCAAATTTGAAACGTAGCGGGGACATCGACAGAGAGTAAAGCCCTGGTGACAGCAAAGGGCTTGGAGCAAGGTAAAAGCGGCATCTGTCGGGCTACAGCAACGGCGTGATCTGCCGTAAAAATGACTGCCGCCGCGTGGGACAAAGTAACTCTGACAGAAAGGGGCATGATTTCAACCGTGGCTATTTTTTGGCGACATGCGGCGCTACACAGAGCCTTATCTTTTTCGCGGACCGGCCGCGACTGAAGGCCGCCTGAGCTCTTCTTGCCGCGGATCGCCGGTCGTCGCGATATATCCGCCGCCCTGGCCAGTCGCCACGTTGACCTTTTGCCGCGGGTGCGGGTCTATAATCACGCGCCGGTGAGACCACTTTTACGAGGTCGAGTATCGCGACATAGTGCGCCATCAAAGTGAGCACGATGTGCGTGCAGTGCCGTAGAGGCGTTAAGATCCGCCGGCACTGTCGCGTAGCAACAGAGGAAGGTCCCCCTGGACTCGATCAACAGGCCCGAGCTACTAAGCACAGCCGCTGACGGGCAATAAATTCCTCTGCGGCCCGTCGAAATTCCCGAGACCACCGTACGCGTCTCGCCGATCAGCCGACGGGCTTTGCTTGAGCGTCTCGGCGATCATGACGTCGATAACGCCCTCGATCTTTTACCCAGCGGGAGCCGAAAGGGGATCGTCGTACTGCCGCATTGTACCGATCACGACATGGGTCACGCCCTTCGCGTTCCCAGATAGTCAATGACGGCATTAAGGCAAAGTGGTCGTTCGCCCCGCGTCATCTTTGCCGCTACGGGGTCACGCCCGTGTCTGAGAAATACGACAGACAGCTCGGGCACTGGCCGTTTTTATCGGGCTCCCTCAATACTGATGCCGCCGATGCCCCAGTCGATCATGCCTAATTTTGGTGATAGCTTTCGCATGCGCCACTGATCAAGGAAATTATTGTGAAAGTAAATGCTCTGTAAATCTATTTTACGTTCTAACGATTCGCCAATCCTCCCGATCTTATCCGTAAAGAATGCCAGATCCGCTCCATCCGCGTTCAAAAATACCATTTTTAGGACTATTTCACCACAGAGACCGCAGAATTTCAAATAATAACTGCTTTAATTACGACAACGATATTCTGTCGTGTTTTGTCATCATCATGTTCAGTCGTTTTTTTACGGCTATTGTTCATGCGCTTGCGGCTATGTTCATGAGCGACGCATATGTTCATGCTGGCACATGTTCGCGAGTTTTGCGGCTAAGGCTCGGCGAGGCGGCTTATGTTCAGCTGCTTCCCCTGCGGCTATGATCATGCTTGGCGGCAACATGTTCATGAGTTTTGCGGCGCGCCCCGCTGAAAGCATTGCGCTGTCTTTCATGCGATGGCGTTCATCCGCATAGCCATTATAACTATGCAGATAATAAAGCGCGAATGCAGGTGATGGCCATTGTTCAGTCACTTGATCATAATGTTCATTCGCTTAGTGATTAAGTTCAGTCGCCTGCATCTGAACAAAGGCGTCTGGCCATTCAATGCGGCGTGCGAACAGGAATCAGGAATCTTCACCAGAGACACTGGAGGAAAGCCAAAGTGGTCTAGGGGCTTCGATAAGCGGATCCCTACGATGACCAGACCTGGCAGGCTGTTACACGCATAGCAGCAACAGGAGGCAAAGAAAGCGCCACGTAACCAGAGACGTCCAACATACTTCATTTGAGACCACGGGTCAGAAGCAGCATTGTGGGCGGTAACCCCGGAAATACGGCGGAAAGAGCGAGCTCCAAGATTGCGAGATAACCGTAGCCCCACCACGGAACGATATGACAAACATGATTACAGCGTCGCCAATCTGGCTGCCAATGAGGGGCCGCAAAGGCTCGAAACCGATCAGGGAGAGAGGATCAAAAAAGCCGCGGGCCAATCGAAATATATGATAGTTGGTCCGCCAGAGAGAAGCTGGGTCATCCGGCCACATCAGCGACATATCCGAGATCGCCGCATCCCCGCAATAAAGTGAGCCAGAAACAAAAAACCGGCCTCAACTGACATTGTAAGAAACTGCAATCCCACACGATCGCTTTTTGCATGACCAAGGCGCCTCACCCAGCCATTCCACGCTTTAATAGCAATGGTGCAGGAAAACGCCATGGTGAGGCGCCTGCCTGGTCGCAAAGTCTGCATGGTGAATGTATTTCCGGTATTGCATTCCAGGCAACTTTTATGATTATCGCCCCATGCTCGCCGGCCACGCTGTTGGGCAAATTGTTGCGAACAGATCGGGCCATTCTGGTTGAGCTGTTACTTCGGCTGCCGCTAAGAATGGTCTTTGCGGCGATGGTGAGGGGGCGTGGATAAAGCAAGGCGCGGTCGCCGCTTTTTAATCGCTCGCCCAGGCTCGACCTGAAAGACCCACTTGTAGACGTCATACAAAAGGCGGCTGGCGCAGCAAAAAAGACTGTTTTCGAGGCAGTGCTAAGACGGCAAACCCAATCGAGGTCGGCGTAACGCTTTCATGCTGCCCCAAGGTGAGACCCCGGTCGCGGTTACAAAACGGTAACCGGTGGTGCCGCTGAACGGCCTCCGCCTCCGGGCCATATCCGCTGGCGATGGCTAAGTCCGCGTATTAAGTAAGCCGAACCAAAGGTCGCGATCATGATCGGCGAGAATGGCACCGTCCTCTCGGCCGCACAGCATATCCGGCCACCCAGACCTTATTGCCGGTGCCAACCAGTCCGCATGCAAAGCTCGGTACTGCACTGACCGTGCTCGCCGGTCAGGACGCGTCAAGGTCAGCGGGCACGATCGTATATAACTTTGCACCCAGGTCCCAGCATGGCAGATGACATCTACCAGGACATGCGTGATCTGGCTCTCAATGCCCCGGGGTCGAGCTTGCCGAGGCAATCGGTGCTTTTGGCGTGAAACACGTCGCCGCCGGCGGCTCTGCTACATTTACGGCATATCTGACCGGCGACTCCAGCATGTGGCGAGCAGCGGCGGCGGTCATCGGCGGCGGCCAGCACGAGTCCGCGAGGGGCCATCGTTTGGTCGGGCCGCGACCGATCGCCTCGCGGAACTCGAGCTGGCCGTGCAGACACCGCTCCCACCGGCGACTCCGTTTTCTTTACGTGACAGATCAGGCAAGTTTGCTGCCTGGGACTCAACCGAAAATCCACCGCCGCGGGCCGATCGCTGACCTTTCTCGCCGCCAATATGCTCCTGACCGGCTGGGAGCTAGCCGATAGACAAAATGGGGGTATCGAACATGACGCGAGCCGTTCTACCTTGATTAAACCTGTGCATAGACCTGTGCAGCCCAAAAATTGGCGTCGCTGGGTCAGAACTGGCGCTGATAGCGACTGCTCCTTCACCAAATTCGACTCAAGGAACGACACAGACATCCCACTGGCCGTTTTCTTCACATTCCGTTGTTACGGAACCTGGCTTCACGGAGACGAACGCGGATCGGTCGACCGCACAACAAATATCACCGGTCACCGATCCCAGCCAGTAAAGCAACTGGCGAGTATAACGAAGGGCTATTACTTCACCCGCCGGTCAAGTTAGACGCGGCGAGGCGGAAGTCTGCCTAGGAAAAGCAATTCGCGAAAAATTGCATTAGACGTAAATGGCGTTGCTGCCAGCAAACGTCGCAAATTTAACCACGCTCATTCGGTCGCAACACGGGCTAAAACCCGGCGATGCGCGTTGATCTCCCTAAAGCTAACCCGTGGAGGATGGTTTGTGGCTACGACCGGCACCGTGGGCGGACAAAGGCAGTAAGCGAAACCTGTGGACAGAGAAGGTTTGGGAAGCAGACTATGTTCTCAATCGCGCGAGTTGCCTGACTATGATTATGGTGAGACCCAGTCGCTATCGCTCCCGGTTCTGAATCTGCTGACAGATCGGTTTCAGACGTCGAACGCGTCGCAAAACGGACGAACCGATCATCCCAAAACCGGTGCTGCCAAGCGAGAAATGCGCGAAGCCAAAACCGGTGTTTCGTCTAAAGCAAGAAATGTGGTCTTATCCTCATATCCCAGAGCTTCAGACACACTTTCTTTCATTTTGCTACACTCCGATAAACTCCCGATATGCTTTACATCTCTATGAACGTTTTTGTTTGTTCTCCATGGCTACCGGTCCCGTACGGCGTCTCAAACAACCGCCACCGAGAGGCGCGGCGTCGCCAGGCGAGGAGCGGCGACAACGCCGGGGCAATTGCCGACTATGCCGCGCGGCTATGAGCTAAACCGGATTACGCAGCCGCACTTTAACCGGCGGTTCGCAGGATTGGGTGCCGCGATCTGCCGCTGCCGCTGACGCGAAGCAGCTTCATCGAGACCGACCCCGCTTGGCGCGCATTTTGGCCGCGGCGTGGTTCGCGGCATGTTGGGGGCGAGGACGCTGATTATGCCAAGGCGATCGAGTCGACCCGACAGACAAAAAAGTCCTACCTAAATCGCGGAGGCGTATACTCCGACAAAGATTTCACAAGCCTAAGCGTGACTATGACGTTGATATCGATACGAAATACATAAACGGGTATCGTACAGTAATGCCCGCACCCAACCGCGACTTTCAGGTGCCGTGTGCTGGATCTCTGACACGAGCGATAGAACGGACCTAATATGCGACCGACCGCGGCATCGGTGGCCGCAGATCGGCGAGTTTGGCGGCCATAGATGACTTTACAAAGGTGCTCGAGATGACCTCTAAGATCATCGGGGCCTGGTCGAACCAGCGGCACGGGCCCAAAAAGGTGACCTTCCCGGCGCGCCCTGCTGCGACATGGAAAGCTGAGCTGTCGCCGTCGTAAAGCATCCGGGACGTGGCAAATCGCGGAGCGATGTATCTCTCCAATCGTGATACTCGCGGCTATGTACGACCTCAACCGAGCGAAATGCCGGATAAACGCTATAAATGCGGCTGTTGCTAAGACAGCTCATGGACCTGGCCGGGGCGAGTCTTGACCGCCCCGTCAATAGATCCGGCGACGGAAAGAGCCTCGGTGCAATCGCGCGCTGGCTGCACATTGCAAAGGAAATGGGAGCGGGTATGACTATGCAAAGCTTCTGTTCGAGCCGGAGGTGGCCGAGAGCAACCCGTTTAACACATCCCGGGGGTATTTGGCTTTTGCGTATGGTGGGTAAGGCGGCAGTGACGCGTTACTCCGATGGTCCAAGGGCATGCCAAAAAGCTATTCTCCCAGGTGGTGTTATCTGCGACACCGAGCTCACCGTGATGAGAAGCAAAGCTGATCGAGTTTCGCCGGTAAGAACCTGACCGACTGGACGTCGCAAATACCTATATTGGCCTCGATCTATCACTTGCGGGCAAAAATCGGGATGTGCAATAAAGTATTCCCGCCGTCGAGAGTGACAAACAGTGTCAGAGCACCTGATGGGCGCAATTCATCCTGCAAAGGATCGGGTCGGTAAAGTGATGATGACGATAAGATCGCGAGTTGATTCTTTATTTCCGGGACAAAGATCGAAAACTGATTCTGCCGCAGTAGCTTTTACTTGACCGTCGAGTCCTTATCTCGAGCATACCGGAAAACCTGAGCCGCCGGGGCGATTTTTCAGGCCTGCGAGCAGGCCTATCGGACCGCGGTAAGATCGGTGAGGTCTGACTTTGGCGACGGCTGGTTGCTGCCACCCGGTGCTTCTTAAACGCATCGGGATCCTGGTTACCCCGACGGTTTGGGCCTCCCAGCCAGTTCACTCCAGTTTTCCGGGTTCTTTGCCCCAGTGCCCGCTTGTGAGTTTAGAGCATTCGGGCCGCCGCCGCCGCCCGGCTGCTATGACAATAAAGCCGCTGACATCTCGTACCTTCAGATCACATGTCGCCGATGGCCTCTCACCGCCTGTGGGGATTATTTTTAGCTGGACCTCGACCTCTGGTACCATCATCGATATTGACCTCAACCTGTTTGGCTCAACCGGTGCCGGTATTGCCGGGAGTGCGCGACAACCTCGTCCGCCACGCCGCCTACCTGCTTTAGTTTGACAAGCATCGGTCGATAAAAGCAAAAATTTGTTTTTGACGACCTGATCTTACCCACGATGACAGTTAGCAATACGTAACTGAACGAAGTACAA
>ERZ1370068.6748-contig-5711_pt1 | contig 43621 bp, 68 predicted proteins | sample MGYA00561227_ERZ1370068 | MGnify/ENA primary metagenome ERZ1370068 (study PRJEB38410, sample SAMEA6850437) | metagenome | study: Metagenomic assessment of the ecological functions of the soil: analysis of the soil microbiota associated with the...
TGGAAACGGTCGCGGCGGGCGCGCAGTTTCCGGTCGAGGGCCGCGTGACCTTCATCGACAACGCGGTCGATCCGACCAGCGGCACCATCAAGCTGAAAGCCATCTTCGACAACCCGCGCCGCGCGCTGTGGCCGGGCAGTTCGTCAACGTCCGCCTCCGGCTGACGTCGGATCCGCACGCGATCGTCGCGCCGGCGACCGCCGTGCAGACGAGTCAGAAAGGGCAGTACGTCTACGTCGTCAGGGACGACAGGACCGTCGAGATGCGGCCCGTGGAGGTGGCACGCGACCGTCGGCGACGAGGCGATCGTGGCCCACGGACTTGAAAGAGGTGAAACCGTTGTGACCGACGGGCAGCTGCGGCTGACGCCCGGCGCCCATGTCGCCGCGTGCGGCCGCCCGTCGTCGCGACGGGAGCGACGCGGTGAACCTCTCGCGCGCCCTTCATTCGACGGCCGGTCGCGACGACGCTGCTCGTCGTGCGCGATTCTGATCTTCGGCGTGCATGGGCTACCGCGCTGCTGCCGGTGAGCGACCTGCCGACGATCGACTTCCCGACGATTCAGGTGCAGGCCAGCCTGCCGGGCGCCAGCCCCGAGACGATGGCGTCGTCGGTCGCGACGCCGCTCGAGAAGCAGTTCTCGACGATCGCCGGCGTCGACGTCGATCAGCTCACGAGCAACGCGCAGGGCAGCACGAACATCACGCTGCAGTTCGACCTCGACCGCGACATCGACGCCGCCGCGCAGGACGTGCAGTCGATGATCGCGCAGACGCAGCGCGGCAGCTGCCGCCCGGCATGCCGGCGCCGCCGTCGTATCCAGAAGGTCAACCCGGCCGACTCGCCGATCCTCTTCCTGACGCTCAGCTCGCAGACGCTGCCGCTGTCGCAGGTCGACGAGTACGCCGAGACGATCGCTCGCGCAGCGGCTCTCGATGGTCAGCGGCGTGGCGCAGGTCAACGTCTTCGGCGCGCAGAAGTACGCCGTCCGCGTCGACGTCGACCCGCGCGAGCTGGCGTCGCGGCAGATCGGCATCGACCAGGTCGCGCAGGCGATCCAGCAGGCGAACGTCAACCGGCCGACCGGGACGCTCTACGGCCGCGACCGCATCGTTCGTCGTGCAGGCCGAGCGGACAGTTGACCGAGCGCCGCGGCTACGCGCCGGTCGTGGTCGCCTATCGCAACGGCAGCCCCGTGCGGCTCGACGAGGTCGCGCACGTCTACGACGGCGTCGAGAACGACAAGACCGCGAGCTGGTTCAACGGCATCGCGCACGATCTACCTCGCGATCCAGCGCCAGCCGGGCACCAACACGGTCGAGGTCGTCGACGCGATCCGGGCGCTGCTGCCGCAGCTCGAAGCGCAGCTGCCGGCATCGCGTGACCTCGCCGATCCGCAGCGATCGCTCGCGTGTCGATCCGCGAGTCGGTCGACGACGTCAAGTTCACGCTGCTGCTGACGGTCGCGCCTCGTCGTGCTCGTCATCTTCCTGCTTCCTGCGCAACGTCTCGGCGACGCTCATCCCGAGCCTGGCGCTGCCGACGTCGATCGTCGGCACGTTCGCGGTGATGTACGCTGCTGCGGCTACAGCCTCGACAACCTGTCGCTGATGGCGCTGACGCTGTCGGTCGGCTTCGTCGTGGACGACGCGATCGTGATGCTCGAGAACATCGTCCGGCACATGGAGATGGGCGAAGCCGCCGATGCGAGGCGGCGCTCGACGGATCGCGCGAGATCGCGCTTCACGATCGTCTCGATGACGCTGTCGCTGGCCGCCGTGTTCATCCCGATCCTGTTCATGGGCGGGATCGTCGGGCGGCTGATGCACGAGTTCGCGGTCACGATCGCGGCGGCGATCCTGGTGTCCGGCTTCGTCTCGCTGACGCTGACGCCGATGCTGTGCAGCCGCTTCCTCAAGCCGCTCGCCGAGGCGCGGCACGGCCGCATCTATCAGTGGATCGAGCGCACCTTCGACGCCTGGCTGCGAGCCTACGCGCTGGACGCTGCAGGCTCACGCATTCGCGTCACGGCCGGCGACGCATGGCGGCGTCGTTGCTGCTGCTGGCGGCGACGGTCTATCTCTTCGTGGCGATTCCCGAAGGGGTTCATCCCAAGCCAGGACATCGGCCAGTTGAACGGCCAGACCGAGGCCGTGCAGGGCATCGGCTTCGATTCGATGGTGGCGCACCAGCGGCAGGTCGCCGACATCATTCAGCGACGACCCGAACGTCGCGCGCGCTGACCCACAACGTGAACAACGGCAACACCGGCCGTCTGAACATCGAGCTGAAGCCGCGCGCGCGATCGGCACGTTGAACGCGGACGAAGTGATCGAGCGAGCTGCGGCCGAAGCTGGCGGCAGTGCCGGGCATCCGCGTCTATCTGCAGAACCCGCCGCCGATCCGGATCGGCGGCATTCAGTCGCGAAGCCTGTATCAGCATACGCTGCAGGATCCCGACACCGAGGAGCTGTATCGGGTCGCGCCCGAGTTCGAGGCAACACGTTCGCCAGCTTCCCGGCCTCGTGGACGTCACGAGCGACCTGCAGATCACCAATCCGCAGGTGAACGTCTCGCTCGACCGCGACCGCATCGCCGCGCTCGGCCTGACGGTGGACCAGGTGGAGCGCCGCTCTCCAGCTCGCCTACGGCTCGCGGCAGGTCTCGACGATCTTCGCGCCGAACAACGAGTATCAGGTCGATCATGCAGGTCGCGCCGCAGTTTCAGAGCGATCCGAACGCGCTGTCGATGCTGCGACGTGCGCGGCGCCGGTGGGATCGGCTGGTACCGCTCTCGGAGGTCGCATCGATACAGCCCGGTGCGTCGGGCCGCTGTCAGGTCAACCACACCGGCCAGCTGCCGTCGGTGACGCTGTCGTTCAACCTCAGGCCGGGCGTGTCGCTCGGCGACGCCGTGGCGCGCGTCGCAGCAGCGCGGCGCGCGATCGCTGCCGGCGACCGTCACGGGCAGCTTCCAGGGCACGGCGCAGGCGTTCCAGGACTCGATGCGCGGCCTCGGCTGGATTCTCGCTGGTCGCGATCTTCGTGATCTACGTCGTGCTCGGCATCCTCTACGAGAGCTTCATCCACCCGCTGACGATTCTCTCCGGCGCTGCCGTCGGCCGGCTTCGGCGCGCTGCTGCACGCTGATGCTGTTCAAGACCGACCTGAACATCTACGCGTTCGTCGGCGTGATCATGCTCGTCGGCCTCGTCAAGAAGAACGGCATCATGATGGTCGACTTCGCGATCGAGGCGCGGCGCACACGAGGCAAGATCGCCGCGCGACGCGATCTACGACGCCTGCCTCGTGCGCTTCCGGCCGATCATGATGACGACGATGGCGGCGCTGGTGGGCACGCTGCCGATCGCGCTCGGCTGGGGCGCGGGCGCCGAGGCGCGCCGGCCGCTCGGCCTCGCGGTCGTCGGCGGCCTGCTCGTGTCGCAGACGCTGACGCTGTATCGTGACGCCGGTGTTCTACACTATATGGAGGCGCGTCAGCGACCGCCTGCGTGATCAGGAGCGCTCCTCCCAGATCGCGCGCGAGATTCACGATTACTTCAGACCGCCTTTTCCATGTCCTGCGCCGAGACCCACTCTAGCGCGCGAGTGAAAGTTGTGTTCCCCGGCGAAGATGTTCGGCGTCGGCAGTCCCATGAACGACAGCTTCGAGCCGTCCGTGCCTCCGCGGATCGGCCGCTCGTGGACCGTCCATGCCGGCGCGGCGGATCGCCTCGCGGGCGTACTCGATGACGTGCGGATGGTGGTCGAGCACCTCGCGCATGTTGCGATACTGCTCTTCGATCGCGATCTCGACCCTCGCGCCGTGCGCGCGCTGCCGTCGTCGCGCGAGCTGCTCGAGCATCTGCTCCTTGTCCTTCACCGCCGCGGTCTTGAAGTCGCGGATGATGAAGCGGATGGTCGTCTTCCGCCGCCGCCCTGCAGGACGTACGGATGGACGAAGCCGTCGTACCCTTCGGTCGCCTCCGGTGACATGTCGCGCGGCAGCTGCCGGATGAAATCGGCGGCGACCTTGATCGAGTTGACCAGGCGATCCTTCGCGTAGCCCGGGTGCGTGTTGAAGCCGACGAAGGTCGAAGCGTCATCGCGTCGGCCGAGAAGCTCTCGAACTCCGAGCTCGCCGCGCGTGCTGCCGTCCATCGTGTAGCGTACGCCGCGCCGAAGGCCGCGACGTCGAAGTGCTGCGTTCCGCGCCCGACCTCCTCGTCGGGCGTGAACGCAATCTTGATCGGGCCATGCGGAATCTCCGGATGCAGCACCAGGTACTCGGCGGCGCGTGACGATCTCGGCGACGCCTGCCTTGTTGTCCGCGCCGAGCAGCGTCGTCCCCGAGGCGGTCACGATGTCGTCGCCGATGCGGTCGGCGAGCGGCGCGCAGTCCGCCATCCGCAGCACCGCGGTCGGATCGTCGGGAGCTACGATGTCCCGGCCGTCGTAACGGCGTGTGCACGATCGGCTTCACGTGCTCGCCGGTCACCTCCGGCGACGTATCGACGTGCGCGATGAAACCAATTGTCGGGACCGGCTTGCTGGAGGTTGGTGGAATCGTCGCGGTGACGTAGCCGTGGTCGTCCATGGCCGCATCGCGAAGGCCGAGCGACCGCAGCTCGGCGGCCAGATCGCGCAGGAGCACGAGCTGTTTGCTCGTGCTCGGGTAGGTCGGCGAGTTTTCGATCCGCCTGCGTGTCGTACTTCACGTAGCGGAGGAATCGTTCGAGAACCGCGCTCATTGGCTATAATCCTTACCCCTAACAGGGAGGACTCATGAAAAAGTTTTTCGCGATCGATTCTCGTCGCCGGTGTCGCGCAGGTCGCGGTGATGCGCGCGCAGACCGCGCCGCAGAGCGACGTCGGCGAAGGCGGACGAGGCGCTGACCAAGGCGCTGCTGAGCGGCGACAAGTCGGCTGCCGACAAGATGCTCGACGCCGATTTCAGCTGGATCGATCCAGACGGCGTCTACTACGCCACGAAAGGCGAAGCGTTCGCGCACGGCGTGAAGCCGCTGGTCGGCACGGGCGCCGACGTGAAGGTGCATCGAGCACCGCTACGGCAAGCTTGTCCACGTCGAGCGGAGCGAGGGCGAGAAGAAGTTCTCGGCCCACTTCTGGGCGCAGCGTCCCAACGGCTGGCGCCTCCTGCACGTCAACGACCTCGAGGTGCGTCAGCGCGACTACCAGACGGTGCCGACGACGTTCGACGTGCCGTGCACGAACCCGTGCCACGTGCTTCCGCATAAGCACGCTTGGCGCGGGCGAGAAGAGCGCGCTCGAGGCGTGGCAGGAACAGGAGAGCGGCTCGGCCGGATGGGGCAAGCGCGTGGCCGACAACCTCGATCAGCGCGCGATCAACACCTACGGCGGCCGCTCGGCGTCGAAGAAGGATCGTTTCGCCGGCATGCTGCGCGCGACAGCAGCAGAACCCGAACCGTCCGGAGATCGGCGCCGCGCCCGTGGCGTTCGGTCGCGCGTGGGATTTCGGCGAGTCGGTCCTCTGGGTGCAGCTCCAGCCGACCTACGGCGACAAACCGTACTGGTCGAGCCGCGTCTACGCGAACATCAACGGCCTCTGGCAGATGGCGGAGAGCTATCACACCTACATCAAGGACGCGCCGGTGATGGCGCCGGTGCCCGAATCGGCGACCAAGAAGGGCGCCACCAACTAGTCATGACGAACGCACGTCGTCTGGGCCTGCTGTGCCTTGTCGATCGCCGCGAGCGCCGCGGCCCAGACGTCTGTCGAAGACCTACGAGCTGAAGGCCACACCCGCTACCGACGTTCTATCGATTCCTCGACGCCACGACACAGCCTGTCCTCACGATTCAGTTCCGGCGATAGTCGTCAGGATTGAAGACGGCGACAGGCACGCCTGGCTACTTCGAGCGCCTCGGCGTGCCGAAGGACAGGATTCCCGCGGAGCTGCTACGACACGTTCAAGGGCGTCGACGACAACGCGCGGCGCGACCACACGCTGACGGGTCCCATCTTCGTCACGGGCGCGGAGCCGGGAGACTCGCTGGAGATCCGGCTGCGCGCGATCGATCTCCGCCTGCCGATCGGGGCGGAATCGTTTGGCGTGAACGGCGGCACGCTGCCCGGTGAGTTCGCGTCCGGTCGGGACAAGGTCATCTACCTCGACCTGAAGAAGAAGACCGCCGAATACGCGCCCGGAATCGTCGTCCCGCTGACGAAGCCCTTCTGGGGCTCGATCGCGGTTGTTCCTCCTCCGTCCGTTGGCCGCGTCACGGATCAGCGGCCGGGCCGCGTGGGGCGCCAACATGGATAACCGCGATCTCATCGCGGGCACGACGCTCTATCTCCCGGTATTCATTCCCGGCGCGTTGCTGTCGCTCGGCGACGGCCACGCTGCCCAGGGGCATGGCGAGGTCGGCGGATCCGCCATCGAGACCTCGCTCAAGGGCGAAATCCAGGTCGTCCTGCACAAAGGCAAGACCATCAAGCTGCCGCGCGCCGAGACGCCCACCGAGTATACGACGATGGGGTTCCACGAGGATCTCGAACGAAGCGGTGAAGATCGCCACGCGCGAGATGCTCGACTGGATCGTCGAGATGAAGGGACTCGCCGCGAGACGAGGCCTACCTGCTCGCCAGCAGTCGCGATGGACCTGCGCGTGACGCAGGTCGTCGATGGCGCGCAAGGGCATCCACGCCGTCATTGCGAAGTCGATCTTCCGCCGATGAACGCGCGCGCATTCTTGCGCGGGTCTGTTCGTCGCGAGCGTTGCATTGAGCGCCGCACCGCTCGCCGGGCAGGGCCGCGGCGCCCGCACCGCAACCGGGTGACTGTCCTCGGGACCCCGTTGCCTTTCATGCGTGCGCGCTCGCGAAAGCCGACAGACGTTCACGCCGCCGCGCACCCCGGACGGCACGCCGGACATGCAGGGCATCTGGCGCGGCCAGAGCGGCGGCGTCGAGAACATCGAAGCGCACGCGGGCAACGGCGACGTCAACGCCGGCCCGACGTTTGTCGTCGATCCTGCCTGACGGAAAGGTGCCCTACCAGCCGTGGGCGCTTCGTGCAGCGGAAGGAGAACTTCGAGAGATTACATCGATCCCAACGTGTCGTGCCTGTCGTCAGGTGTGCCGCGGATGCTCTACACGCCCGGCGACATCGGGATCGTCCAGTCGGCGGGCACGTTCGTCATCACCCACTCGCGCAGCCATACGTTTCGCGTGATTCCCATCGGCACGCAGCCGCATGTAGACGCATCGGTTGCGCTGGCGCTCGGCAGCTCGCGCGGACGATGGGACGGCAACACGCTCGTCGTGGACGTCACGAACCAGAACGGCAAGACGTGGCTCGACCAGGCGGGAAACTTCGAGAGCGCCGCGGCCCACGTCGTCGAGCGCTTCACGATGATCGACGCCAACACCATTCACTACGAGGCGCGGATCGAGGATCCCGTCGTCTATACGCAGGCCGTGGACGATGGCGTTTGCGATCCGGCGTGTCACGGACCCGGGCTACGAGGTGTTCGAAGAGGCGTGCCACGAGGGCGAGCGGGACACCGAGCATCTGCTCGAACTGGGTCTCAAAGCCCTATCCGGGGATCACGCAAAGGCCGAACGCGACCGGTCGTTAGATAAACTCTTCGTGCACGAACGGGACCCGCGACGCCGCGCTCGAGGACGTCCTCGCGCGTTACTGGGGATACACGACGTTCAGGCCGCTCCAACGCGAGGCGATGGACGCCATCCTCGACGGCCGCGACTCGGTGACGGTGCTGCCGACCGGCGGCGGCAAGTCGCTCTGCTTCCAGGCGCCGGCGCTGCGTCGCGGCCGGGCTGGCGCGTGGTCGTCTCGCCGCTGATCTCGCTGATGAAGGATCAGGTCGACACGCTCGTCGGCAACGGCGTGCCGGCGGCGCTCTACAACAGTTCGCTCGCTCGCGACGAGAAGACGGCGGTCGTCGCCGGCTTGCGCGCGGGCCGCTACCGCCTGCTCTATGTCTCGCCCGAGCGGCTGGTCGGCGAGGGCAGCGACGAGCTTCGTCGGCCTCCTGTCCTCGTGCGGCGTGCAGCTTCGTCGCGGTGGACGAGGCGCACTGCATCAGCCAGTGGGGCCACGACTTCAGGCCGGAGTACCGCCAGCTCGGCCGGCTGCGCGAGCTGCTGCCGGGCGTCAGCCTGCACGCGTACACGGCGACCGCCACCGCGCGCGTGCGGCGCGACATCGCGACGCAGCTCGGCGCTGCGCGATCCGCTCGAGCTCGTCGGCTCCTTCGATCGGCCGAACCTGCATCTATCGCGTGCTGCCGCGAGGCGACGCTGAAGCGTCAGCTCCGCGAGATTCTCGATCGCCAGCGCGCGGCGAGGCGGGCATCATCTATTGCACCTCGCGCCGCGAGGTCGACGCGCTCGCGGCGTGGCTGACCGAGATCGGCATTCCCGCCGCTGCCGTATCACGCGGGCCTCGCCGACGCCGAGCGCAGCCAGCAACCAGGACGCGTTCCTCAGCGAGCGCGTCGACGTCATCGTCGCGACGGTCGCGTTCGGCATGGGGATCGATCGATCCGACGTGCGGTTCGTGGTGCATGCGGGCGCGCCGCGATCGCTCGAGCACTACCAGCAGGAGTCGGGACGCGCCGGGCGCGACGGCCTCGAGGCGGAGTGCGTCGCTGATCTACTTCGAGCGCCGACTTCATGAAGTGGCGCGTCGATGCTCGAGCAGAACGGCGAGCTGACCGACGCGGCGCGTCGGCGCTGCTGCGCCAGATGGAGCGCTACGCCGTCGAGCGTCGGCTGCCGCCACCGGCACCTCGTCGGAGTATTTCGGCGACCGCTACGCACAGGACGGCTGCGGCGCCTGCGACTACTGCCTCGACGAGCTCGAGCCGGCGGCGCGATCCCGTGGTGCTCGCGCGCAAGATCCTGTCGTGCGTCGTGCGGGTCGGCCAGCGCTTCGGCGCCACGCATGTCGCCAGCGTGCTCCGCGGCCACGCCAGCGAGCAGGTGGTCGCGAGACGGCACCAGACGCTGAGCACGTTCGGGCTGCTGCCGGAGGTGTCGGTCGCGGAGGTGCGCGGCTACATCGAGCAGCTGGTCGGCCTGGATCTGCTGCGCGTTGAACGGCGACGAATATCCGGTGCTCGGCGTGACCGCGAAAGGCATCGAGCTGCTCAAGAACGAGCAGCAGCTATCCCGGTCTGACGCTGGCGCGGCAGCGTCCGCCCGCGCAAGGACGAGCCGCGCGCGCAGGTCGCGAGTCGAGGCCGAATCGTGGGAGGGCGTCGACGGCGCGCTCTTCGAGCGGCTGCGCGCGGTGCGTCTCGACATCGCGCGGTCGCGCGGCGTGCCGCCGTACGTGATCTTCCATGACGTCACGCTTCGGGAGATGGCGCGGCTTCGTCCCACCTCCCTCGACGCGCTGCTCGACCGTCAAGGGCGTCGGCGCGCGCAAGGCAGACGACCTCGGCGACGTCTTCCTCGCCGCCATCCGCGCGCACGCATCGTAGCCGCGAGATGCCGCTCGTTTCCCTCGATCACGTCGCGATCGCTTACGGCCATCTGCCGCTGCTCGCCGACGCGAGCCTGCAGGTCGAGCCGCGCGAGCGCGTCTGCGTCATCGGCCGCAACGGCACCGGCAAATCGACGCTCCTCCGGATCATCGGCGGCGACCTCGCGCCCGAGGCCGGCAGCGTGTGGCATCAGCCTGGGCTGCGCATCGGCAGCCTCGCGCAGGACGTGCCGCTCGACGATCCGCGGCCGGTCTTTGCAGTCGTGTCCGAGGGCTCGGCCATCTCGACGGAGATGGACGACTGGCGCAAGCGAACAGCTCGTGACGCGCACGCTGTCGCGCCTGGGCCTGCCGCCCGGCGCGTCCGTGCACACGCTGTCCGGCGGATGGCGCCGCCGCGTGCTGCTGGCGCGCGCGCTCGTCGAGTCAGCCGGACCTGCTGCTGCTCGACGAGCCGACCAACCATCTCGACATCGAGACGATGACGTGGCTCGAGTCGTTCCTCGTCGACTATCCCGGCGCCGTCGTGTTCGTCACCCACGACCGCGTCTTTCTCCAGCGTGTCGGCGACGCGCATCGTCGAGCTCGATCGCGGCCGTCGCTGACGTCGTGGCCCGGCGACTACGCGACGTTCCTGCGACAGGAAGGAGGAGTGGCTCGCGAACGAAGCAGTGCAGCACGAGAAGTTCGACAAGCGCCTCGCCGAGGAGGAGGCCTGGCTGCGCCAGGGCATCAAGGCGCGGCGGACGCGCAACGAAGGGCGCGTTCGTGCGCTCATGGCGATGCGGGCCGAGCGGGCCGGCACGCCGGCGCACGGTCGGCAACGTGCGGCTGCAGGTCGGAGATGGCCGACCGCTCCGGGCAGATGGTGTTCGAGGCCGACGGCGTCACCAAGGCGTTCGGCGGCGATCCGGTCGTCCGCGACGCCTCGTTCCGCGTCATCCGCGGCGATCGCATCGGCCTGATCGGACCGAACGGATCCGGGAAGACGACGCTGCTGCGTCTGCTGATTGGCGAGCTCGAGCCCGACAGCGGCGAGGTGCGGCGCGGCGCGGGCGTGCAGATCGCCCACTACGATCAGCAGCGCGAGCAGCTCGATCCGGATCGCACGGTGTTCGACACCATCGCCGACGGCAACGACACCGTCGATCGTCAACGGCCAGCCGCAGCACGTCCACGGATATCTGCAGCAGTTCCTGTTTCCGCCGGAGCGCGCGCTGTCGCCGGTGCGGCGCTGTCCGGCGGCGAGCGCAACCGGCTGCTGCTCGCCCGGCTGTTCACGCGGCCCGTCGAACGTGCTCGTGCTCGACGAGCCGACCAACGATCTCGACATCGAGACGCTGGAGCTGCTCGAAGCCCTGCTCGTCGACTGGCCCGGCACGCTCCTGCTCGTCAGCCACGACCGCGCCTTCATCGACAACGTCGTCACCAGCACGCTGGTCCTTCAGGAGGCAGGTGGCAGCGGGCAGGAGGCAGGCCGCGTAAAGAGTACGTCGGCGGGTACGAGGACTGGCTGCGCCAGCGCCCGCAACCGGCGCCGCCCGCAGGCGAGCCAGTCGCGCCCGCGCAGACCGCGGAACCGGCGCAGGCCGCGAGTCCTTGTCGGACCCGGCGAACCGACCGCGAAGAAGCTGACCTATCGGGAGCGCGAGGAGCTCGAGGAGCTTCCGGCGAGCATCGAAGCGCTGGAGCAGGAACAGCGGACCCTGGCCGCGAAAATCGCCGGACCGGACTTCTACAAGGAGCCCGCTGACGCCATCAGGCAGGCCCTCGAGCGCGTCGAGAGCGTCCACGACGACCTGCTCCAGGCCATGGCCCGGTGGGACGAAGCTCGAGTCGCGGCCGCGCTAGAGCCGCCTGCTGAGAATAAAAGATTCATGATCTCAGTCAGCGGCGTTTCCATGCGGTTCGGGTCGAAGGTGCTCTTCGACGACGTGACGACGACGTTCGTCTCGCGGGCGGCGTTACGGCCTGACCGGCCCGAACGGCGCCGGCAAGTCGACGTTCATGAAGCTGCTGACCGGCGAGATCGACGCCGCAGCGCGGAACGGTCGTCCGCCCGCGCGAAGCTCGGCGTCCTGCGCCAGGATCAGTTCGCGTTCGACCAGTATCGCGTCATCGACACCGTCGTCATGGGCAACCATCGGCTGTGGAGCGCGCTGGCCGAGCGCGACGCGCTCTACGCGAAGGCCGACATGTCCAACGAGGACGGCATGCGCCTCGGCGAGCTCGAGGGGATCGTCGGCGAAGAGGACGGTTACACCGCGGAAAGCGACGCGGCGATCCTGCTCCAGGGCCTCGACATTCCCGATGCGCTGCACGAGCGGACGATGGGCGAGCTGCAGGGCGGACAGAAGGTGCGCGTCCTGCTCGCGCAGGCGCTCTTCGGCCATCCCGGCGGCGCTGCTGCTCGACGAGCCGACCAACCACCTGGACCTCGACTCGATCCACTGGCTCGAGGAGTTCCTCGGCCGCTACGAAGGCACGCTGATCGTCATCTCGCACGACCGGCATTTCCTGAACAACGTCTGCACGCACATCGCCGACATCGACTACGAGACGATCATCACGTATACCGGCGGCTACGACGACATGGTCGTCGCCAAGACGCAGATCCGGACGACGCTCGAAGCGCAGAACGAGCAGCGCGAGAAGAAGATCGCGCAGCTCAACGACTTCATCGCGCGCTTCTCCGCCGGCACGCGGTCCAGCCAGGTGCAGTCGCGCCGCAAGGAAGTCGAGCGGCTCCAGACGACCGAGCTGGCGCGGTCCAACATCCAGCGCCCGTACATCAAGTTCGCGATGAAGCGGCCGTCCGGCAAGGTCGCCGCTCGAGTGCAGCGGCATCGCGAAGGCCTTCGGCAGCACGCCGGTCTTCTCGGGCTTCGGCGCCGTGCGTCAATCGCGGCGAGAAGATCGTCCTCGTCGGCCGCAACGGCGTCGGCAAGACGACGCTGCTGAAGGCGCTGATGGCGGATGCGCCCGACATGGCGCCGTCACCAGCGCGACCGCGATGCGGGAACGTTACGCTGGGGCCACGAGGTGTCGATCGGCTACTTCCCGCAGGACGCACACGGGCGAGATCGCGAAGGGCATGACGGCGGTCGAGTGGCTGCACCAGTTCGATCCCGACGCGTCGCGCCAGGAGATCCACGGCCTGCTCGGCCAGATGCTCTTCAGCGGCGAAGAAGGGCTACAAGCCGACCGATGCGCTCTCGGGCGGCGAGACCGCGCGGCTGCTGTTCTGCCGCATCATGCTGCAGAAGCCGAACGTGCTCGATTCTCGACGAGCCGACCAACCACCTCGATCTCGAGGCGATCAACGCGCTGAACATCGCGCTGCAGAAGCTACGAGGGCACCGTGCTGCTCGTCACGCACGACCAGGACCTGCTCGAGGAAGTCGGCACGCGCGGTCTGGCAGTTCGATCGCGGACGCATCCGCGACTTCAAGGACAGCTACGAAGAGTTCGCCGCCGCGACGGCGTAGGCGGGTCTGAAGACCCGCCTCTGCGGCCGATAGCCGCAGGCGGACAATCGTAGAGGCGGACCTTCAGGTCCGCCTACAATTCGCGTAACGCCGTCGCGATCGGCAATCGCGCGGCCTTGATCGCCGGCAGCAACCCGCCCACCAGTCCCATCGCCAGCGCGTAGCTCAGGCCCTGGATCAGCAGCGATCGCGTGACCGCGAACGCGAAGGCCACCTGGCTGAACGTCTGGAAGTTCATCGTCGACGTCTGGTAACCGTTGAACGCGAGATAGGCGGTCAGCCCGCCGAGGATGCCGCCGATCGCCGCGAGCGCCAGCGATTCGGCAAGCACCGAGATCAGCACCGACGCCGGTGTTGAAGCCGAGCGCACGCAGCGTCGCGATCTCCCGCGTTCGCGTCGACGACCGCGGTATCATCGTCAGGATGGCGCCGAACACGGCGCCGATGCCCATCAGGACGGCAATCGTGTAGCCGATGCCGCTGAATCAGGCTGCGTCATCGACCTGCGACTGCTGCGCGTAGAACTCGCTCTCGCGGCGCACCTGCACGTTCAGCTGCGGGTTCGTCGTCAGCCAGTTCTTGAACGTGTCGAACGACGCGGGTGAGTCGAGCCTCGCGAGCACCGACTGATACGGAGTTGCCGCGCTCGTAGACGCCCTGGATCAGCTGGCTGTCGCACCAGATCTCCGTCTCGCCGACCGAGCCGTTCGACTCGAAGACGCCGACGATCTCGAGCTTCAGGTTGCCGGACGTGAATTCCGACCCGAGGTCGACGCCGGCGAACTGCCGGTTGGCCGCGCGGCCGACGATGGCCTCGTTGGTGCCGAACTGGAACATCCGGCCGTCGACGACCTTCACCTCGTCGCGGACCTGCAGCGCCTCGGCGCTCGATGCCGCGAAGCGGCACGTTCGCCGGCGTGCCGGTCGCTGCGCTTGTTCAGAGTCGACGAGCACGTACAGCTCCGCGGAGGCGAGCGGACGGTTGTCGACGCGCATGCAGGCCCGGCGCCTGCTTGATGACGTCGGCGTCGGCGCCGCCGAAGCCCGCTGGTCATCTCCGAGTCGGCGCCGCTCGCGCATGACGATCGCGCGGTCGGGCGACCCGCATCCGCCATCGCCGCGCGAAATCCCTCGCCAATCGACAGCACGGCGACGAACACGATGACGACGCCGGCGATGCCGATCATCGCGACGGCCGACGAGCTGAGCGCGCTGCGGAATCGTCCGAACGCTGAGCGCGCGAGACCGCCAGCGTCTGAGATGAGCCACCGGAACATTCAGGTTCTCCTCAGCGCGTCGGTGATGCGCAGCCGCATCGCGGTCGTCGCCGGCAGCGCGCCGGCGACGATGCCGAGCGCGCAGCAGCAGGAGCAGCGCCGATGACGACGTCGCGGCTTCGCATGATGAAGACCGGCAGGAACGCGTTGTTGAAGCTGCCGCGCCCGACCGCGAAGTCAGCGTGACGGCGAGCCCGAGGCCGCCGCCGAGCAGCGCCAGGAACATCGACTCGGCGAGCACGAGCACGAGGATCAAGCCGGTTCGAGAAGCCCGAGCGTCTTCAGCACCGCAAGCTCGCTCGTGCGCTCGCGCACCGACTGCGCCATCGTGTTGGCGAGGACCAGCAGGAACAGCGTGAAGAGCACGGCGGCGAGAATCGCGACGATGATCGCCTTGATGTTGCCGACCTGGTTGACGAAGCCCTGCAGGAACGCCTTCTCGGTCGACGTCTTCGTTTCCGCCGACGAGTTCGCGAACTGCGCGTCGAGGTGCGCCGCGATCGTCGGCGGCGTGCGACGGGTCGTCGATCCTGCATGCATGCACCAGCCGACCATGCCGCATGCGCGCCGCGGCGGTTCTCGTCGAGATAGTCGTAGTGGAAGAAGAAGTTGGTCTTGTCGACGTCCTTGTCGCCGTCGTAAATGCCGTCGACGTTGAAGAACCAGGTGTTGCCCTGCTTCGGCACGCCAGATCGTCGCCTGGATCGGAATCTTGTCGCCGATCTTCCAGCCGTATTCGTCGCGGCGTCGCCGTGCCGACGATCGCGCCCTGGCGATCGGCCGAGCCAGGCCTTCATCTGATCGTCGCGGCACCTGCGCATCTCCGGGTAGAGCTGCAGGAATAGCTCCGGCGTCGACGGCCATCGACGGCGAACTGGTTCGCCTTGTCCTGGTAGGTGCCGCCGAACCACGTCGCGGTGCCGACGCATGCGTGACGCCCGGCGTCGCGCTGGATCTTCTGCGGATACGAGATCGGCAGCAGCTGAATCAGGCTGACCTTGTGCATCAGCATCAGCCGATCGACGCCCGCCGACGTCGACGCCCATCGAGAACGCCGTTCTGCACCACCATCAGGAAGCTGTAGAGCACGAACGCGATGAAGACCGACGCGCAGCGTGAAGATCGTCCGGACCTTCCGCCGCAGCAGGTTGCGCCAGACGAGCGGGAGGAACTTCATGCCACCGCCTCCATCAGCGTGCCCTTCTCGAGGTGCAGCACGCTGCGTGCGCGCGCTCGGCCGCGTGCGGGTCGTGCGTGACCATGACGATCGTCTTGCCGTGCTCGCGGTTGAGCGCCTGCAGCAGGTCGAGGATTTCGTCGCCCGGCCTTGCGATCGAGGTCGCCGGTCGGCTCGTCGCAGAGCAGCAGCGTCGGATCGGTGACGATCGCGCGCGCGATGCCGACGCGCTGCTCCTGGCCGCCCGAGAGCTGCCGCGGGTAGTGCTTCGCGCGATCGGCGAGGCCGACGACCTTGAGCGCGATCGCCGACGCGCTTGCGGCGCTCGCGCCTTCGACAGCCTCGTGAGCAGCAGCGGCAGCTCGACGTTGCGCTCGGCCGTCAGCACCGGCAGCAGGTTGTAGAGCTGGAAGACGAAGCCGATGTTCTGCGAGCGCCAGCGCGACAGCGCGCGCGCCGCTCAGCCGGCTGATGTCGATCGCCGCCGACCTCGATCGATGCCTTCGCGTCGGCGTGTCGAGCCCGCCGATCAGGTTGAGCAGCGTCGTCTTGCCGGAACCCGACGGGCCCATCAGCGCGAGGAACTCGCCCTTGCGCGATCTCGAGGTTCACGCCCTGCAGCACGTCGATGCGTTCGGTGCCGCGCCGTGAACATCTTTGTGGACGTTCTGCGCGCGAACGAGCGCTCTGCGTGTCATTTGCACAACTCACCTTCGACGCCATCTGCCAGCGTCGGCGGCGGCGAGAGCACGACGCGATCGCCGGACTGAAGTCCCGCGAGCACTTCGACGCGGTCGCCGTCGGTGCCGCCCAGCCTGACCGCGCGGCGCTCGACGCGCGTCGCCGCGCACGACGAACGCGAAGCTGTCGGCGCCGTCGGTCTTGATCGCCGGCCTTGCGGCACCAGCGTCGTCGGCTGCGCCGACGGCAGTGGCTGTCGTCGTCCGCCTCGCGCGAGGAACGTCACCTTGATGCGCCATGTCCGGCAGGATTCGCGGATCGAGCTCCTTGAACGCCGATGCGCACGAGCACCGTCGCCTTCTGCCGGTCGGCCGTCGGCACGAGTCGTGATGACGCGCGCCGGGATCTGCCAGTCGGGATAGGCATCGAGCACGGCGTCGACGTCCTGGCCCGGCTGCACGCGGCTGATGTAGCTCTCGTTGACGTCGACCTCGATCTCGAGCGAGTGCATGTCGACGATCGTGCAGATGCCGGTGCGCGTGAAGCCGCCGCCGGCCGACACCGGCGACACCATCTCGCCAGGCTGCGCGTCCTTCGAAATCGCGACGCCGCTGAACGGCGCGCGAATGACGTAGTTGGTCGAGGTCGGTCTGCTCGCACCTCGATCTGGCGCTCGGCGACGCGAATCTGTTCCCGCAGCGCGGCGATGCGCGCGTCGATCGAATCCGCCTCGGCCTTCGCCTGATCGAGCTGCGACTGCGAGACGATGCGGTCCTTGAGCAGCTGCGCGGCACGGCGCTCGGCGAGCGCGCGCCTGGTCGAGACGCACTTCGTTCTCGCGCAGTCGCGCGACGCGCCGCTTCCGCCTGCGCCTCCGCCAGCGCGAGCGCCGCCCGCGGCGTCGAGTCGTCCAGCCGCGCGAGGACCTGCCCCTGGACGACGTTCTTGCCTTCCTCGACGTTCGACCTCGACGACCTTGCCGGTGATCTTCGACGAGACCGTGGCCCGGCGCCTCGCGGTCGACGTAGCCGGAGGCGTTGAGCACCGCGGCCTGCGTGCCGGCGGCACGCGTCGGAGACGGTCGCGACCTGCACTCGACCGGGCGCTCACGCGGTGACCCACCGCCACCCGGCGAAGCCGCCGCGCCGGCGAGCAGGATGAGCAGGCCCAGTCCAGACGATCCATCGCGCCGCGCCCCGGCCGCTCGGGCTCGCGCTCGATGCGCAGCGCGTCGGCGAGATCTTTCTTCAAATCAGTTCGATGAATATTACGGGATGTGGCAATCGATCATCATCTTCACTTCCGCGGCGCTTGGGTATACAGTCCGTCCCACTGTGAAACCCGGAGGCTTTATGACGCGATGTTTGACGTCCATCGTTCCTGGCTGTGCTGCTGTGCGCGGCTCCAGCTTTCGCGCAGGCGAAGGCGACCGCGCAGAACGTCCCCGAGATTCCGTACGATTCGGTGCCGAATTTCTTCAAGATGCCGCCCGGCACAGTATCTGGGCGAGGCGATCGGCATCGCGACCAATTCCGAAGGGGCATGTCTTCGTCTACACGCGCAGCGCCAACACGCGGCTGTTCGAGTTCGATCAGAACGGCGTCTACGTCCGTGAGATCGGCGAAGGCGCGTACAACTTCGAGTTCGCGCACAGCGTGCGCGTCGACACGCAGGACAACATCTGGGTCGTTGACGAAGGCACCAACACCGTCACCAGGTTCAATCCCGAAGGCCACGTCACGATGGTCGCTCGGCCGCCGGCCGCCAGCCGTCCTCGGCATGGCTGCCGCGCCGCCGGCCGCCGGCCGCCGCCGCGCCAGCTACACGTTCGGCCGGCCAACCGACGTCGCGTGGGATCCGCAGGGCAACATCTTCGTCTCCGACGGCTACGTGAACCACCGCGTCGTGAAGTTCGACAAGAACGGCCGCTTCGTGAAGCAGGTCGGCAGCCAGATACCAGGCGCGGAACCGAGCCAGTTCAGCACGCCGCACGGCATCGCGGTTGACCTGAACGGCAACGTCTACGTCGCCGACCGCGCGCAACAACCGGATGCAGGTGTTCGACAACAACCTGGTGCCTGCAGAACATCTACGACAACATCGGCGTGTCGTGGACGGTCTGCATCTCACCGGGCCCGCATCAGTATCTGTTCAGCTCGAACTCGAACCCGAACGGCAACACGCCCGGCTCGTGGGACATCACCGGCGAGATCTACAAGATGGAGCTCGACGGCACGATCATCGGGAAGTTCGGCCACGCCGGCAAACAGCTTGGCGGCTTCCAGGTGGTGCACATGATGGACTGCCGCAACCCCGACCAGATCTTCGTCGCGGAGATCGAATCGTGGCGCGCGCAGAAGCTGATGCTGAAGCCGGCGACCGGCGCGCCGGTCAAGCCGACGACAACGGCAGCGAGATAAGGAGGCGATCATGAAGCGCACAATCCAGCTTCGCCGTCGGCGTCCTCGCGCTCGCCGATCGTCTCCGCTCGCCGCGCAATTGGTCGTGCCTGAGCTCACCTACGACGTCAGCGATCGAGCCGCTGAAGCTTCCGGCGCAACCTGAACTTCGGCGAGGTCGCCGGCGTGGCGACCAACTCGAAGGGCGACGTGTTCGTCTACACGCGAACCGGTCATCCGACGCTGTCGCTCGGCACCGCGCGCCCGTTCGCGCACGGCGGCTCGCGGATGTTCCGGTTCGACAAGACCGGCAAGTACGTCGGCGAGATCGGCCAGGGCTCTACGCGATTCTCGTTCGCGGAGAAGGTGAAGGTCGATCCGCAGGACAACATCTGGGTCGTCGATCAGATGTCGAACACGGTCATGGAGTTCGATCCTGAAGGCCGGCTCGTGATGCTGCTCGGACGCAAGGCGGAGTCGGAAGCCGTGCCGGCGCGTGGCGCGGCGCCGCCGGCGGCGCCCGGTGGCGGTGGCGCAGGTGCGGCGCGCGCGGGCGGCGCGCGTGCGGCTGGCCCTGCTCCGCAGGCGGCGGCGCGCAGGCAGGCGGCGGCGGCGGCGCTGCACGCACCGATGCCGAAGCGCCGGCCGGTGGCCGCGGACGCGGCGGTCCTCCGGGAGCGGGCGGCGCAGCAGGACGTGTTCAACCGGCCGACCGACGTCGCGTGGGACGCGGCGGGCAACATCTACGTCGCCGACGGCCTCGGCACCAACTCGCGCATCGCGAAGTTCGACAAGAACGGGAAGTTCGTCCGCTCGTGGGGCCAGACCGGGACGGCGCCACGGTCAGTTCCGCCAGCCGCGGAGCATCGCGATCGACGCGCAGGGCCTCGTCTACGTCGCCGACGCCGGCAACCGGCGCATCCAGGTGTTCGACGGCGACGGCAACCTGCAAGAGGCGATTCCTGAACGTCGGCACGCCGCGCGCGATCTGCATCACGTCGGGACCACGGCAGGTGATGTACGTCTCGAACTCGAATCCGCCGGAGGACATCGACGCCGAGGGCGAGATCTACAAGGTGGATCTGACCGGCAAGCTGCTCGGGACGTTCGGCACGCGCCGGCCGGCTCGCGAAGGAATTCAACGGCGGTCAACCAGCTCGAGTGCCGCAACCGAGAACGAGCTCTGGGCCGCCGAGATCGGCAACTGGCGCGTGTCGAAGATCACGCTCCGCGGAACGCGGTACGAACTAAATCCCAGCTCCAACTGCCAAATCCCGAATCGCAACTCTCGGGTTCCTCCGAGGGGATTGGGGTTTGCGACGAGCTTCGGGATTGGGGATTTCGCCGCGCACGTGCATCTGTCCTGATTCTCGATTCCAACCAGATCGAGCGCCTCCTCCCGATGTCGGGAATGCATCGGCGTCATGGAGCAGGCGTTCGCCGACCTCGAACGCGGCGTTCTCAGCCAGCCGCTCCGCACGTTCTGGGGTCCGCCCGGCGTCAACGGCGGAACGATGTGGATGGCCGCGCATCGGTCCGCGCCCGAAGCCGATGTTCGGCACTAAGCTGCTCTTCGTGCTGCAACGACAATCCTTCGCGCGGGCTCGACAGTCACCAGGGGCAGGTGATTCTCGCCGGACGGCGAAACGGGACAGCTTCGCGCGCTGCTCGACGCGTCGGCGGTGACCGCCATCCGCACGGCTGCCGTTTCCGCGCTGGCGACCCGTCTGCTGGCGCGCGAGGATGCGCAGCGTCCTCGCGATCGTCGGGAACAGGGGTCCAGGCGCAGAAAACATCTCGAATCGATTCCGCTCGTTCGGACGTTCACGCGCGTGCTCGTCGCCGGGCGCACGCCCGACCAGGCGCGCAGCGTTCGTTGACGCGGTCGCCGGGATCGCACTGCGCTGTCCTGATCGCTGCGGCCGAGAACGCGGAAGACGCGGTTCGCGCGCGCCGACATCGTCGTGACCGTCACCGATTCGCCGACGCCCGTCATCGCAGCGCGAATGGCTGCGCCCGGGCACGCACGTCAACGCCGTCGGCGCCAGCCGCCCGATGACAGTGGGAGATCGATCCGCGCATCTACGGCGGACGCCGTTGTCGTTCTGCCGATCGGCGCGAATCGCTTGCAGGCGGAGGCGGGCGACTACCTTCGCGCAGGCGGCGGCCAGCGATTGCATTCGCGGGCACGGACGCCGTCGGCGAGCTCGGCGAGCTGATCGTCGGGAAGCGGAAGGGACGGACGTCGGCCGGATCAGATCACGCTGTTCCGATCGCTGGGATTGGCGATCGAAGATCTCGCTGCCGCGGAGTTTGTGGTGGAAAGATCAGGAAGGTCCGGCTAGAGCCGGACGCTTCTGATCAATAGACATACACCGCGCCGGATGCCCGCGACCGAGTTGTCGGCCTGGTTGCCACCGACACCGGCCGACCCGCCGTCTTCGCCGAACGCGGCGATCGCCAGCGTGTTTCCGTCGCCGCTCATCGCGACGCCCGATCCGAATTCGTCATGCGCATCCGAGTTGGGCGACTTCAGGTAGGCGCGCTGCGTCCACGTCGTGCCCGGTGCGCGTGAAGACGTAGACCGCGCCGGACTCTTCGCGCCGAGAAGTCCTGCTGGTTCGCGGTGACGCCGCGGCCGCCGCCGCCCTGCAGCATGGACGAAGCGACGAGCACGTTGCCGTTCGCGGCTGACCGGCGAGGCGGATGCCGAACAGGTCGTTGACGCGGATGTTCGACGACTTGATGTAGGCCTGCTGCGACCAGGTGCCGTTCGTGTTGACGAACACGATAGAGCGCGCCGTTCGAGTGGTCGCCAATCTGCTCGCCCGTCATACTGCGCGCCGTTGATGCCGCCGACGGTGCCGTCTTCATCGGCCGCGTCGACGACCAGCGTCCTGCCGTCGCCGCTCAGCGCGAGCGCGGAGCCGAACGCATCCTGGTTGTGATTCAGGTTCGACTGCTTCAGCATACGTCGTCTGCTTCCACGTACGCGCCGTCGCGGACGAAGATGTACGCGCAGCCCGAGCCGCCCTTCGAGTTGTCCGCCTGCGTTGCCGTTGACTCCCGGACACGCCGCCGTCCTCGTCGAAGCCGCAGATCGCGAGCGTGTTGCCGTCGCTCGACAGGTCTACGCAGAAGCCGAACGAGGTCACCGGCGTCCGTCTGCTCGCCCTTCGAGATACGTCTGCTGCGACCACGTCGAGCCGGAACGGCGTGAAGACGTAGCGTCGCGCCCGCGTTCGCCGCCGAGTTGTCCGCCTGGTTGCCGTTGATCCCGCGCGCGTTGCTCGCCTCGGTCGGTGCGCCCACCGCCATCGCGTTGCCGTCGTCGCTCAACGTCGACGGACCAGCCGAACTGATCGCCGGCGTCGGTGTTCGACGACTTGACGTAGGCCTGCTGCGACCACTTGCCGCCCGCGCGGGCGAAGACGTAGACCGCGCCCGAGTCCTCGGCGCTGTTGTCGGCCTGGTTGCCGTTGATGCCGCGCGCGTTGCTGTCCTCGCGCGTCGCGCGTGACCGCCAGCGTGTTGCCGTCGCCGTTCAACGCCAGCGAGAAGCCGAAGCTGTCGTAGCGCGTCGGTATTCGACGCCTTGAGATACGCCTGCTGCGCCCACGGCCTGTCCGGCGCCGCCGCGCGTGAAGACGTAGACCGCGCCCGAGCCGCCTGACCGTGTCGTCCTTCTGGTTGCCGTTGACGCCGGTGGCGGCGCTGCTTTCGTCGCGGCGACGGAGACCGCGAGCGTGTTGCCGTCGCGGCTCATCGCGAGCGTGCGGCCGGTCAGCGCGCTGCCGAACCCGAGCTTGGCGTCGGCGCGCGGATTCGAGGCCTTCAGGTAGGCGACCGGGGAGAAATTCCGCTTCAGGAAGCCCGGGATCGCTTCCTTGGGCTGCCTGGCCGCGCACGATCGCGCCGTTCGATGCAGCCGTGATCACCAGGACCAGACCGACACAGCGCTCGTTTCATCGAGGTCTCCAACCGGCGCGGATTCTCGTGCTGAGGTGCTGTCGGTGTCAAGGCGTCGGCACCGAAACATAATGGTGCCATGGCCGACGACTCTTCGATGTTCACCGGAGCGGCGCGTCGCCGCCTGGGTCGGAAAAGCGCTTCGCGTCGAGGGACGCATCATCAGCAACGAGGACCTCACCATCGACGGCAGTGTCGAAGGGTCTATCGAGCTTGGCGATCACAGCGTGACGATTGGGCCGGGCGCCGTCGTGAAGGCAGATCTGACAGCGAAGACAATCACCATCAGCGGTGCGGTCACCGGGATGGTACGCGCGACTGAGAGGGTCGATCTGCGCGAGCCCGGATCGGTTCAGGGTGACATCAAGGCCCCGCGGTTCGTAATGGCCGAAGGCGCGACGGTGCGCGGCCGGATCGAAAGCAGGAACCAGGGCGAAATAACGTTCCCCGCGAGCACACCTACCAGCAGGTAATCGGCGCCGCCCACCAGCTCGAAGAAGGCATAGCTGGTGATGGCCACGACCATTCCCGCACAGAATCTGCGCCTGCAGGTAGCTGACCGGCGACGTCGGTGGGATCGGTCAGGATGAAAGAACGCGAAGTAGAGGAGCGCCTGAGCATCAGGAGTGCGATAGACCTCCGCCACGTGCCGCGGGTCGGCCGACGAAGGCCGTCACGGTGAACGCCGCGTAATACGCGCCGATGAAAGGCGAGCAGCAGCGGGATCTTGTTCACGCGGTCGGCGATGAAGAGTCCCGTGACGACGAGCACGATCCACGCCGCGGCTGGCGCATCCCGGCAGCGCGCCCCACCAACTCTGGCCTGCACCGAAGACATAGGACACCGCGACGAGCGCCAGCGCGGCGGGATTGAACAGAGTTGGCCGTGCGCGTGCGGAACACGTGCTTGCTCAGCACGCCGACGGCCGACGCAATCGCTGCGATGTCACCACGGCTCGTGCGGGCTCAACACCATGGCGATGATCATCCCGGTCAGCACCGCGCCGCTCGGTGATTCCACGCGTGCCGCCGGTATCGCAGGGATGACGGCGTCGATCAGTGCCGCGACGCCAATCGCGCTAGCGAGAACACCAGATGTCTGGCTGATGCCCTCGATCGGTAACGCGATCGCCAGCAGGATCACGAAGACGATCGTCAGCAGGCCCTTTGGTGTCTTGAAGAATCGAATAGTCACTCGGAAAGCCTCGGGTCGCGTGCCGCTGCAGCGTTGGCGTCACCAGCAGCCCTTCGACGCCGTGACGCTCCAGCAGTCGAATCCCCTCGTCAGGACCGAGCGCGAACGCCGCGGTCGCAAAGCGCATCGGCGAGCATCGCGGTCGGCGCCACGACGGTGACGCTGGCCAGCACGGTTGCGTGCCTCCCGCTCCGCGCATCGATGATGTGATGTCCACCGCCGCCTGCACCTCGACGTTCGTAGATCGCCCGACGTGCAGACCGCGCAGTTCGAGACACGCGGACGGCGTCGATGAGCTCGCGATCGCGTCTGCGGATGCCGGATGCCACGGTCCAGGGCGCGCCATCGACGCGGCGTCCTCCGAGGAACAGGTCCCCGCCTGCGTCGATGGCGAAGCCGGTGAATGACGTCCAGCTCGCGCGCGGCCATGTCGATGGCGAGTCCTTTCGCCACGGCTCGAGATCGAGCATCAGCGGTCGAAGCAGCGTGATCGTCCGGCGCTCGGGATCGAGCCGCACGTCTCGATAGCTGATCGCCTCGAGCGCGGCAATCCCTGTGTGAACGACCCGCCCGTGCCGGTACTCGCGGTTGAAGCCGCGCGCTCCATGCCGGCCCCGACGGTCGGATCGAGGCGCCGCCGCTCTCTTCCGCAACCGCGATCGCGAACCAGCACCGCTTCGCAGAGGATTTCGCCGACGGAAACCGGCACGCCGATCTGCCGGGCGAGCTGCGGAAACTCGCTCGCCGGCTCGAACGCGAGCAGCACGCCTCGATGCGGTGAAACCATTCGAGCGCGCGCTCGATGGCTTCCTCCGCGCTCGGCGATCCGTTTTGGATCGGATGCCTCGCCGAACGAGCCTCGATCGTCGCGAACGTTCCCATCACCGTGATGGTGCGGATGCTGCTGCCAGGGCGCTCGCTTCGCCTTCGAAAGGGCGTCGGCCACCGCGTCGTGGAATGCGTCGGTGCTTTCCGTCGCGCCGGACACGTAATCAACCTCAGGGCTTTGACGGCTGACCACTTGCCCGGGCAGCGCCTCGATCCACGAGCACGAATAGCGCGTCAGAGCACCGCGCGATCGTGGCCGACGTGATCCGGCCGGCTTCGACGACGACCGATGCTTGGATGTCGCCGTGGCGGCAGTAGCCCCAGCCGAGGTGCGTGCCGTCCTTGAATCGCGCTTCCACCGCTGGCGCCGGAACTTCCGGCGCGGACGGGCGAGGTGGAGGTTCGATGCTCGGTGATCGCGGGTGATGGTGCAGGGGCCGCTGGCTCCGGGACCACGTCCGGCGCGGGCGCAGCGTCAACGGCCGGTGTCTGGCCGGCAGCCGCTCGCGCGCGCGCTTTCGATTTGACGCCGTCGGCGGAGGGATGACTGGCTCCCCCTGCTGCACAGGCGGAAGCGGCGGCGGGGATTGCACGAGCGGCGGATTTGCCGCGGGCGCCCTCCGTGGCGCGGCTTCCGCGGCAAGCGATCACGCCGCCCCCGGGTCCGGACGTATCCGGCCGCATAGATGGCGAGGATCGCCGCGGGCTCAGCGCAACCAGCAGCCGGCGTTTCATCCTCGGTTGACGTCCGGCGTTTACGTCGTCGAGACGCGCGCTGGAACAGCTGTTGACGCCTTGCCGCCGCCCATCATCGCGTCCACCGAAATCAGGTTCCACGAGCGCAGCGCGATCAGGATGAAGAACGCGATCGGCGTAGTCGAGCTGCAGCCACGCAATCGTGAAGTCCTGCCGCAGCATCGTCCCGAACGTCAGCCCCGCGATCATGAGCGCGCCGAGGATGAGCGCCGTGCGCGTCTGGAACCAACCAGGATGCAGAGTCCGATCAGCGTCTCGACGAAGGGCAGCGCGGTCGCAAACGGGATGAGGAACGCCGGCGGCATCACCGGCACGTCCTTGAACTGCGTCAGCATGTAGTTCTGGAACGCCGGAAGGCCCATCGCAGATGCGGACGATGCCGCGCATCATGATGTTAGAGGCCCGAAGCGTAAAACGGAACAGGCGCGTAGGCGAGCGATCCGTCCGATACGCCAGTCCGACGTCTGCGTGCCGAGATTTGCCATTTGCGCTCCTCTCAATTGGTCCATTGCTGGGTCTTGCCGTAGGTCTGCACCGCCTGGCGAATTTCTTCGAAGGTCGTGAGGCGGCCGTGCATCGGCACGACCTGCTCGACGTCGAGCTGCAGCCGCTGCACCGCCTCGTAGAAGTGCACGAGGTTCGGCACGCCGCCGGGCAGATCGCCCGGCAACGGCGGGCGGCGTCCACGAGTCCGCTTCGAGCAGCATCCGCTCGCGCGGCAGATACTCATCAGCATGCCCGGCGTTATGCATGTTGCCGGCGTAATGGTAGATGTCGATTTCACGCGCGCCGTCGCTGAGCATGCCGGCTGTCCCGTGATGCCTTCGAAGACCGGCGGTGCGTCCCGACTTCGCGAGCCGATCGGGATTGATCGTGCGCGGGTTGCGCCACGTGTTCTCGAAAAACGCGATGTTGCTCTGATGCGTGACGATCGTCGCGCCTTCGGCGGCATACGTGCGCACGCCGCCCGAATGGTCGAAGTGATGATGCGTGTTGATCAGGTACCTGATCGGTTTGCCCGGAATCGCCCGCTTCACCGCGTCGATCACGGCCATCGATCGCGCTTCGGTCTCCGGCGCGTCGACGACGACGATGTGGTCTTTCATCTCGATGGCGACGCTCTTGGCGGTGCCCTGGACCATCCAGACGCCGTCGGAGATCTTCTCGGCCTGGAGCGTCGCCGCTGCCGGCGGCCGGCGCGTTGCCGGATGTTCGCCGGCACCTCGATTGAGACCGCGGCGTTCGGCTTTACGTCGGTGACGGTCAGATCGAGGATCGGATACGGGCCGTTGCGCTGCATGATGTGCGTCGGAAACTTCACGCCGCCGAAGTCTTTGTAGCCGCTGAAGCTCGCTTCGAATTTCGTGTCGCCGAGCACCGGCGAGCCGTACCACGTCTCGATGCGCTCGACGAGATTCTGATCGCCGATCACGCCTTCGAACTTCATCTTGTTCGGCGCCGTGAACGTCACGATGGTCTTCTTGGCACCGCGGATGGTTTCGCTGCGCGACCGTCGCGCTGTTGGCCATCGCCGCCTTGACGAAGCCCTGCGGCGTCATCCAGATCTGCGTGAGCCGTCCGTCAACGGCGGAGCGGAAGTCGCGCTCGGGCGCCGCGGGAACGGCGCCGGCGCCGACCATGTCCCACGCGTAGCTGCCGCTCATGACCCAGATCTGCCGCAGCTCGCCGCGGCAGCGGCTGGAAGCCGCCGCCAAGCGGCGGGTTCTCGAACTGCTGGCGCCGGCGATCGTCGCGCATCGCGGGCGTGGCGAAGTCGATCGTCATGGTCATGGCCGGGCACGGCGAAGCGGGGCCAGGGCGAGTTGGCGTCGTACGGCTGGCCGAAGATGTAGTCGAACCCGCGGCCGGGAACTCGACGTGGATCGGAGGTTGCCGGCGCCGAGCGCGGCGCTCTGCGGCATCGAGCGTCGCTTTCGCATCCTGCGCGCGCAGCTGAATCGATCCGAGAACGGCTGTCAGGCAGACGAGCAGCAGGTATTTCTTCATGGCGGGGTGAACTGTGCCGTGTCACGGCGATGCTGTCAAGAAGGCGGGATCCGATGGCCGACGCCCTGGCGAGGTCTGACGCGACGCTAATCGCAGGAAGTCGGCGACGCGGATGAGCGAGCGGACATGCATCCGATGATCCTCGAGGACGCCGGTGACGCCGGACGCGCGTCCCGACGATGATCGGCGGTCGTCGTGCCAGCGTCGACGAGATCGATCGGGTCAGGTCCTCGTTTCAGAAAGCCGAACTTCCAGCTTCTCGACGTCGGCGCGTCAGCGCCGTTCGCATCCTTCAACCGGAAGCGGTCGCCCCTGTTGCTCGAGGCATCCGGTGATCGTCGAGATCGCCCTGCGTCGCTGTGCCTGTGATGCGTCTGTCTTCGGGGACGCCCAGATCGCCGGTTCCTCCGCCGCGTTGACCGCCGTCCTCGACCTGTGCGCGGCTGAACCGGTCCGGCCGGGTGGTCGTGAGGCGGCGAACGACCAGCAGGGCTGCCGTGCTGACCAGCGCAATGTACGCACGGCAACGCACCATCAGGCGCGCCGATTGCGGCTTCGTCGATCGTGCTGATGGGCATGCGCCCGGACCACGGCAAGCGAAATGCCGCGCACCGGTCGTTCACAGAGCGCAGTGAAGCCTGTGGTGTGCCAGTGTTGTAAACAGCGAATTTCTGCGATCGCGCATGCTGATCGCGTCAGCTAGAGATGCCGTGTCCCGTGGTCTCGCGCGTGGCAAGCAGACCAATGAATGTGAGCACCGCGGCGCCTGTCAGGTAGTAACCGACGTACTGCAGGCCGTAAGTCGTCGCGAGGTAGGTCGCGATCGTACGGCGCCGAGCGACGCGCCGAAGATGCCCGCCAGGTTGAACGTCAGCGAGCTGCCCGTGTAGCGCACGGCCGTCGGAAAGAGCTCCGACAGCGCCGTGCCGAGCGGTCCGTATGTCAGACCCATGAGCGAGAGGCCCACGACCATCGCCAGCGTCGCGCCGCCAATCGCCCGACGACAAGCATCGGCGCGAGCACGAGTCCGAACGCGCCGATCGCCGACGGTCACCCAGATGAGCGTCGCGCGGCGCCCGCGTTCGGCGAGGACCGCGCTGAGCGGGATCGTCGCCGCGAAGAAGACGATGCCGAACAGCTGAATGAGCAGAAACTGTCGCGCGGCTGTAGCCGAAGCGCGCTCGTTCCCCACGACAGCGCGAACACGGTCATCAGGTAGAAGAGCACGAACGTCGCCAGCGACGCGAGGATCGCCGATGCACGAGCGTCCCGGGGTAGTCGCGAAAGACGACGATCATCGGCACCTTGACGCGCTCGCTGGCGCGTCGAGCGCCTCGCGGAAGACCGGCGTCTCGGTAATCGTCAGCCGCACGTAGAGACCGACGAGCACCAGCGCGGCGCTCGCCAGGAACGGAATGCGCCAGCCGTAGGCGAAGAACTGGTCGTCGGTGAGCCGCTCGGACAGCAGCAGGAACACGCCGCCGGAAAAGACGAAGCCGATCGGCGCGCCGAGCTGCGGGAACATGCCGTACCACGCGCGCTTGCCCGGCGGCGCGTTCTCGATCGGCGAGCAGCACGGCGCCGCCCCACTCGCCGCCGAGGCCGAGGCCCTGGCCGAAGCGGCACAGCGCGAGCAGCAGCGGCGCGGCGACGCCGATCGCTGCGTAGGTCGGCAGCAGGCCGATCGCCACCGTCGAGACGCCCATCGTCAGCAGCGCCGCGACGAGCGTCGTCTTGCGGCCGACGCGATCGCCGAAGTGGCCGAAGAGCGCCGAGCCGATCGGCCGCGCGACGAACGCGATCGCGAACGTCGCCAGCGACGCGAGCGTCGCCGACGCCGGGATCGGACGCCGGAAAGAACAGCCGCGGGAACACGAGCACGGCGGCGGTCGCGTAGATGTAGAAGTCGAAGAACTCGATCGTGGTGCCGATCAGGCTCGGCAAACAGCACCTGGCCGGCCGTATTGACCCGCCGCTCGATCACCGCGTCGCTCCATGGGCTGCTATTTAATCAGAATCGGGGTAATATTCGGCCGCCATGCGCATGAAAGTCGCCTCACGCCGCAGCCCGTCCTGCTCGTCGCTGCGTCCGCAGCCGACGCGCGCATCACGAAGACTCAAGATCGTCGACGAAGGAGTCGCCGACCTTCGGCGGCTATGCCTTCGCCGGCGTCGGCCAGTACGAGAAGCTGGTCGGCAAGGCGTTCGGCGAGCTCGATCCGAACGACCCGAAGAACGCCGTCATCGTCGACATCCAGCTCGCGCCGCGGAACGCGCAGCGGCAAGGTCGAGTACGCGTTCGACTTCTACATCCTGAAGCCGATCGACCTCGCGCAAGGGCAATCACAAGGTGATGTACGAGCCGCCGAATCGCGGCCGCAAGACGCATGACGCGCTCAATCGCGGGGCCGGCGGCGACGATCCCGGTCGGTCGACCGATCCGACGGTGCTCGCCAACACGTTCCTGCTGCCGCGCGGCTACACGATGGTCTGGAGCGGCTGGGACTACAGCGCCGGCACGAGCACGGCCGACTTCAACACCACGATCACGCTGCCGGTCGCCAAGAACCCGGACGGCTCCGCGATCACCGGACCGGCGTACGAATACATCGTCACGCGAGCGGCCAGTCGTTCACCTTGAACTATCCGGCGGCGACGACTGGACCAGACGCAAGGCGACGCTCACGCATCGCGTCCACCTCGACGACGTGCCGCAAGTCGTTCCGGCCAGCGGCTGGACCTACGACGCCGACGGCACGGCGATTCAGCCTGCTGCCGGCGGGCACGCGTTCACGCGAACGACATCTACGAGTTCTCGTACACGGCGAAGGATCCGACGGTCAACGGCATCGGCTTCGCCGCGGTGCGCGACTTCAACGCCTTCCTGCGCTACGAGAAGGCGGACGACGCCGGCACGGCCAATCCGCTGGCCGGCGACATCACGCGCATCTACACCGGAGATCGTCGTCGCAGCCCGGGCGGATGCTGAACGACTTCCGCAACCTCGGCTTCAACCAGGCCGAGAACGGCAAGATCGTGTTCGACGGCGATGATGCAGTGGATCGCCGCCGGCGACGGCATCAACATGAACTACCGCTTCTCGCAGCCGGGACGCACCGAGCGCAACCGGCAGGACCAGCTGTACGCCGAAGGCGTGTTCCCGTTCGCCAACCAGACGACGACCGATCCGATCACCGGCAAGACCGCCGGCCGCTACGACGCGTGCACGAAGACGAACACCTGTCCGCTGGCGATGGAGATCTACTCGGCAGAACGAATACTGGGTGAAGGGCAGCGTCGCTCTTCCACACGGACCCGACGGGCAAGGTCGACCTGCCGGATCATCCGCATGGCGCGGCTCTATCTCATCTCCGAGCCATCAGCACGGCACCGGCAACGCGAACGCCAAGGGCGCCTGCCAGCAGCTCGGCAATCCGCTCGATTCGGCGCCGGTACAGCGCGCGCTGTGGGAAGCGCTCGACCAATGGTCGACCAAGGGCGTCGCGCCGCCGCCGAGCAGCGTTCCGCATCTGGCCGACGGCACGCTCGTGCCGCGCTGCCGCAGAGCGCGGTGGGTTTCCCGAAGATTCCGGGCGTCACCTATACCGGGCTGAAATCGACGCGGCTACTGTTGAACTACGGTCCGGACTTCTACGCGACCGGCATCATGACGCATCAACCCGCCGGTGATCACGCCGCCGATGTTCGACAACCCGAAGAACGGGCCGATCTATCCGACCTATGTGCCGAAGACCGGATGCGGACGGCAACGACATCGCCGGCGTCCGCCTGCCCGATGTGACGGTGCCGCTCGCGACCTATACCGGATGGGCGCTGCGCGCCGGTGCGCAGGCCGAACGACGGCTGCGAGGGAACCGGGCCAGATGATCCCGTTCCCGGAAGACAAAGGCGAGCGTAGAATCGCGTCCGGCGATCCGCGCTCCTTCCGATCGAGGAGCGGTATTCGTCGCTGGCGGCGTATACGTCACAGGTGACCCGTGCGGTCGACGAGATGGTCGCCAAGCGTCTCTGATGCTGAAGGAAGACGTCGAGGCAAACTTGGCGCGCTTGATCCAGGCAGGACGCGCAACCGGAGTTCTGAAGTAGCCCGGGTTTTCGACCCGGCCGCAGCTATGGAAGGCGCGCCTTGTCGGGCGCGCCGCGGAGAGCGAGATGGAACCGAGAAAACCGAAGCTGCCGGCGGAAGCGGTGCAACTCTATAACGAGTTCATTCACGGCCACATCAGCCGCCGCGAATTCTTCGACGGCGCGCAAGAAGTTTGCCATCGGCGGGCTGGCAGCGGGACGATCATCGACGCGCTGATGCCGAACTACGCGGCGGCGCAGCAGGTGTCGAAGACCGACGAGCGCCTCAAGACCGAGCTACGCGACCGTGCCGTCGCCGCATGGGCAATGGCTCGATCAAGGGCTACCTCGCGCGTCCGGTCAGCGCCGGCAACATGAAGCTGCCCGGCGTGCTGGTCGTCCACGAGAACCGCGGCCTCAACCCGCACATCGAGGACGTCGCGCGCCGCTTCGCGCTTGACGAACTTCATGGCGTTCGCGCCCGACGGGCTGACCTCGGTCGGCGGCTACCCGGGCGACGACGACAAGGGCGGCGAGCTGTTCGGCAAGGTCGATCGCACCAAGATGACCGAGGACTTCGTGGCCGCGGCGATGTGGCTGAAGAGCGCGGCCCGATTGCACCGGCAAGATCGGCGCGACCGGCTTCTGCTTCGGCGGCGGCGTGGCCAACACGCTGGCCGTGCGGCTCGGCCCGATCTCGCGGCGGCGGCGCCGTTCTACGGCGCGCGCGCCGATGGCGGCCGACGTCCCGAAGATCAAGGCGGCGATCCTCGTTCACCACGGCGCGCTCGACACGCGGCTCGCGGCGGCGTGGCCCGATTACGACAACGGCGCTCACGGCGGCCGGCGTGCCTCACGAAGGGCACATCTATCCCGGCGCGGTCCACGGCTTCAACAACGACGCGACGCCCGAGCGCTACAACAAGGCGGCGGCCGACTTCGCGTGGAACCGGACGATCGAATGGTTTAACAAGTACGTGCGGACGTGCTACGAGCTAAAACCCAGAATCCACAATCCAGCTCAAATCCAGACTCGCTCAAATCCCAATGTTGGGATTTGGGTCTTGGGATTTGGGGCTTGGCTTTCCGCGCGGCCAGTCGCGACAGTAACCAGGCGACTCCCACCACCGCAATCAACGCCATCAGCCACCGAATGCCGCCCTGCGAGCATCCGCGGCCGTCGGCTGCGGCCACGGAAACTGCCGCAGCACGCCGAAGCGCTCGGTCATCCAGTGCCACGCCGTGTGGGCGACGAGCGCCGAGAGGATGATCGTGCCCATGCGCTCGGCGACGACGAAGCGGAAGAGCAGCGTCGAGCGCCGGCACGATCAGCGACGAGCACCAGCAGCTGCCCGAGCTCGACGCCGACGTTGAACGACGAGCAGCGACGTCAGCAGATGCGAGCCCGCGAACTGCAGCGTGTGCTGCAGGCCGAACGAGAAGCCGAAGCCGTGCACGAGGCCGAAGCCGAACGTGATCGATCCAGCGCCGCCGCAGCGTGCGCGACCGACGATGTTCTCGAGCGCCATGTAGACGATCGACGTCGCGATCAGCGTTTCGATCAGCGGCGGAAACCACAGCGCGCCCGGCGCGTAGTCGTAGGCGGACGCGATCAGCGTGATCGAATGCGCCACGGTGAACGCGGTGACGATCGGCACGAGCGTGCGCAGATGCGGCGGAACGGGATGACCAGGCAGAACAGGAACAGCAGGTGATCGGTGCCGTCGAGGATGTGGAAGAACCCGAGGCTGACGAAGCGCAGCACCGCCTGGTGCCAGCGCGGATCGAGCGGCACGAGGCCCGCGTCGCCTTCGAGCTCGTAAGGCGCGCACGACGCCGCCAGGCGGCAGGAAGCGCAGCGCGGTGACGACGCTGATGCCCAAGCCGGTCGAAGCGCCATGTGGATCGCGAAATGCGATCGATCCGACTGAATCGGATACTCGAAGAGCACGTCGAGGAGCCCCTGCTCCCAGAAGATCGTCGTGTCGTTCGGTCAGCGGCGGGCCCGTCACGTGCGCCAGCGCCTGCTCGTAGCGAGTCGAAGGACCGATCCGACTCGAGCGACACGCGCGTCGAGACGATGCGCGGCTCGGCAACGAGCGCGTCGTCCTCGTAGAGTTCGATCTTGCGCGCCAGCCAGATCATCGCGCGCGTCGCGAAGCGACTGGTCGACTGCGCGTCGAGGTCGCACGTAATCGCGTTCCCGCCGCGGGAACTCGATGTCCATGATCGCCTTGAGCGGAACGCGGACGAGCAGTCTGCAGCGTGCTGGCCTTCCGGCTTCGACGAACGCCTGCACCGTGACGTCGCGCGGGATGTCGTGCGCCGACACCCGCGCAACACACGTCAGCGCGACGATACGGAACAGGGCGGCGAGACGCGCTGCCCTGCGAGACCGTCGCATGGGCTACTTGGTGGACCGATCCCGGCCAGACCACGCCCTGGTTCGGTTTCGTGACCGGCGCCATGCCCTTGTAGACGAACCGCTGCAGCGCGCTTTCCTTCCCACGTCTCGGTCGTGTAGAGGTTGCCCTTCGAGTCGATCGCGATGCTGTGCACGCCGTAGAACTGGCCGGGCTGCCGGCCGCCGTCGCCGAAGGTGGTCAGCTCCTGCGAGCGTCTGGCGATCGACGATGCGCACCTTGTCGTTCATGCCGTCGGCCATGAAGATGTACTTCTGCTGCGGGTCCTTCGAGAAGGCGATGTCCCAGACCGAGCCGGACGCCCTTCGTGTTCTTCGCGAAGAACCCTTCCTTGACGAACTTGCCTTCGGGCGTGAACACCTGGAGGCGATCGCCGACGCGATCGCAGACGTAGACGAGCCGATCGACCGACATGTCGGCGCAGTGCACCGGGTTGTGGAACTGCTGCGCGGGCGGCGCGGTCGGGATCGTACGGCCGCAGCGGCGTGTCGTCCGGCTTGTTGCCGTAGGCGCCCCACCAGCGCTTCATCTTGCCGGTGTCGGCATCGAGCACCGGCGACGCGCTTGTTCAGATAGCCGTCGGCGATGTACGCCTCGTTCGCCTTCGGGTCGACGAAGATCTTCGCGACGCGGCCGAAGCTCATCGGGTCGTTGCTGCCGCCGACAAAGCCGGCGACCTGCGCCCTCGCCTGCTGCCGGCCGCCGCGCCGCCTTGCGGCGCGCGCCCTTCTTGCCGACCTGCAGCAGGAACTTGCCGTCCTTGGTGAACTTCAGGACGTGCGAGTCGGGGCCGCCGTTGCCGCCGATCCAGACGTTGCCCTTGTAGTCGATGAAGATGCCGTGGTTGCGCGTCGGGCCACTCGTAGCCCTCGCCCGGCCCGCCCCAGTGGCGCAGCAGATTGCCGGCCTGATCGAACTCGAGCACCGGCGGCGCGCCGGCGCAGCACTCGCCGGTCTTCAGCTCGATGCCCTTCTCGTTGTCGGCCAGCGTGGCGGAGCTGCGATGGACGATCCAGACGTGATCGTCGGCGTCGACCCAGACGCCGATGGTCTGAGCCGAGCACCAGTGATTGGGCATCGGCTTCGGCCAGAGCGGATCGACCTCGAAGCTGCGGCGCCTGCACGGCGGCCTTTGCTCTGGGCCGCCGCCGGCCGCTCGAGCACCGTCTGGGCCGTACGCCGAGGCGATGCGACGCAGGAGTCGAGCAGACTCGCACCGACGATGACACGTGCGGTTCCGCGCCAGCTCCTCATCTTCGACCTCGCTCGATGTCCCGATCGATGACCTGATTCGTCTACCGCGTGCCGCGTGACGGCCAGACCACGCCCTGGTTGTCCTTCGTCACCGCAGCCATGCCCTTGTAGACGAACTTCTGCAGGCGCGTTTGCCTTCGTACGTTTCCGTCGTGTAGACGTTGCCCTTCGAGTCGGTCGCGATGCTGTGCACGCCGTAGAACTGCCCGGGCTGCCGGCCGCCGTCGCCGAACGTCGTCAGCTCCTCGCAGCGTCTGGCGGTCGATGATCGTCGGACCTTCTCGTTCACGCCGTCGGCCATGAAGATGTAGCTCTGCTGCGGGTCCTTCGAGAACGCGATGTCCCACACCGAGCCGGCGTTCTTGGTGTTCTTCTCGTAGAACGCTTCCTTGACGAACTTGCCTTCGGGCGTGAACGACCTGGAGGCGATCGCCGACGCGGTCGCAGACGTAGACGAGGCGATCGACCGACATGTCGGCGCAGTGCACCGGGTTGTGGAACTGCTGCGTCGGGCGGCGCGGTCGGGATCGTAGGGCGGCAGCGGCGTGTCGTCCGGCTTGTTGCCGTAGGCGCCCCACCAGCGCTTCATCTTGCCGGTGTCGGCGTCGAGCACGGCGACGCGCTTGTTCAGGTAGCCGTCGGCGATGTAGGCCTCGTTCGCCTTCGCGTCGACGAAGATCTTCGCGACGCGGCCGAAGCTCACCTGGTCGTTGCTGCCGCCGACGAAGCCGGCCACGTCGCCCTCGCCGTCGCCGGCCGCCGCGCCGGCCTTGCGGCGCGCGCCCTTCTTGCCGACCTGCATCAGGAACTTGCCGTCCTTGGTGAACTTCAGGATCTGCGAGTCGGGGCCGCCGTTGCCGCCGATCCAGACGTTGCCCTTGTAGTCGATGAAGATGCCGTGGTTCGAGTCGGGCCACTCGTAGCCCTCGCCCGGCCCGCCCCAGTGGCGCAGCAGGTTGCCGGCCTGATCGAACTCGAGCACCGGCGGCGCGCCGGCGCAGCACTCGCCGCTGCTTCAGTCTCGAGCGGCTTCTCGTTGTTGGCGAGCGTGGCGGAGCTGCGATGGATGATCCAGATGTGATCGTCGGCGTCGACCCAGACGCCGATGGCCGAGCCGAGGATCCAGTGGTTCGGCAGCGGCTTTGGCCACGAGTGGATCGACCTCTGAAGCGCGGCGCCTGGACGGCGCCCTTGGTCTGTGACTGCCGCGGCGGTTTTCTCGAGAACCGCCTGGGTAATGCCGAGCGTGACCAGGAGTCCAGAAGGCTCGCACCGACGATGACCATGCGAGGTTCGCGCCAACTGCCTCATCTCTCCACCCTCGCTTTCCGCAGCTTGCCCCGCCAGCTCGAGCGAAGGCGGGAAGGCGGAAGATTGGCACGGGAGGCGCCGGGACGCAAGCGATTCTCGCGGCCCGGCGCAGGTGGGCTAGTTGCAGGATTCTGCGACGCGTTTGAGCGACGTGCCCTGCATTTCGCGGTCGTCGAGCATGCCGGTGACGCTGACCTGCTCGCCCACGTGGCTCGCCAGGTTCAGCCGGTGCCGCTGCGTCGAGGACGTCGATCGTCTTCGTGCTCTTCTTCAGGAACCCCGATTTCCAGCTGCGCGACTTCGGCGCATCCTCGCCGGCCGTGTTCTTCAGCCGGAACGTCTCGTGGTCCTGCACGAGACATCCGACGATCGTGGCCGGCTCGGCGTCCTGCTCGGGGGCCGTCGCGGTGGCTTGGCCAGCCGCCGGCCTTGCCGCGGTTGTCGCGGACGACGTTTGCCTCTTGGCGACAGCCGGTGCCGGCTTCGCCGCTAAAAACGGCTCCGCCGTCTGCGGCGGTGCCACCGTCGCGGCGCTCGTGGGCTCCGAGCCTCGAGCCGTGATCAGAATCGCCGTCCCCACGATGCACACCACGATGAGAGCGATCGCCGCCAGTCCGATTACTCATGATCTTGTTGCCGATGAAGCGGAAGCGCCTGGGTCTTTCGCGGGCATGAGTCCTCCTCGGGAGAGCGTTGGACTTTGGCCCTGTGGCGCAAACCGGGTGCCGCGCGCTCGCGTGAGGTCCATTCACGTAACCTGCGGCAAATGCGCGGCTTGGCATCGACGTGCTCGCGAGCAGCGCCATGATGCGGAAGGGGCGGGTACGCAATTTCGTGATCCAGTCCCCCGTCTTCGTCGAGGCCCTTGTGGTCAGAGACGAGCGGTGGTCGCCGTCGTCTTCACCTGCGAGGCCGCTTTCACGCGCTGGGGCGTGAACGGTCCCTCACGCAGCCTCACACCAATCGCATCGAAGATCGCGTTGCCGATGGCGGCGAACAGCGGCACGATGCCCGGCTCACCCGAGCCTCGATGACGCGCGCTCCGGACGGTTGATCAGCACGATATCCACCTCCGGCACGTTGCGGAACGTCAGCACCGGATAGGTGCGCCAGTCGACGGTCTTGATACCGTTGGCGTCCCATTTCGTTTCCTCGATGAGCGCGCGGCTGACCCCTGCATCACGTTCGCTTCGATCTGGAACTTGAGGCCGTCGGGATTGATGATCAACCCGCAGTCATGCCCCATCGTCATCTTCTTGCACCGTGAGCGAGGCCGCTCGATCGATCGACGTCGACCTCGGCGACCGCGCAGACCAGCGTCGGACCGCGCGAGATGAGGGCGATGCCGCGTCCCGCCGGTTTCGCCGCTCCCGCGTCGGGTGATGGCGATGGCCGTTCGCTTCAGGCTGCCCTGTTTCGCCGTCGCCTGCAGGAGACTCGGATGCACGCGGATCGTTTCCGAGATGGCGCAGCCGGAACCGGCATACGCGTCGACGCCATGCGCGGCCGCAACCTCGTCGACCATCGTTTCGCCTCGCGAACCATCCTGCAGGCTCGCCGGGCGAGCGAAGCGGGTTGGTCCGCAGCGGCGTCAGGTCGTCCTGCGGCCACGGGACATAGGCGGCCGTCACCTTCTGATTCGGGATGTCGCATCTGCGCGACCGCGCCGAGCGCCGGTCGAGGCTCGCGGGATACGGCGCCGTGTTCTTCTGACCGATCTGCCGCTCGCCGAGTTGCGGCGTCCCCTGCGCTTCGGTCCACGGGAACGTGCGCCCCGCGTACTCCACGCGGTCATCTTTCCTTGCGCATCGGTGCCGACCGCGCACCGTCATCAACTGCTGCGGTCCTTTCGGCTCCCAGATGTGTTCGTCGGCGCGGCTCCACTGCACGCGCACGGGCTTGCCGACCGCGCGCGACTAGCAGCACCGCATCTTCAGCCGCGTCATCCGTCGTCAAGCGACCGTAGCAACCGGCGCGCTCGACCCAGTTGATGCTGACGTTGCGCTTCGGGAGGCCGAGCATGTCCGGAGACGCGATCGCGCGTGGTGAATGGTCCCTGCGCGCCGGTCCAGATGGTGACCTTGTCAGCCCTGCACGTCCGCGACGGCGCATCGACGGCAGCATCATCGCGTGGTTCTGGAACGGCCAGTGATACGTCGCTTCGAATGTCTTGCTCGCCTGCGCGAGCGCCGGCGTCCGTGTTCCCCTTCGGCATCGGGCCGTTGTCGGTGAAGCTCTTCGTGTTCGCGAGATACGACGTCGACGTCCTCGCGCGTCGCGGCAGTGGCGATGACGGACGCGGACCACGTCACCTTCAGGTTCTTCGCGGCCTGAATCGACGCCCACTCTGTCTGCGCGACGACGCCGACGAACGTCCCTTCCTGCACGACCTTGACGAGACCCTTGATGCTGGCGACCGAGCTCTCGTCTACGCGCAGCGGCTTCGAGATCGTCGGTCGCAGGCCTGATGACGCGGCCGTGCAGCATGCCCGGGACTTTGACGTCGGTGATGGCGTGAACGTCGCCGTCAGCTTCGCGGGCAGCTCCACGCGTTTCACTGACGTGCCGACCACTTTGTAGTCGGTGTATTTCTTCGGCTTGATCGCCGGCGCCACCTGCAGGCCGCCCTGCTGGCCGGTGACCGGGATCGTGATGTTGAACTTTCGTCCGCCCACGAGCGCCGCGTAACGTCACGCTCTTCGACGCGTTGACTCATGTCGCTGACGACGCCATCGGTGACAGTCAATCGGTCGGCCGGAACATCGAGCCGCGTCGACGCCATCTTCAGCAACTCAATGCGCGCCGCAGCCGTCGCCTGGCGCAGATGCTGGCCCGCCGCCTGGATCGTGTTGCTGCCGGCCGTCCGCCCCTGGTCGACGCGTCTTCGCGGTGTGGCCCATCTGCATGTGGATGCGGATGAACGGCACGTCGAGCTCGTCGGCCGCGATTTGCGCCAGCGCTGTCTCGATCACCGAGTGCCGAGATCGACCTTCCCGGTCGAGACGATCACGATGCCGTCGTCAGTGACAGCCACCCACGAATCGAGCTGTCTCGGATCGAGATAGTCAGGATTGCCATAGGATCGATGTGCGCCGTTGCTCTGGCCGAGCGCCTTCGAGAGTGGCGCCGAGGATGCTGAAGCTGACGATCGAGCGCGCCGCCCTTGAGGAGCTCGCGCCGCGAGAAGCGTGTCGTCGTCCATCGGCTCCTCCTATGCGCGCGCTTGAATGGTCTTGGCCGCGCGCTTGATGGCACGAATGACCCGCAGGTGACTGCCGCAGCGGCAGAGCGCCGGATCGAGCGCCCGCTTGATGTCGGCATCGCTCGGGTTCGGGTTCTTGTCGAGCAGCACCTTCGCGGTCATGAGGATGCCGTTCATGCAGTAGCCGCACTGCGCGGCCTGCTCGCTCGATGAACGCCGCCTGCAGCGGATGCGGTTCGTCGACCGTGCCGAGGCCGTCGAGCGTCGACGCGGTTCTTGTTCCCGACGGCCGAGACCGCCATCGTTGCAGGACCGCACGCGTCGCCGTCGCATGATCACGGTGCAGGCGCCGCGCTCGGGCCGAGCGCGCAGCCGAACCGGGGGCCGTGCTGGTCAGGTCGTTGCGGAGGACGTAGAGGAGCGGCGTGGTGGGATCGGTGTCCACGACGCGCGTCATTCCGTTCACTTTCGTTGAGATCTGCGCCGTGTCGAGGATCCTCGAAGAAATTGGGTGGCAGGATGGCCTACCCGTTGGAACATAGGTGGTGGTCTAGTTTGCTTTTGGCTAACGGCGGGAAGTGGCACGCCACTTGTCCGATGTTTCGGCGGACCCTATGTTAGCCGCGCCGCCTCAGCTCCCGTCCGTTTCCCAAACCCAGTCGAGGGCGGCTTCCCAAAGGAAGCCCATGATGACGATTATACTGCTGGTTTCGTGTGCGTCGATGGTCTTGTCCTATGCGCTGACTTCTGAAATGACGAGCGCCGTGCGCTCCACTGGAGCGCAGAGCATGGCATCGACATGACGGGGGACTCGTCTGTAGCGATTGTTGGAGCAGGGTCTGCGATCTTGATCAAAGTTGATTCGCAATAGGCTCTTTGATCGAATCATGCAGGCACGAGATCTGCGATCCGCCGAGACGATTATCGAGCACACGCTGCGGCGACCTGTAGAAGACCACATTGACAAGGCTCGAAAAATACGTTGAAGATGGATTCGATGTGAATGTGTTGGTTGGGGTGCGCCACAAGAACAATCCGTGCTGTTTCAGCACGACCGGACAACGATTGCTGATGTGGCTGGCTTTGCGAGCATCGGCAGTGGAGGCAACAGCTGATTACCCTGTCCGTCGCCCTATACGAGCAGTCAACAGTGCTCGCTGCGAGCACCTTCGCCAGTTATGTGCTTCAGCAATGCAAGCTGTTCGCGCCCAACTGGCGGGGGAGTCCACATCATCTTGATGCCCAACGACGGCATGATGAGCCTAGCCACTGAGAGTCGCGTAAAACACGGAGAGGAGGTTGTAGACGCAGCGTTTACCAAGGTGCGTTTTTGCGCTCAAGACCCAGCTACTTGAAGTGAATATACCGTAGGCTCTGTAGGCATTCATGGACTCGCTTCAAGCGTCGATATTAAGCCGACTGTGAGGATTGCTGATCAGACTCCAGAAGTGCGACTAGATCCTGAAGATCCCACGGACGAGTCGTCAGGCAGCCTCCATCGCAGGGTGACGCGGAGCGTCTGGTGAATCTTGCAAAAGTTGTAGTAGGCGAAGTGGAGCGCAACGGCATGCGCATGCATTTCGATCTTCTTGCTGAACCCGTTGGTCAGGCGCGTAAAGCGGCGCATGTGCATGCGCATCGTGAGGTTCTGGCGCTCAGCGTGGCTGGTCGAAATGTAACGGCGGTCGGGATCGCCGCTGACGATGGAGCGGGTTGCTCCGGCTTTCCGGGCGAGTAGCGCGAGCCGCGTTCGTTATGTCCTGGGGTTCGCGCTTCTTCGACAGCATCGCGAAGTCCACTTCGGTGCCGAACGCCCCGAAGTCCCACGGCGGTCAGGTCGCAGATTGTGGCCATCCGTCGTCCGGTTATGCGCGATTGGCGAGGCGGGACGCCACATCCCTGCATAAAGTCATGCCGTCGTTTGGATGCGCTGTCCCACGGCATACGACACCATCAGTTTGGAATCAGGATCAATCGCGGTCGATCCAGCAGTCGCCCCACGCGCCTTTTCTTGTCCTCCGGGACGTTCTTCTGCTTCCGCCGACGAGCACCAGATTTCGTCAGCCTGAATCGCTGGCACTTCAGGTTCCGCACACAGTCGCGTCATGGTGCGCCGCGCACGCCGCGCCAAAGATCGCGCAGCAGTTTTTCGACCGTCATGCGCGCCACGCCAGTGGGCGGGCAGTGGTATCAGGCTGTTGCCTTCGACCAAGGCGGCAACGACGGCCACGCGCGCTTCTCAGTGGTCAGTTGATTCATACAAGACAATATACTTGCTCGGCCAAGCATAGTCAAGCAGAATCGGCGAGGGCGGCGTAGAAATGCACCACGATATGGAACTCGTCGGAAAAGATCCTGATGGCGATGGGCGTACCCAGTCGGGCTTCGCGCCTGCTCAATTCACGATCCCCAACTACGACCAGGACGTGATTGGTCACCATGTCTGGTTGATGGAACAGGGTGGCCTTGTAACGGCGCCATCGCCGTGACCGGTCAAGGCGATGCGAGTCCGACCGCACTGCCTGGGTCCATTACGTGGAACGGCCATGATTTTCTTGAGACTGTGCGCACTGAAAGGTCTGGCGGAAGGTGAAGGCCGAATTAAGGATCCGAGGCGTATCGCTGCCGTTTGCTCTGATTCAGGAGTGGCGATCAAAATCGCGGCGAAAGCCGCGGACTCTGATGGTCTCAACGCAATTTGCGCCAGCGCGCCGCAACGGCTTTTCTTGGCAATCGCGCGACGTTTGGCTGGCGAGTGCAGCGGCGCGAGCATGCCCGCCCTTGGACGCTCCGAGCTTCGACAGCGCGACGGCTGCTGGATTCGCGTATCCGGCAGTTCAGCAGGCTTCTGCGCCCGTGGCTTCTTGGACGATTTGCCATGCCAACCGATTGGCGTCGCGGGGACAGTTTTTAGCCATGCGGCGATATCGCATGCTCGGGCAAGCATGATTGCAGGCAACAATTGAAACTAGACCACTACCTGGAACATATCTGGCCTTGCCAACGTCGAATTTAGCCGTATAGAATCACTGCTCTTCCGGCCAGGTCGGCTATCGTTTGGTGTAGCTGGAGGCTGAAGTGCGGTTCAGATTAGGTCTTGCGGCGGTTTGCTCGGTTCTCTTTGCATCGGCGGCCTGGGCACATCACTCCCACGGCAACTACGTTGATTCGTTCACCGATATCACGGGCACGGTGAAGGAAGTCCACCTCCTTCTGCCGCATTCGTGGATCTATCTCGAGGTGAAGGATCCGAAAGGGCGGCGAGGCGCAGGTCTGGGCGCTCGAAGCGACGGGTCGAAACGGCCTCGAGCGGATCGGCGTCACGAAGGTAATATGAAGCCGGGTGACACGATCAGGCCCGCTGTGCCACGTCCTGCGCGACGGTTCCGAACGGCTGCCTGCTCGGGTTCCTGAAGGCCAAGGACGGCACCGTCAAGGACTGGGACGGCGGGCACGCCAGAACCCGACGGATTTCTAAAAAGTCTTCAGGCAGTTCTCACGGTGCTCAGTGCTCGGGTGCACGCACTGAGCACCGGCTCATCCGGCATCCCAGCACCCGGATCCATCGCGCCATGCCTCAGCCTCGCGAGACGCGTCCGTATTCAGCCATCGTCGATCGTCCTCCCGCTGCCGCCGCTCCCCGGCGGCAATCGCATCGTCTTCTGGACAATCGTGCAACGTGTGAGGTGCTGGGACATCACGCGGCCGATGCCGCGGATGCTCCTCATGCCGCCGCAGGGACAGGTCCAGGTTTCCCGACGTCGGCAACTGGGCGTGGCACGAGTGCAGGAACCGCGTCGGCTTCTGGCGGTTCTTCGAAGCTGTTCGAGCGGCTCGGCATCAAGTCCGTCGCTGTCGATCAACGGCCGCGTCTGCATCGACTATCCGCGCATCGCCGAGGCCGGCGACCAGGCGGGCTGGGAGATGGTCGGGCGCACAGCTACGACCGGCAGCCGATCCACGTCGAGCACGAGCCCGAGGCGATGATCGAGGACGCTCGACATCCTCGAGAAGCTCACGGGCCAGCGGCCCGATCGGCTGGCTGAGCCCGGCTTCGGTCAGACGTTCCAGT
>ERZ1370068.344-contig-10310_pt1 | contig 43613 bp, 64 predicted proteins | sample MGYA00561227_ERZ1370068 | MGnify/ENA primary metagenome ERZ1370068 (study PRJEB38410, sample SAMEA6850437) | metagenome | study: Metagenomic assessment of the ecological functions of the soil: analysis of the soil microbiota associated with the...
ATATACGTTGAAGAACTCACTTCCTGCCGCGGTACGAATCAAACAGTGCTTTCAGTTTCGCCTTGGGATATCCCTCTCCTCCGAATATAAACCGCCGGATCGACTTCAGATGCTTTCCGTCGGTGGCTTTCATCGTCTGCAGAAACATCAATAATGAAGGTACTGAAAACCACAAAGTGCAGCCCGCCGCATCAATCTTCTCGACTCAACCGTCGTGGGTCACTTACTTCCGCTTTTGAAAAAGGGATCAGCTTCGCTCCGTTAAAGAGTGACGCGTAAAAGTCGAAAACGGAATTATCGAAGTACAGGGGGTTACGACGTTTGTTAACACGTCGTCAACGGTGATTGAGAAAGTCTCTTTGCTCCATTCGATGAGGTTGAGAACATTCGCGTGAGTCATCACCGCGCCTTTGGGAACCCGGTTGAGCCAGACGTAAACATGATGAGGCAGGGGTCGATCCAATAACGTCGCTGGTCTCGAGCAGAGTTGTCGTCGTTTAGATTGGTTATGGCGTCGGCCAGTGGTATGTTGATCGACAATGTCGATCCCAAGCTCGGAAGTGACTTTTACCAACCGGTTTTATGAAATCAGATTCAGCCACCAATACTGTGGGGTGACAAGTGACGAGTATCTTGCGCAGGCGTTCTACCGGACTATCAGGGTCGAGCATCACGTAGAGGCAGCCGAGTTTCAGGCTGGCAATCATCCACGCAAATGTTTGGAAGGATTTTTCTCCCGCAATCGCAACGACGCTTCCTTCTTTTTACGCCGCGTTCAATCATGAAACGAGCGATACGATTCGCAAGTCTATTCAACTCAGCGTAAGTAATGTGCTCATCGTCGCTAAACCAAATTGCGGTTCGGTCTTCATATTGTGACGCGACTGACTGAAACCGTATTGCCAGGTTGTACTCGTACATGTCAGTTCTCGTCTTAGACATCAATTCGGACGGCAGGCCAGCCGACGCTGTTATGGTCAATACAAAGGAGATGCGTCAAACAATCAATCCGCCATCGAGTTCGAAAACCTTTGCCGTTAAAGAAGTCATTCGTGATTACCGACAACACTGCTTCGGATACTTCTTCAGTTTTACCAAGTCGTCTCAACGGTACGCGCCTGATTGTTTCACGCATGGCAGCTTCACTCATTGCCGCGCTGGCCGACTCGGTATCCATAAACCCGGGTGCCACTGCGACCACCCTGATACCCATCGGTCCCAGCTCCCTGGCCCACGGATTGAGTTAAGGCGTTCACTCCCGCTTTTGCTGCAGAATAAGCGGAGGCTCCCGGATTGCCGGCAGCCGAGACGGAACTGATGTTGACGATCACGCCTTTCGTACGCGTTGCGACCATCTTTTCGACGATGCAGGTAGTCAGATAGAACACCGAACTAAGATTGATTCGCAGTACACGGTCCCACATCAGAGGATCATGCTTTTGGAGTCCGCTTTCGGTAATCTTGATCAAAGGTTCACTGTAAAGGATCCCGGCGTTATTGATTAGAACGTCAGGCGACCCGTGCTCTCCAAAATAGCTTTCGGTCGCAGCCGAGACTTGATCGTAATCCGATACATCGCAGGCGATACACTGAAGACCAGGATGCTTGTCCTTCAATGTGCCGAACCCACTCTCATCGATATCGAAGACGGTGACGAGACATTCCTGGGCCACCAGGGTGTCGACCATCGCGCGGCCTAACCCTTTTACGCCGCCAGTGACAATTACCTTCTTCCCGGGCAGGTTCATTGTTTGGTCTTTCCTCTTCCATTCAAAACTCGCTTGATATCCCCAACACTTCTCATCGCCACTATTTCATCAAAAAGTGAGTTGAATGTCGAGCTGGTTTTCAAGAGTTGCGATTAGCTCCATATGCTTTAGTGAGTCCCACGCTTCGAGATCTTTCATCGATAGCTCATCGGTAACAGTGGCGATGGGTATTTGCAGCACATCCGCCAAGAGACTTTCCAGGTTTTCTCCACTCGATAATCCTTTACGCTTTGGTTCACTTGAATTCACCCAGACGGTAAGCAGGAAAATAATCGGTTGCATGGGTGTTTGTTGCTTCCACGAGTTGCTGATACTTCCTGACGATCAAAGATTCTGCCGCAAAAGTAGGCTGTGCGAACATCAGTCGACCATCCCTTTTTGAAACGAGTTAGTCCGGACTCACCCGTGCCAGTTCCCGCGCCGGCGCCTAAGTTAAGCCATTTAAACTGCTGCGAGCAAAAATATCTGATCGCATAATCAAACAAGGCAAATGAGGCCCCGATCTCCGTAGCCGCGAATAGTGTAAGCGCCAAGATGATAATAGGCGCGATTACCTTTGCACATACCAAAGCAGTATCCCGACTGTGGTGTCCTCACACACAGCGCGCAACATCACGATTCCAGGTACGCGCAATTGCTTTGCAAACGATTCTCGCGAGAATGCTGTCAGCCCTGTGATCTTGTGTCGAGCTATTAGGTTTTGCGTAAAGGACCACCCAATCATCGAGGAAGTGCGATGGATCATCACATGCTTCGACTCGCAGTACGTTCAGTGCCTTGCGTGCATTTCTCAGATGGTGGGAATGAACAAACTGTTCGGGTTGACGACGGAGATCAACGACAAAATGCTGCTTGAAAGGAACGGCTAAATCAGGGAAGCACCTATTGAGCAAAATTTGATTGTATTCACCAAACGGATCCGTCACTACCGATAGGCTCACCAGTCCCTTGCTGATATTTGCCAGGTCAGCATGAAGTTGATGCCAGTCCTGACAGGCAAAAAGGATAGCAACCCACGGCATCGACTAGTCCCGAGTTTGGTATCTGACGCTCGAGAAGCCAGCCTCCCGAAAGGGGTAACAATCGTGGGACGCCGAACTCAGAAGTGACTCGCATAAGCCTGGTGCAGGTATCCACTGCTGATTAAATCAACGGGCTGCATGCTGATCTCGCTCATCTCTTCTCGACGATATAGAGCACGCTTTGTTCGGTGATGCCGTGCTCCGTAAATGTTTCCTTGCCGAAATATTCAGAGTCGAGATGGTGTGTGATAAAACCGGCCTGCTCCACTCTCGAAAGAAACCCGGGCTTTGAATACAGTCTAACGTGATCGAGACTGACCGAACTCTCCTCCACCTTTCAGAAGGATCGGTGACTGAGGGATCTTCATCTATCTCATTTATCAGTAAGGATGATCGGAACAACACAGGATCCCTTTCCCGCCTTGTTTCAAGATGCGATAGAGCTCGGCCAGTGCTTTCTTATCATCTTCGACATGTTCAAGGATGTGGGAGCAAATAAAAAGTCGAAAGAACCGGCCTTGTAGATTTTCATGTCGGTAATGTCGACCTTGTCATCTACGTCAGGCCTGAAAAGATCGGCCGTCACGTAGGAAAGTCTGTACGGTAGGCGTAGTTGCAACTTTCTGATGAAGTCTGAGAGCGGCGGTGACGGAGCGAAGTCTACAAGTTTTAGGGCGGAGCATGACGATATAGCTGGCAGATAGTCAGTGAGGTATAAGGCGTACAACCGATCACGATCTGTTGCCCCACAGTGAGGACAGGAATAGTTTCTGTGGTTGCAGGTCTCAGCCTCAGAGCCCTGGTATTTCCAGCCATGCGTGCGCAGATTGTTTAGTAACTCGGAATCGATCGGCGAGAAGAACGCTACCCGAACGAGCACACACCGGGCAAAGATGATTTGCCAAAGAACGCGTCGGCTCTCAGTCTCAGCGCCGATTTGAGGCCCACGGAAGCAAGGTTCTTTCTGAAGACACGCTGCGTTACGATCAGAGAATCCCGGTGCTACTGTTCCTGAACGCAGCCCTGAGAAAACGATACCCCCAGGCTCCGTTGTGGGCCGTCTTTCGTAACGTTCATACCGAGCCATTATAGAGATTCGACGCAGTCTTAATAAAACGAAGTTTGATGGACGGAATTGCTTACTTAGACTCTCGAACAGCAGTAAACGTACCAACTGTCGAACGAAACCCGTTGAAGTTCTCCTCGTCTACCGTGCTCGCGATGAAAATCGCCCTTCCAGTGATTGAGTGGTCTGAAGCGAAAGTACCTTTGAAGATTAATGTTCCGACTTCTCTGCAGCAGGTGCCAAGCGGTAACTCAACATTGCCAGCAAAGGTCACTCGCTTGTTTGTCAATTCTGACCAAACTGCTGGAAGAGCATTAGCAAGTGGCTTGTTGTCTGGCTCCGTGTCTAGAGGCAAAACGCTACCGGTACCTTGTGGCGTGGTCTCAAAATCAAATGCTTTTCTCCGACTCCGGAGAGATTAAACTTAACCCGCCAACGACCGGCTAGATTTTGTTTGGACGCACTCACACCCGGTTGCGTCAAAAAGTCGAAGAACCAATCATGGGAGACGTCAGTAGTATTAAAGCCAGGATGAATCTACATATCAGTTCCTCATCAGGCAGGCACGACAAAGGCGGCCAGTCATTGGGTGGACTAGCCGCCTTGTCGGTTCAGTGATGGAGAACGCCCCGCGAAGCGGAAGCGACTCATAAGGTCAGCAAATCTGCTTAACCACTTGGATTGCCAGGTCCAACCGCTGTACAGCCAGGACAGGCGTCGGTACCGTTGCCTCGGATCGAGTTGTTTGTGAAGGTCCTCAGCAGCTCCGCCGGTTCCGATCAGGACACCGTTGCCAGTATTCTGATTGATCTGGTTCTGGCCTATTTCAACACCGGATACCCCACCACCGAGGTTGCCAGCCCGGACGCCATTGCCGCCGTTGAGGGAAATCGAGCTATTCAGACTCTGACCGTAGCGAAGGCCGATGTTGCATCTGCGAAAATGCCATTCGTCGTGTTGTTGGAGAACACACTGTTGTTCGCGATGACGCGGCTGCTTTTGACGGGCATGTATTCCATTTGCATTCCCCGTCAATTGGACGTTGTCCAGGTTGGCCTTCACAGTACCGCCAGGAACTGGTGACGTTGATTCCATCGCCGGCGTTATCTCGAATAACGGAGTTCCTGACGATTGAGTTGAATGTCGTTTGTTTCATTGACGAGGACCCCCTCGCCGGCAAATCTGAAGATCACACGGTCTTCAATATTCACCGTCTTGGCCTGCAGTATATTCATGCCTCGAATGCCGTTGCAGAAACCGTTTATCGAAATTCCTCTAATGGTAATCACGTCAGTGGCCGCGGCATTGATGATGATCCCGGTCGTGAGGGAGGCAGGATCGAAGCAAAAGTCCGGTGCCATCGAGGCGTGATCGACTTGGTAATCGTGACGGCACCGAAGCCGCCTGGATCAAAGCATCGCGATCTCACCACAAGGGGCGGTCTTGGAAATAGCGCCTGCCCAGGTTTTGCAGGGGGCGGTGCGACTGCGAGGATTGTGCGTCGTCGCCGACACCTGAGACCCACGTGCGCGATGCTTGCGCCTGGGCAATCGGAACTAAAAGTTAGCGTGAAGATTATTACTGCTAACATTTTGAGGGTGAACCGAAACTTGTTCATTGGAGTCTCCTTTAACTGTTAATTAGTCGGGGATGGCCGCCGGTAGAACACGGATCGGTTTCCCGTCCACTGCTTGCCGACATCTCCCTAATACCCATGAGAAAACTGTTAAGAAAAACACAGATTGCAGTCCTATTGTTGGTTTGCCTGCCCACCATTGTTACTACCGCAGTCTACGGCGGTCCCACCTGTAATGGTCCAGGTTGGATTATTGTCCGGAGGCAACCACGCCTGTAAGAAAGCACCCATCTTGATCTTCACCGATTACTGCTGACCTGCTGCTGATCCCAGGAGAGTTGCCGATCGTCTGCCTGACTGGCCCGGAGAAATGACGAGGTTGTTTAGTTTATCTCCAGTCAATCGTCAGGGTCTACGTGGGCTAGATAGACGTGGCGAATTTCCGACCCGAGGTGAGTCACTATCGTTAGCGTGGCATTTGTGGTCTGGGCTGCGGACACCCAACGGAAGAGCCGCAACAATCAGGATAGTCGCGACGGTCAATTTACGCATCGTGAAGTATTTTGAGAATAAGTTCGACATTTCGTACTCCTGGTTGAGGTCGTCCCTTTGAAACGGGCGGCTCGAGGAGGCCGCCCAGTTGCAACGGTTACTAGTTCCACATCACGGACAACTACGCGGCTCCGGGCGGCATTGCGGGACTGCCTTCCACTGGAGTTTGGCCCGGGGTTGCGCGGCACAGCGACCGTGGCCGAGACCGTAGTGGTGTTTCCGGATGCCGCATCGCGAACCCTGAAAGTTATTCGGTAGAACACGTCCGTTTCCGCCGCCGTCGCGTTCGGCCTCGTAACTGAACCGACTTGCAGTCGGCCCCAATCACGATGTCGTCTCGTGGTGTTGCCATCTCCATTTCCGCTATGCTCCCAGTTTCGCTTCCGTACTTGTGACTCTGAGCGAAACCACCACGCTACTCTCACCTCCGAGCGTGTGGTCGCAGTTGTCGCTGGCTCCAGTAACGAAGTCAGAGCCACCTGGAAGGTCTTGTACTTTATAGATCTGGCGGCGCGAAAGCAAGAGAGGCGTTTGACCGTTGAGCGTGATCGTTGGGTTGGTGGCTATCGATCCACCGTCACCTTCTGAGTAGCGACGCCGGTGTTGTTGGCCAGCGAATCGGTGGCAGAGTGTCGTGATGATCGTCTCCGCGGATGCGGGAACACGTTGCCAGATGGAGCCACCACTCCTGCTCACCGATAAAGCACCCCGACAGCAAGAATCGCTTGCCGTGGCAGTTCCCAGTGCTGCGTCGCTTCACAACAACCGTACACGACGTATTACCGGCGCCGGTGTTAATCGCCAACTATTGGCCGGAGCCGTTACCGTTGGCGGGAGTTGTATCCAACGCAGGCTGACTGTTCGCGTTACCGGGCGGTTGCGACGTGGCCCGATGGGGTCAGCGGCGTTGTAGGTAATCGTGTATGGCCCACGACATTTTGGATCGACGCTGCCTGACGCCTGCCGCAGCAAAATCGACCTGCAGCGAGCGTCGTGCGCGGTTGCCGCGCCGGATCGGTAAATGACGTGTGGCCACCTCGACTACCATCGGATTTCGGCTCCGTTCGAGTGTGATCCCGTTGGTGCCGCGGTGGTTGTCAGCCTCGACTGGTCACTGGTGCGCGCAGTAGCCTCGACGGTTTGGTTGTTTGCAGCTGCCAGAATAATTGATTGTGTAAGTTCGAGGCGCATGGATATCAACTGTCCCGGTCGTCGTCACGGTGACTGGATTTCCACAAACCGCGGCAGCAGCCCCCGGGTCGCTGAAGGGCGTACCACACTCTATTGCGCTACTTTGAGCATCCCCATTGAGCGCAATCGTTGGTGCCTGATTAGAAAGATGCTGGTTGGTCCGATTCGTCCTCTGGAGAAACTGCCCACTATAACCGTTCGGGTAGTCGTTTGCCTTTGATGCGGAACCCGCCGGCAGGCGGTGTAAGGTGACGGTATAGGTTCCGGTACATTATTGTGGACTGATGTTGCTCCACGCGGCCCCGAAATCGATGCTGGTAACCGCTTTAGGTCCGGCGCAACCGTCGAGAGCAACGAAGCTCCGGGCCGACGAACGGAGTGCAAGAGCCGGTGATGATCGTATATGGTCTGGAACCGTCAACAGTACTGGTCGCAGCGCTTCGTTTGCCGAGACACTGACCGATTGTCCTGAGTGAGTTGAAACCGGGAGTTGGGATCTTCGGTCGCCGTATAGGTGGCGGTGTAGGTTCCAACAGTTGGATGTCCGTCGGATTGAAACGTCGCCGGACTGTATGTGAACAGTCCACCGGAACGCTCGAGCCTCGAACCGTCGACCGCCGACGCTCCCCTGGATCAGAGAAGTCGCTTCCGCGCTCCACTTCGTTACTGAGCTTGGCGCCGTTGAGAGTAATAGACAGTGCTCCCGGGTTATCGACGGTAACTTGGAAACCAACCGCGCTACCCGTTTAGGCTGTCACATAAAAACGGTAGTGGTGCCAACGGGGAAAGAATGAACCTGACGAAGGGTTGCAAGAAATTGCCGGAATCGACTCGCCGTTTTCGCCTGTTCCATTCGTGCCACAGTCTCCCGTGCCGGTCGGTGTGTCGTAAGTAACAACCGCACCTGCCTGTCCGGAGTCGGCGCTGACAGTAATGTTCGACGGGGAGGAGAGTTGGCGCTGGAGCGTTAACAACTTCGAGTTCTGGAAGCAGAACTGTTGTTGTCAGAGTTTGGATCTGGTGCCAGTGCTGCTCGCTGTGGTCGTATTGGAAATCACCGTACCATTTGCAACCGCGAGTCGACTTGGTAGGTGCCAACAAAAACGGCGGTCTCGCCGCGCGCAAGGCCGCTAAATCGTGCGCAGACGGAGGTGCCAGTGTCGCCAGCATTGGGATTTATTGCAAGCAAAGCTGGGACCAGAGAGTTGAGCAAAAGGAAAGAAACGTCGTGCCTGCGGGTACCGCATCCGAAATCTGAAACGAAACGAAGCCGCGTCACTTGGCCCGTGCATTGGTTACTTGTATCGAGAAGAGTGACTTTGGACTACCTTGAAGATGCATCAGTGGAGAGATGGGGCCTTTTGGCAACTGTGGACGTCGGGCCTGGGATCGTTGGCGTCAATCACGGCGAATGCGGCAAGTTACCGCCTGTACCATGCGCCGCCACCAAAAGGCTCAAACAGAATTACCTGGCATCTCCCAAACTCGAACCTTGAGAAAGCGTAAACGTGGCGTTGCCATTCGCTGACGTGATGTTGCTCGTTTCACCGCCTGGGATTTAGCATCGCGCCGGGACTATAAATCACTATCCATCCGGAGTTGTTCGTAAGCCGGCGCAGACTGCTTCGGTCTGATCCTGCAAGTTGTACACGTGCTTTTCTGAGCCATTGCAGTCTCCCTGGAAAGTCTCAACCGTCACTCCCGGCGGTGGAGGGCTTAGAAAGTTTAATCTTGGGAGACTAGTCGTGAGGTTGACTAGAGCCGGTATGATCGTGGATTAACGGTAGCTTTCAGGTTGCGTTTTCCAATAAGTTTTGTCGTAGAAGAAGATGCTGATCCAATAAAAAGTAGGCAGTGCGAGGAAGCGCCGCAACAATAGTGAAAATTGCGATCGCCAGGTGATGAACGTGAGCCCTTGAAAAGGGACGGAGGGGCGGAGGGTGAATCGCTCGACATTGTTGGTTTCCTCCTTGAGGATCTGATTCCGGAAGTTGTCTCGCAAGAGAGACTGGGCAGTAATTGCCTCGAACTTTCAGTGGGATTAAGCAGCGCAAAGGCTCGTGGTGGTCTGGGCACCTCTAGTGCGACCGGGCTTTAGCTTCGAAGTGGTGATCAGGTACTTCCTGCGACTAGAGGCTTGAAGTTAGCCCTTCTAGAGCGCGAAAAAGTCTTACGAAGTAGATGCTAACTCCGAACACCGAACAAGAGCGAGGATTACTCCAGGCATCTCGTACAAATTGTGGTCTCGAAAGCCGGGGGATGTAATAGTTCATTTCGGTTATGAGGTCAAATTGCAAATTTTTGTTATTTCTGTTTCAGGGGCTCGTGGAAAGCACTTGACACGAACTTAGCTGGGTCCCTATTGTCTTGGCGGTTTCAAAACTACGCACCTCCGAGTGAGAAAAAGGCTATAGATGACGTCAAGCACCAGGTTCACGGGTAAAGTTGTAGCCATAGTCAGTGCCACGATCTGTGTGATCGTTCTAATTGGTTTTGCGCCTGCTTTGGCCTGCGTCTCGAAAAGCGAAGGTCCATCTGATGTCGGAAATTTCAGCTCATCCCGGAAAAGGGATTACACGCCACATCGAGTTTCAGGCAATGAAAACCAGGATGGCAGTGTCGGAGGCGAGGTGATATTTCGTGATGATCCGGCGGTCAACGTTGAGAAATCGACTGAGAAATCGGCCTGACGAATCGGGGCAGCCTTTCTCTTTCAAAGCCGACTTTGACTGCCTTGTAATTAATGTGAATAATGACCAAGCCATGAGGTGGGGCCATTACGGGAATCAAATTCCCAACTTTATGTGGGTCGACGCGTCATATCGTGGCGCAGGACAACGGGGAGCAAAGACGCCTGCGAGGAGAGATAGATTGACGTGGGTGTTTATCGAGCGGAACAGAAGCAGTGGGCGACATCAGACGCAGAGCGACTCCGACGAGCAGGGTAGCCAGTTATCATGGGTCGCGTCCGATTCGGAGAGAGCTGATGATGAGGCGTTCGTTTAGATGAGGATCAAATAATCGGTTGTCAGAGTTTTCCTTTATCGCTCTTTCTCGTTCTTGAGCGGAAACCAGATACACGGGGCAACCGGTTCTAGTAAGACCGTGAACCCATCACTCTATGGTGTGACCAGCTCCAAAGTTGTACGAGACGCCGCGATTCCCGAATCAACAAGGCGCAAGTTACTGCGGTGCCTCGATAGTCAGGCAACGTTCCTCAAAACGTATCTACTCACCGTCTGGACTTGCCGTTCAACAAAAACCCACGACAATCCAACAAGAAATATGATTCTTGAACTGTATTAATGCTGAAAGGTGTAAATGTCGAAACTCTTTATCACGGGCGGTGCTGGGTTCATTGGTTCAGCTTTCGTCCAGACTGCTACTAAACGAACGACCAGACTTCGAGCTTATCAACTTTGATGCACCTCACTTACGCCGGTAACCTCGACAACCTTGCCGACCTTGAAAGCAGACCGTCACCATTTTGTGCGTGGAGACATCGCTGTCCGGGACGATGTTCTCAGCAAGCCTCGCCTGAAGGCTGTGATGCGATCGTCAACTTCGCAGCCGAGAGTCACGTGGATCGCAGCATCGCCTCAGCGGGCGAATTCCTTGCGCACAAATATTGTTGGTACGCAAGTTCTTCTGGATGCTGCCCGTGAAAGAGAACGTGAGGCGCTTTTCTTCCAAGTCTCAACTGACGAAGTGTATGGGTAGTTTGGAAGGACGATGAAGAAACGTTCTTCTCGGAAGATTCCAGGCTTTGCGCCCAACAGTCCTTATGCGGCGTCGAAAGCGTCTGCAATGAACATTTCTGTACGACGCTGCTCATCACACGTTTGGTCTCGACACGGTGATCACTCGGTTGCGGAAACAATTTACGGACCTCGTCAGTTTCCCGAAAGTTCTTACCCCTCTCACGATCTCAAATGCGATGGAACGATGCTCCCATTCCTCTTTACGGCGACGGTAAGAATGTGCGCGACTGGATCTATGTTGACGATCACTGTCGCGGAATACTGGCCGCACTCGAGAAGGGGGCTTCGGGTGGCGTTTACAACATTGGCGCTAGAAACGAACGACGAAATATTGAAGTCCTCGAGTCTCTACTTGAGGTGCCTTAGCCAAACCGAAGTCAGCTTATTCATTTCGTAAAGATCGGCCTAGGTCAGTGATCGTCGCTACGCAATTGATCCTTCGCTCGCCGAGAACGAGCTTGGGTGGAAGCCGGTCGAGACGTGGCAATCGGGACTTGCGAAAACGATCCGTTGGTATCAAGAAAACGGTGAGTGGCTTGAGCGGGCGCGGAGTGGTGCTTACCGGCGACTATTACAAGCAGCAATACGGAACAGAGGTGCGGACAAGTTGAAGATATTCATCACTGGTGCAGGTGGTTTTTAGTTGGACGCGCCCTGGTCGAACATTGTGTCGCGAATGGCGACGAAGTTGTTGCCTACGACAGGGCCAGCCTCGACATTTCAGACCGTAGTCGCGTCGATGAGTTGGTTTCAGAAGCTAGTCCGGAGGCGATCATCAACTGTGCTGGCGTGGACCGATGTTGATGGATGCGAGGGATGATGTTCATGGTCTGACGCCGCGAACGCGCTAGGGCCTGAAAATTTGGCGCGAGCGAGTCGAAAGGTAGATGCGTTATTGATCACCATTTCCAACAGACTACGTTTTTGACGGCGCCAAAGAAGGGTTTTACACGCAGCGCGACAATCCCAACCCTCTGAGTGTCTATGCGAAATCGAAATTAGATGGCGAGCGGCGGTCGCAGCTCCAGCATGCTCGCACGATCGTTGTCAGAACCGGCTTCATCTCTTGGTGCTCGGTGGCAAGAACTTTCTAAGCACCGTAGTCGAGCGCGCTCAACGGGGCGAACGAGCTAAAAGCCATCGGTGATGCGTGGGGCACTCCGACGTATGCCGACGACCTCGCCTTCCGGCTACGCGAGCTGGCAGCATCTCGATCTTCCCGGAGTATTTCACGTGGTCAGCTGCAGGTGAATGGAGCAAGCTACGCAGACCTTTGCTCAAGAGGCGCTTGAAACTCGCAGCGGTGCGACGCACTCAACGCCTGGCGGTTCGTGAGCTTCGACTCCGCTGACCAGGCCAGCGCCTCGCCCGAGAAATTCGCGCTTGAAGTGTTTGTTGTCGGAACCGCTTAGGCTAAAACCCCTTCCCTCATGGCAGGACGGGCTCGGAGAGATTCGTCGACGCGGATCAGCCAAAAACTTACAAAAGAGAGCCAATTTGGTGGCATAGAGAAACTTGCCTCAGGCCGAGTCTCTGCTATTATTTCTGGCACTTAAAGGTTTCCGGAGCGTGAAGGTCGAAAAACTATGATGTCGCAAGATAATCGCTTGATGCCGTTGCCCGCTGTTGACCGAGGCTTTGGATCGACCAATCGGCGATCTTGACTCCGGCGAGACCTCGTATGGCTCCCGCGGCGAATGAACCGACTCAGCTGCGCGACTACTTGTTCGTTGTTCTAAAACGCAAAGTGGCTGATCCTGAGTCTGTGCGTGGTCGTGACTTCCCTGGTAGCGGTTCAGATGTACCGCCAGCCATCGATTTACCAGGCTGAAACGACCATCCGCATCGAACAGCGTCAGAAGAGTGCATTGAACACAACTGACTTCGTTGTGAACGCACAGCCGGACGGAAACTCTGGGGCACGCAAATCCAAGTTGTTACAGAGTTCGACCCTTGCGCGACAGGTCGCCCCTAACCCTCGATCTCCAGCACAATCCGACCTTCTTTGGTGGCGGGCAGTCACCGGGTGTCTTCTCGTCGTTGCGGAAAATGTTTAGTGGTGATCGACAGAAGCGAGAAGGTTTCGCCGGCAGCCCCGAGCGGACTAAACGTTGTAGGTACCGAGCAATTACGTGATCAACCGCTGTCACCCGAGGAACTGTCCGCGCTCGAGCCTTACGAAGACATGATCATGGGCAACGAGCAGGTCTGACGGGATTGCCGGGCACAAACCCTTTCACCATCAAGTACCGCCACACCGATCCGAGATGGCCCAGAAGATCGCCAACACTTTGGCTGACGTATTTGCGAGTAACAACCTGGAACGGTCAACAATGAAATTCGACGCGCAGCGGATGACTTACTGGTCCGAGAAATCGCAGAACTTCAAGCCAAGATCCGGCACGACACGGAGGTGTTGTTCAACTACCAGCGAGCGCACAATCTTCCGCTGACCGTCAACAGTGTCCTCGACGTTGAGGCGGCACGATTGTCCGACTTGACAAAGCAATTGTTGGAGGCCGAAAACAAGCGTAAGAACACCGAAGCTGCTTACAAGAGTGCCAGCGTCGAGTCCCGACAAATTCTCACTTCCGGAAGTGCAGAAGTCGGGAAGAATCATCGGCGCTTCGCGATCGCATATCTCTATTGAATGAAAGACGAGAGGGATTGCTGATTACCTATACGGAAAGAATGGCCTGAGGTTAAGAAGGTTGGACTTTCAGATCAAACCTCTCGAAGCTAGAGTTGGACAGAGTAGTAAACGAGACTGATTGGTTCATCTCAAAGCCGAATACGAACGCAGCTGTTGCTAACGAAAACGGTATTCGTGAGATGTATAACGCGCAGAAGGGAACAACCACTCAACAAACGCGCGGACCAGATTGAGATGGCGTCCCAGAGCCAGAGTATCGAGACTGACAAGCAGTATTTAGATACTTTGCTCGTCACGAAAGCGCGACGTTAATGCGGTCAATAACGACCGTGGGAAATGAAGTAAATATTGAAACTTACAGCCGGCTCGGTGTTCCCATTGGACCAGCTCGAACTCGCAACGTCTTGATAGCTTTTCTGCTTTCCCTGGTTGCTGGAATCGGACTGGCTTTCCTACTTGATTTCCTCGACGACACAGTCAAGTCGGTTGACGACATTGATAGATACATCCACTCTGCCGGCACTCGCGATGATTCCTGCCAGTCGCGGTGATCGAAGGCTCAAAGAGGGTGGCGCCGTCCAATCCTGAAAAACGCGTCCGAGTCGACGGCGCTCGCAATGATCGACGATGTCAGGAGTCCAGTCGCCGAGTCGTACCGCCACTTGAGAACTTCATTATTGCTTTCCTCCGCAGGCCAACCACCGAAGACAATTTTGGTGACCTCCAGTCAGCCTTCTGAGGGTAAGACAACGACGGCGATCAATACGGCGTTCATGCTCGCTCAAACTGGCGCCGATGTTTTGATCATCGATTGCGACCTGCGCCGGCCGAGACTTCATGCGCAGTTTGAAATCTCGAATGCTCGCGGATTGACGACGTGGCCTGCAGGCGAGAAAGATCTCGGACGGCATCGTTCAGGCGTGTCCGCGCACGCCCAATCTCCAAGATTCTGACTTCGGGACCAGTGCCGCCGAACCCGGCCGAGTTACTTGGCTCTGACGAGATGCGAAAACTGTTGCATGATTTGGGCGAACGGTACGCACACATCATCATCGATTCACCGCCGGCGATTTCATTCACTGACGCGTCGATTCTTTCGACCATGGTTGACGGCGTGATGCTCGTCGTTCACGGCGGCCGCAGTTCGCGCGCTGTTGTGCGCCGGGCCAAGCAACAGTTGTTGGACGTCGGGGCTCACATTTTGGCGTGGTGCTGAACAACGTGAGACTCGATACCCAGGACTATTATTACCAAGGCTACTATTCCAGCTATTACGCTGACACCGATGACTAGTTCCGAGCGCTTCTTGCCGGAGAACGAGCCTGAGTTGTTATTCAAACGATGGGGGCGTCGCTGAAATCGAAGTCGATTGCGAACGTCCCTCAAACGTTATTTGCGGAATGCTACGGTAGCTTGCCTCGTTGGCAACCGCCGATTTCCTCTTAGGATCAACTTACAATTTCCATTCAAATGAAGGTCCCTCTTTGAACTTGCAGGCGCAGTATGTCTCCTTACGGGACGAGGTGCGCCAAGTCATAGACCGGGTCTTCGAGTCACAGCACTTTGTGCTCGGGGCTCACGGTCGAGCGCTCGAGACTGCAATTGCTGACTACTCGCAGACCAAACATGCGATTGGTTGTGCTTCAGGATCAGATGCGCTGTTGCTTGCTTTAATGGCGTTGGATATCGGGCGGGGTGATGAAGTAATAACCACGCCGTTTACTTTTTTCGCGACTGGCGCTGCGATTGCCAGGCTGGGTGCCAAACCAGTATTCGTCGACAGCGATCCACATAGCTATAACATCGACGCCACGAAAATCCAGTCGGCGATCACTTCCCATACAAAGGCGATACTGCCGGTTCATTTATATGGGCAATGCGCTGACATGGATCCGTTGCTGGAAATCAGCCGGAGTAGTGGAATACCAATTATCGAAGATGCGGCGCAGGCTATTGGAGCAGAAGACCGTGGTCGGCGCGCCGGATCAATGGGCCTCGTGGGAACCTTAGTTTTTATCCAACGAAGAATCTCGGTGGCGCTGGCGACGGTGGAATGTTAACCACGAGCGATGACAATCTTGCCGAGCGGTTGAGACGGCTTCGTGCGCATGGTGGCGCCAACGAATACGAGCATGGGGAAGTCGGTATCAATAGTAGATTGGATGAACTGCAAGCCGCGGTGTTAACCGTCAAGCTTCCGCATCTCGACGGATGGTCGAACGAACGCGCCAACAAGGCAGCGGTCTACTCGAAGCTCATTAAGCGACTCGAATTCAGGCTTTAGCGTCACTCCGCCATTCATACGTAACGATGGCCGTCACATTTTTCATCAGTACGTTGTTCGCGTTCCAAAACATCGCGATCGGCTTGCGGAGCACCTGAAACAGAAAGGAATTGGCACGAAGGTCTACTACCCGATCCCTTTGCATTTGCAGCAATGTTTTGAGTATCTGGGCTATAAAGAAGGCGATTTTCCCGAATCAGAAAGCGCTGCATCGGAGACGCTGGCCCTGCCGGTCTATCCTGAGCTTACTGATGAGCAGCAGCATTGCGTAGTCGATTCGATCAGGAGTTTTGAACCGTAAAGTGTGCACCCAGGCATGACACAAAAACTCAGCATCATTACCCCTTCATTCAATCAAGGCAGATTTCTTGAAGAGACGATCCTCTCCGCACCCAATCACAGGTACGAGTCGCTCTCGAGTACATCAATCATCGACGGCGGCAGCACCGACGGATAGGCGTTGACGTTATCAAGCGGTATGAGAGTCGATTGGCGTATTGGGTGAGTGCAGAAAGATCGCGGCCAGGTTCATGCTCTAAATAAAGGTTTGGAGAAGGCGACGGGAGATGTGTTTGCTTTTATCAATAGCGACGACATCTATTTCCCGGGGACGTTCGATGTGGTCATGAAGCATTTTGCCGGAGCACCCGTCTTCAGAGTGGTTTGTGGGGACACTGAAATGTTTGGCGAAGGGTTCGAGACGAAAATGATTGATACCGTCGTGCCAAAGTCGGCGGCTCATTGTTTGTCATGGGCATACAAGGCGCGCCGCAGCCAGGCCACTTTGGAAGACCGAACTAATCCGACGAGGATTTCAGGAAATGTGGAACTACGATTTTGATCACGACATGTACATTCGTTTGTCTCGAAGGTCACAAATGTGAATACATCCCAATGAAGATGGCCGGGCATCGACTGCACGAAGTGAGTAGTAAGACGATTGCTGAAGGTCACCGGCAGATTGAGGAGTTTGACCAAATCGCCGAGTTCTACGAACCCCAGCCACAGGGTGCCGGCGAGCGCTGGTGTAGGGCCACGCGGTTTCTGCGACTCTCTATGCGGCAAGTGAGGCGGGCCGAAGATAGAGCCGCCGATGGTTAAACTCGCGCGCTAGCTACACACATCCGGGAAAGCCTGATGAATCGTCCGTTCTGGGGTTGCTTGGAAGAGGCGATAAGCGGCAATTGATGTCGGATAAGCTTGAAAGCCATCCTTGCAAAGTCAGGAGTCGTTATCAGATCAGTTGTGGGAGTCAGTGAACGCTCTCATTCTCCCAAGCTTCAGCCTGGGGCCTATAGGCGACGGTCAGCACGCAGGAACTGCCGTCTTCAACGGCTTCCCGGTGTGCATGGAACCTGCGGACCCAATGAAATTCGCACGTGGAGCTGGAGTGGCTCTGAACTAGTAAACCGTTAAAACGGTTCCTGGAGAATTAGGGCCCTGCTGCCACCCCAAGCCGAAGCTTGGGGGAGAATTGAGCTGCAGGAGGCCTCTCTCGCTTGTCGTTGTAGGCATACCGGACAAGCCTCACGCTTTTGCATTTAGACCTGCGGATACTTAATCGTTTCCACTTCTTTTAACTGAATAGTCTTGGGAGTCACAACATACATGGCTGAACAAACAAGAGTATTGGTTACAGGTGTCGGCGGATTTATTGGGTCATTTGACCAAGTATCTCGTCTGACCGTGACTACTGGGTGAGAGGGCTGTCGACGTCAAAGAACCCGAATCATGAGGCTACCGCTGCACGACTTTAAGGTGCTCGATCTATCGATGCGCAGACAACCGCCTGGAAGCCACCAGGGACATAGACGAGGTCTACGGTTTGGCCGCGAATATGGGTGGAATCGGTTTTATTGAGAACAACAAAGCCGTGATCGTTCGCGACAACACCTTTATCAATCTGCACAACGATCGAAGCCGCGCGGAGAAAACGGGGTGAAGCGTTATCTCTACACTTCTAGTGCCTGCATCTATCCCGGCTACAAACAAAAGGAGACTGACGTCACTCCGTTGCGAAGAGGACGATGCTCTACCCGGCTGATGCGGAAGACGGTTACGGTTGGGAAAAGCTCTACATGGAACGAGTTTGTCGTCACTACACTGGAAGACTTCGGACTCGATACAAGAGTGGTTCGTTTCCCACAACATCTTCGGGCCGCTTGGTACGTATGATGGTGGTCGAGAAAAATCTCCCGCAGCTATCTGTCGCAAAATAGCTCTGGCCAAAGATGGTGACGATATCGAAGTTTGGGGCGACGGAGAACAGACGCGCTCCTATTGCTACATCGACGATTGCGTTGAAGGAATCTATCGCCCTGATGAACAGTGAGCATCGTGAACCGATCAACCTAGGGCAGGATCGGATGATCTCGATTAATGAGTTGGTCGACATGGTGTCGAAAATTGCGGGCAAGAAAATCTGGCAAGAGCTACGATCTCACCAAGCCACAGGGCGTTCGTGGAAGAAAACAGCGACAACACCAAGTTGACGCGAGGTGTTGCACTGGGAACCAACGATTTCTCTCGAGGATGGATTGGAGCGAACCTATCACTGGATCGCCGGCCAGCTCGAAGAAGAACAACGCCGCTGCGAAGGCCGGGGTGACGACTTAGCGACGCCGCGAATGAAATAGACATCTCAGTTCCGAGTAGAGAGAGAGTTTGGCCTGATTGTGGGTGGGGCTTTCACCTTGCTCGGAACCTGGTGGATGTACCGCGGGAAGTTTCTGAGCTGCTGCGCAGATCGTGGTTCCACCCGGAATTCTCCTGGTTTTGCTGGGCTCTAATTGTTCCGCGCGTTCTCGGTTTCACCCAAACAAAGCATGGATGAAACTTGCCGAGTGGAATGTCGTACGTTTCCACGAGAATCATTCTGCGCGATTGTTTTCTTTGGAGTACTGACCCCGATCGGTTTGATTAAGCGGCGAGCAGATGGGATGGGATCCACTTCATCGTCGTTCTGACGCACGTGACTCCTACTGGCAACCATACTCAAAACGACAACTAGATCCGCTGGCACTACGAAAAGATGTTTTGAAGGGACGGCAATGTCAAAAAGTACAAGTCGTTAGTGAGGTTGTGGCAGTTCATGCGAGAGAACAAGAAGTATTGGCTCGCGCCGATTGTCATCTACACTTGTGCTGGTCGGTGTCCGTTGGTTCTGGCCAAGAGCTCCGGCTATTGCGCCGTTCATCTACACGCTGTTCTAGCTAACGCGAAATCCGATCTGTGCGGTAAGCATACTCGGAATATCAGCGTTCTTATCACGACTCGGCGGCTTGCCTGGTCATCGATGGCGACATCGTGGCAGCGGCGCAGGAAGAACGCTTCACCCGCATCAAGCATGACCACCGCTTTCCAGTCAACGCTGCCCGCTATTGCCTGAGCGAAGCCAACCTCTCGGCCGCTCAACTCGATTACGTCGGCTTCTCACGACAAGCCTCTCCTTAAAGTTTGACCGACTCCTCGAAACGTATCTCGACTACTCGCCCGCAGGCTTTTCTTCGTTTCTCAAATCGATGCCGCTCTGGATGCGTGAGAAACTTTGGATGCCGGATCTCATTCGCACCGAGCTGGCCAAAACAGACGGTGAGGAAGACGAACGAAGAGCAAAAGAAACTTGGCAAAAAGTTTGAATGGAAACTTCGTTTGGCGATCATCACGAGAGTCACGCTGCCAGCGCCTTCTACCCATCGCCATTTGAGGAAGCTGCGATCCTGACCATCGACGGTAGTTCGGCGAGTGGGCCACCAGTTCGATCGGAGTCGGCAAGGCAACGAAATTGACGTTGCTCAAAGAGCTTCGTTACCCGGACAGTCTTGGTCTTCTCTACAGCGCTTTCACCTACTACACCGGATTCAAAGTTAACAGTGGCGAGTACAAAGTCATGGGGCTTGCTCCGTATGGCGAGCCTAAGTACGTCGAGGCAATCAAGAATAATTTGTTGGAGATTGGCGAGGACGGAAGTCTCCACTGAACCACGACTACTTTAGCTACTCGCAAGGCTTACGAATGACAAACAAGGCTTTCGACAAAGTCTTTGGTGGTCCGCCGCGTAAGCCGGAGACGCGGATCAGTCAGCGCGAGAATGGATCTAGCCCGCAGTATTCAAGTGATCACTGAAGGAAGTGATGTTGAAGATGGTGCGCTTTGCCAAGCGGGAAACTCAAATGAAGCACCTTTGTCTCGCTGGAGGTGTGGCATTGAACTGCGTTGCGAATGGACGCGTTTTGCGAGAGGTTCCGTTTGATGGTATCTGGATTCAACCTGCGGCCGGAGATGCCGGTGGTTCACTTGGGATTGCCCTGGCGATCTGGCACCGGTATTTGAATAAGCCGCGAACGAGTGCGGGAAAGCATCGAGAAGTGGAAGCCTCAAGATCGGACAACGTCGAATGGTTTACCTGTCGTACGCAGACGCGATGAAGGGTTCTTATCTTAGGCCCACGCGATTCAGAAAGAAGAGATCGCGAGGATCTCTGATGCTCGAAAAGTGTTCCTCTACAAGCGGCATATTCGCGTGGAGGATCTGCCTGACGTTGTGGCCGATCTTCTGGCTCAAGGAGAAGTAATCGGTCTGCACTCAAGGGGCGCATGGAGTTTGGGCCACGAGCGTTGGGCGGACGAAGCATCATTGGCGACGCCCGTTCGTCTGAAATGCAATCCAGTGATGAATCTCAAGATCAAATATCGCGAAAGCTTCAGACCGTTTGCGCCCAGCGTTTTGCGGGAACGAGTCTGCGGAATGGTTTGACTCTCCGATACTGACAGCCCTTACATGTTGCTCGTCGCTGACGTGAACGAATCGAAACGGCGCACGATGACCGACTGACGAGAAAAGCAGTTGTGGGGAATCGAGAAGCTCAACGTGAAGCGCTCCGAAATTCCGGCGGTCACGCACGTCGACTATTCAGCCCGGATCCAAACAGTGCGGAGGGAAACTAATCCTTTGTACTGGGACATACTCGAAGCTTTCAGGGCAGCGAAACGGGTTGTCCCGGTGTTGGTCAATACCGAGTTTCAATGTTCGGGGTGAGCCGATCGTTTGTAGTCCAGCCGATAGCTACCGATGTTTTATGCGAACCGAGATGGACTACCTGGTTCTGGAAAACTTCATCCTGGATAAGAAGGACCAGCCAGCGTTTGCTGAAAAGGGAGACTAGCGTCTGAGGAGTTTCGGGTTGGATTGAGTTTGAGGAAGAGTTGGGGTGCTTTCGAACTCCGCCGTCGCCCTTCCCAAGTTGTTCTGCTCATAAATAGAATCTCCTGTAGTCATTCTCCAGCTTGTCTGAAATTGACTTTTTCCGACTCAATTAGTGGATTCGACAAACGATCGGGGAATTCTCTAGGATGCCGTCAGAGCACACGTCGCCTGCGAGAGTGAAAGTCAGTGTAATCGTCCCAGTTCGTGACGAGGAATCAATTCGTGGCCGCTAGACGGCCTGCTGGAACAAACCCGCTTGCCTGACGAAATCATATTACCGACGGCGGTTCCGGTCGACTCAACCCCCCAGATTATTGAAGGAGTACACATCCGCAACGGTGCGCCCGTGCGCGTCGATTCGCGCGGGCGAAAGCTGCCGCCCGAGACGAGGCCGGAATCTTGGCGCGGCCGAAGCGCAGTCAGGTGAAGTGGCTGGGCTTTACTGACGCTGGAATTCGCCCCCGCCAAAGACTGGTTGGAAGCCCTGGTTCGCAGAGTCGAGGCAGGACGACACAATCGACATGGTCTATGGGTCCTGGACACCCGTGACTGATACGTTTTTCATGAGTGCGCCGCCATCGCGTATGTCCCTCCGCCAACTACACCGGCAAGGAGCACCGTCGTGAGGCCGCGCGTTTATCGCCTCCGACTCTATTGCGCCGTCATGCATGGAGGCGGTCAAAGGGATTTCCTGAGAATCTACGTTCAGGCGAGGACCTTGATTTTTATGGATCGGGTCGGGCGCTCGGCTTTCGGTTTGTCCACGAACCTGCTGGCGGCACGTGCAATGGGACCTTCGGCCCACGTTCCTCTCCACGTTCAAACGGTTTCTTGTGTACTCGCGCAACAACATTGCAGAGCGGGACTGTGGCGCCAGTGGCAGGCCACCATTCTGACGCGCTATGTCATCGGTCCTCACTGCTCATTCTGATCGGTGGCATTGGCATAGTCGGCCGCAGATGGTCTTTTGGCTACCCATCACCCTTCTGGCTCGCCTTGTTGACTGCTCGCGCTGCCAACTTCCATCCGACGCAACCGGTCCTGTTTCCCTGCGTTCGATTCCTGCGCAACATTCGTCAGCGCGTTCAACCCGATTGCGATGCCTGTTCTAGCTGCACGCTGGACGCCTGTCGCGATCATCGGGAGCATCCAGTGGCTTTTGTTGGATTGGTTTCGCTGGAGCCGCAAGTGGGTCAACGGTGGAGGCCAGAGCGATGGGGCTTGACGGGGTCGCCGCGCGCTGTCTCATCTCCTACAACGGAATGCCTGATCCGCTGGGCCAGACGCACAGTGATTCCATATCTGTCTGAGCTTGGCGACAGCGAGGGGCTGTCGTCACGCTGCTCAGTTTCGAGAAAGCCGAAGAGCGTTTGCTCCAGATGGAGTGGAACGCAAGTTGTGAACGAGCTTCATGCAAAAAGCTGAGGTCGCGCGGAATTGATTGGCACTAGGCTGGCGTATCACCAGCGCCCGTCGTTACCGGCGACTGTCCTATGACGCTGTGGGCCGGCACGCGGCCCGCAATACGGCGACTCGTGCGCGAAGAAAAACAAGATCGAGTCAGTTCACGCGCGGGCGCACATTCCTGCGACGATTGCTTTGCCTTTGAAACGGCGACGCGGGACGTCAAGATGATCTTTGATTCTGCGCGGACTGATGGCTGAAGAGTACGTCGACGCTGAACCACTGGCGGCAAAGGTGGTTTGCCTTACCGCGTGACCAAAGCCGACCGAGCAGCGCATTTTCGCCGCCACGGACGCGGTCGTCACACTCACCAGAGCGGATCTGGCCCATCATCGACAGTGGGATGGACTCAAAGGGCGTGCTGTCATCATGAAGTCATCCCTGTTGTGTGGATGCTCGATGCTTTCAAGTATTCGGCGACAACGCCAAAGGCGTCGTCAGGAACTCGGTCTCAGAATCAATTTACCCTCGTTTACAGTGGTTCACTCGACAGTTGAGGTATCTAACTGATAAGATGGCAGACTTCTTTGCAGGTTTTCTTCGAAAGAGTCCCGACGCTCATCTCTCCTGTGGCTCACGACCGGCAGTTCCGAGCGAAGTAAGCTCGCACTGATGGCTGAACGTCATATCGCGAAAGCGAACTACAGTCTGCGCGCCGTTTCGTCGGCAGATGTACCGTCGTACTTGTCGGCTGCGGATGCTGGTCTCTCTTTCATAAAGCGGTGCTTTTCAAAGATTGCTTCGTCACCAACCAAGAACGCGGAATACCTGGCCTGTGGACTTCCGTTAATTCTCAATACGGGCATCGGCGATACTCAGATGCGTTGGTTGAATAATGGAAGGTTGGCGCTCTCGTGAAGGAGTTTGATGAGAAAACATTACGCTGAAGCCGTTAGTGATGTTGACGGATTGCTCAGTGACCCAGAAGTGAAGACGAAGACGCGAAGTCGCGAAGGGTGACTGATTTACACTCGGTGGGCGGCGAACGTTATTCGTCACTGTATGAACGAGTGTTGGACTGAGTATTTACCAGGAGGTTGAAGTCGGAACTACAACGCGGTAGCGTATGGCTCGGCTTTATATTCAGTAATGCTGGGCCAGACGCTACCGCGTTGTGATGCTGACTTCATTATTCCGAACTTAATGGGCTTGGATAAACAAAAACTCGTAGACACTTTACGTTGTCCCGCGTGCAATGGCGTTTTGTCGATCAGCAGCGACGAAGAGGGGCTGTCTTGCCGTGCGCTTTGCAATCTTTCGTTTCCCGTAATCAACGGCATCCCGCGAATGCTTTTATCTCCGTTTCGTGAGGCACTGCTCGGAAACGGCTCTGCGAGGCTCGACGCCAAGCAGGTTGAGACCGCGTTGAGCTTGGATTCAGTGGCAACGTTTTCCCGAGATGTATGACGAATGGGAAAACAGTTTCTCTGATTACATGCAGCCGCGCAGCTGCGGGGTATTCTTTCGTGGCAAAAAAGTGTTGGACGCCGGTTTTGTGGAAATGGTCCGTCGCTTTATTACGCGACAAAGTATGGCGCGGAAGTTTGGGCACTGGATTTAGGTCCGGCAGTAGAGGCTGCCAACGTCGAAACACTGATTCAGTTGGACAGGCTCGTTGTCCAGGCGGACCTTCACAAACCTCCGTTCGCACCTGAAAGTTTTGACTTCATTTATTCGATTGAGTTCTGCATCATCTACCGGATCCGGAAGAGGCTTTCCAGAATCTCTTGCGCTTTTAAAACCTGGTGGAGAAATCCAGATCTATCTCTACTGGAAGCCCGAAAGACAGCCCATCAAATCTTTACTCTTGTCGGGAATAACGGCTGCGCGCCAGGTAACAACGAGGCTCCCGCATTCGGCGGTGTATGCTTTGGCTTATCCTTCGGCGATTGCCGCTTTCATGTTTTTTGTATGGCCTTACCGAATGATGAAACAGGTAGCGCTCTGAAAGGTCTCGCAGAGGATTTTGCCAATGAAGCAATATGCTAGCTTTCCGTTTCGTGTTTGTGTGAACGACCAGCTCGATCGCTTCAGCACCAATTGAAAACCGTTACACAAAAAGCGATGTCGAGGAGTGGCTTAAGCGCGCGTGGACTAAAGTCGCCACAAGTGGGAGCGAGTTATGGCTGGGTTGCGACGGGCGGGAAATGGAATATCGGCGCGCTCTTCTGGGACCGCGCGCGTCCCCGCCTGCATCCAGTCGCCACTAAGATCAGCTGGAGCAACACTGGCAGGCGAGGACGCCTGCGGTCCCAGAAGAGCACGCCCGATACTTCGACGGTGTTACTAAAGGGCACCGAGGATTTGAAAACAATCGGCAATTGGAAATTGGCAATTGGCAATGCTACAAAGGGTCTTCTACGTTAGACGATTATGCGTGTCTTAGCTTTGGTGCCAAGTCTTTACGATACCCTCGCCCGGGCAGCGTTACCGGCTCGAGCAATGGGAGCCTTTACTTCGCGGACGCGGCGTCGAAATCACTCTTACGAACCATTCGAATCCAGCGAACTGCACGAAGCAGTTTACAAGCCCGGCCAGCTTGGTCAGAAGCTGAAGTTTGTAAGTCAATCATTACTGCGCCGCTTCTCTCTGCTAAGCAAAATCAACGATTACGACGTCATTTATGTATTCCGGGAAGCAGCTCTTTCTTGGGCCGCCGATCTTTGAAAAGGTTGATTCATCAAAGGCACGTTCCAATGGTCTTTGATTTCGACGACGCGATCTTTGTTTCGTATAAAAGTCCATCAAACGGCTACCTGAGTTATTTGAAATTTGCCGGCAAAGACGAAAACGATCTGTCGGTTGTCCGCGCACGTCATGGTTGGAAATCCATATCTCGCGGAATATGCTCGGCGTGTTAACGACAAAGTCACTGTAATCCCGACCACTATCGATACTGAAAAGTACAAACCGCTGGCCGATCGACAACGCTCCGGCCCCATTGTGATCGGCTGGACCGGCAGTCATAGTACAGTGCAACACCTCGACACGTTGCGTGGTGCTCTCCAGAAGTTGGCCACCCGAGAAACGTTTCGACTGCGAGTCATCGGCACTCACCTTCTACAACCCTGGAAGGAGTCGAGTGGAATGAATCACCGTGGCACTCAGAGTCGGAGCTTGAAGATTTGAGCGCCGTTGACATAGTGTCATGCCGCTACCGGACGACAATTGGAGCAAAGGTAAATGTGGCTTGAAAGCGCTCCAGTTTATGGCCCTGGTATTCCGACGATTTGTGCGCCGGTTGGTGTAAACACGGATATTATCCAGGATAACGAAACGGTTTCATTGCCGGTTCGGAGGACGAGTGGGTCGAAAAGCTTAGTCTGCTAACGAAGAGTCCGAGCTTCGCAAGGAGACGCCGGTCGGCGAACTGTTGAGCAGAAGTATTCTGCGGATGGCCCGGTACCAAGAGTCTATGAGGTTTTGAAGTCCGTAGTCAGGTCGTCGAAAGTCAGAGTTGAGTCTGTTTTGCAATCCGCGCTCAGCTACTCGGAAAACCACGGCTGACATTGAAGGCGAGGGATCAAAGTTTTGGGAAATCGAAATGTGTTGGTTACGGGTGGAGCGGGATTTATTGGTTCCCACCTGGTGGACAGATTAGGTGCCGAAGGACATCGAGTAAGAGTGCTCGACGCGCTAGTACCGCAAGTGCATGGTGCCGATGCAAAACCTCTTTATTTGGACCTCAGCGTGGGTTTATCCGCGCTGATGTTTACGATCGCGAAGCGGTCGACCAGGCATTAGAAGGTATCGATGTTGTTTTCACGAAGCCGCCGAAGTCGGTGTCGGCCAGTCGATGTATGAGATTCAACGGATGTCCGCGCAAATGATTTGAACCGCTGTCTTGCTTGAAGCGATTCTCGCTCCTCAAGCGCAGATTCAAAAACTGGTTGTCGCCTCGTCAATGTCGCATTTACGGCGAGGAGCTTATAAGTGTGCTGGATGTGGAACCGTTTATCCGCAACTTCGTCCGAGTGAGCAACTCCTTGATCGCCGCTGGGAGCTTGGTGTTCAAACTGTGGCAAGCAATTGAGCCCCGCCGGAACAACCGAAGACAAGCCGCTGTTTCCAACTTCAGTTTATGCAGTAACTAAGACAGGACCAGGAACAGTTTTGTTGGCGGTGTGGCAGGTCTTACAAGATTCACCGTAGCGCTTCGCTATTTCAATGTTTACGGTACGCGGCAGGCTCTTTCCAGTCCTACACTGGTCTGTGCGATTTTCCCGCGCGGCTGCAACGGAAATCCGCCAATGATTTTGAAGACGGTGAGCAATCACGCGACTTCGTGCACGTGAGCGACATTGTTCAGGCAAACTTGCTGGCGATGGAAACAGATCGAGCAGATTATCAGGCGGTAAATGTTGGGACCGGCGTCGCGACACCAATACGAGCTGTTTGCGACTTACTCGCGGAAGGTCTGGGAGTTGACCTGAAGCCCGAGATCGGTGGTAAGCATCGTGAAGGCGATATCCGTCATTGCGTTTCCAGATATCTCTAAGGCGCGTACGTTACTTGGGTACGAACCGAAGTCTCTCTCTTGCCCAGGGTATTCCCAGGAGTTGTTGAAATGGGTAAAGGCTCAAGCGGCCCAGGATCAGGTTGAAAGTGCGACGGCGGAGTTGGAAAGCCGACAATTGGTTCCGGTAACGAGATTTGATGAACCCACGCCTACCGTTGGCCTGGTCCTATGTGCTGATGCAACGAACAAGCAGATTCCGTTTCTTGATGCTGGCGTCGTTTGCGTTTTTGCCTTCATTCATCAAACGACCGTCGTACCGTTTGTTCTTTGGATATCGAATCGGTAAGCGCGTAAAGATTGGCCTGAGCATAATTGACGCGGGGCAGTGTGAAATCTCGATGATGTGTCGATTGGCCACTCAACGTGATCACTCGCGTGGCAGATTTGAAAATCAGGACCACACGCGCATTGGTCATTTGAATATCATTCGTGGCGGCGACGAAGTTTCACGCTGGGGCGCTATTCCGAGATCATGCGGATGAACGAGATCAACTCGATTCCGATCCTGACGCCGTCAATGCAGATCAATCCGCGGTTTCTGCTTGGTGACGGAAGGTATCGTAACGACCGGTCACAAGATCGATTTTACCGACAAGGTCGAAATCGGCAGGCGAGTCATCCTGGGCGGGCGGAATTCGTCGCTGTGGACCCGCAACCGGCGACGTGCTTTGCCGATAACGATCGGCGACCTTGTTTATATCGGTTCGGAAATCAGGATGGCGCCAGGCAGCGGGTGTTGCGGCCCGTTGTATGGTGGGAGTTGGAGCAGTCATCACCGCACAGATGGCGGAAGAAGGTAAGCTGATTGGCGGCGTACGCGGCCAAAGTAATCAGGATTTGAGCTCCCGAAGATCAATTCTTAATTGAACGAAAGACGGCCACCCTGATTTACCCGACGATCTCTCAGGTTTGTAAGCAGTCATGAATTCCCTTATCGCGATCTTAACTCTGGTTATTTGCGGCGGTTCCATGTTTCTGGCACCAGCGGAAGCACCTGCTGCGTTAGCCTTATGTATTGTCACCTCGCTGCCAACGATATTCTTTCTCGCACGGCGTAAAGAAGACCGAGCATTTCTGCTGCGCGTTTTCATCCTTGGAATACTCATTCGCATTGCCGTGGGTACCTTGATTTATATCGGTCACTACGAAGAAGAATTTTTCGGTGGTGATGCTATTACCTACGACCTTTATGGAGGTTCGTTGTTAGCCGGCTGGCACGGAGATAAGTATCACCTCGGCAGGTATCAAAATTTTGTGGCTTCAGGCGCCAGCGCGTGGGGCATGCTCTACCTGGTGGCGGGGAGTCTACGAATTGGTCGGTCGAAATATGTTTGCGATCCAACTGATCAATGCTTCGGTTGGCTCAACGACGGCGATAATTGTTTACAACTCTGCCGACCGCCTCTTCAACAACCAACGAGTCTCGCGTTTGGCGGCCCTTCTAACTTGCTTTTTCCCATCGTTAGTTTTGTGGTCGTCTCAAGCTTTGAAAGACGCGATCATTGTTCTGGTATTGGCGCTTGCAATTTACTGCACACTACGATTGATGGAGAAGATTACCATCGGGCATGTGCTCGTGATGACTACCTGCTTGTTGACGCTTTTGACGCTGCGCTTTTACACGTTCTACATGATGGCCGCCGCAGTTGGAGGTAGTTTTCTTATTGGTGGAAAGACGCTGGACACTCAAGCCTTTATGCGTCGATTTGCGGCTGTTGTGGCTATCGGACTTGCCTTTACCTACTTTGGGATTGTCCGTTACGCAGGGACGCAGATTGAAAAGATATGGCAGTTTGCAGATGGTTCAGCTAAGCCGAAAGGATCAAGCTGAGGTCTGCGGATTCCGGCTTCCTAACGGATGTGGACGTGCAAACAACTTCGGGTGCGTTAACCGCCATTCCAGTCGGATTCGTCTATTTGTTGCTGGCGCCGTTTCCGTGGCAGTTGGCATCACTTCGTCAAAGTATCGCCTTGCCCGAGATGCTGATTTGGTGGTTTTCGTGTCCCTTACTTGTCCTGGGTTTATGGTATGCAATGAAACACCGTTTGCGTGAAGTTTCACCGATCATAATCTTCACCACGATGTTGACGCTTGCGTATTCGCTTGTGCAGGGAAACGTTGGTACTGCTTACAGGCAGCGATCCCAGTTGCTTGTTTTCTACTTCATTTTGTCGCCGTGGGTGGCGTGATCTTGAAAGAGCGTTCGGAAGACAAACAACGGAAAGCTGAGCTAGCGAAGAAGAACTTGCGGAACTCCAGGCTGCCCGCGCGCGCTCGCGCGTCGACAACGACATGCGCAAGAGTTCACAACCTGCTGTCGGTTCGTCATAGTTGTTTCTCAACAAACGACATGGTTCAGGCGCAGGTAAACGCGGATCAGAACGAATCGAAAAAGCAATGAATTTCACTTTTCTCTTCTGATCTGTGTCTATCTGCGGCTGAATTATTCCTACCTAACCACTATTTTACGAAGCCTCGCTCAGTTAAGCAGTCAATAATCAGGCGGGCGTTTTCTTCTGCGGTATGAGTTGTTGTGTTGAGTTCTAATTCCGGTTGCAATGGTGGTTCGTAAGGATCATCGATGCCGGTGAAATTCTTAATCTCCCCGCGCCTCGCCTTCAAATACATTCCCTTACTATCGCGTCGTTCACACTCTTCGATCGGCGTGTTCACGAAGACTTCGATGAAGCGTTCTCCGCCAACGAGACTTCGAACGCCGTTTCGCGTGGCTCGATAAGGGCTGACTGCAGCGCAGATCACGGCGCCATGGTGTCGCACGATCTCCGATGCAACGTAACCGATGCGGCGAATATTCGCGTCGCGATCGTCCTTACTAAAACCGAGACCACGTGAGAGGTTGTTTCGCACGACATCGCCGTCGAGTAGCGTCACCTGTCTTCCTAGTTCCTGTAACAACACGGTCAGAATTTCTGCCGTAGTCGATTTGCCTGCGGCGCTCAACCCGGTAAACCAGACGCAAAAGCCCTGTTTGAACCGCGGCGGATATGTTTCAGCGATCGCCGCGGCCACTTCCGGACGCGCGAACCAATCCGGAAGATCGACACCGCCATCGCGATACCAGTCGCGTGCCTGTGTTCCTGACAACTGTGCAACCGTTGCGTTGGGTTTTAGCCTGCGTACATCTTCGTAGCGTTGTTCGTCAGGCAGGTAAACAAACTCACCAAAAGGAACTGCCTTTACACCCAGTTCCTCTTCAACTCCTCTGACGAGATCCTGGGCATCATACGGACCATAGAAGGGCTTGCCGGTGGAATCGTTTCCGGGGCTCGCATGATCCCGACCGATGATCATGTGGTTCGCACCGTAGTTTCGCCGGATCAATGCGTGCCACAGTGCTTCTCTCGGACCAGCCATGCGCATGGCCAATGGCAAAAGCGCGAGCAGCATGTGGTTCGGATCATAATAGTTGTTGGCCAGTGCTCTGTATGTGCGCACCCTGGTGAAGTAGTCGATATCGCCGGGTTTCGTAAGTCCAACAACTGGATGGAGGAGGAGTACGCCATTGATATCTTCCGCTGCCCGCCTGGTTAATTCTTCGTGAGCCCTGTGAAGCGGGTTCCGCGTCTGAAACGCAACAACATTTTCACTGCCCAAGTTGCTCAAGCCGCGTGCGTGTTTGTCGTGGAGTCAAACGTAGTTCTCGAAAATCATAGCGTTGAGGAAGTCGAAGCACTTTCAAACGCCCAGCCAGGTTTCGCTTACCCCATCTATGCATCTCGGCAACCAGCGGATGTCGGACGTCCGTAGTCTTAAAGACTTCTTGAGCTGCTTCCTCAAGATCCCATTCATAGATTTCGTCGACGTACATGACGGCTACGATTTCATTACGTGCATCGAGTAGCGCGACTTCGGAATCAAGATGGACTTGAAGCTGGTCGCTAACCGGCAAAGTGATGGGAATAGGAAACAATTGACCACTGCTCAAGCGCATTTCGGCAACGACACGCCGGTAGTCTTCACGACCCATGAAGCTATCGATCGGACTGAAGTGCTCCGGTAGCCATCAGTTCCAGATCGCAGAGCGACCGTTCTGAGAGTTGAATCGAGCGAAGCTCTTTTGCCTGAGCGAGCGCGTCGCTGAGTTCCGTTTCCAGAACGGTCAGATCGACGAGCTGGCCACCAAATGGAGAGACTAGTTTGGGAGTTGTTAGGATGTCAGACACTAATATGTGGACTCAGCAGAATGTATAAGAGCGGTACCGTGATTACGAAGAGGAGAACTGAAACCAGGACACGACCAAAATCTTAACATAGTCGTTGAGAAAGCTGACTTGAGGTATCTTTGAGGCGTTGCGAATTCTAGTCACTAACAACGCGCTTTCGGAACGGGTCGGCATTTAGCTCTCCGTTCGGGATATTGCGCTATCTTTTCTGCAGAGAGGCCGAAAAGACCAGCTGCAAGTTGACGGCACTGCCGCTCGAGGAGGGCTTCGGAGCGGCGTTTTCGGACACTCTTACTCAGGGCGCGCTAATATAGCCTTAAGAAATAAACTCTGACCCGCGGAAAGCCCAAAAGCCCAGCAACATATGTGTGGCATTGTAGGACTCGTTCGAAACGACGGAAAACCGATTGACGAAGGATTGTTGGCTCGGATGAACGATGCCATTCGTCATCGCGGTCCCGACGAAGACGGATTCTACGTCAATGGCTCGGTCGGTTTGGCGATGCGACGCCTGGCGATCATCGACCTCAAGAGTGGTCAACAGCCCATCCACAACCGTGATCGCACCGCCTGGATCGTCTTCAACGGTGAAATCTATAACTACCTCGAGTTGCGCGAAAAGCTCGAAAAACTCGGTCACACCTTTTATACAAACAGCGATACTGAAGCGATCGTCCACGCCTACGATCAATACGGTTCTGAGTGTCCGAAACATCTCCGCGGCATGTTTGCTTTTGCAATCTGGGATGAACGAACCCAGGAACTCTTCCTCGCTCGGGATCGTGTCGGTAAGAAACCGCTTCTTTACGCAGAAGTTAACGGTCAATTGGTTTTCGGATCGGAGTTTAGTGCGATTCTCCTGCATCCCGACGTCAGCAAGGAGATTCGTCCTGAAGCGATTGATTGCTACTTATCGTTTATGTGCGTTCCCGCGCCCCTAACTGCATATCGAGCGATTAAGAAGTTAGAGCCCGGACACTCGCTCCGCTGGCGCAAAGGTGAGGTGAAGACCGAACGATACTGGCAACCGGATTTTTCAAAGAAGCTGATATCAGTGAAGAAGAAGCTGGAGAACGGGCCATCGAGATTTTGCGAGATGCCGTAAAGAGTGCGCCTGATGTCTGAAGTGCCGTTGGGTGCTTTTCTTTCCGGAGGAATTGACTCAAGTGCAGTCGTCGCACTCATGAGCCAGGAATCGAGCGAGAAGGTAAAGACGTTTTCGATTGGTTTTGAAGAGCAGGACTTTAGCGAGCTTCATCACGCGAAACGGATCGCGGAACACGTGGGCGCCGACCATCATGAGTTTATCGTTCGGCCCGACGCAGTCGAAATTCTGCCGATGCTTGTCGAGCATTATGGCGAGCCTTACGCTGACTCGTCAGCGGTTCCAACTTACTACGTTGCTCGCGAGACTCGTCGTCACGTGACCGTCGCATTAAACGGCGATGGTGGTGATGAATCATTCGCCGGGTATGAAGCGTTACATTGCGATGGGCCTTACGGAGGAAGTATCGAAAGGTGCCGGCTTTCTTTCGCGAGTCACTAATCAAGGAAGCGGTTAATCGAATCCCCACTTCGCCCACCAAAAAAGCAAAATCAACTCTGCGAAGCGTCTACTCGAAGTTGTCTCAAAGCCCCGAGTAAATCGCTACATGCATTGGATGAGTGTATTCAACGAGGGGCTAAAGGAACTCTCTATTCGGATGGGTTCCGCCAACAAACTGATAAGGCATTCGCTGCTAGTTTTCTGGAGACTTGGTTCAACAAGGCAAACGGAAACGGATTGGTTGACACGTTGTTGTTGACCGACTTGATGACTTACTTGCCAAACGATCTGCTCGTCAAAGTCGACATCGCTACGATGGCTGTATCGCTTGAAGCTCGTTCACCATTTCTCGATCACCATGTCATCGAATTCGCGGCGAGTTTGCCTGAACGTTTGAAGCTCCGACGGTTGACTACTAAATATTTGCTGAAGAAAGTTCTGCGTCAGTTGCTTCCTGCGGAAAACCTCGATCGCCGCAAAATGGGATTTGGTGTTCCGATTGGTCATTGGTTCAGGGAAAATGCAGCCATTCCTGCGGGAAGTAGTCTTATCAGAAAAGGCATTGCGTCGTGGTCTTTTTAAACCGGAAGCGGTCAAACAACTGGTCGAGCTGCATGCACGCGGCGAACGCGACTATTCTCATCAACTGTGGACCTTGTTGATGCTTCGAACTTTGGTTCCAAAGATTTATTGACTAACTCTGCTACTTTCGGCAGAGCTGGAGGTATTGACCTTGAAAGGTGTTGTTTTAGCAGGAGGCTTGGGAACGCGATTGCGTCCCCTCACGGCAGTTACTAACAAACACTTACTCCGGTTTTCAACCAGCCGATGATCTACTACCCGATTCAGACGCTGGTTAATGCCGGGATCACCGACATCATGGTTGTTACCGGTGGCAATTCGGCCGGGGATTTCCTGCGTCTGCTTGGTAACGGCAAGGCGTTTGGACTTAAAACATCTCAACTATGCTTACCAGGAAGGCGAGGGCGGCATCGCGGAAGCGCTATCACTCGTCGAACATTTCGCGTCCGGAGAACCGGTTTGTGTTGTTCTTGGCGATAACATAATTGAAGGAAATATTTCGTCGGCTGTTCGGGCCTACCGTCATCACAGGCCGCGGGGCCAAGATCATTCTGAAGAAGGTCTCCGATCCACAGCGGTTCGGCGTTCCAAAACTCGAAGGGCGGAAGGTGTGTAACTATCGAAGAGAAACCATCAAAACCGCAGTCAGACTACGCAGTGATTGGGATTTACATGTTTGATGGCGAAGTCTACAACATCATTCGCACGTTGGAACCTTCCGGACGCGGAGAACTCGAAATCACCGACGTAAACAACGCTTACATCGAGCGTGGTGAGATGACCTGGGAAGAACTCGACGGCTGGTGGACTGATGCGGGGACGTTTGAAAGTTTGTCGCATGCCTCGAACCTGGTAGCAAAAACCGGGGCCAACAAGACGGCGTTAACGCCGGACGAGGTGACTGCGAATGTCTGACACGTTTCGGACTGGTGAGATCCGCGGAGTAGTAATCAAGTCGCTATCAAGGTTCAATGATTCTCGTGGTTGGTTGACTGAGCTTTTCCAGAATCGATGAATGGCCGGCTGAGTTTCATCCGGCGATGGCTTATCTTTCGTCGACTGTTCCTGGCGTTACACGCGGACCTCATGAACACGTCGACCAGGCCGATCTTTTTTGCTTCCTGGGGCCTTCAACCTTCAAATTGAGAATGTGGGACAACCGGATGGAGTCCGAGACGTTCGGCAATGTTCATACAATCCTCGTCGGCCAGGAGAATCCGGCTGCGGTCCTTGTTCCCAAAGGCGTCGTGCATGCCTATCAGAACGTTGGGGAGGTGGATGGCATCGTCGTCAACTGTCCAAATCGTCTTTACATGGGACACGGAAAGGAAGAAGCCGTTGACGAGATCAGACACGAGGACGATAGCGAGACAAGGTTTGTAATAAGTAATTAAGCGTTGAGGATTTCGAATTTCGGATTGCGGGATTCGCTAACCAGCGCCGCTAGTGAAGCTGATGTTTAGCGAAATCGAGAGTCAGAGGAATTCGAAATTGCAGCACTTCATGTCAAAGGTCGTCCGTATTATCGCGCGGCTCAACGTTGGTGGACCGGCGAAACATGTAGTCTGGTTAACGTCCGGGCTGAGTGAGTATCAAACGTTGCTGGTTGCGGGAACCGTTCCTGAAGGCGAAGGCGATATGGGCTACTTCGCAGAACAGTCCAACGTGGTTCCCCACTTCATCCCGGAAATGAGCCGGGAAATTTCGCTGAAGGACTTCAGCGTACGATCTGGAAGCTCTATCGCTTGTTCGTGCGCGAGCGCCAGGACCTTATACATACGCATACTGCGAAGGCAGGGACTGTTGGCAGAGTGTCCGGCTTTTTACCGTTGGCTTACGCCTGGGTTATTGCTGGGCCGTCCACGCCAGGTGGTTGTCCATACTTATCATGGTCACATCTTTCACAGTTACTACGGTAGATTGAAGACGAGTGTGTTCATTGCAATCGAGAAGATGTTGGCGTGGATTGTGACCGATCGATTGGTGGTTATAAGTCAGCAACAGGGAACCGAGATTTGTAAACAGTTTGGCGTTGGCAAAGTCAGAGCAAATTAGAGTGATTCCGTTGGGGCTCGATTTGGAGGTTTTTGCTGGCAGCTCGAAAAACGGCACAAACTCCGAGATGAACTGGGACTAGACGACAACACTATTTCAGTCGGCATCGTTGGCCGACTCACTGAGATCAAGAATCATGAAATGTTTCTGCGAGTCGTCAGTGAATACAAGAAGCTCAATACGTCGGCTGCCGCTCAGGTACGTTTCGTCGTGATTGGAGATGGTTCACTCCGGAAAAAGTTGGAGGAACTGAGTCGGAATCTGGGTTTGACCAACGACGTAACTTTCGCCGGAGAGAGAATGATCCGCAGTTCTTTTATCCGGCGCTCGATGTGGTTGCGTTAACGTCGCGCAATGAAGGTACGCCGGCTGACGCTGATTGAGGCGATGGCGAACAACCGTCCAGTGATTGCGACGAGTGTCGGTGGTGTGAGTTGACTTACTAGGCCTTGTTGTTAGGGACGGAAGTTATAAGATTTGTGAACCGAGGAATAAATTGTGCCGGCTGGAGATGTCGACGTTTTCGCTGCCGGACTGGTTGAGTTAGTAAGCGACGCGAAACTTCAAAACACGCTAGCGACTCGAGGATTTGAGTTTGTGAGCGCAAAGTATCCAAAGGAACGGCTATTAAGCGATATTAGGGATTTGTACGCCGAGTTATTAAACCCAGAATTCAAAAGGCAACCACAGACTAACCAGATTACGCAGACTTTGAATTGAGCTCGATCTAATCTGCTGGACAAGAGAGAAGGAGAGTCAACATTTGCGAGTACTGATCACGGGAGGCGCCGGTTTCATTGGTTCACACCTGGCCGATGCCTATCTGGAGCGCGGCGACGAAGTTTACATTATCGACGATTTGTCTACTGGCCGAATTGAGAATATTCAGCACCTCAAAGGTCAAACCGCGCTTTCATTACACTATTGATACTGTCCACAACCAGCCATTGATCTGCTGAGCTTGTAGATCAGTGCGATGTTGTATTCCCTGGCCGCTGCCGTAGGGTGAAGCTGATCGTTGAGTCCGGTGCGAACGATTGAAACAAACGTGCGCGGTGTGTACGGAAGTGGTTCTTTCAATAGCCAACAAGAAAAAGAAAAAGGTTTTGGTGGCGTCGACATCGGAAGTCTACGGTCTGAGCACGGACGTTCCCTTTCGTGAAGATGGCAATCTGGTGATGGGCGCGACGACTACAGGGCCGGCCGGAGTTATGCCTGTTCCAAGGCGATTGATGAGTTTTTAGCGCTACTATTGGCGTGAAAGAAGTTGCCGACCGTAGCTGTTGTCGGACTCTTCAATACAGTTGGGCCCAGACAGACCGGGCAGTACGGGATGGTGATTCCGACGTTTGTGCGTGCAGGCATTGTCCGGACGTCCGATTACAGTGTCTACGGTGACGGGAAACAGAGCCGCTGTTTTGGATATGTGGGCGACATTGTTGGGGCGTTGATCAAATTGATGGATCATAAGGACGCTGTCGGGAACGTTTTCAATATTGGTTCCAACGAGGAGATTTCGATTCTCCAACTGGCTCAACGTGTGAAAGACTTAACGCAGTCAGAATCTGAAATAGTTTTCGTTCCTTACGACGAGGCGTATGAGGAAGGCTTTGAAGACATGCCGCGTCGAATACCTGACATTACTAAGATACATAACCTGGTTGGGTTCCAGCCGCAGATGAGTTTAGACGGCATACTGGAGACCGTGATTGACTATCAAAGTGGCAGGCGGTCTGCATCGGCGAGCGATTGATACTCTGATGCTTACCGTCCTAACCTCGGTGAAATATGTCCACTAGTCTGCGAACACTCTTCTTCCCGTTGCCAGCTCATTCCTGCTGGCAATGGTTCTAACGCCGCTGGTCCGAAGCTTTGCCCGGCGTTACGGGTTCAATAGCCAAACCCAGACAGATCGCTGGCACAAAGCGCCCACTGCAATGCTTGGAGGGGCCGCGATCTGGCTGTCGGTTGTCCTCAGCATCCAGTTCTTTGTTCCCCACACCACCTATTCATGGGTGATATTGAGAGCCAGTACGTTTCTTTTCCTGGTTGGAATCGTCGACGACATCGTTCACATCAAGCCCTATCAAAAGCTGATTGGCCAGATCATGGGATCGGCTTTTGTTGTTTACTACGGTCTGAGTTTGCCGTGGACCGGATCAGCGCTGGTAAACATGGCGCTGGCGATTTTTTGGCTGATTGGCATCACCAACGCAATCAATCTCCTCGACAACATGGACGGTCTTGCGTCGGGCATCGCGATCATAGCGGCCGGCTTTCTCGGACTCAGTTTTGTCTCGAGCGGACAGTTTGTGGAAGCGCTGATGATGATCGCCTTTGCCGGCGCCTTGTTGGGCTTCCTTGCCTATAACTCAAACCCTGCATCGATTTTCATGGGCGACTGCGGTTCGATGTTCGTTGGTTTCTTTTTGGCGAGCTCGGCACTGGTCAACGTCAGTGGTGGCCGATCGCGGAGCTTGTTGCCGGTTCTGGCAGTCCCGATTCTTGTTCTCTTCATCCCAATCTTTGACACGACCTTTGTAACAGTTCTTCGCAAGCTTTCTGGTAGGGCAGCTTCACAGGGCGGGCGCGATCATACATCGCATCGATTGGTTGCACTCGGCATGTCTGAACGCCACGCGGTGTGGATGCTCTACGGTTTGCTGCTCTGTCGGGACTTTTGTCGTTGGTTGTTCAGCGGTCGAGGTTGGACGTCAGCCTCGCAGCGATTGCCGGGTTTACCGATTGTGCTCACGCTAATCGGCGTCTATCTCGCCGGCGTGAAGGTCTACGACGCAGACGGATGCGGCAATCGCGCAAAGGACAAGCTTCTCTACGCCTTCCTCATTGACGTCTCCTACAAACGACGGATTTTCGAAGTCCTACTCGATGTCGTTCTCGTCATCCTCTCTTACTGGTGTGCTCTACGCGATCAAGTTCGGACCGGTTCTCGAATAGCCCCAGCCTGGCAACTTTTTCATCAGGACATTGCCAGTCCTCGTTTTTGTGAAGATGTCGGTCTTTTTAGTGATGGGGTGTTTATCGAGGACTGTGGCGTTACACGAGCGTTGACGATCTCATCGTGTTTGCTAAAGCGGTGGTTCTCCAGTTCTGTAGCAAGCTTGATGGTTGTCACTCTTTGCGTTTCGGTTCGAGGGGTTCTCAAGAACAGCGTTTGCCATTGATGAGATGTTCTCATGTTCTTGTTTTTGGCAGGTAGTCGATTGGCGTTTCGGCTCTTTCGCCAAATGCTTCCCGCCAGTGGATGGAACAACGGCCGGCGAGTTCTAATTTGCAGGCGGGCGATGCTGGCGGAATTGTTGCTTCGTGAATTACGCAACAATGCGGATCTTCAGTTGGCGCCGATTGGTTTTCTGGACGACGATCCGTCGAAGAGCGGCAAAGTCATTCACGGCTTGCGCGTCTTTGGCGGCAATGGGGATTTGAGTCAGATTTGCGAACAACAAAATATTGACGAGGTTGTAATCTCGAGTCCTCAAGATGTCGGAAGAAAAGGTTGACGAAGTGATTCGCCTCTGCGCTGAACGACAGGATTGGCGTTAAGCGGATGCGGATTACGATAGAAGAGCTCAAGGTGCGGTAGTGAATCTCAAATCTGAGACATAAAGAGAATGCCTCAGAGACTTAGAATTCAGCTCGACGCTCGCAAGCTTCCCACCAGAATTGTTCTCATACTGTTTCTTGTCTTAGCGACTGCCTGGTCCTACTACGCTTTTCGTTGGTATTTGGGAAACACGCTGGCTGGGAGTATTTCAACACGGGCGAAAACAACCTGGATCTCGCCCGTGTTGCCGGAACTGCTGGCCCCAACGATCCGCTTACACACTGGCGACTGGCGCAGGTCTCAACAAAGACACTGCCGCTCGACCAGTCAGCCGCAACGCTTTTCGAATACGAAAAAAGCGGTCAGCTTGTCGCCCGGCGATTACCGTTTCTGGATGGCGCTCGGAACAGCTCGAGAGCACGCTGGCGAAATCGAAAAAGCAGAAGACAGCACTGCGAAGAGCGGTCTCACTCGCTCCTTCCTATGCCTATCCACATTGGTACCTGGGCAACCTGTTGTTGCGGAGCGGCCGTTACGATGAAGCCTTTCACCAACTCCGAATTGCGAGTGAAGGTGACCCAGCTGTATTGCAGCCGCAATTGTTTAATCTGATCTGGGCAGTCTACGGCAGCGATCTGGGGTCGCTACCAGCGGTTATTGGACCAAATGCGGAAGCGCGCTCTTCGTTCGCTCTCTATCTGCTAAGCCAACAGAAAGTGGATGAAGCGATCAGAATCTGGAATCACGCTCGGTGCCGATGACAAGAGAGACTAGAAAGACCGAGGGCGATTCGATAGTCGGCACGTTGATCAGCCTTCATCGGTTTCAGGATGCCCTGGGTGTGTGGAATGATCTGGCGCCCACGTCGGCCTACCGGGTCCCAGGTAAGTCGAATAACTGACGGAGGCTTTGAAGAAGCGATCACTTACGGACCAGACACCGTTTTTGGTTGGCAGGTCAAGACCGTGCCGCAAACGCAGATAGGCATCGATCCCAACACCTGGCACGGAGGTGGTCGAAGTTTGCGCATGATGTTTCAAGTCAGAACTCAGCTTGATGCAACGCTGGCTGCGCAGTTGGTGACAGTTGTTCCGGACGCGAGTTACGACTTTGAGTGCTTTGTAAAAACTGCAAAATTCCAGAGTGGCGGTCCTTTAACGATTCAAATACTCGATGCGAATCAGGGGACATCCCACTGGCCACATCGGAATCCGCTCCGAATGGCGATAACGACTGGTATAAGAGTCGCCCTACCTTTCAAGTCTGGAGCGAAAACAGAAGCCGTGACGGTGAAAATTGTCCGAGGTGGCTGTAGGAGACGCTACGGTGTGTCCGATCTTTGGAAACGTTTGCGTATGACGACTTCAGTATCAACCGACGCAACTAGTGTGGTCATAGCTGACAGTTCTCCGCTTTCGGTTCCGGCGCCGTCGCGAGAGCATGCTGTATACAAAATCAGGCATTCGCTAGCGAGCCGATTTGTGTTCCTCGTGATTTGTGTCGGCATCGTCATGTCAGCTCTTGCGTTTCGGAACCGTTCACTATTGGGCTTTGGCCCTCTTCAATCTTGGCGCGCTGACGATTCTGATCCTATGGGTGATTGACAGCTGGCAGTTGGGGACGTTGAGGGTTAGTCGGAATCTGGTTGCAGTTACCCGTGTTGGGCATCCTCTTGCTCGGATTGGTCCAACTTCTTCCGCTTCAAAGTGTGGGTGAACTCGGCTTGTCCACTACTGTTACCCATGCCTGTCTCTAGATCCAAATTCCACGCGACTCTTCTTAGTCCAGCTATCAACGCTCTTAGTTTGCTTTTCGGCGACCTCTCGTTTTTACCGACACGCCACACCGTTTACATATTCTCGTCAGAACAATTCTAATCTTTGGTTTTTGTCTCGCGCTGTTTGGGCTGACGCAATCATTCGCAAGTCCGAACAAGGTCTACTGGTTTCGCGAGTTAAGCCAAAGCACAGCCTTCGGACCTTTCATCAATCGGCATCATTTCGCCGGCTACATGGAGTTGACGATCGCGTTGCCTCTCGGTCTGCTGTTTGGCGGCGCTGTCGAAAAAGAGAGAAGCGTCTGCTGTACTGTGTTTGTGGCCGGGCTGATGGGTATTCGCTTTAGCGATGACAAGTTCGCGCGGTGGAATCATCAGCCTCATTGCGGAAATACTTTTCGCTCGGAATCACTGCGGTCTGGCGGCCAGAAATTGAGGAGCGACACACACGACAAGATCGAGCGAAGGGTGCCGCTGATCCGCGTGGCAATGGGTGTGGGTCTGATTGCAGGCGCTCTTTGTCGGCGTCATGCTTTTGGGAGGCGAGTTTTCGATCACCAGGTTCATCGATAGGTGAACACCGACGATCCAACCACCGGTCGATCCCATTTCTGGTCAGTGACACTCGACATTATCAGGAAGCGCATCCGTGGCTCGACAGGTCTCGGCGCGTTTGGTGTTGTCTATACACAGTATGACTCCCGCAGCGGTTTGTTTAGGCTCGAGCAGGCCTACAACGATTATCTACAGATTCTGTCAGACGGCGGAGTTATCGGCGCAGCGTTGGCACTTTGGTCTTTGTCATCATTCTCTTTCGACGGGCAAGTGCTTGATCGCGTCCAATCCCAGGATCAGTTTCGCAGAGGTGTTGCGTTGGCGGCTGTCGGGGGCTGCTGCTTTGCGGTACTAATTCGCCCAGCTTCTTTGATTTCGCATGCACACAACGTCGAACGCGCTCCTGTTTCTTGTGGTTAGCGGCCTTGGCGACTCTTGAAATGGTCGAGAGTGAGACAGGCTCCCAAAAGACGTCGGAGAAGGAGCGGGCGCGAGCGGGGTCACGCGGAGGGAGATGGAGCAGGTGCCAGGGGAAGGTGCAGGAGGCGGTTGGCGGGAGCAGGAGTTGACCACTAGGGCAGCGGCATCCTGCTTCCTGCCACTGCCCCAGGCCTGCTCTGTTCCTGATCCGACTGCGGCTAATCGTGTATGATGCTGCCATTCCGATCTGTGCAATTGTTAGTGAGTCTTTCCCGAGAATCGCTGGTAAAAGGAGATGCCTCCCTGCGGCTTCCGGCAGCCTCTACGCAAACACACAACAAACGACATAGCTCAACATCCAATGAAGCAACGTCGCTCCCCGGACTCTGTCTTACCGCTTCACTAAAACACGGCAAGGCCAAGGCGTTAACCACAAAGAAGACGGCCAGTGGATCAACATGCCGGCCGCAACGTTTGTCGAGCGCGAGTAAAGAACGTCGCGCTCGGTTTGGCTGCCGCGCTCGGTGATTCGATAAACCGGGCGATCGCGTCGCGCTTGCTATCAGAGAACCGCCCGGAATGGTCAATTGCTCGACCTTGCCGTTCTTGAGTCTCGGCGCTGTCAACGTTCCAACCTACACAACGCAGGCCGTCGATCAGATTGAATACATCCTCGCCGGATTCTGGTCCACGCGCGATGTTCATCTCGCAACAAAAAGCTCTACCGGCACGCGCAAGCCGGTTCTGGATAATCGTCGTCTCGAACATCTGATCTTTTGATGACACGACTGCTTGCAGGCGGTACTCGACGGCGCAAGCGCCCTGGCTGAGTTGGAGAGAACGGGGAGCGAGCACGCTGAAGGAACGTCCCGAAGCGTTCGATGCTTGCGCCGCGCACGCGGTGCGGCCCGACGACCTGGCCACGATCATCGGCACCTCGGGAACAGCTGGCGAGCCCAAAGCGTGTGATGCTCACGCATAACAATTTCATGTCGAACCGTATGCCTGTCGATCACGGGGCGGCTTGCCCGGTAGTGAAACCGACACTGCGCTTTCTGTGTTGCCGCTGTCGCACATCTTTGAGCGCGCCGGTTTCTGCGTTGCGTATCTACAACGGTCTCCGGGAGTTTATTACCTCGGCATCGTTTGATCGGGTTGGTGAGAAACTTGCGCGCGGTTGCGCCAAGCCGTAATGACTGCGGTTCCTCGGCTGTTCGAGGTACGGTGGCATCACCGGATTAATGCAAGAAAGCGCATGGCGAGAGCAGGCTGGGGAAACGCGAGTTATTCACATCACGTTCACTTGAAGTGGGTCAACGCTACGGCGAGTTGAAAGACGCCCGTCGTTGGGTCTCCTCGCGGACTTCGGTTGAAGCAGAGACTGGCGGGATAGTCGCTTTGGCGTTTTCGAAATGGCGCGAATGGAGTTGGCGGCCGACCCAGATACTTTGTGTCAGGTGGAGCGTCATCGTTGTCACCCGCGTTGGCGTATTCCATACCCGGCGGCGGTGTTCCGATCCGCCTGCGAGGGTACGGAGCGACCGAAACCTGCATCGTTTGTGCAAATCGTCCGACAATAACTCACGTCGGCTCAGTCGGAATACCTTCGACGGAATCGAACTTCGCATCGCGGAAGATGGTGAGATCTTGAGTGCGCGGACCGAACGTTATGAGGGGCTACTACGGCCAACCAGGAAGCGACGGCGGCAGTACTCAAAGACGGTTGGTTTTACACCGGTGACGTAGGTCACATCGACAAGGACGGGTCGACTTTACATCACCGACCGGAAGAAAGATCTCTTCAAGTTGTCGAACGGAAAATATGTTGCCCCGCAGCTGATTGAGAGTTTGCTAAAGCAAAGTGAG
>ERZ1370068.923-contig-10844_pt1 | contig 43606 bp, 76 predicted proteins | sample MGYA00561227_ERZ1370068 | MGnify/ENA primary metagenome ERZ1370068 (study PRJEB38410, sample SAMEA6850437) | metagenome | study: Metagenomic assessment of the ecological functions of the soil: analysis of the soil microbiota associated with the...
GCTACGCATTGCTCCTGGCTGCGCGCGAAGGCGACCATTGCCGTAATGGTCAGTCAGGGAAGTAGCGGGCGTAGTCGATTTTCCTGGCGATGATGCCGAGCCTTCGCGCAGCCGGTTTTGACATCGGCTGGGACCCCTCGGGATCTGTATCCTTTTTCGATAGCGCTCGCCGCGCCTTCCACAGGCCAGGTCTTCCAGATGCTGCTAGCGTCTTGCTCGGCGGCACAGGCTCGTCGGGATACTCTTTCGTACTTGAGATCGTCGAGCGAGAAGCGGCAGGCTTGAGCGATCTCGACCGTGCGGGCGATGGCCGCGTGGAAAGGCGCGAACAGCCGCGCCATCTCCGCGGGCGGCTTCAGTGGCGCTCGACATTGACCGCGAGCCGGAAGCTCCGCCTCGAACCGCATTGCGGATGCAGGTGGAGCACGTCGGCGAGCGGGCGCCGCCCGGCGCGCAGTACGTCGTTGACGGCAATGAGCGGCGCTTTCGCGCGTCTGCCGAGCCTGTCGAGCAGCCCGAGCGGCGCGGCCTGTCGCCGCGATAGCGATGCACGCCGGCGAGGAAGCTGCGCCCCGGCGCCGCGCGGGCCAGCCTGAGCCGCTCGGCGAAGGCGGGGTTGAGCGTCTCCGGAGGCAGTGCGATGAGCATCTGGCCTTCGCTGGCGGCGAGAACATCCGCGAAGGTGATGGCACTCACCCTTCTGCCCTTTCTGATCTTGACATTGCCTCTGCGTCAGCAGAGGCAGAGCGGCCATAGGCCGCAATGATCGGTCGGCAGGGCGATGGCTTCGAAGCCATCGCTCGTCACCAGCCGCGTGCCGGCGCAGCTTGATCGTCTTCGCCTCCATTCGCCGAAGGCGCGCACGACGCTGGCGAAGCTGTTGTGGTCGGCGATGCCGATGGCCGCCAGGTTGAGCTCGCTCGCTGCCGCCACTTCATCTCTCCCGTGATGAGGCCCCGGCGCAGGGGAAGCGAGAAGGTCGTTTGCGGTGACGGCAAGCTCGGCGTAGGCAGTCATGGCTCTCTCTTCGCGCAAACACCCCGTGCACGAACCAGCATGGTTGCCGTCTCGCGCCTGTAGAGGCTCCTCGCGATAGAGCCAGAAGCGTGGTTTGGCCCTGCAGTCCTCGACGACGTAGTAGTCGCGGGTATGGGGAGCCTGCGGGCGTGCGCCACCATTCCCCGGCAATGCGCCCGGTCCCTCAGCCCGACGATACATGCCGCGCCAGCGCGCGCCGGGCGGGCCGTCGGGCACCAGCGCTGTGACCTAATGGCTCGGCTCGGTGCAGCAGAAGAGAGTGTCGGGCCGCGTTGCGTCCGGTGCCGGCCAGGCCACCGTCGCCAGTGGCAGCCGAGCGGGGCGTCTCGGCTCTTTCTGGAATATGGCTCGCCACCGAGCTTAGTCTGCGCACCCTGCGGCTCCCAGCCGTTGCCTGAGGCCATCGTCGATGAAGCGCTGCCGCAACTCTCACGCGCTGCCGGCCGTGCATCGGCAGAAGCAAGCTCCGCCTGCCCGCGGCTGCCGACAGTGCAGCGGCTGTGACGGCGAGGCTGGAGCGCCTGCAGCTGGGCCGTAATCGATGGTCCCGACTATGCGCTCGAGCCTGAGATCGGCGAGCGCGCGACGCTGCGGGGCTGCGTCGGCGCCGTGAGGCTGATGTCGATCCGTCGGCGTCTCTCGCTGTCAGATCTGGCGCTAGATGCCCGGGAGCCGCAGGAGCGGGCTCCGACCCGTCGCGCTCGAGCGCAGGTGCCAGGTCACTCACGGTGAGCCGCGTCAGATCACCGTGACAATCGCCCCTGCCGTGACGAGATGGCTCGAGCGGCTGGCGCAGGCTGCCACGTCGACGCGGAGGCGGCGCAATGAGGGCGAGCGGCTCGGATGCGCGGCCGAACGCCTGGTCGAGGAGCGCCGCCGCAGCCTTGCCGGAAAGCGTGCCGCGAAGGGGGCTGCGGCGCTGCCGATCAGCGCGTCGGCGCGCTGCGAAGCCGAGCCGCCTGGCGACGTCGCGCCAGGTCTCGGGCGCCAGGCTGCAGCGCCTCGATGAGCAAAGGCGCAAAAGGGCCTCGGCCTCCTGCCGCGGAGTGGCAGGACGAAGCTGCGAAAGCCGGATGAAAATGGGTGCGCCCAGGCCGTCCCGGCGAAGCCGTATCGGCGACAGCGAGCCGCGAGCCGGCAGGCCGAACTCCAGCCGAGCCGCTGCGAAGCATCGGCGAGCAGCCTATCCTCGCCGCCGCAGAGATGCGCACGCCCCGGTGGCGTCGAGAAAAAGCCGCCCGCCCTGCGTCTTTCTTCGCCTCAGCGAGACGGCAGGCGTGTAGCGCGTGGCCCACAAACGCCGAACCCAGCGCGGCAGCATCGGCTGCGGATCGGCGGGGCGCACTTGCAGCACGTCTGTGGCCTTGCGCGCGATCGCCATCTGATCGCCGCCGCCGAGCCCCCGCAGCCGTCGCCGCCGCGTTCGAGGCGACAACACGCGGCCCCGCGGCGTCGACGGTGAGAACGAATGGCCGCCTTCGGCATCGACCATCCCGCAAAGTGAGGCACTGCCGCTGCGCGCCTGCGCCGCGAGGAAACGCAGGACCGGCCAGCGCGGGCAGCCAGACTGAAATGATGCGCGGCACGATCTACTTCCGCCGATCACTCACCAAATCGTTCGTTGCGGCGACAGAGCCGCATGCTCCTCATCCGGCATGCTCCGCCTCGCAGGTTTCAAGAGAGAAGCAGGATAGAACAAATAGAGAACATACGCAAGGGTCTCCACGTCGACCTACGCGCCTGCAAGCCTTGCCCTTGGCGTGCATCCCTCTGCCCCGCGGCGCGCCATGCTATGAGGGAGCCGTGCGGCACGCCGTTCCGCTGCAACGAATGCAGGCCCCGTAGCTCAGCGGATAGAGCACCTGATTATCGGAACGCCAGGTCCGGTCGGCTCTTTACTGGCTGTTTGATCGCGGCCTGTTCGACGTTGATGGCGAAGCGCTTCGCCGAGCGAACTCGATCGGCGCGAACTGAACTCACGCCAGCCTAAGCCGCCACTTCTCCGCAACGAGAGGTTCCTAAGGTCCTCGAGTGTGGACCCGGGGACATACGTCTTTCAGGACACTCTCGACGGGCAGCGCCCGCGGTCAGGGTGCATCGGCGCCGGTGATTGACCCCGCCACACTGCGCTCAGCACTCGCCACACAGCCTTGCCCAGCTGCCCTGTGTGCGACTGAAACCTCCGCAAATACAGGCCTCAGTGACTGACAAGCTCGCGATCGAGAGGGGTCAAAATTGGACGCCGATCGGGGGTCAAGATTCGAGTGCCTTTAGACAACCTGCCGGAAGCGAGGCGAGTCAGGGCTGGCAACGCACGAGCTGAGCGCCGGGCTCGCGGCCCAGCTGCCGGCGCTGGCAAATGTGAACCCCACGCCACCACTCGAGTATCTCCAGGCCATTACATGAAATGCCCGCCGTTCAGCATGAATGACCTGGCCCGACACGAAGCCGCCGGCGTCGCTGGCCGTGGTGCCGACATCGCCGCAGCAATCTCATCGACATGTAACAAAGCGTCGCAACGGGAACTTCACGCCTCGGATCTTTCCCCGGGCTGGCGGGGCATACTGCGACCAGTCGCGAACGGTATCGATTGGCCGCCAGGCGCGACGCGTGTTGGCGGTGATGCCCTGCGGGGCTCGAACTCAAAGCGCAATCGCCTTTGGCAAGTCTCGTGCAGCTCCCGCCTTCGCGGCAAGGTTCGGCGCGCGGTGTGACCTGGCTCCCAGAAGCCGTCGTGGCCCGAGATCACGATGAACCTTCCTCTGCCCCCTTCCGCGTGGCAGAGCGGAAAGCGCGTATCGCGCCGCCAGGAAGAAGGAGGCCGGAAAGATCGGCGTCGATGACCTTGCGCCACCTCGGGCGTCACCCAGCAGCGGCAAATAGCGACGCAGACCTCACATTTGAAACCACGACATCGACCGCCGTGCCGAAGTGCGGTGGCGGCTTTCTCAACCCCGGGGCGGGCGACGTCTTCGTCCTTTGACACATCAGCGAAGGCGCAGTAATCGCCGCTCGCCGCGGCTTTTGATGGCGCCCAGCGACGTCAGCTTCGATCGCCGCGCTGTCTTGGGGTGCCGCTGACCGCTAACCTGGCTCCACAGGCGGCGAAGCCCTCGGCGACGGCGCGCCCAATGTTGCGCCCCGACCTCGGTACCGATCGCAACTTTGTCGTTGAGCCGGAAGTGCTCAGGGGTGATCATGGCCTCTCCGGCACCATTGATCTGTCTCGACCCGCAATTCTCGATCCCCGCTCGGTGCCGGCCGGTAGGGACCGAGCTGGACGCAAACGCGCATTGCGGCGCCGCCGCAAGGTAGCGCGCATGAGGAGGGAGGGCGCGAATGCTTGTTTTGATCTGCTTGATTTGCGGTTCGGCTGCGACCGCCGTTGTCCATACGGCTTCGGGGTCGGCTTTTGCGCAGACCTATCCAGGATCGGGCGGCGTCACGGTCATCGTTCCGTTCTCGCCAGGGGCTTCTACCGACGCCGTGGCGCTGCCACTTCACCCGCGACATTCTAGCGCGTGAACTGGGACAGCCCGTGGTCATCGACAACCGGCCGGGCGCCGCAGGTGCACCCTGGGCGCCGCGGTTGTGGCGAACGCGCGGCCGACGGCTACACCTTCGCTGATCACGGTGAACCCGCCGCTCACCATGAACATGTTCATCTGCGAAGGCCTTCCCGTACGATGCGAGGACGGCGTTCGCGCCAATTTCTCCGGCCGCGATCGATTGCCGTGCTTGCCGTCAACGCGGAAGCTTCCGGATCAGGACCGTTCAGGAGTTGGTCGACTATGTGAAGAGCAACGCCGAGGGAAGGTGAGCTACGGCAGCGCCGGCATCGGCTCTGCGCATCATTGCCGGCGATGATCAAGCAGCGCACCGGCATCGACATGGCGCACGTCGCCTATCGCGGAACTGCGCCCGCAATCCAGGATCCTCATTGCCGGCAATATCCAGGTTAGCTTCGGTACCACGCCGGCGGTGCTGCCGCACGCTCAGGAGGGGAGCATTCGCATCATCGCGCTGGCGGAAGCGAGGCGTCACCCCGTGACCTGCCCGACGTCCCGACCATCGACGAGACCTTTCCCGGCATAGCTTCCAGCATCAGCACCCGCGCTCAGTTTTCTTCGCGCCCGCGGGAACCCCGCGTCCGATCATCGACAAGTCTCACCGTGGCGATGGGTCTGAGCTCGGGCGGCCCGACGTCATCGAAAAGTTCAAGTTGCAGGGCATGACTGCGCTCTGCGGACCAGTCCGGAAGAGCTGCAGAGGATTGCTATGGAGGTATACGAGCGGTGGCGCGGCTAATTCGGCCATCGGCATTCAGGCCAAATGACGTGTGCCGTGGGTGGAATGTCACGCTCGGATTGTCAGCGCAGGCTGAAGTTGTGGTGCCCGGCGGACCGGTGTTGCAGCAGGGCGTGCATGCGCAATCTCCTCACAGGCGGCCGTGTGTTAGACGAGACCCCAACCCGCCAGCCTTCTGTCTGGCGTAATCTTCGGAAGAAGCCCCACGCCACAAGCCCGCCAATCTCAGCCACGATCGCTTCCGAGCGCAAGCTCGCGACCCTCATTCCTTTCATCACGTGCAAAGGCATACGCCAGCGGGAAGCTTCGATGGAGGCCATCTGTTCCCGCAATCTCCTGTTCTACCTTCCTTGATCGACCCAGGACGATCGTCCTTCCACGCCTGCCGTGGCGACCGCCAGACCTTCTCGTTGATGATCAGCAAGGAACTCGAGCGCGCAGTGTCCCGTCCGCGCGTAATGGTGTCCGTCACTTTCCAGAGTTCCTCGAGTTCGACCCCGTAATGCCAGTCATGGGGCCATGCAGTTAACGGTCCCATCTTTGACCGCCTGGTGCTGTTTGGATGTGCTGAGATTAGAAAGGGACGCCTCCGGCAGTCGACACCGAACAATCTTTGCCATAGTCCTCGCCGAACACGCGGATCTTTCCGTCCCCGCAGATTCCCGTTGGATGTGTGGCGTCCTGATTCCTCGAAAAGAACACCACGCTGGTTGCCATAGGACGGCCACCACAGAACACGCGTTCCCGTAGCCTCAAGGATCGCTTGGTCGAGCAGTTGTCTCGATCTGGCTACTCGAAGCCCGCAGCCGCAGCGAACGAGCGCTTCGAAGCTAGTAGAGAAAGGGGTTGCTCTGAATATGCCGATTGCTGGGACCTTTTTCGGTCAGCCGCTGATAGGTGATTGTGGCCATCCTCTGATGGACAGTCCCGACGCAACGGCGCCGAGGGCTTCCGCTGTCCTCGAACAGTCGGGAATTGTCGTAGATCCCTGACCGCGATCGCTCCATCGCTGCGACGTGCTACCTCTTTCTCGAATTGCGTCGGAAGTTCGCGCCCAGGAGGGTTTGATATGGGCAGCTGCAGCGCGGTCCCCGCTGCTGATCGCGGCTCGGCCCGGCGCCAGCTAGGGCCAAGCAAGAGAAACCCAATCAAGAAAAAAGCACAGCACACGCATCACGCCGCCCTTCATACACGCGTTGATGAACTTCCCGAGCGCAGCAAGTGGCAGCAACGTGACCGGGGATGCTCCCGCTGGCGCGATTGCGGAACAGATGTCGGTTCACCGGTCATTGTGCGGATCGTGCGTGCTGCGGTGCGGCGCGGATGCCTTCGCGCCGGCAGCAAACATCTCCAGAGGGGGTCAAACCCCTGGATCGCCACGGGGCAAAAAATGACAGGAATCTCAATCCCAAGCAGACGTGCTCATATCGAAGCGCCAGTGCGGTCGTGCACGCCAGAGGAAGGAACGTCTGCTCTCGTATAATGGCAGCGCGCCGCTGGTGTGCAGACACGATCCGGCTTGATGGGCATGACGACAACCAGCTGCAACTCGTCGGTTGCTGCGCTTGTTCTTGGTCGACACGTTGGGTGCGTAAGGGCGGGATTGCCCAAATCCAATCGCCGACAACTGACTTGGCTGCACGCCGGCATGGACAAGATGCTCTAACACCGCTTTGGCCCGATGAACCGATAGCGACTGGTTCCAAGCCGCACGCCCATCAGGATCGGTGTGGCCTTCGATAATCACCTTGGTCGACGGACAAGACCGCAGCCTCACTGCAAAGGACTCGAGCGCAGGGAGAACCAGCTTGCTTCAGACTCGAGCTGGCATAATCGAATGGAATATTGATCGATTGACTGGCAGCGCGTAACTCGCGGCAATCGTGGCGGTCGGCAGGCACGTTTTGCGGCAGCAGCAGCGAGGTCTTCGGGATCGTCGCAGTGGCCAACGGATCGCTTTCTGCCGCAGCGTTCACCGTTCCTGTGCGTTCATTCCCGTTATCCACGCGATTTCCAACCTTCGCTGAGTCATCCTCGCGTTCGGTCGGCGTGGTCGCGGTTTTGGGAATCTGCGGTGCGCTGAGCTGCAGCTGCTCAGTCGCGGAAATGGGTTCGGACGAAGCGAGCGCTGCAAAAGCCGCAGAGGGTCCCGGTTCCGGCCATTGCGGCTGGTCCACTTTGCCAATGGCACCCGTGACGATCGCCTGCGTGCAGGGGGACGATTGCTCTGAGCGCGAACACGCAAGGTCGACCGTCATCGGCGTGGTTGAAGAACCGCTTGGCGTTGCGCTCTGACGGCATTGGCGAGAAGGTCGGCGGGCTCGATCGGCTGGTGACCCTGTATAGCCTCATGGGCAGCCCACGACTGCCCGGCTAACCGAGGAGAAGCGGGTCGCGGGTCGATTGGCCGAGCGCACTAGGTCATATCGACATTCGCCCGTTCGACAGCGAACGCGTATCTCTCGTCACACACCGCTGGACGATGCACCGTGCGTGGACGAGTTGGTGCTCAACCGCGATCGAGCGACCGCCCTTCGAGGTATGCACGCCGCATCAGAAGCAGCGCGGCAGCGAGTTCCTTGAAAGCGCAACCTAGCGTTCATAAGCTCGAGGTGTGCGATGGCCAGAAAGGTGAACTGTCTTCAACGAGCTTATTGCGCATCGCGTATCGCACCAGGCCAGCTAGAGAGGTCACATTGATCTTGCGCACCGCCGTAACGCCCGCCAGCTTACCCTGTTCCGGCCCCAACCCAGCTACAGACAAGCCCTCGGCTTTCACATCGGTAATACCCGGAGTGTGTCAGCGGCAATTTAGGGAGGTGGAACTGCGGCGCGTATGGCTCCGTTGTCGTGTGCTGGTTGAAAGGTGCGGGAGCTGGGTCTTGCAAGAGTGGACGACTGTCATCCTCTGGTTGGCCGCTAGCGGGGTGTTCCTCTTTTTGAGTGCAATCGTTCTGCTGCCCGTCATCCCATGAAATAATCCGATTGGCGCTTGCGGTGGCAGCCGGAGTTGGCATTGCCCTGGCGAGATGTTGTTGTTATCCGCGCTGGAGTGCCCGACGCGAATGAGCCGCTGGAGTTACGCCGCCGCGCCGACAGCATCGGTGACGGTGTCGTGTTCATCCCCGGATCGGGGAGGCGGCTGAGACGGCGGCGCCCTAATGGGTCACTCCCGGCCAACGCCCTCAGCGACTTTCAGGGTTTCCCATAGTGCTCGCTTGGCCGTGCAGCAGGCATTGGTGGCTCCGGTAGACAGGAGCTGCCTCGGGGCTTCTCGCTCAACTTGGCGAACAGGCACCTGCGGGCGCCAAACGGAGGACAAGCATGGCGATGAAGCACAAGCCCGTTGCATTGGAGATGGAACCCTTCGTTCACTGCGTCGAGCGGCGGATGCAGGATATTGACTGCGATGTTGAGCGTGCGAGGCGCGAGCTTGACCGACTGAGGCTCTACCGCGACGTGGTCAAACGATTGAACTCGCCGGAGGCGCTGATGCCGGAAGTGATCCGGTCCCATGGTCTGGGACCATAACCATGCCGAAGATGCTCTTGGCAGTTCTGGTCGCTGTTGCCCTCACGGCGTTGCCAGGGGAGGGACAGCAAATGCACCCGCAACCGCGTGCGGGTTCCTCTGTCCTGCTCGTTGGTCTTCCGGTGTTCACCTCGGACGGTCAGGAGATCGGCAAAGTCATCGGATTGGCGAAGCACCAGGGCGAACACCTCCTGATTGCCGAGATCGAACAGCGGCTTGGTATCGGCTCTCAAACAGTTGCCATTCCCATCGACATGTTCGTGCAACGGGCCGACCGGATCGAGCTAACCATCACTGCCGAGCAGATGGCAGACAAGCTCGCCAGACCTAAGCCCAAACGCTAACCCTTCGAGCCATCGTCCCCGACGGATTGCCCCTCATCCCCCGCGCAATACTCGGCGGGTTGCTCTCGGGGGTGCCTGATTTTGCGGGCCATCATTTTGCTGATTGGGATGCTGCCCTCGGCTGCACACGCCCAGCAACGCATCGCCCCTGCTGATCGGCAAGCTGGCGCGCAGATCGGTGACTGCTCGGGTACCGACACGCACCCGTATCAGTAGTTGCATCGATTGCGGCTCCCGCCAATCACGCCTTTAACCGCTGCCTGGGAAACGCGAACCACCGATCAGTTGTGTATCAGGACAGCGGAGGAGCTGGCGATGACAAGGGCATCTGTAAGTGCAATAGCAGCGTTCATGCTTGCGACGGCGGCTTCCCTCACTGCACCCACCGAAGCGGCGGCCCAAGGTATGCGCGGCCTCGGGGACAAGGCAGACGCGCGTAGTGACCTGCGCGAACTTCTCGCGGATCGGTCCGAGAGCCGTGACGATCTGCGCGACCTTGTGCGAGATCGGATAGAAAGCCGGAGCGACCTTCGTAAACTGATCCTAGATAGGCTTGCGAGTCGCGATGACCTGCGCGACCTCCTCAGGGATCGGCTGGAGAGCCGCAGCGATCTCCGAAACCTCATCTTGGACCGGCTCGCCACTCGCGACGATTTGCGCGACCTTCTGAAGGATCGGTTTGATCGACGCGGTGATAGTCGCGACGAGCTGCGTGATCTCTTGAGAGACCGTTCCCGGAGCCGCGGCGACCTGCGTGACCTTATCCTCGACCGCTTGCGGAGCCGCGATGACCTGCGCGACCTTCTGCTGGACCGCGTGCAGAGCCGCGATGACCTGCGCGATCTCCTAAGGGACCGGTCGGAAAGTCGTGACGATCTGCGCGATCTCCTGCGGGACCGGCTGGAGCGGCGCAGCGATCTCCGTGACTTGATCTTGGACCGTATTCGCAGCAAGGACGATCTTAGTCCTCTTCTATACCGGCTTCGAGATCGCCTCGGCGCGAGCAACTAAGAGCGAGCGCGAGCTTTATCAACTTTCGCGAGAGCCGAACGGAGGCTGCGGATGAACAGGTCTGTCTTGATGGCGGCGGTGCTTGTGCTCACGCCACTGGCTGTCTGGGGCCAGGTACCGCCACTCTCCGAGGATCGCGATCCATCCTACTCGGCGAAAGGTGGCGGGCTTGACGCGCGCGGCGAGAAGCCAAACACGCCGTCAGCATCCCATCTTAGAGATGGCGTCGCCACAGCGCTTGAGACGGTGGAGCGGGCCTGTGCCACTGACATCGACGACTATTGCCCGAGAGTTACGGCGGGCGAGGGCCGTATGGCCCTTTGCATGCGGGCTCATGAAGATCAGTTGAGTCGCGGGTGCCAGTTAGCGCTGCATCGGGTTTCGCGCGGCCTCGAGGGCATGGTCAAGCGCATTGCCGAGGCATGCTGGACCGAAGTCAGGGAACTGTGTGGGGATGCAGACAAGGTCGGGCAATGCGTAGCGGAAAAAGACGAATTCCCTTTCGCCGACATGCCAGAACATCGTCGCAGCCTTGGGACAGCGAGCGAAAGGATCGACGGTTCTTGTGGGCATGCCCGTCTACAGCTCAGACAACAAGAAGCTGGGCCAAGTGGTGGAAGTCGTTAAAGCTCCGGACGGCAAAACCCAATCTATCCAGGTTGACATTGGTCGTGTGCTTGGCCTCGGCTCGAAGGTGGTCGCCATCGGCGCCGACAAAATCGAGCCGCTGGATGGGATCAAAGTGCTGTTGTCCGATGCCGAGGTTCGTTCGTTGCCAGAGGCCAAGAAATAGTAGTCCTGCGACGGCAATTTCACCACGTGTGCAGCAAACGCTGTGTGCCGTGAACAAAGCGCGCAGGCCGTAGGGCGAGCACGAGCCGGACGCTGCGAAGGCATCGATGTCGCCAGCCCATGTGGTGCATCAGGGAATGCGCAAAGCCAATCCATGTGTGCCCGCCTAACCACCCAATAAGCGCGAGACGAGCGCCGCCTGGCCGATTCCCCAACGGCTGGCCTGCGCCCACCACTGCCGGCAATGGACCCGACCCGGGGCAAGACCGTGGCATTGACAGTGGATTTGAAGACCTTTTCGGGGTTTCCCTGAGTGTTTTGCGGCCGAGCAACTGGCACTTGTTCAAAGCCGGGAATATCCGAAAGGAATGATCAGATGCGGATACGAACAATTGCCGCCGCCTTGGTGGTCGCAGCGCCTCTTCTTGCCCTTGGAAGCCCCAGGCCGCAGCTTGCTGGGGTTATGGATATGGATCTACTACTGCCGTCACACCCGTAGCACCTCGTCGTTACGGTTACGTGAGCTACGGTTACTCTTCGCCTGCCTACTATGGTGGCTACTACGGTGGCATCCGCAGGGTTGGCTACCGGGGTGTAGGTTGGCGCCGCGGCTACTACGGATACCGAGGCGTCGGCCGCGTAGGCGTTGGCCGCGTGGGTGTTGGCCGCGTAGGCGTAGGCAGGGTTGGGCGGGGTAGATAGAAGCCCCGCTCTAAGTGAGAAATGGCGGCCGACGGCACGACGAGGGTGGTGGTTGCGGCGCTCGGCGCCAACGCGCTGATTGCGGTGTCGAAATTCGTGGCGGCCTCGATCACCGGCTCGGCCTCTATGCTGTCGGAGGCGCTGCACTCCGTAGCCGACACGGCCAACCAGGGCCTGCTGCTGTTCGGCATGCGCCGGGCGCGCCAGCCCGCCGACGCGCGCCACCCGTTCGGCTACAGCAAGGAGCTGTACTTCTGGAGCTTCGTTGTCGCCATCCTGCTGTTCTCCATGGGCGCCGGCGTATCGATCTACGAGGGCGTGCAGAAGCTGCTGCATCCGCATCCCATCGAGCATGCGTTCGTCAACTACATCGTGCTCGCGCGTGGCGATCTGCTTCGAGCTGGTGTCGACCTGGGTGGCGGTGAGCGAGTTCAACGCCCAGCGGGGCGAGACGGGGGCCCTGGCTGCGCTCAAGAGCTCCAAGGACCCGGCGCTGTTCACGGTGGTGCTGGAGGATCTCGCGGCCCTCATCGGCCTCGTCATCGCGCTCGCCGGCAACCTAGTAGCCGATCAACTGGGCTGGCTGCGGGGCGACGTCGGCAACCGTCGCAGGCTCCATGGCGGGAACCTGCAAGTTGCTGTTTGATCACACAGCATCGGGCCGGTCTTGAGTGCCCGATCCATCTTAGAGGGCCCACAAGATGCTGCGCTGGGGGCGTTGTCGAGTTTGGTCACCTGTGGCCGAGCACGGGCTTGGTGTCAGCTCGTCTCCAGCGCAATCTTCTCCCGCCGCGCGTAGGACCGGGAGCATTGCCGACCCCAGCAATGCCAGCGCTAGACGAGGCACGTCAGTGAGATCGGCTTCGCTCGGATGAAGATGCCGAAGCCGCCATGCCGACAGGATCAGCGACTTCCTGCAGGTTGTTCTCCAGCATCGGGCCCAGCACGAACGCCAGCACCAGCGGCGCCGGCTCGTAGCCGAGCTTGCGCATTAGGTAGCCGAGCACGCCGAACAGCGACCATCACGTAGCACGTCGAAGACGGCGTTGCCGGAGGCGTAGACGCCGACGACGCAGAACATCAAGATCAGCGGGAACAGGATGCGGTAGGGCAACTTCAAGACCTGCACCCACATGCCGATCAGCGGCATGTTGAGGATCAGCAGCATGACGTTGCCGATATACATGCTGGCGACGATGCCCCAGAACAGGTCGGGCTTCTGCGTCATCAGCAGCGGGCCCGGCTGCAGGCCATGGATGATGAAGGCGCCGAGCAGCAGCGCCATCACCACGTTGGGCGGAATGCCGAGCGTCATCAGCGGGATGAACGCCGCTGCCGGCGGCGGCATTGTTGGCGGCCTCGGGCGCGGCGACGCCGTCGATCGCGCCCTTGCCGAAGCGCTCGGGCGTGCTGCGACACCTTCTTCTCCAGGGCGTAGCTGGCAGAACGAGGCGATCACCGCGCCGCCGCCCGGCAGGATGCCCAGGACGAAGCCGAGCACCGATGCCGCGCACGATCGGCCACTTCGACGCCGGCCCAGTCCTGCAGCGACGGCCAGCAGACCGCCGATGCGCTCGGCGAACATCTCGCGCTTCGAGCTCCTGCTCGAGGTTGACCAGGATCTCGGCGACCCCGAACAGGCCCATGACGATCGGCACGAGACCCGACGCCGTCGATGAGCTCGAGTCTGATCGAAGGTGAGACGCGCCACGGCGGTGATCTGAGTCGATGCCGATCAGCCCCAGCACCAGGCCGATGCAGGCCATCAGCAGCGCTTGAGCCAGCGATCCGTGCGATCAGGTAGCTGAGGATGCGTCAGGCCCAGCACCATCAGGCTGAAATACTCGGCTGGTCCGAACGTCGACGGCGAAACGTGCGAGCGTGGGCGCCACCAGCATCAGTCGCGACCACGGCCAACGTGCCGGCGACGAACGAGCCTATCGCGGCGATGCCGAGCGCGGGGCCGGCGCGGCCCTGCGCGTGCCATCTGGTGGCCGTCGAGACAGGTGCACGACGGAGGCCGCCTCGCCCGGTATGTTGACCAGGATCGAGGTGGTCGAGCCGCCGTACATGGAGCCGTAGTAGATGCCGGCCAGCATGATGATGCCGGCCTCGGGCGTGGCCGTGACAGCGTCACCGGCAGCAGCAGCGACATGGCGGCGACCGGGCCGATGCCCGGCAGCACGCCGACCAGCGTGCCGATGAAGACGCCGATGAAGCAGTAGAGCAGATTGACGGGCTGCAGCGCGACACCCAAGCCGAGCGCCAAGTTCTGCAGCAGAGTCCATGGCCTCAGCCCCGCCCGAAAACAATCGGCAGGTGCGTCGTCAGCCAGTGCTCGACTTCGCCTACGGGCAGCTGCGTGCCGAGGCCGCGGTGGAACACGATGTCAGGCAACAGCCGTGATGAGGGCCGCGCCGAGCGGCGGGCGACCCACCCCGCCGGTCGATCGTCATGAACAGAATGAATAGGAACAGCACAGTACAGGTGAGGAAGCCCAGCATCGGCATGAGCCAGGCGTAGAGCGCGAGCAGCACCACCACATACGGCACCAGCCACCAGCGTGTGCCATGCCAGAGGCTGCCCAGCCCACCGCGGGCGGGCTGGCGAAGCGGCAATGACGAGCGTGGCCAGCGACAGCGCCGTCATCACCACGCCGACCCAGAAGATCATGAGGCCGGAACCTGGATTGGTCAGGATGCCAAGTCCCAGGTCTGCTCCGGCCCACACCGCACCGAGTGCAATTGCCACCCAGAATGCAGCCGCTAGGATCTCGCCGGTACGCATTTTCGCTAGTTCGTCTTCAGACCGAGCTCTTCGACCAGCTTCTTGTTCTCCTCGATCTGCTGCGCGGCGTGCTTCTCGTAGTCCGCCGTGTTGAGATAGAACGGGTCCTGGTCGAACTTCTTCAGCGCCTCGAGGTAGACCGGCTCGTTCACCGCCTTGGCGAACGCATCGTGCAGCACCTTGACGACCTTCGGGTCGATCCCCTTCGGGCCGGCAATGCCGTAGGGCGAGTTGATGATGAAATTGTAGCCGAGCTCCTTGAGGGTCGGCACGTCGGGCCAGTTCTTGGTGCGCTCGCCGCTCCAGGTGACCAGCAGCCGGAAGTCGCCTGAGTTGACCAGCGCGCCCCAGCCGGTGGAGTCGGCCACCGCGTCGACGTGGCCGCCGAGCAGCGCCGCGTTGGTCTCGGCCGCACCCCTTGAAGGGCACCTGCGTCCACTTCACGCCGGCAGCCTTGGCGATCTGCTCCATGCCGATGTGCAGGCTGGTGCCGGCGCCGGGTGTGCCGTACTTGATCTTGCCCGGATTGGCCTTGGCGTAGTCGACCAGTTCCTTGAAGGTCTTCCAGGGCGACTTGCCTGTTCACCACCACGCCGAAGGTATAGCCGGTGAGCCCGACGACGTAGGTGAAGTCCTTGGCTGGATCGAACGTGGTCTTGGTGATGAACGGCAGACGGAACACCGTGATCGGCATTTGCGAGACGGTGTAGCCGTCGGGTTTGGCAGTGGCGGCCATTTGCGCCGGACCCAGAGTGCCCGACGCACCGGCCTTGTTCTCGATAATGATCTGCTGCCCGAGGTGCTTTTGCGTCGCGTCGGCGAGTGCGCGCGAAGGCGAGGTCGGAGGAGCCGCCCGCGGGCCACGGCACGATCAGCGTCACGGGCTTGGTCGGGAAGGTCTGCGCTTGTGCCCCGGCCGCCAGTAGCACGAGCGGCGTAGCAAACAGCAGTGCAAGCAGCAGCCGTTTCATGGCGTTTCCTCGGTTGGTGCGCGTGCGATCTTGATTTTTCGCTTCGGCGCGAAGCTAATAATTACCAGACGGACACCAGCCGTGTCACAAATTGTGGCTGCCCGGCAACCGAGGTCGCAAGGATTGGTATGGGTCAACTTGCGCCCGTCTCTCCAGGGCTTAGGCACGGGAATGTAACTCCATTCCCTGAAGCAAGTCCCGTCTGGCCTGCATCGGTGAGTTCGTGCCAGAGCCGGACTCTATCGCTACGCGTGGCCGCGGACGATGTCGCCGGGCGAGGAGTGGCGATCTGGCCTTGAGAGGCGCTGGCTCCAAGTTTGCGTCGCCGGCGCGGAATAGATCGACGGGAGCTAGGTGCCCCCGTGCCAATAGGGGACGCCTGCGCCCCGTCTCCTCCAACGCCATGACATATCACGTGGCTGTCACCATCGGTCGCCAGTGCAGTCTGGCGCCGGCTCACGAATGCAAGGCAAAGACGCTCGTCCGATTGTCGGACAAATGCTTGCGTGTCCCAGCGGATTTCGGTGTCTGCTGAGGCTACAGGGAGTGAAACGCCCCCACAAGAGGGCCTCATGCAAGCCTACATCGTGCGCCGCCTGCTGGCGTTGATCCCCACGCTGCTCTTTGCCAGCCTGATCGTGTTCGTGACGGTGCGCCTCATGCCGGGCAGCGTCATCGACCTGATGCTGAGCCAGAACGACATCTCCGCCGACAAGTTCAGCCGCGACCAGCTGATCGCCGCGCTCGGCCTCGACAAGCCGATGTGGGAGCAATACGTGCAGCTGGGTGGGCGGCATCCTGCTGCACGGCGATTTCGGCCGCTCGCTGTGGCAGAACACGCCGGTCGCCGAGCTGCTGGCTTGCGCGCCTGCCCGTGACCTTCCAGCTCGGCTTGATGGCGCTGATCGTGGCGCTGATCGGTCGCCATTCCCATCGGCGCCTACTCGGCCATGCGCCAGGACACGGCGGGCGACTACGTCGGCCGCTCGTTCTCCATCCTGATGCTGGCGGTGCCGAGCTTCTGGATGGGCACCATGGTGATGGTGTTCCCGTCGATCTGGTGGGGCTGGTCGCCGGAGCGTGAAGTTCGTGCCTTTCCGGCGGGACCCACTGCACAACCTGACGCCAGATGATCCTGCCGGCGATCATCCTCGGGCACGTCGCTGTCGGCCGTCACCATGCGGCTGACGCGCACCATGATGCTGGAGGTGCTGCGCCAGGACTACATCCGCACTGCCTGGGCCAAGGGCCTGAGCGAGAAGCTGGTCGTCTCCCGCCACGCGTTGCGCAACGCGCTGATCCCGGTTGTCACGCTTGATCGGGCTGCAGGCGCCGCTGCTGATCGGCGGCGCCGTCATCATGGAGCAGATCTTCGTCATCCCGGGCATGGGCCTCCTGCTGCTCGATGCCGTGCTACCAGCGCGACTATCCCATCATCACCGGCGTGTTCCTGATCGTCGGCGTGGCGGTGATGGTGATCAATCTGGCTGTCGACCTGAGCTACGGCCTGCTCGATCCCAAGGTGAGGTATCGCTGATGGCGACCATCGCCGCAGCCTCTGCCCACCCTCGCGGCGCCGCCAGCCGCAGCCCCACCTGGCACTTCATCGGCCGCCTGTTCCGCGAGAAGCCGCTCGGCGCCATCGGCGGCGTGGTGTTCCTGCTGTTCCTGTTCTGCGGGATCTTCGCCGACATGCTGGCGCCCTACGGCATGAACCAGATCAATCCCGATCAACCGGCTGAAGCCCCCGTCGTGGGCGTTCCCGTTCGGCACCGACAACCTCGGCCGCGACATGCTCTCGCGCTGCCTCTACGGCGCGCAGCTCTCCGATCATCATCGGCTTCTGCGCGCGCCGGCCTTGGCCACGCTCATCTCCGTCGTCGCTCGGCATCGTCACCGGCTACCTCGGCGGCAAGGTCGACCTTATCACCCAGCGCTTCGTCGACGCCTGGCAGAGCTTCCCCGACCTCATCGTCCTGATCGTGGTCGGTGTCGGTGGTCGGCCCCGGCATGCCGCAGATCATCGTCACGCTCGGCCTGCTGCTCGGCATCGCCGGCTCGCGCATCATCCGCTCAGCCGTCGTCTCGGTGCGCGAGAACATGTACGTGCATGCTGCGCAGTCGATCGGCGCCTCCACGCCGCGCATCCTGTGGCGCCACATCCTCCCCAACGTGCTGCCGCCGATCATCGTGCTGTTCACCACCCGCGTCGGCGTCGTCATCCTGATCGAGTCGGCGCTGTCGTTCCTGGGCCTCGGCGTGCCGCCGCCGGCACCGACCTGGGGCGGCATGCTGCTCGGGCAGCGGCCGCAGCTACATGTTCCAGGGCCCGTGGCTGGCGCTGGCGCCGGGCCTGTGCCTCACCATCGTCGTCTACGCCACCAACATGTTCGGCGACGCGCTGCGCGACCTCTTCGATCCGCGCATGCGCGGATCGCGTTGAGGCTCGAAGGACAAGAACGATCCGCAACAAGAGGAGGAAGCGATGAGGAAGGGTAGCATCACCGCCGGGCTCAGCGGCCGGCATCTTCGGTCTTGTCGCTGGTGCTCGGGTGCCGGTGCGCCGCTGGCGGAAACCGACAAGCCGAAATACGGCGGCACGCTCAGAGATCGGCACGGTCTACGTCGACGCTCACCGCGCTGTCCTGGGATCCGCCAGGACTGGAACTGGAAGCTCAACCACGACACCGGCCAGTTCTACGAGCAGCTGTTCGCTGCCGACCTGTCGAAGAGCGTCAAGAACGGCGGCCCGCATCCCTTCTACGCTCGACGCCTGGCTGCCCTCCGACGCCATCCGCGGCGAGCTGGCGGAAAGCTGGGAGTGGAAGGAGAACCCGCTGCGCATCGAGATCAAGCTGCGCAAGGGCATCATGTTTCCGGAGAAGCCGGGCGTGATGCACGCTCGCGCGAGCTGGTCGCCGACGACGTCGTCTTCAGCTACAACCGGCTCGCCAACAGCCCGCGCAAGCTCAACGGACTACTTCAACCACGTCGCCAAGGTGGACGGCGACCGACAAGCACACGGTGGTCTTTAGCGTTCAACGGTTCACTTCGCCGAGTGGGACTACCGGTTCGGCTGCGGATATTACTCGCGGCATCTATCCCAAAGGAGGTGGCCGACGCCGGCGGCGAGCAACTGGAAGAACGTCGAACGGCACCGGGCCCTTCATGCTGACCGACTTCGTGCAGGGCAACTCCAACACCTACGCCAAGAACCCGATCTACTGGGACAAGGACAAGATCAACGGCGGCGAATACAAAGCTGCCCTTCGTCGACAAGCTCGTCTACCGCACCATCAAGGACGAGGCGACCTACATCACCGCGCTTGCGGACCGGCCAAGCTCGACATCCTCGAAGCGATCCGCTGGCAGAACGTCGAGGAGCTGAAGAAGAACGCGCCCCATCTCAAGTGGTCGAATCGCTGGCTCAACACGTCGGGGACCGTATCTGGCGTTGCAGCGTCGACACCAAGCCGTTCGACGACATCCGCGTGCGCCGCGCGCTCAACATGGCCGTCAACAAGAAGGAGATCGTGAGCGCCTATTACAACGGCAACGCCGAGCTCTTCGCCTATCCCGATGCACCCCGACTACAACGGCTACTACGAGCCGCTCGAGGCGATGCCGGCGAGCGTCAAGGAGCTCTACGACGTACAATCCGGACAAGGCCAAGAAGCTGCTGGCCGAGGCCGGCGTATCCCAACGGCTTCAGCTTCAAGGTGCAGGTGTGCGCCTGCGACCCCGACCACATGGACCTGCTGCCGCTGGTCGCCGCCTATCTGGAGAAGGTCGGCGTCAAGATCGAGATCCAGCCCATGGAGTATGCCGCGTTTCTCTCGGCGATGACCTCGCGCAAGATGACGCGCCGGGCTACTTCATGAACAACGGGCCACACCAACCCGACCACGACCATCCGCAAGAGCTTCACCACCGGACAGCAGTGGAATCCGTCGGGCTGGTCGGACCCCGCCTACGACAAGAAGATGGACGAGGTCGTACGCCGAGCGCGACGAGGGCAAGCGCCAGGCCATGCTCAAGGAGATGACACGCGAGATCCTCGACAAGGCGCCCTACATCTGGCTGCCGACACGCTATGTGTATACGGCGTGGTGGCCGTGGGTGAAGAACTACAACGGCGAGCTGCGCGCCGGCGCCGTGCGTCCGGGCCCGATCTACGCGCGCATCTGGGTCGACCAGGATCTCAAGAAGAAGATGGGCTACTGACGGCAGCAGAGCCCAGCACCGGCGGCAGCTAGTCTCCGCCGGTGCCAGGGCCCAATCTCATGCCGTCAGCCCCTCCTGCAGGTCCGCAACCTGACCACGCGCTTCAATACGGAGCGCGGGCGGGTCACGGCCGTCGACCAGGTGTCCTTCGACATCGGGCCGGGCGAGACGGTGGCCATCGTCGGCGAAGTCGGGCTCGGGCAAGAGCGTGACGGCGCTGTCGATCATGCGCCTCATCCCCACCCCGCCCGGCAGGATCGAGACCGGCGAGGTGATCTTCGAGGGTCAGGATCTCTCTGAAGCTCGACGATGCCGGCATCCGCGCCATCCGCGGCAACAAGATCGCCATGATCTTCCAGGAGCCGATGTCCTCGCTCAACCCTGCGCCTGACGGTCGGCATGCAGGTGGCCGAGCCCATCAACCTGCATCGCGACGCTCGCCGTGGGGCAAGGCGATGGAGCGTGGCCAAGGAGCTGCTCGGCCGCGTGCGCATCCCCGATGCGGCGAGCCGGCTCGCCTCTACCCGCACCAGTATTCCGGCGGCATGCGCCAGCGCGTCATGATCGCCATGGCGCTGGCCTGCCAGCCCGCGCCTCATCATCGCCGACGAGCCGACGACGGCGCTCGACGTCACCGTGCAGGCGCAGATCCTCGACCTGCTGAAGGAGCTGACGCGCGAGACCGGCTCGTCGCTGCTGCTCATCACGCACGATCTCGGGCTCGTCGCCCGCTATGCCGACCGCGTCGCCGTCATGTACGGCGGGCGCATCGTCGAGACCGCGCCGGCGCGCGAGCTCTACAGGAACCCGCGCCATCCCTACACGCTGGGCCTGATGGCCTCCGTCCCGCGCCTCGACGGCGAGGCCGGCCGCCCGCTGGTGCCGATCGAGGGCCAGCCGCCCGACCTCGCGCAACTGCCGCGCGGGCTGCGCCTTCTCGCCGCGCTGCCGCTCCGCCACCGACCCTGCCGCGTCAGCCGCCCGCCGCTGGTCGACGTCGGCCGAGCAGCATCTCAAGGCCTGCTTCAATGACATCCGAGCTTAACGGCGCCGCCGCGAGCGATGCGCACCGATCGCCGCGGCTGGGCGCGACGGAGATCCTGCGCGTCGAGGACCTCAAAGGTGCATTTTCCCCTCACCAAGGGCATCGTCATCCAGCGCCAGGTCGGCACCGTGCAGGCGGTCGACGGCGTGAGCTTTGCGCTGCAGCGCGGCGACACGCTGGGGCTCGTCGGCGAGAGCGGCTGCGGCAAGTCGACCACCGGTCTCGCCATCCTGCGCATGCTCGAGCCCACCGCCGGCCGCATCGTGTTCGAGGGCGCGGGACATCACCGCCCACGACAAGGAGCGCATGCGGCCGATCCGCCGGCGCATGCAGATGGTCTACCAGGACCCCTACGGCTCGCTGAACCCGCGCATGAAGGTGCGCGACATCATCGGCGAGCCGCTGGAAGTGCATGGGCTGGCCAGCGACGCGGCCGCCTACCGCGAGCGTGTCGATCGGCTCATCGCCCTGGTCGGCCTGCTCCCCGACATGGCCGAGCGCTATCCGCACGAGTTCTCCGGCGGCCAGCGCCAGCGCATCGGCATCGCCCGCGCACTGGCGCTCGAGCCGAGCCTCATCATCTGCGACGAGCCGGTCTCCGCCCTCGACGTCTCGATCCAGGCGCAGGTCGTCAACCTGTTCATGGAGCTGCAGGAGCGGCTCGGCCTCACCTACATCTTCATCGCCCACGACCTCGCCGTGGTGCGCCACATCTCCGACCGCATCGCCGTCATGTATCTCGGCCGCATCGTCGAGATCGCGCACCGGGACGAGCTCTACAAGCGCCCGTTGCACCCCTACACCGAGGCGCTGCTGGCGGCGATCCCGGTGGCCGATCCGGAGGTGGAGGCGCGCCGCCCGCGCACCATCGTCAAAGGCGAGGTGCCGAGCGCGCTCGGCCGCCCTCCGGCTGCCGCTTCCATCCGCGCTGCCCCAAGGCGATGGAGAAATGCAAGACCGTCGATCCGGCGCTCACCGACCTCGGCGCCGGCCGTGCCGTCGCCTGCCATCTACATTCCGGCGCCGGTCTAGCGCGGCGGCATCCTCGACAATCGCTGCGGGTGCCCTTTTCGATCGATGCGCCCTGGTGCACACTTCGATAGCACCTACTCCGGCCGGGGACAGGCGGGTGCATCCATGCTGGACTTGATCATTCGTGGCGGCGATGTGGTGACCCCGCAGGGAGTCGCGCAGTGCGATCTTGGCGGCTAAGGGCGAGACCATCGCCGCCGTCGCCGCGCCGGGCACGCTGGCCGATAGCGAGGCCGACGCGCGTCATCGATGCGGCGGGCAAGATCGTCATGCCGGGCGGCATCGACCCGCACGTGCATATGCAGCATCCCTTCATGGTGCCGGACGGCACCATCCTCTACACGCAGGGCCCGACAGGGTCGGCATGGCCGCGCTCTACGGCGGCACCACCACGCTGATCGACTTTGCCTACGTCGACGGCGGACGCAGCGTGCAAGCTGGCGATCGAGGCGCGCGATGCGGACTTCGCGCCGCAGAGCTGCTGCGACTGGGCCTACCACCTGATGCTCTCGAGCGAGCCGCCGCACACGCAGTTCGCCGAGCTGGCGGAGGCGATCCAGGCTGGCTATCCCACCATCAAGATCTTCACCGACCAACATCTGGCCCCACCGCACCGGGCGGATGATCGATTTCGGCGACATCTGGGAGGCGTTCAAGGTGCTGGCCAAGGAGGGCGGGCTCGGCGTCATCCACGCCGAGGACAACGACATCGTCATGCACATGTACGCCAAGCTGATCCGCGAGGGCGCGCCGGCTTCGAGAACCTGGCCGAGGTGCACAACACGCTGTCCGAGGACCTGAGCTTCCGCCGCGTGCTGCGGCTGGCCGAGCGTGCCCGGCACCGCGCTCTACATGATGCACGTGTCGGCCGCCACCGGCGTTGCCGCCATCTCCGAGGCGCGCGCCAAGGGCCTGCCCATCTACGGCGAGACGCTGCATCAGTACATGCTGCACACGGCCGAGGACTACAAGCTGCCCCAACGGGCAGATCTATCACACCTACCCGTCGCTCAAATCGGCCGAGGACCAGAAAGCGCCTGTGGGACGGCACGCTCGACGGCGCGATCAACTGCGTCGCCACCGACGAGCTGTGCTGCACCTTGCGCGAGAAAGACGCATGGGCCGCCGCATCGACGACACCACCGGCGGCAACTCCGGCGTCGAGCCGCGCGCTCGGCGTCATGTACACGGAGATGGTGGTGCGCGCGCGGCTACTCGCTCAGGCGGTATGTCGATCTCGTCTCCACCAACGCCGCCAAGATCATGGGCCTCTACCCGCAGGAAAGGCGCGCTCGCCGTCGGCAGCGATGCCGACATCGCCATCCTCGATCCGGCACGGCGCGGCAAGGTGCGCAAGGAGTGACCTGCACGAGACGGACTACACGCCCTGGGAGGGCCACGACATCTTTCGCCTGGCCTGTCGGTGACGATCCTGCGCGGCAAGGTCGTCGTGGAGAACGGGCAGTTCCTGGGCCGCGACGGCGCCGGCCAATACCTCAAGCGCAAGATCCCGGCCGAGATCATCCACGGGCCCACGCTGTGAGCGCTGGCATCCCTGATCGTGTCCACGAGCTGTTGGCGCAGAGCCTCCTGGCCTGGCGCGTCGCCGGCAAGGTTCAGCCGTGAGGCGGATGGGACGCTGACTGCTGACGGCCGGCGACAAGCGGCTTCGCGTCTCGCGCGCATCGGGCGATCTGCCGTTCCGATGGATGGTGACCGAGGGCGAGCGCAGCCCGCGGCGTCACCTCATCGCCGGCCTGCTGCGCACGCGTGCGGGCCGCCGTCGATCCCGGCTACCGGCCGATCCGACTGCGCATCGCTGCCTTGCCGCCTGCGTGCCGTCATGATCCCCGTGTCGCGTGCTGACGGGCTTTCTCGGCAGCGGCAAGAACCACGCTGCTCGCGCGCCTGCTCCGCACCCCGCAGTTCTCGCGCACGGCGGTGATCATCAACGAGTTCGGCGAGGTCGGCCTCGACCACGACCTGATCGAGACCAGCGAGGAGAGCTTCGTCGAGCTGCAAACGGGGTGCCTGTGCTGCACGATCCGCGGCGATCTGGTGCTGACGCTCGAAGACATCCTGCGCCGGCGCGATGCGGGCACGGTGGCGCCGTTCGAGCGCGTCGTCATCGAGACCAGCGGGCTTGCCGATCCGGCGCCCATCCTGCACGCGCTGATGAGCGATGCCGGCGTCGCGCGGCGCCTCACGCTTGCCGGCGTGGTGACGACCGTCGATGCCGTCAACGGCCTCGCCACGCTCGCGCGCCAGCCCGAGATCTGTGAAGCAGGTGGCGGTTGCGGACCGCCTGATCCTGACCAAGACCGATCTGATCGACGGCGAGGCCGACGGCCTTGGTCGACCGCCTCGCCGCCATCAATCCCTCGGCCGCGGTGCTGACGTCCTCCTTCGGTGCCGTCGATCCTGAGCGGCTGTTCGACATGGGCGCTCGACGCCGCGGCGGGCAAGCGACCCGACCTGCAGGCCTGGCTCGGCCTCGATGCGCACGCTCACATGGGCCTGCCACGCGCGACCGCGCTTCCCATGACGCTCAGATTTCCTGCTTCGCCATCCTGCGCGAGGACGCCGATCCGCGCCGTCACGCTGACGCTGCTGCTCGAAGATTCTGGCCGAGCACTGCGGCGGCGATCTCCTGCGCCTGAAGGGCATCGTCAACGTCGCCGAGAGCCCCGACCGGCCCGCCGTGATCCACGGCGTGCAGCACGTCTTCCATCCGCCCGCCTGGCTCGATCGCTGGCCGTCCGAGGACCGCCGCAGCCGCCTCGTTTTCATCGTGCGCGACATCCCGCGAGGATGGATCGAGGCGTTGCTCGAGGCTTTGGAGGCCGAGGTCGGAGAAGCCACGCGAAGCGCCATGCCAACGCATCACGACGCACATAGCCGATCTTTACGCCACCGAGCCGCACGCTCTAGGGTGAACGCAGACAAGTCATGGAAGGGGCATGATCATGCGGACGAGAACCGCGCGCGAGAAGTCGCCGCTGCCGCAGGCTTAACGAAGCTCGACGAGAAGCACCGGGCGCAGCTGGCGCTCAAAGCGTCGCGTCGGCGCGTGAGCTTGCGGGCAAGCTGCCCAAGGACCTGCACTGGAGCGAGGAGATCGCCCTCGTCTTCCGCCTCCCGCGCCCGGGAGACGCGAAGCGATGACCGATCTCGCTTACCTCGGCGCTTGCCGACGCGGCCGAGATGATCCGCGCGCGCAAGCTGTCGCCCGTGGAGTACACGCAGGCCCTGCTCGATCGGACGGCCAAGCTCGACGGCCGCTATCACGCCTTCATCCGCCTGACACCCGACCTTGCCATGGCCGCCGCGCGCCAGGCCGAGCGCGAGATCGCGGCCGGACGTTGGCAGGGACCCTTGCACGGCATCCCCTTCGCGCTCGAAGGACATCATCGACGTTGCCGGCCTGCCGACCACCGCGCACTCAAGGTGCTGATCGACAACGTGGCGACCGCGGACGCGCCCGTCACGGCGCGCCTCAAGGCCGCGGGCGGCATCATGATGGGCAAGCTCGCCACGCACGAGTTCGCCATCGGCGGGCCGTCGTTCGATCTGCCGTGGCCGCCGGCGGTGAACCCATGGGGCGGCAGTCATCTTCCCCGGCGGCTCGTCCAGCGGCTCGGGCGTTGCGCTGCGCCGCCGGCATGGTGCCCGCCGCGCTCGGCACCGGATACCGGCGGCTCGGTGCGCAACCCGGCCTCCATGTGCGGCATCACCGGGCATGAAGCCGACCTATGGCCGCGTCAGCCGCAGGGGCGTGTTGCCGCTCGTCCTACTCGCTCGACCACGTGGGGCCGATGACCCGCAGCGTGCGCGACAACGCGCCTGCTGCTGCAGGTGCTCGCCGGCCACGACGCCGAGGACCCCGGCAGCGCCAACGTCGCGGTGCCCGACTATTCGGCCGATCTCGAGCGCGGCGTGAAGGGCCTGACGCTCGGCCTCATCCGGCACTTCTATGCCGAGGACATGCAGGCCCATCCCGAGCAGGCGCAGGCGATCGAGAAGCGCGGCGGAGGTGCTGCGCGGGCCTCGGCGCGACAGGTGCGCGAGATCCGGCTGGCGCCGCTCGAGCGACTATGCCACCTGCACGCGCATCATCATTCGCTGCGAGGCCTTTGCCATCCACCGGCGCTGGCTGGCCGAGCGTCCCGGCGACTACGGCGATCTCGCGCGCCAGCGCATCCTCGACGGGCGCGGCCGTGAGCGCGGCCGACTACATCGACGCGCTGCGGCTGCGGGCCCGGCTGACGCGGCGCACGCTCGAGGCCTTCGCCGGCATCGACGCTGCGCTTGACGGTCTCCAGCATGGACCCGGCCTGCCGCATCGACGATGCCGAGGCCTGCGCCCGCGTCTATCCGCGCCAGGCGCGCCAGCCCTTCAACGTCACGGGACAGCCGGCCATCGCCATTCCCGCCGGCTTCACGCAAGGACGGCCTGCCGCTGTCGCTGCAGCTCGATCGGCCATCCCTTCCAGGAGGCGATGGTCTATCGCATCGCCCAGGCCTACGAGCGCGCAACCGGCTGGACCGAGCGCCACCCGCCCGGCCTGTAGTCGCCCGGTACAGCATCTTTCAGGCCTGTAGAGTCCGCCGCCAGAACTCGACCATGTCGGCGCGAAAGAGGCTTGCCTGATCGCCGGCGCTGCCGATGGTCGCGCCCTTCACGCCGTACCCGGCGCCTGAGCCCGTAGACCATCAGATCGCGATCGAGCAGCCGCGATTCGGCTTGCCCTCGAGGGGATGGATGAAGGCACCGTCGTCGGCCAGATATGCGGTTGGCGCTCCAGGCGAGACGGCCGCCTCCTCGATGCGTTGCACGGCCGTGCCGCGATCGAAGCTGTGCGCGGCGCCGGCAAACAGCCGCAGCGTGGCCTTGCCGCCGGCAAGCCGCATCGCCTGCACGTGGCCTTGCACTTGCGTCGGCGAGCACCAGTCGTCGCGGTCGCCCATCAGCACGCGAACCTCGGTTGCGCCAACGCTCGGGTCGAGAAACTGGTGGCCGCTCCAGGGATAGGCGGCGAGAACGGCCCTGAACCCGTGGCCCGCGCCAATCGCAGGATCGGCGAAGCGGCGTGTGGCCGCGGTCAGAACAGCCGAGCCGCCGCGGCTGTGATCCCTGCGCGCCAATCCGTTCCGGATCGATCTCGCTGCGGGCGCCCAGGACCTTCCAGGTGGCCAGGACATCGTAGGCGCTGGCGGCGAACGAGATACTGAGTCTGGTTGGCGACGGTCGACCCGACGCCGCGCGCGCCGAAAGGATCGAGCACGAAGGCCGCAATGCCGATGCCGGTCAGCGTCTCCGCATGCGCCAAATGCGAGCCGGCCGACGCCCAAGCTGCCGGGCACCACGATGACCAGCGGCAGTCGGCCACTTACCTGCCGCCCCGGCGGCCGGGAACAGCTTGCCATCGATCGTGACGGCGCGCCATGTCCGCCGCTCGGCTGATGGCCTGGTGGTAGTTGATCGAGGCTGGCGGAGGAATGTCGATATTTCGCCCCGCGCTGCCGTTGGCAAAGGTGATATCGCGATCGCGGAAACGGGCCGGCAGTGACGATCCGATCATGGCGCACGCTGCTCCTGCTGTGTGGGTCCGGCTTCGCTTCGTCGCCGCTGAAGGTCGGCGACCTCCAATCTATCCGTTGCGGCACCCGCGGCTATCGTATGCGGGGCCGCTCGATGTTCGGGCAGGAACCGGGTGAGGAGCCCGAGCAGCGGCAGGAAGGCGCACAGCCGGTAGACGGCGACGATGCTGGTGACGTCGGCAAGCTCGCCCATCAACGCTGCGCTCGAGCGCGCCGAGACCGAACGAGACCCCGTAGAACAGTCCGGCGATCATGCCGACTTTGCCCGGCAGCAGCTCCAGCGCATAGACCAGGATGGCCGGGAAGGCGCTCGCCATGATCATGCCGATGACGATCGGTGAGCACGGCCGTCAGAACAGGTTGGCGAACGGCAAGACAGAGCGTGAAGGGCACGGCTCCCAGGATCGAGAACCAGATGATCTCGCGGCGGCCGAAGCGGTCGCCCAGATGCCCGCCGATCAGCGTATCCCAGCGCCTGGGCGACCAGGAACAGGAACAGCAGCATCTGAGAGACCTGCACCGAGACCGCAGAATTTCCCGATCAGGTAGAAGGTGTAATAGGAGCTGAGGCTCGCCGTATAGGCGTTCTTGGAGAACATCAGCACGACGAGAATCGCCACGGCGAAGGCGACGTTCGTCGTCGGCGACTGCGTGCTCGGCTGCGCCGCCGGCCATGCGCGCCTTCACGGGAGCCGGCGACTGGCGCTTGTACCACTGCCCGACCTGCAGCAGCAGCACCATCGCCAGCAGCGCCACCAGCGAGAACCAGGAGATGCTCGACTGCCCGCGCGGCACGACGATGAAGGCGCGCCAGCAGCGGGCCGAGCGCCTGTCCAGCCTGGCCGCCGACCTGGAACAGCGACTGCGCGAAGCCGTGGCGGCCGCCCGACGCCATGCGGGCCATGCGCGTCGATTCGGGATGGAAGATCGACGAGCCCATGCCGATCAGCATGGCGCCGATCAGCAGCATGCGGATAGCTGCCGGCGTGCGCCAGCACGATCAGGCCGACCAGCGTGCAGCCCATGCCGGCGACCAGCGAATAGGGCTGCGGCCGGCGGTCGGTGTACATGCCGACCACGGGCTGGAGCAGCGACGCGGTCAGCTGAAACGCCAGCGTGATCAGGCCGATCTGGCCGAAGTCGAGGCCGTAGGCGTCCTTGATGATGGGATAGATGGCCGGCAGCAGCGACTGCATCATGTCGTTCAGCAGATGCGCGAAGCTGAGCGCGAGAACGATCGGAGAAGTGGCTTCCGGGGCCGCGCCGAGGCGGCCTGGGGTTTCGGGCGCGCGCTGACTTCTGCATCGAATTTCCTGGAGGGCCTGCGGCATTCGGCAGCGTCATTTACCACTTGCAGCCGTCCGGATTGGCCGACCGGTGTCAGGCGCGCACTGGCGGACGGCACGCAATGATGTGAAGGTGGGTCTGTCTACAGCGGGGGCCGCTTACGAAGCTCCGACTACGAGCGCATGGTAGCGCGACTCGTCGACCCTTTCGATCAGCGGCGATGTCAGGGTGCGCCGCCGGTGCGCCAGCCGAGGTAGGCGTCGCTGGCGTCGATGCCCATGGCCTCGGCAACGAGGTGGACCCAGTTCCGGACGCGGATGCCGTCCTTGCCGTCCAGAGCGCCGCGCAGCTCGCGGTGGCAGGAGTGAAGATATGGTGCAAACCGTGTCGCAGTTGTCCGCGCTGGCGGCGGCCCAAGTCTCGCGCGCGGCCTTGGCCGAGGCGCCGGGCACTGCGGCCAGCGCGCTGCACATGTGCCCGGATGCGCCGGGCCTGGCACCAGCTGCAAGCCTGGAATGCGCGAAAGCGAGACCCGCTGACGCGATCGTTGACGGCCACGTGCGTGGCAAAGCCCAGATGCCGATGCAGCAGCACGCGCCGCTTCACCGGCAACCTGCAGCAGCGGGGCCAGGCGATCGGCCCGGTCGGCGAGCAGCTCGGTGATATGCGCGATCTCGAACGCCGCCGCGTTGCCCGGCGCCATGATGTCGGACATGTGCATGTGGCAGGACGGGACACCAGGTCACGACGGTGCCGCGCCCATCCTTCGTCGGCGGCCTCATTGAAGCGAGCTGACGGTGCGCGGCCGGCCATGTTGCTCGCTCCATGCGGTTGATGGTCGTGCGCGGTGCCGCAGCAGTAGGCCGGACCACCGGCCGCGCTGACGTCGTAGCCTGCGCGCTCCGAGCAGCATGATCGACAGGCGGATCATCTCGGCGTGGCGCAGCATGTTGCAGCCGAACCAGAACGTGACGCGATTGGCGCTCTACATCCATTTCGCCAGTTCCTCGTCGCTGAGCTGCAGCCGCGCGATAGGTCTTGATGCGCGGAAACACGGTCGGGTCCTGCTTGGCCGGCAGCTGTCGCGTGTCGTTGATGGCGCGCTGCTTGGCGATCCGGACCAGCAGCATGGCGTCGAGCCCCGCAGCCTCTCGCGGACACGCCATCGACGCACAGGCCGCTCTTGGTGCAGGCAGCCACCCAGGCGACCGTGTCCGCGAGGCGCCGCCTCGCCCGCTGGCAAGCCGGCGCAATCCGGCTGGTCGACCGATCTTGGCGTCGGCGCCGCGCAGGCCGATGTGGTCGACCATGGGACAGGCGTTGAAGCAGGCGCCGCAGGTGTTGCACAAGGCAGCGAGCTCCGGCCCGGCCTCAGCCAGGAAATCTTCGGTCGTTTTGGCGCGCGCCGCTTGCAGCGGGTCATTGTCGGTGAGCTGCGCATCGGCGCTCGTGGGTCAACCGTTCTCTTCGTGTCATGCCGATTGGAGAATTCCGCGCGGACCTACGCTTTCCGGTCAGGCCTCGAGACCAGCGCGAAGATGGCGTTTACCAGGAACGACCGACCACGCTGCACAGGGCCATGATCACGTAGTGATGGCTCGAAGCCCTGTCGGGCCGCATTCGTCAGTTTGCGGGCTCCGGGGATTGTATCTCCCGTCGCGCTCAGGGCGTTGAGCGACACTTGCCAAACCCAGTCTGCGAGATCAGCAGCGCCGCGTAGGCATCAGGCACGAGCGCGTTGAACATGAAGAGCGCGACCGCAAGCACGACCGTGGCCGGCACGCTGATCAGCGCTATCGCGGTTCTTTGCAATGCGCTGCGTGAGCTGCCGAGGGCCTGGTCTGAGCGGGATGCCGACGACAAGGCTCGCGATCACGATATGGCCGGGATCGAGAGCACGACGTGAGTCATGTTCACGCGCTCGCGGAGGTGGTTGACAAGCGACCTGGCCCCAATGGCTTCCCGAAACCAGAGTGTCGAACCCGGTGAGGACGCTGCGGCCGGTGTCGAAGGCGAGCGTGATGACCGGCTCGAGCTCCTTATCATAGACGATCGAGAGCACCATGATGCCGAGCATGATGGCGTAGCTGGTGCACGCCAATGCCGATAGGCACGGCAGGCGCCGGAGCCATGCAAGTGCTGACATGCGCACTCCTCCTCGAGAGCCGTCCATTCGACCTTATGGGCGCGATACCACAACAGGGAGGCATCTTGAAGGTGCGCCAGCTACTAATCCCGCTTTGCACCCAAGGCGCCGGTCGCGAACGAGCGCCCCCGGCCAGGCCACGGTTGCAATCTTGGCCTACAGTCGGCTATGCCCGCTGCCAGGTGAGTTGCGCCCTTGATATCCTTCAGGCGACCCCTCCTCGCTGCTGCGAAGCTGCTGCTGCTGACGGCACTTCGTCGGCGCCGCGCCGCCAAAGCACGAGGTAGCGCCGCAAGACCCCACCCTGGCCGGGCAGGTCCTGATTGCGTCACAGGGCATTGGCGATCCGCGCTTCTACCGCACTGTTATTCTTATGGTGCGGCACAACAAGGACGGGGCTTTCGGCATCACCATCAATCGCCCCATAGGCGAGCGGTCGCTTGCAAGCCTCTTGGATGATGCTGGGCGAGAAGGGACGCCCAAGCCGAGGGCAATGTGCAAATCTTTGCGGGCGGTCCCGTCCAACCCGGTTCCGCTTTCGTCGTTCATACCGCCGACTACAATCGCTCCGAGACCATCGCTGCCAACGGACGCGTGGCCGTCACCTCGAGCCGGGAGGTTTTTCGCGACATCGGCCGCAAAAGGGGTCCGCAGAAGGTTCTTGTCGCCTTCGGTTACGCTGGCTGGGCGCCCGGTCAGCTTCGAGGCCGAGCTGGCTCGCAACGACTGGTTCATCGCACCTGCAGACCCCAAGCTCATTTTCGACGAAAGCCGGGACCGGGTCTGGGAAGAGGCGATGGCCCGTCGACCGCGCGACCTGTGAGGCGCGGTCGATCGGCGGCCGATTGTTCGGGCGCGGTGCTCTCTTCCCGGTGCCGGCGTGGCATACTATGCTTATCGGGTGCTCCTGATCACCGCGAGGTTCTGCCATGACGACATCCGCTCTTACCCGCACTGACGCTGAGTCCGTCGGCCTCTCCTCGGCGCGGCTGCGTCGCATCGGCGAGGCGTTGCGCCGCGAGGTCGAGGCAGGCCAGCTCCCCGGCGCCGTCGTCGGCATCATGCGCGCCGGCAAGCTCGCCCATCTCGAGGCGGTCGGCTATCGCGATGCTGCCACCAGGGGAGCCGCTCGAAGACCGATGCGGTCTTCTCGATCGCCTCCATGACCAAGGCCATGACCTCGACCGCCATCATGCTGCTGGTGGAGGAAGGCCGCGTGCTCTGGGCGATCCCGTCTCGAAATATTTGCCACCGCTGGCCGAGCTGAAGGTGGCCGAGGCCGGCGGCGGGGTTCGCGCGCCCAAGCAGTTCGCCGACCATCCAGGACCTGTTGCGTCACACCTCGGGCCTGACCTATCGCGACCGCGGCACCACGCCGCCCACGCCGCTTATCCCGGCTCCTCGGTTTGGGCTGCCGAAAGAATGGCCAAGGACGAGGCGATCGCCGCGCTGGCCGAAGGCGCCGCTGCTGTTCGATCCAGGCTCGGACTGGGAGTACGGCTTCTCGACCGACGTGCTGGGCTTCGTCGTCGAGGCGGTGACGGGCAAATCGCTCGGCAGCTTTCTCCAGGAGCGGCTGTGGGGCCCGCTCGGCATGATCGACACGAGCTTCGCCTCTTCCGGCGGCAAAGCGAGGCCGCGTTACGCGCTGGCGCTGGCCAAGGACCCGCTGACCGGCAATGCCAATCCTGTGATCCACCACTCGACCGACAAGAAACAGCAGTGGGACTCGGGCGGCGGCGGCGCGGTCTCGACCGCGGTCGACTATCTGCGCTTCGTCGAGATGCTGCGCGCGGGCGGCAAGCTCGGGGCCGCGGAGATCCTCGGCCGGGGCACCGGTGAAGCTCATGACCTCGGATCACCTACCGGCGTCGCTTCAACAACAAGATCGCCGACAAGATGGACCTGGCCGCCGCCGGCTACGGCTTCGGCCTGGGCTTTCGCCGTGCGCCAGCAGAACGGCATTGCCGCCATGGCGGCAGCGCCGGCGACTAACTACCGGTCCGGCGTTTTCGGCAGCTATTACTGGGTGGACCTGGCAGGTGAGCTGGCCGTGGTCTTCATGGCTGCCGCCCTGGCCTGATCCGCCGAGCTTCATCGCCAGATGGCGCAACCTCGTGTATCAAGCGCTGGTGGGATAACCGCTCGCAGCAGGCCGCAAGGCATCAACGCGGAACCAGAGCGCTATCGCCTGGTCGATGGCCTCGATCAGGCTCCTCTCGTCCGCCGTCCCTGTGCCGGCGATATCGAATGCGGTCCCGTGATCGACCGACGTTCTGATGACCGGTAGACCTACGGTGACATTGACGCCCGCCTGATCCCCATGACCTTGACCGGCCCGTGGCCTTGGTCATGGTACATCGCCACGACCCAGATCGAAGTCGCCGCGCTGGGCTCGGAAGAAAAGTGTATCCGCAGGCAGGGGGCCGGTGACGTCCAGACCCTGAGCGACAAGCCTGCGTGTGGCCGGCTCGATCTTCTCTTGCTCCTCGCCGTGACCGAAGAGACCGTTCTCGCCCGCATGGGGATTGATCCCGCAAACTCCGATCCGCGGCCGCGGTAGCCCGGCACGAACCAGCGCCGCATGCCCGCGCAGAACCGTGCGCTCGACGAGGTCCGGCTCGATTTTTGCGATGGCGTCGATCAAGCCGATGTGGGCCGTGACGTGGATGACCCGCAACTTCGGCGTCATCAGCATCATCGAGACCTCCGGCGTGCCCGTCAGCGCGGCCAGAATCTCGGTGTGACCCGAAAAGCGTGCCCTCCGGGCATGCAGCGCTTGCTTGTTGATCGGCGCCGTGCAGATGGCATCGACCTGTCCGGCCAGGGGCCAGCGAAACCGCGCGCTCGAGGAAGCGGAACGCGGCATCGCCAGCGACTGGCGAGATCCCCGCCCTAAGGCAGGTTCCGCGGGGATGAGTGCCAGGTCCACACAATCGACGCTGCCAGGTGTATTGCGCTGTTGCCGGATCGGCGAGCGCGCGCACCGCAAGGTCGCTGCCGACGATGGCGCCGGCTTGCCGCAACCTTCCGGCATCTCCCAACACCAGTAGCCGGCAGCGCTCGTACATCTCGGCATGTCCGAGACATTTCATGACGATCTCGGGGCCAATGCCCGCGGCATCGCCCATCGTGATGGCGATGATGGGACGGGTCATGCGTTGCGCTCCGCAGCGAATGGGCTTCCTGCACAGGGAGGCCTTTCACCGGCCGTCAGCGCCTGCAACGAGCCTCGGCAACGCAAGAGGGGCGCCGCTGTTCCAAATGCTCCAAGAATGATCGGGACTCAGGCATTGGCGCCAATCACCGGGTGCGAGAGCATGCGCAGGTTTGCACTCAGATCGGGCCGGCAGACCACTCTCCATTTGTCGCCGATAGCGCAGACGGCAGGCAATTGCCTAGCCGTTGTGCAGAGGCCCGCCTGGCGACAAAGGCGGACGTGCGCTGCTTGCGTCCGCGGATGCCCCTAACGTCTTCGACGGAAGCTTCATCTTTTTCTGAACGTGCATGCCTGGTGCATGGCAGTTGCTCTCTTTTTGGCTAGTCAGCTGTCCGGCGTGCGGCGCACCCGCGCGGTTGCTGCCTTTGGCGAATTGGAAGGGTGGCAAGAATGAGCTTCGACAATCCGTTGGACGCCGAGTCGTTGCCTTGACGCAGAGGCGGCTGCAGCTGCGGAGGTCACGCCACGCCAGGCCGAGCACGACACGGCGACCCTGGCATCCGCCGACGCTCGCACCAGTCGCGCGTCGTCGAGTCGGCGGTCGTGCGCGCGCTGTTCCCGCGAGGACCGCAGCCGCCGGCGCCTTCCCTGGGCGCGGTCGGCGCCTCCACGGCGCATCGCCGCCATCTGCGCAGTTCTTCCCGCTCGGGCTGAGCCACCGAGGTGTTCGCCCAAGCCGCCGCGCCCGAGAAGAAAGACCTCAAGGTCGGCTTCATCCCCATCACCTGCGCCACGCCCATCATCATGGCGCACCCGATGGGCTTCTATACCAAGCACGGCCTCAACGTGGAGGTGGTGAAGACCGCCGGCTGGGCCGTGATCCGCGACAAGACGCTGAACAAGGAATACGACGCCGCGCACATGCTCTCGCCCATGCCGCTCGCCATCACGCATGGGCGTCGGGCTCGAACCCGATCCCCTACACCATGCCGGCGGTCGAGAACATCAACGGCCAGGCCATCACGCTCGCCGATCAAGCACAAGGACAAGCGCGATCCGAAGATCTGGAAGGGCTTCAAGTTCGCCGTGCCCGTTCGACTATTCGATGCACAACTACCTGCTGCGCTACTACGTGGCCGAGCACGGCATCGATCCCGACACCGACATCCAGATCCGGGCCGTGCCGCCGCCCGAGATGGTGGCGAATCTGCGCGCCGACAACATCGACGGCTTCCTCGGCCCGACCCATTCAACCAGCGCGCGGTCTACGACGGCGTCGGCTTCATCCACATGCTGTCGAAGGAGATGTGGGAAGGGCATCCCTGCTGCGCCTTCGCGGCGTCGAAGGAGTTCGTCACCACGATGCCGAACACCTACGCCGCGCTGCTGAAAGTCGATCATCGACGCCACCGCGTTTGCCGCCAAGCCCGAGAACCGCAAGCAGATCGCGGCGGCAGCGATCGCGCCCGCCAACTACCTCAACCAGCCGGAGACCGTGCTGGAGCAGATCCTGACCGGCACCTACGCCGACGGGCTCGGCACCGTGAAGACCGACGCCAAGCGCATCGACTTCGATCCCTTCCCCTGGCGAGTCGTTTGCCGTGTGGATCCTGACGCAGATGAAGCGCTGGGGGCAGATCAAGGGCGACGTCGACTATGCCGCCGTGGCGCAGCAGGTCTATCCTCGCCACCGACACCGCCAGGCTGATGAAGGAGGTGGGCCTCACGCCGCCGGCCAGCGCCAGCAAGAGTTTCAAGGTGATGGGCAAGGACTTCGATCCCGCCAAGCCCGAGGAGTACGTGAAGAGCTTCGCCATCAAACGCGCGGCCTGAGCGCGGGAGGAGGCGCCGGCAGATGACGCAGAATTGGCTCGGCCTGCGCGCGGGTCTCGTCTCGCTCGCCCTGTTCGCCCTGATCGTCGGCGTCTGGCACATCGCCACGGCGGGCACCGGCACCGCCGTCAAGATGGACCCCGAGTACGCCAAGCTGATGGGCGCCACGGCAACCCAGGGCAAGTCGGCGATGCCGGGCCCTGCCGAGGTCGGCGCCAAGATCTGGCAGCATCTCAAAGACCCCTTCTACGACCGGGGCACCAACGACAAGGGCATCGGCATCCAGCTCGCCTACTCGATCGCCCGCGTCGGCCTCGGCTATCTGCTGGCGGTGGCGGTCGCCATTCCCGTCGGCTTTCTCATCGGCATGTCGCCGCTGATGAGCCGGGCGCTCGACCCGTTCATCCAGGTGATGAAGCCGATCTCGCCGCTCGCCTGGATGCCGCTGGCGCTCTACACCATCAAGGACTCCGGCATCTCCGCCATCTTCGTGATCTTCATCTGCTCGCTGTGGCCGATGCTGATCAACACCGCCTTCGGCGTGGCGACCGTGCGCCGCGACTGGCTGAACGTCGCCAAGACCCTGGAGATGAGCCCGGGCCGCACGGCGGGCCGTGTGATCCTGCCGGCGGCCGCGCCCACCATCCTCACGGGCATGCGCATCTCCATCGGCATCGCCTGGCTGGTGATCGTGGCGGCCGAGATGCTGGTCGGCGGCACCGGCATCGGCTACTTCGTCTGGAACGAGTGGAACAACCTCTCCATCACCAACGTCATCACGGCCATCCTGTTCATCGGCGTGATCGGCATGCTGCTCGACCAGCTGATGGCCAAGCTGCAGCGGCTGGTGGCCTATGCGGATTGAGGGGCGGCGCGCAATTGTCATCCCGGAATTTCGCGCTGAGCGAAATATCCGGGACAGAGAGCGGCGAACTGCACCGCTATGCGTTCTGGCCCTGGGTCCCGGCTCCCGGGCGGACGCCCGAGGCCGGGATGACAGCGAGGGCGCCGATGAGCACAGGCCTTCATCAGCGCGCAGGGCCTGACCCGGCGCTTTCCCGACACATCGGGGAGCGGCGAGCTCACCGTGTTCGAGGACCTGTGGTTCAATGTGGCCGAAGGGCGAGTTCGCCTGCGTCATCGGCCATTCCGGCTGCGGCAAGTCCACCATCCTCAACATTCTGGCCGGCCTCGATGCCCCGACCGAGGGCCACATCATCGCCGCCGGCAAGCACGTCTGGGCCCGAGCCTCGACCGCGCCGTCATCTTCCAGGGCCACGCGCTGATGCCCTGGCTCTCCGCGCTCGGCAACGTCGAGCTCGCCGTCTCCTCGCGCCATCCCGGCTGGTCGCGCGCCGAGATCCGCGATCACGCCATGAAGTACCTGACGCTGGTGCATCTCGACGGCTCGGAGACGAAGAAGCCGTCGCAGCTCTCCGGCGGCATGAAGCAGCGCGTCGGCATCGCCCGCGCGCTCGCCATCGAGCCGCAGGATGCTGCTGATGGACGAGCCCTTCTCCGCGCTCGATGCGCTGACGCGCGGCTCGCTGCAGGACGAGGTGATCGCCATCCGCAACGCCACCCGCCAGACCGTGTTCATGATCACGCACGACGTCGACGAGGCGCTGCTGCTGGCCGACAAGATCCTGCTGATGACCAACGGCCCGAAGGCCGTGGATCGCCGAGATCGTCGAGAACACGCTGCCCAAGGCGCGCACCCGCGCCGAGCTGCACAAGCTCGCCGACTACTATCCCCTGCGCAATCACCTGATCGATTTCCTGGTCACGCGCTCGCGCGAGCTCTCGCTGCATCCCGAGGCGCGCCCGCAGGACCGCCATCCCCCGTCATCCGTCCAACCGCAGCAGCGTTCGCGCACCCATGGTCCGACGACCCCTCAATCCCAATCGCCCGCGCAAGCGCCGCCTCTCCATCTCGCGAGCAGCCGGGTTTCCGCGGCGTAAGCTGATCGGCGAGGACGGCGCGCCGCGGCTGGAGCCGCTGCTGCGCTCGACCGCCCGCGCGGTCCGCCAGCCGCTTCGTCTTCACCCACACCGCAAGCCAGGAGGAGTGCCCATGCGACGCGAAGAGCTCACCGAGAAGATCCTCGACATCAAGCGCGAGAAGGGCTGGACCTGGAAGCAGATCACCGACGAGATCGGCGGCATGTCGCCGGTGCTCGTGGTCGGCGCGCTGCTCGGCCAGATGAAGCTCGTCAAGCCGCTGGCCAAGAAGGCCGCCGGCCTGTTCGGCCTGTCGCCGGCCGAGGAGCGCATGCTCAACGAGGTGCCCTACCGCGGCACGCAGATGCCGCCGACCGACCCGCTGATCTACCGCTTCTACGAGCTGGTGATGGTCAACGGCCCGGCCTGGAAGGCGCTGATCGAGGAGGAGTTCGGCGACGGCATCATGTCGGCCATCGACTTCGACATGGAGATCGAGCGCCTGCCCAACCCCAAGGGCGACCGCGTCAAGATCACCATGTCCGGCAAGTTCCTGCCCTACAAATACTACGGCAGCGAGCAGGGCATTCTGGAGTACGGGGTGAAGAGTCGTGAGACCAACGTCGGCTTAGTTTCCCAATCCTCAATGAAAATCGCGGCTCTTGGGTTTCCAGGAGCCTTCGCGCACCTCCTTGTCGGTCCTGGGCATGCCGGCCGTGCCGTCGCCCAGAGCGCTTGAGCTCGTCGCTCGAGATCGATCAGCTGCTCGGCGACGACGTGGATGACGAGGCCCTCGCGCTCTATTCTGCCGCGCACCTGCAGAAACTGCGCCGTCATCACCGTGCGGCGGTTCTTCTCGAACACCTTGGGCCACACCACGATATTGACGATGCCGGTCTCGTCCTCGAGCGTGAGGAAGATCACGCCCTTGGCGGTGCCGGGCCGCTGCCGCACCAGCACCAGGCCCGCAACGGTGACGCGCCGCCCCGCCAGCTTGTCGTCCCAGTGCGCGGCGCTGGTGATGACGCCGCGGCGGGCGAGGTCCTCGCGGAAGAAGGCGATCGGGTGCGCCTTCAAGGAGAGCGAGATGGCGGCGTAGTCGTGCACGACGTGCTCGCCCAGCGTCGTCTCCGGCAGGTCGACGCGGCTCTCATCGAACAGGTCGCCCGTGCCGCCCCCCTGCTGCCCCAGGTCATCAGCGGGTTGCGGGTGGAGGTTGCGCGCTTGGGGCCCGTGTGCAGCGCGCCGCCGTCGAGACCCTTCACCGCCCACAGCGCCGCGCGCCGGTCGAGGCCGATGGAGCGGAAGGCATCGGCATCGGCCAGCCGCTCCAGCATGCCGACGGGCGCGCCGCTCCTCATCCACAGCGAGGGGATATCGGCGTAGCCGGCGCCGCGCGCCTTCAGGATGGTCCTTAGTCGCCTCCTCCGCCAATCCGCCGACGAGGCGCAGGCCGAGGCGTACGGCAGCCATGCTCCCCCTCCCTTGCGGGGAGGGGGTTAGGGGTGAGGTCCGGCCGCAGCGGTCTCTGCAATCGCTTCCTGGCCTGCCCTCACCCGCACGGGGAGGGTACGAGCAACGCGGGCGGAGGGCTACCCAGCGTGCAGTCCCAGTCGCTCAGGTTGATGTCGGGATGGCGCACCTCGACGCCGTGCTCGCGCGCGTCGCGCACGAGCTGGGCCGGCTGGTAGAAGCCCATCGGCTGGCTGTTGAGGATGGCGGCGCAGAACACATCCGGGTAATGCCGCTTGATCCACGACGAGACATAGACGAGGTGCGCGAAGCTCGCCGCGTGGCTCTCGGGAAGCCGTACTCGCCGAAGCCCTCGATCTGGCTGAAGCAGCGCTCGGCGAACTCGCGGTGCGTAGCCGTTGCCGACCATGCCGGCGATGAACTTCTCGCGGAAGGTGTGGATGGTGCCGACGTGGCGGAAGGTGGCCATGGCGCGGCGCAGCTTGTCGGCCTCGTCGGGGTGAAGCCCGCCGCGACGATGGCGATCTGCATCGCCTGCTCCTGGAACAGCGGCACGCCCAGCGTCTTGCCGAGCACCGCCTCGCAGCGCCTCGGACGGGATAGTCGACCGGCTCGCGCCCATCGCGCCGGCGCAGATAGGGATGCACCATGTCGCCCTGGATCGGCCCGGGCGCACGATCGCCACCTCGATGACGAGGTCGTAGAAGCATGCGGGCTTCAGGCGCGGCAGCATCGACATCTGCGCCCGGCTCTCGACCTGGAACACGCCGACCGAGTCGGCCTTCGACAGCATCTCGTAGACGGCCGGGTCCTCGCGCGGCACGGTCGCGAGCGTGCGAGCTGCGGCCGTAGTGGCGCTCGATCAGGTCGAAGCCCTTGCGGTATGCAGGTCAGCATGCCCAGCGCCAGCACGTCGACCTTGAGCATGCCCAGCGCATCGATGTCGTCCTTGTCCCATTCGAGGAAGGTGCGGTCCTGCCATGGCGCCGTTGTGGATCGGCACGGTCTCGTCGAGCCGCTCGCGCGTCAGCACGAAGCCGCCGACGTGCTGGGAGAGATGGCGCGGGAAGCCCAGCAGCGTGGCGCGCGAGCGCGATGGCCTGGCGGATCTCCGGATTGGCCGGGTCGAGTCCCGCCTCTGCGATGTGCTTGTCGGGGATCTCGCCGTCGCCCTCGCCCCAGATCAGGCCGGCGAGGCCCGCCGTCACGTCCTCCTTGAGGCCCATGGCCTTGCCCACCTCGCGGATGGCCATGCGCGGGCGATAGTGGATGACCGTTGAGCAGATGGCGGCGCGCTCGCGGCCGTAGCGGCGAATAGAGATACTGGATCACCTCCTCGCGCCGCTCGTGCTCGAAGTCGACGTCGATGTCGGGCGGCTCGCGCCGGTCGGCGGAGATGAAGCGCTCGAACAGCAGGTCGATCTCGATGGGGTTGACGCCGGTGATGCCGAGGCAGAAGCACACCGCGCTGTTGGCGGCCGAGCCGCGGCCCTGGCACAGGATCGCCTGGCTCCTGGCAAAGCGCACGACGTCGTAGACGGTGAGGAAATAGCGGGCGTAGTCGAGCCGGGCGATCAGCGCCAGCTCCTTGATCAGGAGCGCGCGCACCTTCGGCCGGCACGCCGTCGGGATAGTGCCGGGTGGCGTGCCGCCAGGTCAGCTCCTTGCAGGTAGTCCTGCGGGGTCTTGCCCGGCGGCACCGGCTCGTCGGGGTATTCGTAGCGCAGCTCCTCCAGATCGAACCGGATGCGCCCGGCGATCTCCAGCGAGCGGGCGACCGCCTGCGGGTACTGCGCGAACAGGCGAGCCATCTCCGTGCCGCTCTTCGAGATGTCGCTCGGCGTTGGCCTCGAGGCGATAGCCGGCTTGCGGCAATCGTGCACTTCTCGCGGATGCAGGTGAGCACGTCGGCCAGCGGCTTGCGGTCGGGGTGATGATAGAGCGCGTCGTTGGTGGCAACGAGCGGGGCGCGCGTCTGCTGGCTGAGCTCGTTGAGCTCGCCAAGGCGCCGGCGCTCGTTGCCGTCGTAGGCGAACACGGCGCCGAGATGGACCCGGCCGCGCGCCGCGGCGGCCAGCGTGCTCGAGGCGCTCGGCAAAGCCCGGCGTGATCTGCCGCGGCGGCAGGACGATGAAGATCTGGCCTTCGCTGGCGGCGATCGATCTCCTCGAAGGCGATATGGCATTGGCCTTTGATCGCGCGGCGATTGCCTGATGTCAGCAGGCGGCACAGCCGGCCGTAGGCCGTCCGGTCCGTCGGATAGCAGGCCGCCTCGAAGCCGTCGGTGGTGACGAGCCGCGCGCCGACCAGGAGGCGGATCTTGTGCTCCTTCGCCGCCCTGATGCGCCCGCACGACGCCGGCCAGCGAATTGCGGTCGGCAACGCCGATGGCGGCGAGCCCCAGCTCCGCCGCCTGGCCGACCATCTCGTGCGCATGCGAGGCCCCGCGCAGGAACGAGAAGTTGGTGGCGGCGACAAGCTCGGCGAAAGGGGGTCATGGGGCGCAATCTCCCAATAATCTTGACCTTTCCAGGAATTTTACTTACTATTATACACACGTTGATGTGGAATGGGCATTGCGCCCGTCCGAGCATGGCCAGGGTCGAGGACGAGGTTCTCGGCGATGCTTCGCAGGCGCGTCCCATGGAAAGGAACAGCCGCAAGCTGATCTGGATGCTGGAGGATGACGGCTGGGTGCTCGATCGGGTCAACGGCGATCACCACACCTTCAAACATCCAGAGCGGGACAAGATCATCACTGTGACCCATCCGAGAAGGATCCGCCGACCGGACTCGTGCGGCGGATCTACAAGCTGGCCGGTTGGCGGCCCTGACGGGTCGTGGCGAAATCGGAATCGTGCCGACTGCGACGTGGAGTGCCGCTTGCGATGCCGACGCACTACGTGGCTGTCATCGAAAAAGAGCCGGACAGCGCCTTCGGCGTATGGTTTCCGGACGTCGAAGGGTGCTTCTCGGCTGGGGATACGGTGGAAGAGGCTGTTGCGAATGCCGCGGTAGCGCTTCGCCAGCACGTGGAAGCCGTTGAGAGCGCAGGCCGACGCGTGCCGCCGGCGCGCTCGATAGACGAGGTTCTGCTCGATGAGGATGTCGCCGCGTCCATCGAGGGCGGCGCAGTGCTGTTCGCCGTTCCTCTGCTTTGCCGATGCTGGCCGAACGGTGCGAATCAATATCTCGCTCGACAAGGCGCTGGTCGATCGGATCGACTCGGCTGCGGCTGCAAGAGGGCTGACGCGTTCGGCCTTTCTGGCTCAAGCCGCGAGAGAGAAGATCGGCGGCTAATTCCTTCAGGGGACCCTGGCTCGCGCTCATCCAAACACCCCATGCACGAACCACTGCGGGGTGGCGGCGCCGCGGTCGTAGAGGCCGGCGCGGTAGAGCCAGAAGCGGCGGCCCTCCGCGTCCTCGACGATGTAGTAGTCGCGCGTCTCCTCAGCCGTCCGGCGCCACCATTCCGGCCCGATGCGCTCGGGGCCTTGCGCCTCGGCCACCTGATGGAGGACGCCGCGCGCCAGCGAACTGCCGCGGCGGCCCTTCCGGGATGAGAGCGACGACCTCGGCCGCTTCCGGGCGCGGCAGCAGCAGCAGCGGCCGGACGGCCGCCGCTGAGCCTCGACGGCCCAACCCGCGCAACGCGCTGCCGACGGCGCGGACGCGAACGGCGCGCTCAGGCGTATGACTTTGATAGGGATGGAGCTGGCAAACGGCGCCGGCAGCCCAGCCGCTGCTGCAGGCGGTCGATGAGGCCGGGCGAGGCCATCGGGAGTGGCGTCGCCTCATCCATGCCGAGCCGCTCCTGCCGCTCGGGGAGAGGGCTCGGCGGCAAGCACGTGCACAGCCGCAGCCTCGAAGCCGAAATCGGCATCGAGGCCCTCGCCGAGCCGGTCGAGGCGCAAGCGCGATGAGGCGGGCGCGATATGCTCGGGATCCCGGCTCGGCGCGGCGAGCCCGAGGTCGAGCGACTGCACGCCACCATCATGCTGGAAGGTGTTCCGACACGACCTGAAACAACAGCAGGCGCAGGACGCGCGCGCCGACGGCATCGCGCGCAAGAGCATCGCCCAGCTCCCGCAGCAGAGCGCGTCTGCCGCTGCGAGCACGTGCTCCTGGCTCAGGATCGGCTCGAGGAACATCGCCTGCGCGTGATAGGCGGGCGGTGCAACGATGGGGACGAGCGGCTCGGGCGCGCGCCCCAAGCGCCTGGTCGAGGCGGCGCAGGAATTCCGGCGCGAAGCGCGCGGCAAACGGCGCGCGCGGCTGATCGATGAGCTCGCCGATGCGCTTGAAGCCGAGCCGGCGCATGAGCAATTGTGTGTCTTGCGAAAGCCTGAGGAGCAATACGTAACCGGAACGGAAGTACAT